>LNFM01005501.1_pt1 | contig 21852 bp, 19 predicted proteins | sample 596031 | NCBI WGS metagenome assembly LNFM01 (sample SAMN04254537, study PRJNA301005) | activated carbon metagenome | isolation source: dual media filters at the Ann Arbor, Michigan drinking water treatment plant | place: USA: Ann Arbor
GTACGCGCTCGCGCAGCCGTTCGTGTCGATCGGATCGGATGGCAGTGCCGTCAACGCCGACGGATCGGTTGGCCCGGCGCATCCGCATCCGCGGTTCTACGGCACGTTCCCGCGCGTGCTCGGCCGCTACGTGCGCGACACCGGCGTCCTGAGCCTCGAGGAGGCGGTGCGGAAGATGACCTCGGCCAACGCCGCCAAGGTACGCCAGTTCGATCGCGGCCTGCTGCGTCCAGGCCTGTGGGGCGACGTCACGATCTTCGACCCGATGCGCGTCATCGATCGCGCCACGTACGAACAGCCGCGGCAGTACGCCGAGGGCATCGAATACGTGATCGTGAACGGCACCGTCGTGATCGACCGCGGGCAGCACACGCACGCGAGGCCCGGGGTGGTGGTCACGTCGTTGTCCAGGTGACGAGGGACAAGGGGAAGAGTCACAAGGGAGTCGAGGGACTAGGGACAAGGCTGAAGGGACAAGGGACGCAAGGGACAAGGGACAAGAGTTCCTCGCGCGGCTGTTTCCCGGCGAGATCCGCGACGTCGACGACTTCCTGCGACTTTCTGCCCGGCTGAGGACGGCGCTCGAGCCACTGGTGCTCGAGCTGCTGGCGCGGGGACTGTGCGTCGTGCTCGACTTCCCGGGGAACACCCGTCAGCAACGGGCCTGGTTTCGGGACCTGTTCGAACGCGCTGGCGCCGAACACGAACTGCATGTCCTCGAGGCGTCCGATGCGCTGTGCAAACACCAGCTCCGGCTCCGCAGTCGCGACCTGCCCGCTGGGACACCGTGGACGACGGATGAGGCGTTCGACGCGATCACCGCGCACTTCCAGCCGCCGTCGGCCGACGAGGCTTCACCGTCGTGCGCCACCAGCGCGACTGAGCGCCCATCGTCCAGGTGACAAGGGACAAGGAGAGAAGTCACAAGGGAGTCGAGGGACAAGGGACAAGGGCTCAAGGGACGAGGGACGCAAGGGACAAGAACGTCAGGGGCAGGGATGCAAGGGACACGGGCGTCAGGCTGGGGTAGGGCCCGGTCTCCGACCCGGCCGTCGCGCCCCGTCACTGGCCGCGGAGCTTCTTGACGCACACGGTGAGGATCGCGGTCAGTTGTCCCAACTGGGCCTGCAACTCGCCGAGCGCCTCCGGTGACTGACAGCGGCGCCCCTCGGCGATGAGCTGCAACCAGTACTCGGTCTCGAGCGCCTCCTTCAGTGCGCCCGCGCGAAGGGCCAGCAGGTGGCGGCGAGAGATCGCAGCATCTGCCTCCGCGTTGTGAGCGCCGATCGCAGTTCCTGCACGCACCACCTGATCGAGCACCCGCGCCGGCAGCACCCGCCGCCGCTGTTCAGCCTCCACGAACGCCAGCAGTTGCACCGAGAACCGCCGTGACCGGCCCGTCAAATCGCGCGCAGGGATGGACATGATGGCGAACGGTTCAGCAACGCCCATGCCACGCGCACCGCGGTGACGGCCGGGTCTGAGACCCCGCCCTACCCGTCCCACCTCGTCCCGCCTCTCCAGCCTCTCCCTTGTCCCTCCCGCCCTTGCCCCTTGTCCCTTGCCTCCCTTGTGACTTCTCCCCTCGTCCCTTGTCCCTTGCACAGGTTCTCCTGTCCCCCATGCACGCTTCCCTGCTAGCATCCGCCCATCCCCCTCAGGAGGCAGCAGATGGTGCAAAGCGGCTCCCGGCGCATCGCGCGTCGGTTCGTCTCGACGGCGGCACATGCCGCCACGGTCCTGGTGCTCGGCACTCTGCCGCTCGCGGCTCAGGCGCCCGCGCCGGCCCCGGCCACACAGGCCCCGGCCGCCGCGCCCGCGCGCCCGCCGCAGTACGTGTCGCCGGAGATCGGCGACGGCGGGCGTATCACCTTCCGTCTCCATGCCCCGAAAGCGCAGGCCGTTCGCGTGTCGGCCGGGGACATTGTCGGACTGACGCGCGAGGCGGCGCAGATGACGAAGGGGGAGAACGGCATCTGGGCGGTCACCGTCAGCACGCCCGAAGCCGGCGCCTACCGGTACAACTTCGACGTCGACGGCGTGGCGACGATCGACCCGCGCAACCCGGCGACCAGCGAGTCCTTCCAGAACACGTGGAGCGTCGCCTACGTCCCGGGCGCGCAGCCGTGGGACACCGCCGAGGTGCCGCACGGCGCGCTCGCGCGCGTGACCTACAAGTCGACGTCGCTCGGCCAGTTCCGTCGCATGCACGTGTACACGCCGCCGGGCTACGAGAACGGCACCGCGTCTTACCCGGTGTTCTATCTGCTGCACGGCGCCGGCGACAGCGACGATGCCTGGACGTCGGTCGGGCGGGCGAACTTCATCCTGGACTCGCTGATCGCCAGTGGCAAGGCCGTGCCGATGATCGTCGTGATGCCAGCCGGGCACATTCGCGGCGGGGCCCCGGGCATGCAGGGGACGCAGGACGTCGTCAACGACATCATGAAGGACATCAAGCCCTACATCGAGTCGCACTACCGGGTGAAGAAGGGACGGGCGTCCACGGCGATGGCCGGCCTGTCGATGGGGGGCCACCAGACCCTGAACGCGGCCATTCCGCACCTCGGCGACTTCGCCTACGTCGGCGTCTACAGTTCGGGGCTGATCGGGGCCTTCCCCGACCTGATGCCGCGTCCCCCCGGTGCGACGGGGCCAGCCCCGCGCATGGGCGCCACTGCCGACGAGTGGTCGGCCACGCACGCCGCCGTGCTGGCCGATCCAGGCCTCAAGAAAGGCCTGCAGCTCCTCTGGTTCGCGACCGGCAAGGACGACTTCCTGCTCGGCACGACCAAGGCCACGGTCGCGATGTTCGAGAAGCTCGGGTTCTCACCCGTCTATCGCGAGACCGACGGCGGCCACACCTGGATCAAGTGGCGCCACTACCTGACCGAGTTCGCGCCGATGCTCTTCAAGCCGGCGCCGACGTCGTCCGCGTCGCGATAGCCGCACCGTGGCGTGGGAGGGCCCGCTCGCCGAGCGGGCCGTTCGCGCTCACCCCCGCATCGCGTCGAGACGGTTGGTGGCGGCCATGATGTCGCGCTCCAGTCGCCGCACCATGTCCCGCACGATGTCCTTGCCGCGGATGGCGGCCTGGTCGACCATCACCTTGAGCTCCCAGAGCGGTGAGTCCTTCAGCGCCGCGAGCTCGGTCGACAACCCCTCGAGTTGCTCTTCGAGCTGCGCGATACGACGCACGAACCGCAGGCGCATCGCCTCCGGGTCGCTGCCCTGCACCGCCTCCGGGCTGCGCTGCCACGCCTGCAGGATCCACCGGAGCTGCTCCTCGTCGCCGCGCGCGTAGGCCTTGTTGGCCTCGATCATCAGTGCGTGGCGCCGGTGACGCGTGTGCTCGTCGAGGGCCAGGTCGGGATGGATGGTCTTGGCGACGTCGCGAAACAGCTTGCGGACCGCGTCCGACGTGAACCGTGCGGGGCCCTCCGGCGCCGGAGCCGAGGGCAACGGCGGCGCCTCCGGGCCCGCCTCGTCGAGCTTCCTCGCAAGCTCGCCGAGTTCGGCCTCTGCAATGGCGAGTTCCAGCGCATCGAGCTGCTCGTGCAGCAGACCAACGTCCTGCCGGTAGCGGATGCGAAAGGCCTCGAGGCCGGACCTGACGCCCTCGACGGTCTCGGTCCGCTCACGCAGATCGGCTTCGAGCCGCGTGACCCGCGCGCTCAGCCCCTCGAGGCTGTCGTCGTCACGGGACTCGGCGCGTACGAGCGTCGTCACCCGTCGATGATAGCGAACGTCACTGCGGTGCGCTTTCCTCGAAGTAGTCGCGATAGATCTCGCGGAGCCTGTGCTTCTGATACTTGCCGACGCCGGTCCGGGGCAGGCTGTCGACCACCTCCACGGCATCCGGATACCACCAGCGCGCGACACGGCCGTCGAGATGCTGACGCACGTCCGGCAGCGTCGGCCGGCATCCGGGCGTCGCGACCACCAACGCCAGCGGACGCTCCCCCCACCGCTCGTGCGGCACGGCAATCACCACCACCTCGGCGATCGCCTCGTGCTCGAGCAGCACCGCTTCCAGCGTCACCGTACTGATCCACTCTCCGCCGGACTTGACCAGGTCCTTGGCGCGATCGTGAATGGTCAAGCGCCCCGTCTTCTCGATGGTGACGATGTCGCCGGTGCGGAACCAGCCGTCGTCGGTCCAGCGGTCGGGCGCGTCGTCGCCCGGGTAGTAGGCCGACGCCACCCACGGTCCGCGCACCTCGAGCTCACCCATGGCCTGGTCGTCCCACGGCACCAGCGCGCCGTCCTCGGCCCGCGCGCGCACCTCGACGAACGGCCCCGGCCGCCCCTGCGTCGCTCGCCACGCGTACTGCTCGTCCGCGGGCGCGTCCGCCAACTCGCTCGGAACGCGACTGATCGTGCCGAGCGGCGCGGTCTCGGTCATGCCCCAGGCATGGATGACCTTCACGCCGTGCCTGTCGTCGAAGGCGCGGATGGTCGTCTCGGGCATCGCCGCGCCACCGACGAGCATCAGGCGCAGCGCCGACAGGTCGTGCCCCGGATGCTGGTCGAGGTGGGCCAGCAGGGCGTGCGCGATCGTCGGCACGCCAGCCGTATGCGTGACCCGCTCCGACTCCAGCAGCGAGACGATGCTGGCGGCGTCGAGGTAGGGGCCGGGCAGGATCTGCGTGGCGCCGACCAGCGCGCAGGCGAACGGCAGGCCCCAGGCATTGGCGTGGAACATCGGCACCACGGCCAGCACCCTGGACGCTTCCGCCAGATCGAGCATGTCGGGCAGCGCCTCGGCGAACGAATGCAGCACCAGCGCCCGATGGGAGTACAACACGCCCTTGGACCGTCCGGTCGTGCCAGACGTGTAGCAGAGCACCGCGCCGGTGTGCTCGTCCATGTCCTCGAACGGCGGCGCGTCGTCCTGCGCCGCCAGCAGGTCGCCGTAGTGCAGCGTCCCCGGCGGGATGTCGTGGTCGTCGCTGATGACGATGATGCGGCGGTGGCCGATGCGGGCGCGCACCGGTTCGAAGACCGGCCACAGCACCTTGTCGACGATGATCACCGCATCGTCGGCGTGCGTGACGATGTAGGCGAGCTCCTCGGCGTGCAGGCGGATGTTGAGTGTGTGGAGGATGGCGCCAGAGGCCGGGATGCCGTAGTACGCGTGCAGGTGCGGCACGTGGTTCCAGCAGAAGGTCGCGACGCGATCGCCCGGCTGCACCCCGAGTGCGCGCAGCGCTGCCGCGAGTCGACGTGCGCCGTCCAGCGTCTCGGCGTATGTCGTCCGCATCACGCTCCGGTCGACCAGGCGACTGACGATCGCCTTGTGCGGATGGACCGACTCGGCCCGCCGCAGCAGAGCCGGAATCGACAGCGGCATGTCCATCATCAGCCCGCGCATGGCGACGGCTACATCCCGAAGAAGGTGTAGTACGGCTCCTTGCGGGCCATGCGGCGGACGAGCAGCGCCAGCTCGCGCGCGTGGTAGTCGCCCCACATGCACGACTCGCCACACGGGATCTGCCGCCCCTGCGGCACATGGTCCCAGCCGTTCGGGCGATGGTAGACGGCGTGCAGGAGCAGGCCCTGGTGCCTGGTGTCGGTGGAGAGATAAGGGTCGGAGAAGAGCGTCCGCGCTGTGGTGAGGCCGGCCGACAGGTAGCGCTTGCCCTCTGCGGCCTGGCCGCGGCCGCCGAGATACGAGCCAAGGCGGACGAGGCCTTGCGCGGCGATGGCGGCGGCGGAGCTGTCCACCGGTTCGTGGTCGTTGTACGGGTCGGCCGGGCGCGACAGATAGTCGCCGAGATGCACGAGGCCAGGAGCGCCCGTGTCCCAGTACGGCACACCACAGGTCGGCGTGTTGGCGAGATAGAAGTCGGCGGTCGCACGCGCCGCCTCGAGGTAGCGCCGCAGCACGGCCGTCTTCTTCGCGCCGAACGCCTCGAACTCCGCCTGGTCGCGCGTCTCGAGGAACTCGAGTTCTTCCGCGTAGCCGAGCAGCACCCACGCCAGCCCGCGCGTCCACGTCGAGAACGGCGAGTAGCCCTGCTGGCTCGACGGGCACCGGTACGACCCATCGGTCACGTTGAACACGGACTCGTGGGCGACACGGCCACGCACGTCGTAGGCGTCGCGGCCCTTGCCGAAGTACACGTTGAACGCGGCGTTCGTGTCGGCGTGCTGCACCAGGCGATGCAGCAGCGAGATGCGGCGGTCGCGTTCGCCCATCAGCGCGTGACCGAGCTGGTGCGCCACGGCCAGCGAGCGCAGGGATCGCATCGTGTCGGCAAACAGCGAATGCGGCCCGTTGAACGACTGGATGTAGCCGAGGCCGTCGGGCAGGTCCGTCCAGCGTGCGGCCTGCACCGCCCCTGAGACCTTCAGCGCGAGTTCATGGAAGGCGATCTCCCACTCGCTGGCGTCCGTGCGACCCTCGCGGGCGAGGCGCAGCAGGTTGCCGTACGTCGACACGTTGTTGAAGCCGTGGTCGTGCACGCCCACGTGGCTGACGTGGCTCGCCATGTACTGCACGGTCGTGCGGCGCCCGATCTCGAGCATCGCCGGGTCACCGGTCGCATCGAACTGCAGGATGGCGGAGCCGAACTGGAAGCCCTGGGTCCACTCGGTCCAGCCCCGCGACGTGTACCGTCCCGCCACCGTGAACACCGGCGTGCCGCGCGACGGATTCCACGTCTTCTCGATGCGGGCGATCTTGCGCGCCGACAGCTCGAACAGCGTGTCGATGGCGGGGAGGAGCGACTTCGGCGTGATCTTCGTGTTGATGCGAATCATGGGATGGGCAGGGCCGGCTCTCCGAGTAGCCGTCGACCTTCAGGTCGACGGGCGACGCTTCTACAAGCGTCTGAGGTGGAAGCCGCCGTCGAGATGAATGACGTCGCCGGTCGTGAAGGGAAACGCCCCCGACAGCACCGCCCGCACGGCGCGCCCGACATCGTCGGCCGTACCCCAGCGTCGCTGCGGGACGAGTCCCTCGGCGATGAGGGCGTCGTACTTCTCCTTCACGCCAGATGTCATGTCGGTGGCCATGATGCCCGGGCGCAGTTCCAGCACCTGCACGCCTTCGGCGGCGAGACGCACGGCCCAGAGCTGCGACGTCATCGCGAGCCCGGCCTTGGAGACGCAGTACTCACCGCGGTTGACCGACGCCGTGTCGGCCGAAATCGAGGTGATGAACAGGATCTTGAAGCCACCGTCGAGCGCGGGCGCGTACGGCTTCGTGAGCCAGTGGTTCGCGACGGCCTGTGTCAGGAAGAACGGCCCCTGCAGGTTCACCCGCAGCAGTTCCTCGAACGAGGCCTCGCTGGTCTCGGTCAGGTCGGCGCGCACCCGCGGCGCCATGCCGGCGTTGTTGACCAGCGCGTCGAGACGGCCGAAGGTGTCCAGCGTGTGGGCCAGCAGTCCTGCGCGATCGTCGCGGTTGCCGATGTCGCCCTTGATGGGCACGAACCGCTGCTCTGGCCGCACGGCCGCCGCGGTGCACAGACCCACCGTCTCGTCAGCGGCCGCGGCATTGCTCGCGTAGTTGATCGCGACCGAGCAGCCGGCCGCGGCCGCCTCGATGGCGATGCCACGACCGAGCCCACGGCTCGCACCGGTGACCAGGACGACAGGAATCACGACAGCACTGTACCGCAACGGGAGAGAGCAGAAGCGCGGAACGGCGGAACGAAGGAAGCCAGAGCGGGAAGGCGGAGGGCACCGGCTATACTGCCGACACGGGTATCAGGGCAGGCCCATGCAGCCGGGCGCGCGCTCCGTCCTTGCCGACCGCAGCGACGTCGCCGAGGCGCCGGCGGTGCAGGTCCTGGAGCGTTGGCGCGGGCCCTTGGAGGACGAGGAGCGGGCATGATCACCGATGTCAGGGAATCGCGCATGCTCGTGGTGTCCGACACCCACATCGGCAACCACTTCTGCAACGCCAGGCCCGCGCTGATCCGCCTGCTCTCGTACGCCCGCGACAACGGCTACAACGTCTGCATCAACGGCGACGGCATCGACGTCCTGCAGACCTCGGTGCGCAGGATGAGCATCGAGGCGACCTCGCTGCTCACGGAGTTCAGGAGGGCGGCGGCCGACATCACGATCTACTACACCGTCGGCAACCACGACATCATCCTCGAGCACTGCCTCGGCGACTGGGGCGGGGTCCGCTTCGTGCCGTTCCTCAACGTGGTGTCAGGCGGCAAGCGGATACGCATCGAGCACGGGCACCTCTACGATCAGTTCCTGATGAAGCACCCGGACCTCCAGCCGGAGTTGACGCGCTTCATCGGGTTCTGTGCGCGTCTGCACCCCAAGCTCTACTCTCTCGACGAGCCAATCAAGCGCCTGCGGCATCGGTACCTTGCACGTTGGCTGGGGTGGCGACGCCGCGGTGATCGTCCCGCCCACTGGCCCGAGGACGAGAGCCCGTCGTTCATGGAAGCCGCAGAGGAACTCTCCAGGCGCGGCTTCGACGTCGTGATCTTCGGGCACACCCATCACGCCGGCGTGGTGCCGCTCAACGACGCCCGCGCCTCGTACGTGAACCCCGGCAGCTGGTTCCACGAGCCGCACTACATCGAGATCGACGAAGGGGCCGTGAGCCTGAAGCCCTGGCACGGGTGAGGCGCGTTCAGTAACTGAAGCGAAGCGTCACGGCGCCGAACGAGTTGCGCCGATACTGGCCGAGGTAGTCCCCATCCTCTCCACGAAAGAGGGCAGCCTGCCCCGTGAGACGCCAATGCGCTCCCAGCGCATGCGAATACTCGGCGCGCGCATACGTGCCGTCGCCGTCCTGGCGGACCACCGATTCGAACACCAGCGAACGCGTGCTGTCGATCGTCAGCGCCGCGCGCCCCACCACCGCGCGGGCGAGCCCGCGATCGGGCGAGAAGCGGAACGTGCTGGGCTCCCGCTGCACGTGCTCCCCCGCATAGCCGACGATGAAGAGCCATTCGCCGACCTGCCGCTCGGCCTGCACGACGTAGAGCACGAGTTCCTGTGCCCCCGGCGTGTCGCTGCCCAGCCAGGCCGCCTCGGCCTTCAACGTCACCCACGGGAGCGGCGCCGCCATGTCACCCCCGACGGACGTGAGCCGCGGGTGCTCGCGCCGCACCTCGAGAACCCCGGTCCCCGGGACGAGAGACACGGGCAGCGCGGGCAAGTGGTCGTATCCGCGGAAGACTGACACGGAATGCTCCAGCCATCGCCCGATGTGGTTCCACCGCGCGCCGACCTGCGGCCCCTCCGGGTAGGTCGCGCCGCGGTCCGCGATCGACAACCCGGGCGGCAGGGGAGGCAGGACGACCCAGCGCTGGTCCAGGAGGGGCATGCGGCTCGGCGTCATGCGGGGGGTGAGGACCACCTCGAGGGAGTCCGTGCTGCTCGCCACCGCCACCCGCGCCGCCGTCACGGCGAGGGGGTCGGTGTTGACCACGGTGAGGTAGTCGCGCGGGGTGAACCGATCGGTCGGCGTGAGGATGTCGGTCTTGCCCCACCGCACGAACTGCTTGCCGACGTCCATGGTCAGGCGCTTGTACGCCCATGACGCGCTGAGCCGACGCGCGGCGAACAGCGGGCGCTGGATGGTGCGATCCCAGTAGGTGAGCGCCATACGGCGCTCGGTCATGTCGTTGGTGTCGACCCGGGTGTCGAACGCCCCGTCGATCTTCAGGCTGCCCTTCCGCCACGTGACCTCGTGGCGGAACAGCAGGTCACCCACGGCCTGCGTGGGGTCGTTCAGGGCCTCCTGGGGATAGCCGGTCAGCGTCAGGTCCAGGTATCCGCGCTGTTCGAACGTCTGCGGCTGTGCAGCCGCCGGTGTCGGCCCCGCGCACGCCAGCAGCACGACGGCGAGCAGGCGTCGGCGCCATGCGTGCCTGCGCGCGCGCGGCCGGGCGCGTGTTCGCCGGGCGCGGCCGGGATCAGCTGCGCTGCAGCGCCTGCACCGTGAACTGGTCGTCGCGCAAGGGCACATCGTAGGTCAGCGACTCGAGCGTGAGGATGGTGCGGCTGTTGCGCGTGAAGTCGTGCATCTCCAGCGTACGGGCCGACCAGATGCCCTGGACGCTGGCCATGTCCCTGTAGCGGAGCCGGCGCACGAGGGTGCTTCCGTTGAAGTTCTCGACCTGCGCGAACGAGTAGGTCGACTGGCGGATCCAGAGGGTGGAACGCGTGTACTGCGATCGCCTGCCGGGCCTGGGGGTCGAGGCGATTCTCCAGCAGCGCTCGCCCTCGAGCGTCTCCTCGCCCTCCATCACGTAGGTGTGGTGATCGACGTCGCGCTCCTCGAGGTCCTCGAAGCTGAAGTCGGTGCCGAAGAAGCGCGTGCGGCGGTCCTGCGTGGCGATGCGCCGCTCGCGGTTGATGGCGGGCGTCCACATCCACTGGTCCGACGCGCGGTCGGGGAAGTTCACGATGAGGAGCGCCACCCCTTTCACCTCGGCGGGTCCCGTGAAGCGGATGATGGTCTTGCTTGCACCGTGCGACCCCAGGCGCGTGTACGTCCACCGCTTCTCGGACGTCTTGCCGCCCGCGTCCACCACCTGCAGCCGCCCCTCGTACCGCTGCGACTTCGTCGTCGACCGCGCCTGGGCCTCTGCCACCACCTGCCGGGCATCCTGCGCGGTCACGGTCGTCGCCGCGGCGAGCACGGCGCATGGGATGAGCATCCACTTACTCATATTCGAGTGCCTCGACGAGTGAGCCGCGCACGGCGGACTCCGCCGGACCGATGGCCGCAGCCACCGCGGCCGCCAGCATGACCGGGCACACCGCCAGCGCCACGAGCGAAGGATACGCGTAGTCGAACCTGAGGCCCGGGTAGTCGCGGTAGCTGATCTGCAGCACGAAGTACAGGTGGAGCGCGCCGAGGACGAGTCCGAGCACGAGGCAGACCACGGCAAGCGTCGCCGCCTCCATCCAGATGGCGGCGCGCACCTGCCGCCGAAGACCGCCGATCGCCTGCAGCACACCGAACTCGCGCCGGCGGTCGGCGATGGTGACGGTGAGCGAACTGGCGATGCCGAGGACGGCCACGAGGGTCGCCACCGCGATCTGCACCCAGGTGACGCTGAACCACTGGTCGGCCATCCGCCCGACGTAGGCGCGCACCTGATGGCTGGAGAGGACGAAGAGACGTCGCTGGTCGGCAAACCGCGTCAGGATGCGTCCACGGACCTCCTCCGGCACGGCACCCGGCGACACGTACACCCTGAACAGATCGACGGTGTCGTCATGCCAGTGCTTCCGATACAGGGCGAGGTCGACGATGAGGGCGCCCTGCGTGTCGGAGTACTCGCGCACGACCCCCGCCACGGGCAGGCGGAGCATGCCGGTGGGCGCCGCCAGCTCGACGACGTCTCCCGCATGCACGCCGAAACCCGCCGCGAAGTTCTCCGAGACGATGGCGGCCTCTCCCGCGGCGACCCGGCGGTACATGTCGGCCGCCTCGCCCTCGAGGACGGTGCGACGGGCGGTGCGGCCGACGCTCTCGACGTCGGTGGCCATGAGCAGCACGAGCGAGTTGCGGTAGGCCACGCGGGGCTGCCGCATCCGTTGCACGATGGCCACGCCCTCGACCTTCGCGAGTTCGCCCGTCATCGCCTCGGGGAGGCGGTAGTCGCGCCCCGTCAGCGTGGGCGAGCCCGTGACGAAGAAGTCCGGATTGAGCGCCGACTCGGCCCACTCGGTGATCTGCCCATGACTGGCGCGGCCGATCCCGGCCAGCCCGACGACGAGGGCGATGGCGAGCATGAGCGCCGACACGGTGGCCGACGTCCGCCGCGGCGCCCCGATCAGGCTGTCGGCGGCCAGCATCCCCTCGGTAGGCCTGAGCCACACGAGCGCCGGCCGCAGCAGTCGCACGAGCGCCACCGAGAGCCACGGCGTGAGCAGGAGGGCCGCCAGGAGCAGGCACAGGTAGCCGACGTAGAAGGCCGGCAGTGAGGTCGTGCCGACGAACAGGGCCGCGCCGAGCGCGCCGAGGCCTGCCGCCACGAGCGTCCGGGCGCGATTCTCGCCGGCACCGAGCACCTGAAGGCGCCCGCGCTGCAGGGCCTTGATGGGATCCACCCGCGCCGCCTCCCGGGCGGGCAGGGCCGCCGCCAGCACGCTGGTGAGCGTGCCGAGCGCCAGCGCGACGCCCACCAGCCACGGGGTCGGCGTCACCTCGGCCTGCCCCTGGCCGACGCCCTGGATGCCCTCGAGGAGTGTGCCGATCAGGCGGGCGACGCCCCCGGCCAGCGCGTACCCGAGCGCCACGCCCACCGCGGACCCGAGGCACCCGGCGACCGCGCTCTCGACGACGAACAGGAGGCCGACCTGCCCACGCGTCGCCCCGAGTGCGCGCAGGATGCCGATCTCGGCGCGCCGCTGGGTGACCGCCGTCGCGAACGCGTTGTAGATCATGAACAACGCGATCACGAGGGCGAACAGGCTGGAGAAGCGGAGCATCAGGCGGTAGATGCGGAGCAGCGACTCGAAGCTCTGGCCGCGTGCGCTCGGCGTCTGCACCTGGAACCCCGGTCCGAGGGCCTGCTGCAGCGCCTGCCGTCCCGCATCGAGCGCCACGCCGGGAGTGAGCGCGAGGTCGATCCTGTCGAAGCGGCGCCCGCGTCCGAACACGTGCTGCGCCGCGTAGATGTCCATGATCGCGAGGTTGCCGCCGAAGGCCCCGCTCAGCCCGCTGGCGCCGAGCACGCCGCGGACGACGAACTCCTTGCGCCCATCCACGGTGTCGAGCGGGAGGCGGTCGTTGGTGCGCAGGCCGTTGCGCCGGGCGAACTCGGCCGTGATCATCAGCGAGTCCGGCTGCGCGAGAAAGACGAGCGGGTCGTCGAGCACCGCCGCATCGCCGCTCTCGAGGTCGTACTCGCGCAGGCTCCGGTCGCCCGTCATGTCGATGCCGAGAATCAGCACGTTGCCCTGCCCGGGCAGGCCCGTGGCACCCACGGCCTCGATCACGGGCGAGGCGACCGCGACCTCGGGCATCGCCTGCACCCGCTCGAGGACCGCCTCGTCGAAGCCGCTGAAGCCCGCCGTCACCTGCAACTCGGTCGCGCCGGCCAGCCGCGAGACGGTCTGCGTGAAGGCGCCGAACACCGCGTCGTTGGCCGCGCGCATGGCGACGAACACCGCCACGCCGATTGCGATGCCGGCCACGGTGAGCAGCGCCCGGCCCGCGTGCTTGCGCACGTAGGGCCAGCTGATCAGGCGCAGCAGGATCACCGCCGCACGTCCCCGACCACCTGGCCGTCGCGCATGGCGATCGTGCGCCCGCAGGATTGCGCGACGCGCATGTCGTGCGTGACGATCACGATGGTCGTCCCGAGGCGCGCGTGCAGGTCGGTGAGCAGCGCGAGGATGTCCTCGCCGGTGCGCGAGTCGAGGTTGCCGGTCGGCTCGTCGCCGAGCAGCACGGGCGGATAGACCGACAGCGCCCGCGCGATCGCGACGCGCTGCCGCTCGCCTCCCGACAGCTCCTCGGGCAGGTGGTGGACGCGCTGTGCCAGGCCGACGACGCCCAGGAGTTCCGTCGCGCGCTCCCTGGCGCGGTGCCGCGACCAGCCGCGCAGGTGCAGGGGGAGCGCCACGTTCTCGAGCGCCGTCAGCGTGGGGAGCAGGTTGAAGAACTGGAAGACGAAGCCGATCGTGTCCCGGCGCACCCGGGTGAGCTCGTCGTCATCGAGCCCCGACAGGCGCCGCCCGTCGATGCTCACCTCGCCGCTGCTGGGACGGTCGAGGCACCCGATCAGGTTCAGCAACGTCGACTTCCCCGAGCCCGACGGGCCAACGATCGAGACCATCTCGCCGCGCGTGATGCTGACCGAGACGTCGTTCAGGGCAACGACCCGCCGCTTGCCGTCGAATTGCTTGACGACGGCATCGAGCCGGATCATGTCCGGCTGCGCCTCGGGAGTTGGACTGGCGTCGATGGCGGCGAGGGTAGCGAAGGCCCGGTCGCCTGTCAAACGTGAGCCGTGCGTGCTTGACAGCGCGCCGTCGTTTTGCTCAAGCTACGAGCTCCAAACAGTTCGCATGAGGTGACCGATGCGCCTGGCCGCAGTGTGGGGCGACGTGGTGTCTTCGTTGGCGTCGGGTGTCTGGCACGCGGCGCAGTGGGTCAACCGTCTCGTGCCCGATCGCCCGTTCCAACCGGCGTGGGCGCCGGCGCCGCTGCTCAAGCAGCGGGAGCGCACGTCGCCTCCGCTCGGCTTCCCGCGCGAGACGGATTCCCTGTGTCCCGCGTGCGTCATCGACATTCGTGACCGGATCGTCGCCGGCGAGGCGGACTGGCGGGTGCTGGTCGACGAGCGGCCCGGCGAGATCCGGGCGAGTATCGTCGAGCGCGACAACCGCGTGTACATGGAGAAGACCTGCCCGGTGCACGGCACCTGGTCCGACCTGATGGCCGTGGATGCGCGCTTCCTCCGCCGCATCGAGGACCTGTACCCGGGGCGCGACTTCCAGATGGCGCCGGACCGGCTGCACGACCACGGATCCTCCTCGATCAAGTACGGCCGGGGCGCCGTGCTCACGGTGGATCTCACCAATCGCTGCAACATGATGTGCGACCCGTGCTTCATGGACGCCAACCAGGTGGGGTACGTCCACGAGCTCTCGTTCGAGGAAGTGCGGACGATCCTCGACGACGCGATCACGGTGAAGCCCCGGCGTCAGCTCACCGTGCAGTTCTCGGGGGGAGAGCCGACGCTCTCGCCGCATTTCCTCGAGGCCATCGCCTACGCGAAGCAGGTCGGCTACTTCTCGGTGCAGTGCGCCACCAACGGCGTCCGCTTCGCCCAGGATCCCGAGTTCGCGCGCCGCGCGCGCGCGGCCGGCCTCCGGCTCGCCTACCTGCAGTTCGACGGCATCGGCAACGAGAAGAACGCGCATCGCGCCGTGGGCAACCTGTTCGAGGTCAAGGAGAAGGCCATCGAGCACCTGCACGCGGCCGGCGTCGACGTCACGCTGGTGGTCACGATCGTCAACACGATCAACAACGACCAGGTCGGCCCGGTGATCCGCTTCGCGATCGATCACATCGACAAGGTCAACGCCGTGTCCTTCCAGCCGGTGTCGTTCACCGGTCGCGACGAGCACCTCGATGCCGACACGCGTGCGCGATGGCGCTACACGCTCTCGCACCTGGCCGAGGACGTGCAGCGGCAGACGGGTGTCACCGATCCGCTGCGCGACTGGTACCCGCTCTCGGCCTCGGGTCCCCTGTCCGACTTCACCGACAACCTGTCGGGCCTCGACGCGCAGTGGGGCAGCCTCAAGTGCGGGTGCCATCCCAACTGCGGCATCGGCACGCTGTTCCTGGTGAACGCGACGACGCGGCAGGCCGTGCCGATGGCCGACGTGTTCGACACCGATCGATTGATCGAGGACTTCAAGACGATCAACGAGCGACACCGGTCACGCCCGGTCATGGCCCTGCAGGCCGTCCTGGCGCTGCTGCGCAACTTCAGGTACGGCCGCGCCCCCGGCGGACTCGGCTTCTGGCAGATGCTGCAGGTGGCCGACGGGCACACCGGCAAGCGGATGGGGCTGACCAGCGAGGGGCGCCACGAGTGGCGGGTGCTGCTGGTGGCGGGGATGTGGTTCCAGGACCTCTTCAACTACGACTTCAGGCGCACGGAGATGTGCATCATCCCGTACGCGACGCAGATGGGCGAGATCTCGTTCTGCGCGTACAACACCGGCGTCGGCTGGCGGAAGATCGTCGAGAAGATGCACATGAACGCCACGACGGCCGAGTGGTTCAAGACGCGCGGCCGCCACGCCATCTACGCGGCGGGCAAGTCCGTGCCGCTGCCGGCCTCCGCGCCGCGGACCGTGATCCCGCTGGTCGCCGTGCCGGCGAGCGGCGAGGTCGCGGTGCCGGTCGGCGCCGGGTGTGGGTGCCATGACGCGTGACGCCGCGGACGGGGGCCGGGCGTGAAGCTCCACCAGGATGAACTGGCGCTGGCGCGGGCCTACGACGCCACCCAGCCGTTCGAGGGGCTGTCGGACGAGCAGATGCGCCTCGTGCTCGAGCGAGGGCGGTCGCTCTACCACTGGTACAAGGCGCACCCTCGCCTGCACCTGGCCATCAGCGTCGCCACGCTCACCGCGATCTTCGCCATCGACGCGCTGCTGCTCACGTGGCTGCCCGGCGCGCTGCTCGGCCCCGGCGACCCTGGCAGCCTGCGCACCCTTGCCGTCGCCGTCCTGGTCGGCGGGTGCCACAGCTGGCTGATGTACTCGCTGAGCGTGTACTCGATGCACGAGGGCGCGGCGCACAAGCTGATCTTCCCGCCGCAGGGGCCCGTCACGCGGGTCCTGCATCACGTGTCGGCCAACCTGGCGCGCGTCGCCGCGTCGGAGCCCCGGCAGTACGCGGCCTCGCACATGATCCACCACGCGAAGTTCGGCACCGACCACGACGCCGAGTTCCTGAATTTCGTGCGGCCCCGGCGCTACTGGCCGACCTTCCTGCCCCTCGCCTTCGACATCAACTACACCGACTTCATCGTGCATCGGCCGCTCGAGTGGACGCGCGACCGGCTGCTCTCCGGGCCGTTCGCCATCGGCTACCAGGGCGCCTTCGCCTGGTATGCGTGGAACCACTTCGGCCTGCTGTTTACCGTCGTCGCGTTCGGGGTCATGCTGCCGCACGTCGGTTTCTTCCTCGACCGCGTGCGACAGTTCACCGAGCACAACCTGATGCCGCTCGACAACCGGAACGGCTCGCGCAGCTTCGGTGTCGGCTTCTGGGGCCTGCTGGTGGGCGGGGGGCCGTGGGGCTCGCCGTGTCACTGGGAACATCACCTGGTTCCGAGCCTGCCGTGGTACCAGCAGCTGGCGCTGCACCGGTATCTCGTGCGGCTGCTCACGCCCGTGCAGCGGCGTCAGTTCCTGATCGAGCCCGTGATCGGCTTCCCGAAGCTCTGGTGGCGCCTCGTGCGCGAGACCCGGCAGTTCGCCGCACGACAGCGCCAGGCGGAGCGCTCCCATGTCTCGTGAGGCGCACCGCGAGGCCGACGGGGAGCCTCCGTCGATCGTCGCGCCGTACGGGTCGATCCCCGGTCCCGGCGCACTCGAGCTGCTCCGGATCCTGCCCGACCTCTCGAGCCAGCCGCTGAAGGTCTTCTCGCGCCTGGCGGCGACCTACGGCGATGTCTTCGCGCTGCGGTATCCGCTGGACAACGTGGTGATGGTGGCCGACCCGGACGGCATCGAACACGTCCTCCACCACGCGCACCATCGCTACGCCAAGGCCACGTCGCGGTGGCGCACGCTCCGGCAGATCTGGGGCGAGGGCCTCCTCACGGCGGACGGCGACGCGTGGCGTCGCCAGCGGCAGCGGATCCAGCCTGCCTTCCACAAGGACCACGTGGAGTCCTTCGCCCAGACGGTGGCGACCGAGGCCGAGCGCACCGGCGACGCGTGGACCGTCGCCGCCCGCTCCGGCGAGCCGCTCGACGTGTACACGGAGATGCTCCGCTGCACGCTGCGCGCGTTGCTCAAGGCGATGTTCGGCTCTGACGCCGACGACAGGGCCGACATGCTCGTCCATGCCGTCGAGGAGATCAACGGCTACATCGATCCCACGGCGCCCAGCAACCTCTGGAACCTCCCCATCCCCGTGCGGCGCTGGGTGCAACCGGGCTTCCGCCCCTTCCAGCGCGCGATGGACACGATCCGTCGCACGTTCGGGGAACTCATCGACGCGCGGGTGCGGAGCGGCGAGATCCGCCCGGACCTTCTGGGACTCATCATGGCGGGCCGCGACGACGAGCGGTCCGAGACCATGTCGGTGCGGCAGGTCCACGACGAGATGATGACGCTGCTGATGGCCGGCCATGAGACCAGCGGCATCACCAGCACCTGGACCTGGTACTGGCTCGCGGGCAATCCGGGCCCCGAGGCGCGCCTGCACGCGGAACTCGACGCCGTGCTCGGCGGCCGCGCCCCCGCCCCCGCCGACCTTCCGGCGCTGGAGTACACGCGGCGCGTCATCGACGAGGTGCTGCGCCTCTCGCCGACGATCTACGCGTTCGATCGCATGGCCATGGAAGACGACGTGGTGTGTGGGTACCGGATCCCGAAGGGCACGGCCGTCGCCATCAGTCCGTACCTGATGCACCGGCACGCACGGTACTGGGACCGCGCGCTGGAGTTCGATCCCGATCGCTTCATCGCGCCCGGGGCCGCCAGCCGTCCCGCATATGCCTACCTGCCGTTCGGCGGCGGTCCGCGCCGGTGCGTCGGCATGCGCATGGCGCTCACCACCACGCCCCTGCTCATCGCGACGCTGGCCCGCAGGTACCGGCTCCGGGTCAAGCCGGGTCACCCCGTCGAGGAACTGGCGCGGGTCAACCTCTCGCCCAAGTACGGGATGCTGATGCGGATCGAGCCTCGTCAGCCCTCTGGTGGCGTGCCCGCCGCGTCCGACATCTCCCGCAGTCCCGCTTCCACCGTCATGCCCCCGACGTAGCCGAGTTCGCGGCGGGCGCGCGAGTCGTCGAGCGTGACCTCCTCGCCCATCATCTTCACGACCATCCGCGAGATCGGCGGGGTGATGCTGAGGTGGAGAAGCCCCCAGCACGTCTCCACGATGCCTGCGAGGCGCCACGCGACGCGCCGCGGCAGGCTCCGATTGCCGGGGCGTACGCCCTGCGTCTCGAGCAGTCCCGTCACGAACGTGCGGAACTCGATCGGCGCGCCGTCGGTGACGAAGTAGATGGCTCCCGGCGTGCCGCGCCGCGCTGCGAGCACGAGGCCTTCCACCACGTTGGCCACGTGGGTAGACGACGTCAGGTAGCGCCCATGGTCGATCCAGCGGAATCGATGCGCGCGCACCGCCGCCTCGAGTTTCGGCAGGACGGACGTGTCGCCTCGCCCCCAGACGAAACGCGGCCGCACGATGACCGTGGCCATGGCGGCCGTGTTGGCTGCCAACACGCGTTCCTCGGCCAGCCCCTTGGTCCGCGCGTACGGGCCGTAGGGCGCCGCCGGCCGGGGCGTCACCTCGGTCACGCACACGAGCGGCTGCGGGCCAGCCAGCACGGCATCGGTGCTGACGTGGACCAACCGCGGCACGCCGGCACCTCGCGCCGCCGCCAGGACCGCCTCGGTGCCCTCGACGTTGACTCGATGGAAGTGCCGGGCCTCGCCCCAGTCGGCGACGATCGCGGCGGCGTGGAAGACCACGTCGCACTCGGCCATCCCAGCCTGCAGCGCCGCCACGTCGTGCAACTCTCCGGTCACGACCTCCGCGCCGGCCCGGCCCACGGTGCGTGCCGCGTCCGGTGAGCGCGCCAGTGCGCGCACGGCCACGCCCTGCCGTCTCAACTCCGCAACCAGATGGCGACCGACGAAGCCGGAACCGCCCGTCACGAATGCTCCCTGCATCGGCGCCTCAGTCGCGCATGCGGCGTGCGAACGCCAGCGCCCGGCCCAGCCAGCCCTCCTTGAGGCGGGCGTAGGGCGGGTACACGAAGTGCGACAGGCGCGGCCGTCGCTGCATGAGGACAGCCCGCGCGTGCGAAAACGTCTCGAACCCGAACCGACCGTGATAGCGGCCGAAGCCGCTCTCGCCGACGCCGCCGAACGGCAGGTGTGGGTTTGTCAGGTGGATGAGGCAGTTGTTGACCACCGTGCCGCCGGCGTTCGTGCGGGCGAGGTACTCCCGCACGTTCCGTTCGCTCTCGCTGAACAGGTACAACGCCAGGGGCGTGGGGCGGCCCTGCAGGTACTCGAGGAGGTCGTCCTCGGAGTCGTACGCGAGCACGGGCAACACGGGACCGAAGATCTCGTCCTGCATGATCGCGGCGTCGCGGGCGACCCCTGACAGGATCGTCGGCGCCACGTAGCGCTCCGCGACGTCGACGATGCCCCCCGCTTCGACCTTCGCGCCCCCCCGCACCGCATCGTCGAGCAGGGTTGCCAGGCGCGCGCAACTCGTGTCGTCGATCATCCGGCAGTAGTCGCCGCTCGCTCGACGCTGCGCTTCCGAGGCGCCGTAGAAGTGCTCGAGCACGCCGCGCGCGGCCTCGCAGAACTCACTGACGCGCGAGGCATGCACGAGGGCGAAGTCGGGCGCCACGCAGGTCTGGCCGGCGTTGACGAACTTGCCCCACATGATGCAGCGGGCCGCATGCGCCACGTCGGCCGTCTGGTCGACGACGACCGGCGACTTGCCTCCGAGTTCGAGCGTGAGCGACGTGAGTCGGCCTGCTGCGGCGGCCATCACCTTCCTGCCCACGGGCGTGCTGCCCGTGAAGAAGACGTGGTCGAACGGCAGCGTCAGCAGGTACTCGGCCATGCTGGTGTCGCCGCGGACCAGCGCCACCTCCTCCGGCGGGAAGACCTCGGACACGATGCGCTCGGCGATCGCCGACGTGTGGGGCACCTTCTCGGACGGTCTCAGGATCGCGCAGTTGCCCGCGGCCACGGCGGCGACGAGCGGCGCGAAGAGCAGGGCGAACGGGTAGTTCCAGGCCGCCACGATCAGCACGACCCCGCGAGGCTGGGGCTCGATGCGGCTGCGCGTGCCGAGCAGGTGCAGCGGCGTGGGCACGGCGACCGGTGCCATCCACGACGGCGTCGACGCGATGGCCTCGTTCAGCTCGTTGAGCACCAGCTGCATCTCCGACAGTTCCGCCTCGCTCCGGTTCTTCCGGAAGTCGGCGTGCATGGCGTCGAGGATGCGCTCGCGGTTGGCGACGATGGCGCGCTTGAGCCGCGTGAGGGTCGCGACCCGCTCGGCCGCGGAGCGCCGCCGGACCACCCATTGGTGCGCCCGCTGCAGTTCGAACAGCGCGTCGATCGCGGCGGTCGTGGAAGGGGCGTCGGCAGCCGCCGGGTCGACTCCACTCGCTGGGGCCGCGTACGCGGGCTGGGGCATGACGTGTCCTGTCCTCCTGTCGCCGGCAGCCGGCGATCCATGAGCGACCGATGATCTGGAATGCCCAGAGTCTACCGCACCCCACCACGTGCCGCTGGACTACAATCCGCGCATCCCATGGCAGCGAGGGCCGCGGTCTCGTTCAGCGAGACGATGTGTGGAGGTTTCGGGTGGGGCGCCACCGATCCGATCGTCGGGGCCCGTGAGGGCCACGCCGCGGCCAGCTCGCTCACGCTGCACGCGCATGCCGAGATCGCGGACGTCCGGGCGTTCGTGCGCGACCCCGGGCACGGTGGCCGCCTCCGTGGCAGCGTGACGTTCGCGCCGATCGGGGCAGCGGACGCGACGGCAGAGGGCACGTTCGGCCTGTTCGTGCCGACCGCCGAGCCCGGCGTCAGGCTGATGACGTATCGCGTCGCATTCAGGGTCGACGACCGTGACTACTGCCTCGACGGCGCCAAGTACGTGGGACGCCGCTCGCTGTTGCACGGGTGGTCCGAGACGACCACGCTCCACTGCCGTTTGCACGCCGGCGCGGACACGACCGGAGCCGTGGTCGCCGCGGGCGTGTTGCACCTGGGCCCCATGGCCTTCGCCCGGCAACTGACCTCGTTCCGGACGCCTGCCGCAGGCAGCCTGGGCGATGGCGTCGGGGCGTTGGCGGGGTTCCTGTGGTTCTTCAGCGGCGAACTCATCGCCGCGTACCTGCCGCTGGCGGCGAGGCGGTAGCCGACCGGCGGAGCAGCGGCCTCGACGTCTTCAGCGCATGCGGGTGAGCACGTACCGCAGCGTCACCTGCGACGACCCCGCGCGCGTGCGTCGGCCGAGCAGCGTCTCGTCGTCGAGTCTCCTGAGGTGGTCGCGTCGGCCGGATCGATGCTCGAGGATGACCTCGTCGGCGTCGAACGTGGCGCGCGTCCGCGACGACAGGAGACCGGTGCGCATGCGGGTCTCGACGGTTTCGCCGACGCGACTGGCGT
>LNFM01007811.1_pt1 | contig 21850 bp, 22 predicted proteins | sample 596031 | NCBI WGS metagenome assembly LNFM01 (sample SAMN04254537, study PRJNA301005) | activated carbon metagenome | isolation source: dual media filters at the Ann Arbor, Michigan drinking water treatment plant | place: USA: Ann Arbor
TACTTGTCGTGCAGCGGCTTCAGCGCCACGACGAGCTGCGCGGTCGAGCAGTTCGGGTTGGCGATGATGTTCATCTTGGTGAAGCCGGCGACGGCGGCAGCGTTCACCTCCGGCACGATCAGCGGCACGTCGGGATGCATGCGCCAAGCCGAGGAGTTGTCGATCACGACGCAGCCCTGCTGGCCGATCTTGGGCGACCACACCTTCGAGATCTCGCCGCCGGCCGACATCAGGCAGATATCCGTGTCGGAGAAGTCGTAGTGCTCGAGCGACTTGCACTTCAGCGTCCTGTCGCCGAACGAAACCTCCGTCCCGATCGAGCGCGACGAGGCCAGCGCCACGACCTCGCTGACGGGAAAGGCCCGCTCGGCCAGGATGTCCAGCATCTCGCGGCCCACATTCCCCGTGGCGCCGACGATCGCGACCTTGAAGCTCATGATGATGTTCCTTTCGGATGAACCAGGTTTGGTCTCCCCCTCGGCACCGTCCACCCCTGGAGCGGGGCGGGTCCGGCGTCATGCCCCCCGCCGGGGGAGAGGGACCCGGAGCCGAGGCGAGCGTCAGCGCGGCGTGCCGGTGGTCCCGGTCGCCGGTTTGGTCGTGCATTTCGTCGTGAGACGGACAGTCACAGGGCCAATTCCGAAAGGCTGACAGCATCGCAGCTCCCTCCGAGGCGTTTCGCCCCGCAGGAACCTGCCCTGTGAGAACACCGTGAAGCGCCAAAAGTCAATCTGGCCCGCATCCGCCGCATCGCGTTAACCCTGCGCGTTGACCGACGATTCACGCTGCCCGGCGAATCCGCGAGCGCGGTAACGCCCTGCTGACCGCCGCTCCGCCAGGGTCGCTGCGGGTGAGGCATCCGTGCCGCCGCGAGGCGACAGGGACAGGCGGGTTCTGGAGTGGTGTCGGGTCAATTGCTGTCCTCCTTGCGCGATCCGGCGGGTCTGCTGCGACGGCTGCGTGCGGCCGGCAGCACAGAGCCGGTGCGAGCCGCCTGGCCGGCGCTGCGCGCGCGGCTGGCCGGGTTCGACCCCGCCCGAGCCCTGATCCGTTTTGCCGACGGGGTCGAGGTCGCGTTCGCGGCCCTCTTCCGACCCATCGCCATCCTGCGGCGCGTGCTGCGCCTGCCCGCCGTCCGCCTCACCACCGGCCTCGCCTGGCGCGGGCTCGCGGCCGCGGCCGGCATCGGCCTTGCCGCGACCCTGGTCACGGGCCTGTCCTCCCAGAGCGAGGCGACGATCACGCCGCCCGCCGAGCCGCAGCCGAGGCCGATCCGCGATGTCGCCCAGACGGCACGCACGACACCGGCCGGCCGCGACAGCTGGATCGAGATCAGCAAGCCGATCGCGATGTTCAGCCTCGAATCCCCCGATCTCGACCGCGCTACCATGGCACTCGAGGCGCGCCGGAGCCCGGACGGGTCGCGGCGCGAGGAACTGCTGACCTTCGGTGCGCTCACCGATCCCAAGGCCCATCTGGCACTGCGGCTGACCGTCGAGGCGGCGCAGGACGACCTGTCCCAGCCCTTCATCGTCGCGCTCGTTCGCGCCGCCGCCGCACGCGCCATGTCGGTGCAGCGCAGCGGCCTGCCCGCCGCGATCCAGACCCGCTTCGGCCCGGTCGAGGCCGCCGACGCAACCCTGAGCGATGGCCATGCCAGCCGCGCCTGCATCGTCTTCCGGATGGAATCGGGCGCGCTACCGCTGGCGATGAGCGGGTGGTGGTGCGGCGCAGAGGGCAAGCCGGCCGACCGCCGCCAGCTCGTCTGCCTGATCGACCGCCTCGACCTGCTCAATGCCGGCGAGGACCGCGCCCTGCGCACCGCCTTCGCGCGGACGGAACTGAACCGCCAGCCGGGCTGCGTGACCCCGCGCCTCTCCGCCACCGGCCGCAAGGTCTCCTGGCTCGACGCGGACGGACCGACCCCCGCACTGCGGACCAAGACCGCGACGGCCGCGGTCGCTGGGTCCCGCAAACCCGAGAAGCGCTGACCATGCCGGCTGATGCTCCACGCGCCATGGCCGTGATCGGCGCCACGGGAACGGCGGCGCTGGGCGTCGCGCGCTTCCTCTTCCTCGCCCTCGGCGCGGCCGTCTTCCTGCTGATCCTGCTGGTCGCCTGGTGGGTCTATGGCAAGCTGCCGAGCATCGGCCGGGGACAGCCGGCCTTTTCCTGGGCGATCGAGCCGGCCGACATGCGGGGCGCGCCGCTCGTCGCCACCCACCCGACGCGGGGCCGCGAGGAGGGCTGGCAGTTCGGCGGGCCCGGCACGAACGAGACCTTCGCCGCGCTGGTGCTGGCGGAGCCCGACGAGGCCGGGCGCCCCTTCACCCTCACCACGCCGCAGTTCTGGCAGTTCGAGCCCCTGCGCGTGCTGCGCCCGCGGGTCGGCGGGCCGCACTACACCATGACGACGCGCTGGGGCACCTTCGCCGGCCGCGATCTCATCTATGAAGAACTCGACGGGCGCGTGCGGACCTGCATCGTCTTCCGCAACGCCTTCGAGACATCCGCCTTCGCGCTCGGTGGCTATTACTGCGCCGCCGGCCAGCAGGCCGCCAATGCGGCCTCCGTCGCCTGCTTGGTCGACCGGATGAAGCTCGAACCGCGGCGTGAATCGGCGGCCCTGGCCTATCTCGGCAGCCGGGCCGGGCAGCCCGCCCAGTGCCAGAACACCACCTTCTACCCGCCCGGAACGCGCCAGGTGGTGAGGGACCGCAAGGGCGGCGTGATCGGCATGGCCGGAGGCTCCCGCGACACATTTCCGCTGTGGCCGCGCTGAAGGCATCGCCCTCTCGTCAAGGGAGCGCGTGCGGCTCTGATGGCTGCAGCTTGGTCCTTGAGACTGCAGCGAATGGCCTCTGCAAGAGCACTCTCTTCAGGCGTCGAGTGCCCAATCGGGTTCGATGGATGCGTCCTGCGCTGGCCTCTCCACGCGACGCTGTCCTCTTGACTGCGGTGCTCGCACGGCATCGCCGGGAACCGCAACGGTGCGGCTCCCAGCTTGCCTGCGTCAGATCTTCACGAAATTCGTCGCCGACAGCGCGCCGAACGGCAGCTGTGCCAGCGGGGCACCGACCGCTTGCGTTCCGAGATCGACCGGGAAGAAACCCATCTTTTCGAGCAGGGTCCGCACTTCGGTCTTAGCTGCCGCATCATCGCCAGAGTAGAACAGCACGCGCTGACCGCCGTTCACGGCGGGTTCCGCCAGCACCGTCACGTCCAGGTGGTTGAAGGCCTTGACCACGCGCGCACCTGGCAGGAAGCCCGCGATGATGTCGGTCGATGGCGTGCCCCCCAGGTCCAGCGCCTTGATGCCATATGCAGCCAGCGGGTTGGTCGGGTCGTCGCGCTCGGGGCTGCCCTCGGGCAGGAACGCAACGGGGTTCGTGCCGTCGATGACGATGCGCCCGTTCCAGGCCGGCAAGCTGGTCAGCACCCGTGCGGCATCCTCCCAACGCAGGGCGACCAGCACGATATCGGCGGCAGCCGCCTCGGCCAGAGTGCCCGCTTTGACCGAGGGGCCGATATCCTTGACGAGGTCGGCCAGCGTCTCGGGGCCGCGGCTGTTGGCGAGGATGGCTTCGATGCCGACCTTGGCCAGGGCCCGTGCCACGCTGCTGCCAAGGGCGCCTGCACCGATGATTCCAATCGTCATGATCTTCTCCTTTGCGGGATTCAGGGCATTCGGGGGAAGACCGTCAGCGCCCTCGAACTGCGCGGCCTGTTATCGTATATATGTCGACGACATACATACATTTTAGGCGTGAACGTCCCTGATCTGTCCAGTCGCTACACGCTCGCTGGCACAGTCAACGCCTCGACGATCTCGCCGATGGTGGTCTTGCCAAGTTCGGCCTCCATCGCGGTCTGCGCCCGCGTCAGCGCTGGCTTGATGGCGCCGAGGATATTGGCCCCCACGGGGCATTCCGCGCAGGGCGGCTGGCGATGGACGGCGAAAAGCTCGGTGTCTTCAACCGCGCGATAGACATCCAGCAATCGAATCTCGGCGGGCTTTTTGGCCAGAAGCGCACCACCCCCGCTGCCCAGCTGCGACCGCGTCAATCCGGCCTCTGCCAAACGGGACAGCAGTCCGCGGATCACCACAGCTCCCGTGTTGGCCGAATTGGCGATGTCCTCGGACCGGAGCGGCTTGCCATCGCTGAAGGCAAGGGCGGTGAGGATATGGGTCGCGACGGCAAAGCGGGTGCTCGTTGGCATGATACGCTCCATGTGTGTCATCAACACTATGACACACATGGAGCGTCGTCAATCGCTCTTTTGCGCCCCCGCTCTGGTGCGACCGGCCGAGGACGGCAGTCAGCGCGTGCCGTGCGGCTCAGGCGATGGCGCGGCCGGCCAGACCGAAGTCTGATCCGGGCCGGAAAGTCACAGGCGATCAGCGCGCAGGGTGATGGTACAAAATCGTTAACGACGGTAGTCTAGGATTCACCATAGAGTCCCGTTCTCGCACCAAGCGGATCGCCGCTGTTCTGGAGATGTTGTCGCCATGGGTTCGCTCAAGCGTCTCGCCGCCGTTTTCGCCCTCTCCGTCGCCGCGTCGACCGTGTGGGTCTCCTTCGCGGAAGCGCAGAACCGCCGCGGCCCGCTGCGCGTGACCGTGCAGAAGCGCAGCTATTTCGATGCGGGCAACGTCGTTCCGGTCGGCTCGATGAACCGCTATGCCAGCCAGCACGTTTCCGCCGGCCCGACCTATTCCAACCTCGGCAGCTTCTTCGGCGAAGAGACCCTGCCCGGCCGCATCGGCGCGGGCACCAACCCCTTCGCCAACACCTTCGCGACGCCGCGCTTCTGAGGCTGTCATTCCGGGGCGGCGCTTAGCGCCGAACCCGGAACCCATGCCCGGTTACACTTCCAGAGAAGCCCGGTCGATTGGGCTAACCCCATCATGGGTTCCGGGTTCAGGCCTTCGGCCTGCCCCGGAATGACATCAAGGCAGCGCCTTCAGATAGCGCACCGGCCGGCCCGGCGCCGCCGCCTGCGCGGCGTGGACGATCGCGTTCGCGTCGATGCCGAAATGCCGGTAGAGATCCGCCACCGTGCCGGTCTGGCCGAAATGCTCGACACCGAGCGCCTTCTGCTTGTGGCCATGCACGCTGCCGAGCCAGGCCAGCGTCGCGGGATGCCCGTCCAGCACCGAGACGATCCCGCAATCGCGCGAGAGATCGCCGAGCAGCCGCTCGACATGGCTGGTGGCGCGGTGGTTGCCACGCTGGCGCGCCCGTTCCGCCGCCTGCCAGCCGGCATTGAGCCGGTCGGCCGAGGTGATCGCCAGCAGGCCGACATCGCGCCGGTCCTCGCCGAGCAGCCCGACCGCCTTGATCGCCTCCGCCGCGACCGCGCCCGTATAGGCGATCACGACCGAGGCGTTGGGGCCGGGCTTCCTCAGCCAGTAGGCGCCGTCGATGATCTCGCTCTCGAGTTCCGGTGTCATCGCCCGCTGCGGCTGCTCGAGTTGCAGCGTCGAGAGCCGTAGGTAGACCGAGCCGCCGGTCTCGTCGCGCAGCCAGGTCCGCTCGTCCGGGTCGCCTTCCCCGTCCTTCTGCAGGTATTCGAAGGACCAGCGCATCATCACGGCCAGCTCGTCGACGAAGGCCGGCTCGAAGGCGCAAAGCCCGTCCTGGCTCATGCCGATCAGCGGCGTCGCGATCGACTGATGCGCCCCGCCTTCCGGCGCCAGCGTCACGCCCGACGGCGTCGCCACCACCATGAAGCGCGCATCCTGGTAGCAGGCATAGTTCAGCGCATCGAGCCCGCGCGAGATGAAGGGGTCGTAGAGCGTCCCGATCGGGATCAGCCGCTCGCCGAAGGTGGCGTGCGAGAGACCGAGCGCCGAGAGGTTGATGAACAGGTTCATCTCGGCGATGCCGAGCTCGACATGCTGGCCCTTGGGCGAGAACTCCCATTTCTGCATCGAGGGAATGCGCTCGTCCTTGAAGGTGTCGGCCATCGAGGCCTTGGCGAAGAGCCCGCGCCGGTTCACCCAGGGGCCGAGATTGGTCGAGACGGTGACGTCCGGAGCGGTCGTGACGATCCGGTCCGCCAGCGGCCCGCCCGCCTTGGCGATCTCGTCGAGGATCTTGCCGAAGCCCATCTGCGTCGACATCACCGGCTGGATGCCGGCTTCGAGCTTGGCCGGCACCGGCAGCGCCGGCGCGCTCAGCCGCCGGCGCCCCTCGGCAAAGAAGGGGACACAGTCGAGGAACGCGCGGATTTCGCTTTCGGGCAGGGACAGCCCCTCGAACAGATCCCACTCATGGCCGGGGCGGACGCCGTTGGCACTCTGGAAGCCCGCCATCTGCTCCTTGGTCATCAGCCCGGCATGGTTGTCCTTGTGCCCCGCCAGCGGCAGGCCGAAGCCCTTGACCGTGTAGGCCAGGAAGCAGACCGGCCGGTCGTGGTCGATCGCCTCGAAGGCTTCGAGGATCGAGGGCAGGTCATGCCCGCCGAGATTGCACATCAGCTTCGAGAGCTCGGCGTCGGAACGGCTCTCGATCAGCTTGGTCACCGGCCCCTGGTCGCCGAGATCGTCCATCAGCCGTTTGCGCCAGGCCGCCCCGCCCTGGAAGGTCAGCGCCGAATAGAGCTGGTTGGGGCAGGAATCGATCCAGCTTTTGAGCCGCTCGCCGCCCTTTTCCTTGAAGGCAGCCTGCTGCAGCGAGCCGTATTTCAGCGTCACGACGTCCCAGCCGAAATTGCGGAACATCGTCTCGAAGCGGTCGTAGAGCCCCTCGCGGATGACGGCGTCGAGCGACTGGCGGTTGTAATCGATCACCCACCAGGTGTTGCGCAGGCCGTGCTTCCAGCCCTCCATCAGGGCCTCGAAGATATTGCCCTCGTCGAGCTCGGCGTCGCCGATCAGCGAGACCATCCGACCCTCGGGACGCGCCAGCCCCCAGCCATGGGCGCGGACATAGTCCTGCGTCAGCGAGGAGAACAGCGTCTGCGCCACGCCCAGGCCCACCGAGCCGGTCGAGAAATCGACGTCGTCGATGTCCTTGGTGCGGGAGGGATAGCTCTGCGCGCCCTTGTAACCCCGGAAGTTCTCGAGCTTCTCGCGCGTCTGCAGGCCCATCAGATAGTTGATCGCGTGGAAGATCGGCGAGGCGTGCGGCTTCACCGCCACCCGGTCCTGCGGCCGCAGCGCCGCCATGTAGAGCGCGGTCATGATCGTCGCCAGCGAGGCCGACGAGGCCTGGTGGCCGCCGACCTTCATCCCGTCGGCGCTGTCGCGCAGATGGTTGGCGTTGTGGATCGTCCAGGAGGCGAGCCAGAGGATCTTCTTCTCGAGTTCGGCGAGAATCGGCAGGCGCGGATCGGACATGGTGCGGCTCTCCAGCAGAGGCCCGATCATGCGGGAAGCACGGCGCGATGTGAACCGTAATCGCGGGTTCGGCGGCGCCGTCCTGAGCAGTTTCTGCCACCCGGAAGGCCATGGGCGGCGAGGAACTGCCAAATCGGCGGGCAAGGTCGCCCGCGCCGCCGCGACCTTGCATTCGCCTGTCGCAATCGTCAGGTTGCATGCCGCCAGCCTGCGGCGGAGCGGGCCCGGCGACAGGAGACGCTCACCTCATGGACACGCTCTCGGGCTTCAGCATCTTCGTGATCGTCCTGGTGACGCTCGTCGTCATCACCATCGCCTTCCTGGTGAAGACGGTGCCGCAGGGCTACAACTACACGGTCGAGCGCTTCGGACGGTATTCGCGCACGCTGAGCGCGGGCCTCAACCTGATCGTCCCCTATATCGACCGCATCGGCCACAAGGTGAATGTCATGGAGCAGGTGCTCGACATTCCCTCCCAGGAGGCGATCACCAAGGACAATGCCGGCGTCCGCATCGATGCCGCCGCCTTCTACCAGGTGCTCGACGCCGCCAAGGCCTGCTACGAGGTCTCATCCCTCAACGACGCGCTGATGGTCCTGACCATGACCAATATCCGTACCGTCGTCGGCTCGATGGACCTCGACCAGCTGCTCTCGCATCGCGACGAAATCAATGAGCGGCTGCTGCGGGTGATGGACGCCGCCGCCTCCCCCTGGGGCGTCAAGGTCACCCGCATCGAGATCCGCGACATCCTGCCCCCGGCCGACATCGCCGGCGCGATGAACCGCCAGATGAAGGCCGAGCGCGAGAAGCGCGCCGCCGTTCTGGAGGCGGAGGGCCTGCGCCAGGCCGAGATCCTCAAGGCCGAGGGCCAGAAGCAGTCGCAGATCCTCGCCGCCGAAGGCCGCAAGGAGGCCGCCTTCCGCGATGCCGAGGCGCGCGAGCGCTCCGCCCAGGCGGAAGCCGCCGCCACCGCCATGGTCTCCGAGGCGATCAGCCGCGGCGACATCCAGGCCGCCAACTTCCTGATCGCCGAGCGCTACACCGACGCGCTCAAGGCGATCGCCAGCGCGCCCAACAGCAAGGTCGTGATCGTGCCCATCGAGGCCGCGGCGCTGGCGGGCACCGTCGGCGGCATCGCGCAGTTGACCCGCGCCGTCTTCGGCGATGAGGCGGTCGAGGCCAGGCGGACGGGCTCCGTGCCGCCGACCGGCCGCGGCGCCTGAAGGAGCGAGCGATGGCACCGATCCTCCTGGGCCCCTGGGGCTGGGTCATCCTCGGCCTCGTCCTCATCGGCGGCGAGGTGCTGGCGCCCGGCATCTTCCTGCTCTGGCTCGGCCTCGCCGCGCTCCTGACCGGCGCCGTGGTCGGCCTGGTCGATCTCGGCTGGCAGGCCGCGGCCCTGATCTTCGCCGGCCTCAGCCTCGTTGCGGTCTTCACGGGCCGCCTGCTGACGCGCCGCAAGGACGAGGAACCCGATGCCGCGACCGGCCTCAACGATCGCGGCCGCCGGCTGATCGGCCGCGTCTTCCGGCTGGAGGCGACGATGACGGGCGGCGAGGGCCGCATTCGCGTCGACGATTCGTCCTGGCGAGTCACCGGGCCCGAATTGCTGGCCGGGAGCGAGGTCCGTGTCGTGCGCGTCGACGGCGCCACGCTGGTGGTCGAGAAGGCGTGAGCGCGGACGGCCCGCCGCGCGAAGAAATCCGGTTGTGTCGGGGCGCCAGCGGTCTATAGCGGACGCTCCGCCGCCAGACCGAACCATTCCCATGACCCTGCCCAGCGAACGCCTGTCCCTGTCCAAGGACCGCATCAAGGTCCTGCTGCTGGAAGGCATCAACGATTCCGCCGCCGACCTCCTGGTCAATGCCGGCTACACCAACATGACGCGCCTGCCCAAGGCGCTGGACCAGGACGCGCTGCTGAAGGCGCTCGAAGGCGTCCATGTGCTGGGCATCCGCTCGCGCACGCAGCTCACCGACGCCATCTTCGCCCGGGCCGACCGGCTCTTCGCCGTCGGCTGCTTCTCGGTCGGCATCAACCAGGTCGATCTCGAGGCGGCGCGCAGCCGCGGCGTGCCGGTGTTCAACGCCCCCTTCTCGAACACCCGCAGCGTCGCCGAACTCACCATCGGCGAGATCGTGATGCTGCTGCGCAAGATCACCGATCGCTCCATCTCGGCCCATGGCGGCGGCTGGGACAAGTCGGCGGAAGGCTCCTTCGAGGTCCGCGGCAAGGTGCTGGGCATCGTCGGCTACGGCAATATCGGCAGCCAGCTCTCGACGCTGGCCGAGGCGATGGGCATGCGGGTGATCTATTACGATCAGACGGACCGCCTGCGCCACGGCAACACCGAGCCCGTCGACAGCCTGCACGAACTGCTGGGCTCGGCCGACATCGTCTCGCTGCATGTGCCCGAGACGCCGCAGACGGCAGGGATGATCGGCGCCGAGCAGATCGCCGCGATGAACCCCGGCAGCTACCTGATCAACAACTCGCGCGGAACGGTGGTCGATCTCGACGCGCTCGCTGCGGCTCTGAAGAGCGGCCACCTCGCCGGTGCGGCCGTCGACGTCTTCCCCGTCGAGCCCGCCTCGAACAGCGACCGCTTCGTCTCGCCGCTGCAGGGCCTGCCCAACGTCATTCTCACGCCGCATGTCGGCGGCTCGACGGAAGAAGCGCAGGAGCGCATCGGCGCCGAAGTCGCCCGCAAGCTGATCGACTATTCCGATGTCGGCTCGACGGTGGGCGCGGTCAATTTCCCGCAGGTCCAGCTCGCCGCGCGCGCGGTCGGCACGCGCTTCATCCACGTCCAGCGCAACGTACCGGGCATGCTGAGGCGCCTGAACGACGTCTTCGCCGCGCGCAACGTCAACATCGCCGCCCAGAACTACCAGACGGACGGCGAGATCGGCTATGTCGTGATGGAGGCGGAGAGCATCGGCGCCGATGCGCGCGACATCCTGCGCGAGATCCGGGCGCTGGACGGCACGATCCGCGCGAGGCTGCTCTACGAGCGCGACTGACCGCTCAGGAGGCCTTGCCGTCGGCAGCACCGGACTTGGTCGGCGCCTGGGCGGCGACCGGGTCGCTGGCCGGGAAGGTCGCCTTCAGCGCCGTGTCGAGCTCGGCGTCCGGCCCCTTCCGGGCGGCTTCCCTGGCGGCCTTGCGCTGCTCCTGCTGTTCCTGGCGCAGGCTTTCCCTGGCGGGATTGGTGCTCGTCGTCATCGCGACCCCCTGATGCAGGCCCGTCTGCGGGCCCATGCGGGGTCAACGCGAGACCGGACGCCGCGTTCCCTACAAGCGACGCGGCCAGACGATCCGCACCCGCAGCCCGCCGCCCTCGCGGTCGGCCAGGGTCAGGTTGCCGCGATGGGCTTCCGCAATCGCCCGCACGATCGACAACCCGAGCCCGAAGCCGCTGCCCTCCTTCAGCGTCCGGGCCAGGTCGCTGCGGTAGAACGGTGCGAACACCTTCTCGCGCTCATCGGGCGCGATGCCGGGCCCGTCATCCTCGACCTCGATCGCCATCGCCACGGCATCGGTGTCGTCGAGCTTCACCGCCGCCCGGCCGCCGAACTTGATCGCATTGTCGACGAGATTGGTCACGGCGCGGGTCATCTGGTCGGCGTCGCAGACGGCTGAGGCGCGCATCGGCCCCTCATAGACCACGATATGGCCGAGATCGGCGAAGTCGTCGCAGATCGTCTGGAGCAGCGCCGGCATGTCGGTCGCCGCCATGCTGCCCGACGCCCGCCCGTCGCGCAGATAGGACAGCGCCCCGCCGACCATGCGCTCCATCAGCGCGAGATCGGAGACGATCGCCCGGCGCTGGCGCTCATCGGCGATCTCGTCGGCGCGCAGCCGCAACCGCGTGATCGGCGTACGCAGGTCGTGGCTGACGGCCGCCAGCATGCGGGTGCGGTCGTCGATCAGCCGGCGGATGCGCGCGGCCATGCCGCCGAAGGCGCCAGCGAGCCGCTTGACCTCGATGGGGCCCTGCTCCGGCGCCACGATGGTGTCGCGGTCGGGATCGAAGCGATCGACGGCCTCCGCCAGCCGCGACAGCGGCGATGCGACGGCCCGCGCCGCCCAGAGCGAGAGCAGGCCCACCAGCGAGACGAGCAACGCGATCATCACGGCCAGATAGAAGATGAAGGCCTGGCCGCGCGGTGGCGGGGTGCGCGCCTCGGGAGCCATCACGAGGCCGCTGCCATCGGCAAATCGCAGCCCGAAAGGCGGCGGGCCGCCCTGGCCGGGCACGCCGTCGAGCATCAGGACCTGCGTCTCCGCCCCGAACCGCTCTCTGAGATTGTCGAGCATCTGGCGGTCGGGCCAGGCCGGCGCGCGGGCGCTCGGTGGCGCATCCGGGGGCAGGCGGGACAGCCTGGGGTGGGAGGCGAGCGCGGCATCGACGATCGCCGCTTTCGCCGCCGGTGTCGGCGCGGCCTCGATCGTCCGGGCGATCGCGACCAGCTCCGTGACATAGGGCAGGTTCGGCACGCGCTTGAGTTCGGGCGGGAGGAGGACGAGCAGCACCGCGATCGTCACGAGATTGGCCAGAACCAGCGAGCCGATGACGATGGCGGTGATCTGGGCGGCGGCCCGCGCCGGCAGGAGGCGCAGCAGCAGCCGCCTCATGGCGCCGTGCTCTCGGACGGCCGCTCGATTTCCGGAGAGAACATGTAGCCGCCGGAGCGGATGGTCTGGATCAGCTCGGGCTCGCGCGGGTTGCGCTCCATCTTCTGGCGCAGGCGGCTGACGAGCACGTCGATCGAGCGCTCGAACGGAGCCGCCGTGCGGCCCTGCGTCAGGTCGAGCAGCTGGTCGCGCGACAAGACCCGCCGCGGCCGCTCGCAGAAGGCCAGCAGCAGGTCGAGCTCGGCCCCGGTCAGCGCGACGCGCTCGCCCTCGGGGTTGAACAGCCGCCGCACCGCCTTGTCGAGGCGCCAGCCCGCGAAGGCGAGAACCGGGCTTTCGCCCACCTCGGCGGCCGGGACATGCCCCGCGCGCCGCAGCACGGCGCGGATTCGCGCCAGCAGCTCGCGCGGGTTGAACGGCTTCACCAGATAATCGTCGGCGCCCATTTCGAGACCGAGGATGCGATCGATCTCCTCGCTCTTGGCGGTGAGCATGATGATCGGGATCGTGCCCTCGTTGCGCAGCCGGCGGCAGAGGCTCAGGCCGTCCTCCCCCGGCAACATCAGGTCGAGCACGATCAGGTCGAAGCGGCCGTCGCGCAGGGCGGCGTCCATCTCGCGGCCGTTCGGCACGGCGCGGACGCGGAAATCGTTGTTGCGCAGGAAGCGCGACACCAGCGTCGCGATCTCGCGGTCGTCCTCGACGACCAGGATATGGGGTGTTCTGCTCATGATCTGGCTCTAGCGCCGCTCACGGGCGAGGTCGTGGCCGGAAGCGTTTCTGATTGTGTCTGTCGCCGGGGCTGGAAAAGCAAGGTTACCAGAAGGCGCCTGGCAGACGTCATCCAGAAAACTCGCGGCCGCAGAACGGGCAGAGCCACAGCGTTCCGTGAGCGCCATGTCCAAGCTCTCCCTCGCCGCCCCCGTCACCGTCGTCCCCCACCTCGCCCGGGCCCTCGCCGGGCTGGCGCTGATGGGAGCCCTCTTGCTCTGGCTGTGGGCCTTGCCCTCCCTGCTCGCACGGGACGGCTTCGTCCTGCGCGGCGACGCCGCCTGCGAAACGAAAGCCTATCGCGACCCGGTGACCGGGCGCGTCCGACCGGCGCCCGCGCCTCACCGCACGACCACCGCACGCTGCCCGGCCCGCTCCGATGGAGCCACCTCATGACCCATTGCAGCCTCGCCCGCAGCCCGGACCGCGAGAACCCGATCCGCCCCGACGGCGCCTCGGCCCGGCGCTGGCTGCTGGCGCTGCTGGCGACCGTTCCCCTCGCCCTCGTCCTCGGCTCGGTGGCGGGCTTCACGATCGGCCGTTTCGCGACCGCCGCCCCGTCCTATCGCGACCAGCGCCTCGTCCAGGTCTCGGGCGATCTGCGCCGTGTCGATGGCGACTACCTGCTGGCTCTGGGCGATTCCCATGTGGCCCGCTGGCATGCGCGGGAGCTCTGCGGCCTGCCCCTGATCAATGCCGGACTGCATGGCGCGACGACGGCGGATGCCGATGCCTTCCTCGCACGCCTCTCCCTGCCGCACCCTCCCCGCGCGATCATCCTGACCGTCGGCACCAACGATACCAACCGCAAGCGCTTTCGCGAGCCGCCCGAGGCCGTCATCCGCTTCCGGCATGCCTTCCGCGCGCTGCTCCGCCAGGTGATCGGCAGGTCGGAGCTCGTTCTCGTCGCCACCCTGCCGCGGATCGAGGCGAGCCAGGATGCGGTCTTCTCGACGCAGGCCGCCGCCGACATCACCGCCTCGGCGGAGGCGGCCTGCCGCAAGGAGGCCACCTGCCGCGTCGCGGACCGCTTCGGTGACGCCATACCCAGGATGGATGGGCTGCATCTCGCCGACTATGAGCGTGCCTATCGCGAGATCGCGCCCGCGATCTGCGGCGCGATCGCCGGTCACCTCACCGAGGATCTGCCACCGGGGCAGAACGTCGGCGCAGGGAGGCCATGACTGTCGAGCCACCCCACTGGATCGACGTCCGTCCCGGCCCCATCTAGGCTCCATCGCTGCCGGCCTCGGGCCGGAGCCCCGTGAGAGCCCGCCATGGTCGCCATCTCCGTCCTCGATCTCGTTCCCGTCCGTGAAGGCCAGGAACCGGGCGACGCCCTTCGCGCCTCGATCGACCTCGCCCGACATGCCGAATCTCTCGGCTACACCCGTTACTGGGTCGCCGAGCACCACAACATGGTCGGCATCGCCAGCGCCGCGACCGCAGTCGTCATCGGCCAGCTCGCCGCCGCGACGAAGACCATCCGCGTCGGCGCCGGCGGCATCATGCTGCCCAACCACGCGCCGCTGATCATCGCCGAGCAGTTCGGAACGCTCGAGGCGCTGTTTCCCGGCCGCATCGATCTCGGCCTCGGCCGGGCGCCCGGCACCGACCAGTTGACCATGCGAGCGATGCGCCGCAACCCGATGTCATCGGACAGCTTCCCGCAGGACGTGCTCGAACTGCAGGCCTATTTCGCACCGGCCGGGCCGAACCAGGCGATCCAGGCCGTGCCCGGCGCCGGGCTGAACGTCCCGCTGTGGATCCTCGGCTCAAGCCTGTTCGGCTCGCAACTCGCCGCCGAACTCGGCCTGCCCTATGCCTTCGCCTCGCATTTCGCGCCCGATGCCCTGATGCAGGCGCTCGCCATCTACCGCGAGCGCTTCAAGCCTTCCGAGCAGCTCGCGCGGCCCCACGCCATGCCCGGGATCAACGTCATCGCCGCCGAGACCGATGTGGAGGCGCGCCATCTCGCGACCTCCCTGCAGCAGCGCTTCGTCGGCATGGTGCGCGGCCAGCGCGGCAAGCTACAGCCGCCGATCGACGACATCGAGACCTACTGGTCGCCCAACGAGAAGGCGCATGTCGCGGGTATGCTGCGCTACGCCTTCATCGGCTCGCCCGAGACGCTGAAGCGGCAGCTCGGCGCCTTCATCACGACGACACGCGCCGACGAGATCATGGTCACGGCGCCGATCTTCGACCACGAGGCGCGGAAGCGCTCTTACGAGATCCTGTCGGGCATCGCACCGGAACTGGGGATCGAAGCCAGAGCGGCCTGACCCCCAGGAACTTCCGCCCCGCCATGGCGTTGCCCGGTCTCGCGCAGGACATTCCGGGGGGACCCATGAAACTCGACGTGGCGGCGACGCTGACCTATGGCTTCGACAGCGATACGCAGGTGATCGCCGCGATCGAGGCCGCCCAGTCGGCCGACCAGACGATCCTCTCCGAAAGTCTGATCGTCTCGCCGGGCGCCGCTCTCGTCCGCGATCTCCACCCCGAGACGGGCGAGCGGCGTTTCCGTGCGGCGCTCTCGGGCCAGGTCGAGATCCGCTACCGGGCGCTGGTCGACAACGGCACCCGCCAGCCGCTGGGCCCCGGCGCACGCCAGCATGATTGGTCGGAGCTGCCGCAGGAGGTGCTGCCCTATCTGCTGCCGAGCCGCTTCTCGCCCTCGGACGAGTTCATGCGCTTCGCCCAGCGCGAATTCTGCAGCATTCAGGGCGGCGGCGCCCGCATCCTGGCCGTGCTCGACTGGCTGCACGAGCATCTCGACTATGTCCACGGCGTCAGCCACGCCCAGACGACGGCGCAGCATACCTTCATCGACCGGGCCGGCGTCTGCCGCGACTTCACCCATCTCGGCATCGCGCTGACGCGGGCGCTGAACATTCCCGCCCGGGCGGTCAGCGCCTATGCGCTCGACCTCGACCCGCCGGATTTCCATGCCGTCTTCGAGGTCTATCTCGACGGGCGCTGGTGGCTGGTCGATCCGACGCGGCTGGCGCCCGTCGAGGGCATGGTGCGGATCGCGACCGGCCGGGACGCCGCCGACATCGCCTTCCTGACCAGCCAGTTCAACTGCCAGTGCCTGGCCCAGACCATCACGGTCTCGCAAGCGCCGGACGATGCCGGGCAGCAGGCCGCCTGATCAGGCGGCCGCCGCACGCCGCGCCGAGCGGCGCAGGTTGAACGCCAGCGCCGCCAGGAAGAACACCGCCTGAACGACGACGATGCAGGGCCCCGTCGACCCGTCCAGGTGATAGCTCAGGATCGTGCCGATCACGCTCGACACGGTCGCGACCGTGACGGCGACCGCCAGCATCGCGTCGAAGCGCCGCGTCGTCAGGAAGCCGATGGCGCCCGGCGCGATCAGCATGGCGACGACGAGGATGATGCCGACCGTCTTCAGCGCGGCCACGATCGTCAGCGCCAGCAGCATCAGCAGGCCGAAATTCAGCCAGCGCACCGGCAGGCCGATCGCCCGCGCATGGGCGGCATCGAAGGCGACGAGCAGGAAGTCCTTCCGCTTCGCCAGCATGATCGCAACCGTGGGCAGCGCGATCGCGGCCGTTTCCGCGATGTCCGTCCAGCGCACGCCGAGCATGTTGCCGAACAGGATGTGCAGCAGGTGCTGGTCGCTCTCGACCTTGACGAACATCACGAGACCGAGCGCGAACATGCCGGAGAAGACGATGCCCATCACCGTGTCCTCCTTCACCCGGCTGTTCTCCTTGAGATAGAAGGCCCCCGCCGCCAGGGGCAGGCCCAGAATCTGCGCCAGCACGATGCCGGGGAGGACGGCATGGGAGACCGCGTCCCCCATCAGTGACCAGCCCTTCAGGATCAGGAAGCAGGAGAGCACGGCGCAGACGATGCCGACGATCACCGCCACGAGGAGCCCGCGCTGCATGAACTCATGCGACAGCGGCGCGACCAGCCAGGCGTCGAGAACGCTCATGGCCCCGTCTCCGGGGCCGCCCGTGCCGCCCGCGCCGCAGCGAGGCGCCCGTGCTTGGGCGCGAAGACGAAGGCGAGCAGGAACAGCAGGGTCTGGAACACGACAATCAGCCCGCCCGTCGAGCCGTCGAGGAAGTAGCTGGCATAGGCGCCGGCCGCGCTGGTGAAGACGCCAAGTGCCACCGCGAGGCAGATCAGCCGACCGAAGCGGTCACAGAGCAGATAGGCTGTGGCGCCCGGCGTGATCACCATCGCGATCACCAGCACGGCCCCGACCGTCTGCAACGCGGCGACCGTGCAGGCACTGAGCAACACGAAGAACAGGATCTTGATCCGCATCGGCGAGAGACCGACCGCCCGCGCCTGGTTCTCGTCGAAGAACACCAGCATCAGGTCGCGCCAGCGCGCCACCAGCACGACGAGCGAGACCGCGGCGATGATCGCGACCTGGACCACGTCCTCGTCCGAGATGCCGAGGATGTTGCCGAGCACGATCGACTGCACGTCGACCGAGGTCGGGTTGATCGAGACGATCAGGAGCCCGACCGCGAAGAAGGTGGTGAAGACGATGCCGATGACGGCGTCCTCGCGCAGCTGCGTGCGCACCCGCACCAGCGCCATGGCGAGCGCCGCCAGCAGGCCCGAGAAGAAGGCGCCGGCCGCATAGGGCACCTTCAGCAGATAGGCCAGCGCGACGCCCGGCACGATCGCATGGGCTAGCGCGTCGCCCATCAGCGACCAGCCCTTCAGCATCAGGAAGCAGGACAGGAAGGCGCAGACCCCGCCGACCAGCGCCGAGACCCAGATCGCCCGGAGCATGTACTGGTAGCCGAAGGGTTCCAGCAGAAGCGCGATCACGGCGCGCGATCCTTTGCCGTGTCGGCCGCCTCGCCGGTGGTCTGTCCGCCCGCGACGCGCTCGCTGTCGCGCTTGCCGTAGAGCACCAGCGGGCGCTCGTCGTCGGTGATCACGGTGACGCGCCGGTCGTCCTCGTCGTCATGGAGGTCGGCGCCGCCGAGGCGGAAGTGCCGCAGCGCCCCGCCGAAGGCGCGCTGGAGATTGTCTTGGGTGAAGGTCGTCGCGGTCGGCCCGGCTGCCAGCACCGTCTTGTTGATGATCACGACCTGGTCGCAGAAATCCGGAATCGAGCCGAGATTATGCGTCGAGACCAGCATCAGCCGGCCCTCGTCGCGCAACTCGCGCATCAGCGCGACGATCGCATCCTCGGTCTTGACGTCGACGCCGGTGAAGGGCTCGTCGAGCAGGATGACCTGCCCGCCCTGCGCCAGCGCGCGCGCCAGAAAGACGCGCTTGCGCTGTCCGCCCGACAACTCGCCGATCTGGCGGGTGCGGAACTCCAGCATGTTGACGCGCGCGAGCGCCTGCTCGACCGCCTCGCGATCCGCCTGCCGCGCGATGCGCAGGAAGCCCATATGGCCGTAGCGGCCCATCATCACCACGTCCTCGACCAGGACGGGGAAGGTCCAGTCGACCTCCTCGGCCTGCGGCACATAGGCGACGAGCCCGCGCTTCAGCGCCTGGCCCACGGGGAGACCCGCGATCGAGACCGAGCCGCGCGCCGGCTTGAGGAAACCCATCAACGTCTTGAACAGCGTCGACTTGCCGGAGCCGTTGATGCCGACCAGCGCGCAGATCGTGCCCGCCCCGAGCGCGAAGGAGGCGTCGCTCACCGCGGTGACGCCATTGGCGTAGCGCACGGTGACGCCCTCGACCGTGATCGAGGGCATGCCTTCCCGCCAAGCGGCGACCGGCGCGCTCAATGGCCGAAACCCGTGGCGACCGTGCCCACCGTGGTTTCGAGCAGCTTCAGATAGGTCGGCACCGGACCATCCGCCGCAGACAGCGAGTCGACATAGAGCACGCCGCCATAGCGGGCGCCGGTCTCGCGCGCGACCTGCCTGGCCGCCTTGTCGGAAATCGTGCTTTCGCTGAACACGGTCGGGATCTTGTTCTTGCGGACGAGGTCGATCAGCCGGCGCACCTGCTGCGGCGTGCCCTGCTGGTCGGCATTGATCGGCCAGAGATAGGCCTCGCGCCAGCCATAGTCACGGGCGAGATAGGAAAAGGCCCCCTCGCTGGTGACGAGCCAGCGTTGCGTCGGCGGCACCTTGTCGAGCCGCGCCCGCAGCGGCGCGTCGACTGACCTGATCTTGTCGGCATAGGCCTTGGCGTTGGCGGCGTAGATGTCCGCCCGCGCCGGATCGGCCGCGGCCAGCGCCTTGCGGATGTTCTCGACATAGATCAGCGCGTTTGTCGTCGACATCCAGGCATGCGGGTTGGGCCGCCCCTGATAGGGCCCTTCCGTGATCCCCATCGGCACGACGCCTTCGCTGACCACGGCGCTGCGGACATTCTTCACATTGTCGAAGAAGCGCTCGAACCAGCGCTCGAGATTGAGCCCGTTCCAGAGCACGAGATCGGCGGATTGCGCCTTCACCACGTCGAGCGGCGTCGGCTGGTAGTCGTGGATCTCGGCGCCGGGCTTGGTGATCGACTCCACGATCGCAGCCTCGCCGGCGACGTTCTGCGCGATGTCCTGGATCACCGTGAAGGTGGTGACGACGCGCAGCTTCTTGTCCTGTGCGAGGGCAGCGCCCGACGGGGCGGCGAGCGCCACCGCCAACAGCATGGCCCCGGAGAGCAGGACGGATCGTCGAGGGAACATGTCGGCTCCTGTCGGCTGGATGTCATGACACGCTATTGCAACGCACTTGCATTTGTCAATGCAGTTGCAACACATTTGCAATAAGAAATTTTTGCACATGCCTCTCAGAATTGCTATGCCGGCGTCATGACGGGAATCGCGCAGCGCGTGGCCGGGTTCGAGGGCCAACTGAGGGATGCCGGGCTGCGGATGACGCAGCAGCGCCGGCTGATCCTGCGCGTGCTGGCGGAAGCCGACGACCATCCCGACGCGAAGGGCATCTTCACCCGCGCCTTCGCGCTCGACCCGACGCTGTCGCTCTCGACGGTCTATCGCACCATGAAGGTGCTGGAGACGCAAGGCGCCATCGAGCGCCACGCCTTCGAGGACGGCGTCTCGCGCTACGAGCACGCCGATCAGGAGCATCACGACCACCTCATCGACGTCGAGAGCGGCGAGGTGATCGAGTTTTCCTCCGACGCGATCGAGGAGCTGCAGCGCCGCATCGCCGCCGAACTCGGCTACGAGCTCGTCCGCCACCGGCTCGAACTCTACGGACGCAAGAAGCGGCCGGGCGTCAGGGGCAAGAAGGGCTAGGCGCGCCGCGTCAGCTGTCCGCCCGCCAGGGATAGCTCCAGGTCTCCGTCAGGGTCTTGTCGCCGCTCTTGAGGAAGGCGCGCATTTCGGCGAGCTGGCCGGGTTCGACGACGATGTCGATGAAGGCCCGGAAGCCCTTGGTCTTGGGGTTCGGCACGATGAAGGCACGGTCGATGCGGCCATAGGCGATCGAGGGCACGATCTCGACCTTCTCGGGCTGCTTGAGGTGATAGTCGAGATCGCCGCCGGCGAAGTCGACGATGAAGCGCCGCGCACCCGCATTGACCGGCTCCCCCGAACCGAGCGCCTTGGGCTTGGCCTGATAGGTGTTGATGATCCGTCCACCCGGATGAAGGTCGCTGGAATCCAGCATCGCCGTCAGCTTGTAGCCGAAGGAGAACGCCCGCCCCGGCTCCAGGGGCACCTTCGGCGCCCAGAGCGCGACGATATTGTCGTTGGTCTCGTCGGTGGTGGGAATCTCGATCAGCTCGACCACGCCCTCGCCCCAGTCGCCCTGCGGCTCGATCCAGTAGGACGGCCGCAGTTCGTAGTTCAGGTCGAGGTCCTGGTAGTGCTCGAAGACGCGGTCGCGCTGCATCAGGCCGAAGCCGCGGACATTGCGCTCGACGAAGGAGGAGATGGCCTGCTGGCGCGGATTGCGCAGCGGCCGCCAGATCCACTCGCCGGTGCCGGAATGGATCATCAGCCCGTCGGAATCGTGCAGCTCGGTCCGGAAATCGTCATGGAAGCGGCGGTCGTTCTCGCCGGTGAAGAACATCGAGGTCAGTGGCGCGAGACCGAGCTTGTCGATCGGCTTGCGCGGGAACAGCGTCGCGCCGACATCGACCACCGCATCGACGTCGGGATAGACGTGGAAGCGATAGGCCCCGGTCACGGAGGGTGAATCGAGCAGGGCATAGATTGTGACCCGCTCGGCATTGGCCTGGGGCGCCTCGACCCAGAACTCCCGGAACATCGGGAACTCCTCGCCCGGCACGCCGGCGCCGATCGAGAGACCCCGCGCCGACAGCCCGTAGCGCTGCTCGCGGCCCAACACACGGAAATAGCTTGCGCCGATGAAGGAGATCAGCTCGTCGAAGATCCGCGGATCGTTCAGCGGGTAGTGCAGCCGGAAGCCGGCGAAGCCGAGATTGACCGGCAGCGGCTTCTCGAACTTGACGCGCCCATAGTCGAACAGGTTGGCCGAATACGGCACCGGCGTCGCCACGCCGTCGCGCACCACATTGACCACGACCGGGCGGGTGAAGAGGAAGCCCGGATGGAACATCTGCATCCGGAACGGGCTGCCGTTCTGGGCCAGCAGCGCCCGCTCGGGCCGGAAGCGGATGTCGCGCCAGGCATCGAAATCGAGCCGGGACAGCGGCTCGGGCAGGTTCGGGCCGGGCTCATAGGCCACAGCCGCGATTTCGCGCGCCCGATTGACGACATGGTCGAAGCCGAAGCGGGGCTGCATCTCGGCCAAAGGCTCGGCCGGGGGAACCGGCTGCTGCGCCAGCAGGGCCGAGGGCGCGGCCGAGAGGCTGAGGGCGGCGGAAAGCCCCGCCAGGACGCGGCGGCGATCGATCGTGGTCATGACGGATCCGTGGTCTGGCGACCGCCGGGTGACGGCCGCCGAAGGCTTGCTCGGCCGTGACTTAGGCGAGGAAATGGGGCCGGTCTAGGGCCGGTCCGCCGCCGGGCGCGACGCCCCGGCGACATCGCGCCGTTGACGGTTCACTGCAGGGGCGGCTAGCGTCGTCTCAAGGCCGGATGCAGCCTGCCGCTCGCGCCCGCAAGGGTTGGGTGAATGCATCCCGACATGGATTTCCGGTCCCGATCGTTCGGTGGACGGCCATCAGCAATGC
>LNFM01013640.1_pt1 | contig 21843 bp, 21 predicted proteins | sample 596031 | NCBI WGS metagenome assembly LNFM01 (sample SAMN04254537, study PRJNA301005) | activated carbon metagenome | isolation source: dual media filters at the Ann Arbor, Michigan drinking water treatment plant | place: USA: Ann Arbor
GCGATCACCGCGCGCAAAAAGCTGCTGATCGTCGCCGACTATGATGCCGACGGCGCCACGGCCTGCGCAGTCGGCCTGCGCGCGCTGCGCCAGTTCGGCGCCGACGTCGATTACCTGGTGCCCAACCGCTTCGAATACGGCTACGGCCTGACGCCGGAAATCGTGCAGCTCGCGGCGAAGCAGAAAAAACCGGATGTGCTGATCACCGTGGACAACGGCATCGCCAGCATCGACGGCGTCGCCGAAGCCAACCGCCTCGGCATGAAGGTACTGGTCACCGACCACCACCTCCCCGGCGATGCGCTGCCCGAAGCCTGGTGCATCATCAACCCCAACCAGCCCGGCTGCAGCTTCCCGAGCAAGAGCCTCGCCGGCGTGGGCGTGATGTTCTACCTGATGCTGGCTCTGCGTGCGGAATTCCGCAGGCGCGGCGTTTATGCCGACAAGTCGGCTGAACCCAGACTCGACACGGTCCTCGACCTGGTCGCCCTCGGCACCGTCGCCGACGTGGTGAAGCTCGATGACAACAACCGCCTGCTGGTGCAGCAGGGCCTGCAACGGATGCGCGCCGGCCGCGCCCAGCCCGGCATCACCGCGCTGTTCAGCGCTGCCGGTCGCGACATCCGCCGCGCCGGCGCCTATGACCTCGGCTTCGTCGCCGGGCCGCGCCTGAACGCCGCGGGACGTCTGACCGACATGTCGCTGGGCATCGAATGCCTCACCACCGACGATGCAATCCGTGCCGCCGACATCGCGCGCCAGCTCGACCAGCTGAACCGCCAGCGCCGCGACATCGAGGCCGACATGCAGGCCTCAGCGCTGGCCACTATGGATGACGTCGAACCCGGCTACTCGCTGAGCCTCTTCGATCCGCAATGGCACCAGGGCGTGATCGGCATCCTCGCCTCGCGCTTGCGCGAACGTTTCCACCGGCCCACCTTCGCCTTTGCCGCCGCAGGCAACGGCGAACTGAAGGGCTCCGGCCGCTCGATCCCGACGCTGCACCTGCGGGACGCACTGGACCTGGTCTCGAAACGCCACCCGCGGCTGATCCTGCGTTTCGGCGGCCATGCCGCGGCGGCCGGCCTCTCGCTGCGGGAAAACGCCTTCGCGGATTTCCGCGCTGCCTTCGAAGCCGTCACGCGCGAACTGCTGACGCCCGCCGACCTCGAACGCGAATGGATCAGTGACGGCGAACTGCCGCCGGAGGACCTTAACCTCGACAACGCCGCGGCGCTGGCCGATGCGGTCTGGGGACAGGGTTTCCCGGAGCCGCGCTTCCATGACCGCTTCGAAGTCGCCGCCCAGCGGGTTGTCGGAGAGCGCCACCTGAAGCTGCGGCTGCGCCGCGGCGCGCAACTCCTGGACGCCATGCTGTTCGGCCATGCCGAGCCGCTGCCCGACGCCATCCTCGCCACCTACCGGCTGTCCGCCAACCACTACAACGGCGCGGTGACCCTGCAGTTGATCCTGGAACACTGGCAGGGCGGCTGAACGCGGGACAAGCCGGCAGCGCTCGATTACACTGCCATCCAGAGGCCGGGACACACCGGTCCGATCCACACAATGCGGGGAGACAGCTCGATGAACGGATCCGGAGCATGGCGCACCGGCCTCAGCCTTGCCGCGTTCGCCTGCGCGCTGTTGGCAACGGCGGCCGGGGCCGCAGGTCCGGTGATCTACGAAAAAGCCTCGGCCTACGGCACGGTGGTCATCACCGACGAGGGCAACGGTCTGCGCGCGCTGCGTTTCGGCCGCGACGGAGTGCGCCAGAGCCTGGTCAAACCCGGCGATCCGGAATATCTGGGACTGGCCTATCTGCCCGTCGCGCTTTCCGGACTGGCCTTGTGCGAAGAACCGAAGCGCTTCCTGGTGGTCGGACTCGGCGGCGGTACGCTGCCCGCCTTCCTGCGCCATCATTACCCCGCTTCCGAAATCGATGCCGTCGACATCAATCCCGTGGTTGCGGCAGCCGCGATCAGCCACCTCGGCTTTCGCGAGGACGCGCAACTGCGCATCCACGTCACTGATGGCCGCCGCTTCATCGAAGCGGTGAAGCGGCCTTATGACGTGATATTCCTCGACGCCTTCGGCGCCGATGCGGTGCCGGCGCACCTGACCACGCGGGAATTCCTGGCCGCGGTGCGCCGGGCGGTGAGCCCTGCGGGAGTGGTCATCGGCAACCTGTGGAGTGTTGCCACCGATCCGCCCTACGATTCAATGGTGCGCACCTACCGCGATACCTTCGATGAACTGCACATCCTGCGGGTCGGCGGCACCAACAACCGGATTCTGCTCGCACTGCCGCGGGCCGAGGGTCTGGAGCGCGGGGAACTGGCGGCGCTGGCACGGAAACTCGCTGCTGCAAAAAACTTCCGCTTCAACCCCGGACTGCTGGTCGAACGCGGCCTGATGCCGGCCGGTCCGGCAGGCTCGGGAGGCCAGGTGCTGAGCGACACGGAAATGCTGAAATAACAGGCGCTTGCATCACCGCAACAAAGCTGCAAATCGGCGAAAGAACCGGGTCAGCAGCGCTTAATCCGGTAAAATCCGCCTTTTTCGCGGAAATACCATGGAAGCCGAACGCATCAACGCCATCACCAACCGCCTGACCGACCTCGACGAACGCGCGGGGGCGTTGCGGAGGTATCTTTGACTACGAGACAAAAACCCGCCGTCTCGAGGAACTGACCAAGCTCAGCGAAGACCCTGCGCTGTGGAATGATGCCCAGCGCGCCCAGGAAGTCGGCCGCGAACGCAAGCTCCTCGAGGGCATCGTGGTCACGCTGCGCGACCTCGACGGCAACCTGCGCGACGCGCGGGAACTGCTCGAGATGGCCCGCGAGGAACAGGACGACAACACCCTTGCCGCCGTTGAACAGGATGCCGCCAAACTCGCCGGCATCGTGGAGGGCATGGAGTTCCGCCGCATGTTCGCCAACCCGATGGACCCCAACAACTGTTTCCTCGACATCCAGGCCGGCTCCGGCGGCACCGAGGCGCAGGACTGGGCATCCATCCTCGAGCGCATGTACCTGCGCTACTGCGAGCAGAAAAAATTCCGTGTCGAGGTGCTGGAGGAGTCCGAGGGCGACGTGGCGGGCATCAAGAGCGCCTCGCTGAAAATCACCGGCGACTACGCCTTCGGACACCTGCGCACCGAAAGCGGCGTGCACCGCCTCGTGCGCAAGTCGCCCTTCGACTCCAACAACCGCCGGCACACCTCCTTCGCCAGCGTCTTCGTCTACCCCGAGGTCGACGACTCGATCGAGATTGAAGTCAATCCGGCCGACCTGCGCGTGGACACCTACCGCGCCTCCGGCGCCGGCGGCCAGCACATCAACAAGACCGATTCCGCGGTGCGCATCACCCATGTACCGACCGGCATCGTCGTGCAGTGCCAGAGCGACCGCTCGCAGCACCGCAACCGCGCCGAGGCGATGGCCATGCTGAAATCCAGGCTCTACGAACTGGAACTGCGCAAAAGGAACGAGCAGAAACAGGCCATGGAAGATGCCAAGACCGACATCGGCTGGGGCCACCAGATCCGCTCCTACGTGCTCGACCAGTCACGCATCAAGGATCTGCGCACCAACGTCGAAATCGGCAACACCCAGTCCGTCCTAGACGGCGACCTCGACCCCTTCATCACCGCCAGCCTCAAATCAGGCCTCTGACCCAGGACTCCATCATGGAAAACCCGAACACCACGCCGCCCGTCGACACCAACCGCATCATTGAAGAGCGGCGTGCCAAGCTGAAGGCATTGCGCGGGGAAGGTATCGCCTTTCCCAACGATTTTGCGCGCACGCACCTGGCCGAGGTTCTCGCCGCAGAACACGAGGACAAGGACCCCAAGGCGCTGGTCGAGGAAAAGGTGGTGGTCAAGATCGCCGGCCGCATCATGCTCAAGCGGGTCATGGGCAAGGCCTGCTTCGCGACCATCCAGGACATGAGCGGGCGCATCCAGATCTATGTGTCGATCGACGACACCGGGCAGGCTGCGCTTGAGGATTTCAAGCATTACGACATTGGCGACATCGTCGGCGCCGTGGGCATGCTGTTCAAGACCCAGAAGGGCGAACTGACGGTGCGCGTCGGTCACATCCGCCTGCTGACCAAGTCGCTGCGCCCGCTGCCCGAGAAATTCCACGGCCTCACCGACCAGGAACTGAAGTACCGCCAGCGTTACGTCGACCTGATCATGAACGAGGACACCCGGCTGGTGTTCGTGCAGCGCGCGCGCATCATCCAGGCCATCCGCAACCTGCTGATCAGCCGCCGCTTCTACGAGGCCGAGACGCCGATGATGCAGCCGATTCCCGGCGGCGCCTCGGCACGCCCCTTCGTCACCCACCACAACGCGCTCGACATGGAACTCTACCTGCGCATCGCGCCGGAGCTCTACCTGAAGCGCCTGGTGGTCGGCGGCTTCGAGAAGGTGTTCGAGATCAACCGCAACTTCCGCAACGAAGGCATCTCTACCCGGCACAACCCGGAATTCACGATGCTCGAGTTTTATGCCGCGTACACCAACCACGAATACCTGATGGAGTTCGTCGAGCAGATCCTGCGTACCGCGGCACAGGCCGCCCGGGGCACCGAACAGATCACCTACCAGGGCCGTCCGCTCGACCTGTCGAAACCCTTCGCCCGGTTGACCATCACCGGCGCGATCAAGAAATACCGCCCGGAAATCGGCGACGAAGTGCTCAACGACCGCGCGAGAATCATCGACAAGATGAACGAGCTGAAAATCCCCTTCCGCGAGACCGACGGCCTCGGCGGCCTGCAGCTGACGCTGTTCGAAAACACCGTCGAAGCCGAACTGTGGGATCCCACCTACATCGTCGACTATCCGGCCGAGGTCTCCCCGCTGGCGCGGCGCAGCGACAAGAACCCGGAGCTGACCGAGCGTTTCGAGCTCTACATCTGCGGCCGCGAGATCGCCAACGGTTTCTCGGAGCTCAACGATCCCGAAGACCAGGCCGAGCGCTTCATGGAGCAGGTGCGGCAGAAGGAAGCCGGCGACCACGAAGCGATGCACTACGACGCCGATTACATCCGCGCGCTGGAATACGGCCTGCCGCCCTGCGGCGGCGCCGGCATCGGCATCGACCGCGTGGTGATGATGCTCACCGACAGCCCGTCGATCCGCGACGTGATCCTGTTCCCGCAGATGCGGCCGGAATAAGACCGGCGTTTCACCGCGACAGGAGGAGTTGCAGTGGAATCACCCCTCTGGAAACCGTCACCGCAACGCATCGCGGCCGCCAACATCAGCACCTTCATGCGGCATGTCGCCGCCAGTGGCGGCCCTGATTGCGGCGATTACGATGCACTGTACCGGTGGTCGGTCGGAAAACCGGCGGAATTCTGGAATGCCGTCTGGGATTTCTGCGGCGTCATCGGTGAACGCGGCACATCGGTGCTGGAGCATGCGGACCGCATGCCGGGAGCCCGCTGGTTTCCCGGCGCCCGCCTGAACTATGCGGAAAACCTGCTGCAACGCGACGGCGACGAAGATGCCATCGTGTTCCGCGGAGAAAACCGGGTGGCCAGCCGCGTCAGCTTTCGCGAGTTGCGTCACGAGGTGTCACGCCTGGCACAGGCCTTGCGCGCCGCCGGCATCCGCCCCGGCGACCGTGTCGCCGGCTACCTGCCCAACCTTCCCGGCACCGTCATCGCGATGCTGGCCGCCTCCAGCCTCGGCGCGGTATGGTCGTCCTGCTCGCCGGACTTCGGTGTGCAGGGGGTGGTCGACCGTTTCGGCCAGATCGCCCCGCGCCTCCTGTTTGCCGCGGACGGCTATTTCTACAACGGCAAGGCCCTCGACAACCTGCCCCGGCTGCGTGAAATCATGGCGCAGCTGCCGACGGTCGAGAAGCTGGTGGTGGTTCCCTACACCTCCGGCAGCCCGCAGACCGGCGACCTGCCGCGTGCGATCAGCATCCATGACTTCATGGCGCCGTTCAGTGCCGGCCCGATTGTTTTCGAGCCGCTGCCCTTCGACCACCCGCTGTTCATCATGTATTCCTCGGGCACCACCGGAGTGCCCAAGTGCATCGTGCATGGTGCCGGAGGAACGCTGCTGCAGCACCTGAAGGAGCACCTGCTGCACACCGACGTCCGCCGCGGCGACCGGCTGTTCTATTTCACGACCTGCGGCTGGATGATGTGGAACTGGCTGGTCTCCGGACTCGCCGCGGGAGCGACGCTGATGCTCTACGACGGTTCGCCGTTCATCGCCAGGGGGGCGGTGCTGTGGGACTACGCGGCCGAGGAGCGGATCAGCATTTTCGGCACTTCGGCCAAGTACATCGACGCGCTGGCCAAGCTCGGCTTCGAGCCGGGAAATACCCGCGACCTGTCAATGCTGCGCGTGCTGCTGTCGACCGGATCCCCATTGGCACCCGAAAGCTTCGACTACGTCTACCGCAGCATCAAGTCGGACCTGCAACTGGCATCGATCTCCGGCGGCACCGACATCATTTCCTGCTTCGCGCTGGGCTGCCCGATCCTGCCGGTATGGCGCGGCGAACTGCAGTGCCGGGGCCTCGGCATGAAAGTCGAGGTGTGGAACGATGACGGCAAGCCCGTACGCGGTGAAAAAGGCGAACTGGTGTGCACCGCACCCTTCCCGTCGATGCCGGTCGGCTTCTGGAACGACCCCGACGGCGCAAAGTACAGCGCCGCCTATTTCGAGCGCTACCCCGGCGTCTGGCACCACGGCGACTATGTCGAACTGACGGCCCACGACGGCCTGATGATCCATGGCCGCTCGGATGCCGTGCTCAATCCCGGCGGCGTGCGCATCGGCACCGCCGAAATCTACCGCCAGGTCGAACAACTTGATGAAGTCGTCGAAAGTCTGGCCATCGGCCAGGACTGGCCGCCGCAGCAACCCAATGACGTGCGCGTGGTGCTGTTCGTCCGCCTGCGCGACGGCCTGACCCTTGATGCGGCGCTGGTCAACCGCATCCGGCAGCAGATCCGCGACAACACCACGCCGCGCCACGTGCCGGCGGCGGTTGTGCAGGTCAGCGACATTCCGCGCACCAAGAGCGGCAAGATCGTCGAGCTTGCGGTACGCAACGTCGTGCACGGCCTGCCGGTCAAAAACGTCGAAGCGCTGGCCAATCCCGAAGCCCTGGCGCAGTTCAGCAACCGCGAGGAATTGCGCGCCTGATCACGATGCGGCGTGAACTGTGCCGCGAAAGACCTGTAACGCTTTGTAAGGGCGTGACATTGTTCACACACGCCGCAGCCGTACCGGATTAGGATGTCGCCACCTTCTTTTGAAGAGAGGAGCATCACCATGCAGGAAACGAAAAAAATCAATCCGCTGATTGCGCTGGCCGCGGTCTCCGTCACGCTGTTCAGCCTGGTCGGCATCGCCGTGATGACCGGCATCATGCCGGCCTCATTCTCGAAGAGCAGCGACACCGCGCTGGAAGCTGCGGCGCCGAAAGCGGCGGAAAAACAAACCGCAAAGGCCGACACCCCTCCGGCGCAGAAAGCGCCGGCCAAAACCGCTGCCGCAAAAACTCCGGCACAGCCCTCCCCCGCACAGGCCCGGCCGGAACCGGCCAAGGCCGCGCCGGTCTGCGGCAACTGCGGTGTCGTCGCCAGCGTGGATGCCATCAAGCTGCAGGGCGAAGGCTCGGGCCTCGGCGCAGTGGCCGGCGGCGTCGTCGGCGGCCTGCTCGGCAACCAGATCGGCGGCGGCAGCGGCAAAAAAATCGCCACCGTGGCCGGTGTGGCCGGCGGCGCCTATGCCGGTCACCAGACCGAAAAACACCTGAAATCGACCGTGCGTTATGACGTGACCGTGAAGATGGACGACGGCTCGACCCAGACTTTCTCCTATGACGCGCAGCCCGCCTTCCAGGCCGGCAGCAAGGTGCGCGTGGTCAACGGCACGCTGACCGCAGGCTGACCGGTCCGCGCCGGCAACAAGGCGCCCCAGTGGCGCCTTTTTGTTTTTCCCTCTTCTGCGGTTCCTGGCTACCGGCCAGCCCGCCTCAAGAAATAGCACATAAGTAATTGTTTTTATTATATATTTCTGCAATTCTTGGTGACAGGCTTGTTTTTATATACCCCATAGGGGTATATTTGCCGGCATGAACAAGCCATCCACCACCCCCGCCGCGGTGATCGACCTCCCGATCTCCGGCATGACCTGTGCCGCCTGCGCAGCGCGCATCGAGAAAACACTGAACCGCCTGCCGGAGGTCAGGGCCGCAGTCAACTTCGCGACCGAAAAGGCGCACATCGAATATCCGGCCGGGCGCGTTACTCCGGAACAATTGATCGGCGCAGTACGCAAGGCCGGATACGACGCCCAACTGCCGGCCGCGGATGGCGACGCCACACGCAAGGCAGAACGGCTCGCCGCCTATCACCGGGACTTGCGGCTGTTCACGGTCTCGGCAGTGCTGACGCTGCCCTTCCTCGCATTGATGCTGTACATGCTTGTCACCGGCGCCCACCACGCCACATGGCTGCCGCCGATGGCGCAGCTGCTGATCGCGACGCCGGTACAGTTCTGGATCGGCAGCCGCTTCTACATCGGCGCCGGCCAAGCACTGCGCGGCGGCGGCGCCAACATGGACGTGCTGATCGCGCTCGGTACCAGCGTCGCCTATTTCTACAGCGCCGCTGTCGTGCTGTTCGGACTTGACGGCCATCTCTATTTCGAAGCCGCGGCGAGCATCATCACGCTGGTGTTCCTTGGCAAGCTGCTCGAATCGCGCGCCCGGGCCCGCGCCTCCTCGGCAATCGAGGAACTGATCCGCCTGCAGCCGCAAACCGCCCGGGTCGAGCGCGATGGCGTCATCACCGAAATTCCGGTTTCGGAAATCCGTGTCGGAGAGGTATTCGTCGTCCGTCCCGGTGAAGCCATACCCGTGGACGGCAAGGTGATCGATGGCGGCTCCAGCGTCGACGAGGCCATGCTCACCGGCGAGAGCCTGCCGGTCGCCAAGACGGCCGGCAGCACGGTCTATGCCGCAACCCTCAATGCCCAGGGACTGCTGCGCTGCACCGCCACCGGCGTCGGCGCCGATACCGCACTCGCCGGCATTGTCCGCCTGGTGGAGGAAGCCCAGGGCTCAAAGGCGCCGATCCAGCGCCTCGCCGACGCCGTCTCCGGCGTCTTTGTGCCGGTCGTCGTCGCCCTCGCGGTGTTCACCTTTGCCGGCTGGTGGTGGTACTCCGGCACTTGGACCGAAGCGCTGGTTCCCGCAGTGGCGGTGCTGGTGATTGCCTGCCCCTGCGCACTGGGCCTCGCCACGCCGACGGCGATCATGGTCGGCAGCGGCACCGGCGCCCGTGCCGGCGTGCTGATCCGGAATGCCGAAGCCCTAGAGCGTGCCGGCCACATCGACACGCTGATTGTCGACAAGACCGGCACGCTGACCCGGGGCCTGCCGGCGGTCACCGATATCATTCCCGCAGCCGGCGCGGACGATGAAGGTCTGCTGCGCATTGCCATGGCGCTCGAAACCGGCTCCGAACATCCTCTGGCGCGTGCCGTGCTGGAACATGCGCGATCACGTCATATCACCGCCGTCCCTGCGCTGGATTTCGAAGCCGTTTCCGGGAAAGGCCTGCGCGCCCGGATCGACGGCCGGCCCGCCCTGCTCGGCTCGCCAAAATTCCTGGCTGCCAACGGTTTCATGCTCGACGAGGACCGCGTTGCAAGCCTGCAGGACCAGGGCAAGACCGTGATCGGCGTGGCCCACGACGGCAGGCTGCTGGGATTGATTGCCATCGCCGATCCCTTGCGGCCGACTTCAGGCGCGGCAGTCGCGGCACTGCAGGCCCTGGGCATCGAAGTCATCATGCTCACCGGTGACAACCGGCGCACAGCCGCGCACATTGCCCGCGAAGCCGGAATCACGAATTTCGAGGCGGAACTGCTGCCGCAGGACAAGGCGCAGCGCGTCAACGCACTGACGCAGCAGGGCCGCCAGGTCGGCATGATCGGCGACGGCGTCAACGATGCGCCGGCGCTCGCCGCAGCCCGGGTCAGCTTCGCCATCGGCGCCGGCTCCGATGTCGCGATCCATGCCGCAGACGTGACGCTGATGCGCAGCGACCTGTTGAGCGCGGTCGACGCGGTAAGCCTGTCGCGCGCGACCTTCCGCAAGATCAAGCAGAACCTGTTTTTCGCGTTCATCTACAACGTGCTCGGCATCCCCCTCGCCGCCGCCGGCCTGCTCAACCCGGTGATCGCCGGCGCGGCGATGGCGATGAGCTCGGTGTCGGTGGTCAGCAACTCGCTGCTGCTGAGTAGAAACCAGAGTCTCTCCTGACACCTTACTCCTTACTCCTTACTCCTTACTCCTTACTCCTTACTCCTTACTCCCAACCAAGGAATCAATCATGGAAAAAATCACCCTCCCCGTCAAAGGCATGACCTGCATGGGCTGCGTGTCCAGCGTCAAACGCGTACTCGGCTCGATACCCGGTGTCGGCAGCGCCGAGGTATCACTGGAGAAGGCGCAGGCCGAAGTGACCTACAACCCGGACAAGACCGGCCCCGATGCCCTCAAAGCAGCCATCATGGATGCCGGTTATGACGTCGCCTGATGCGAAGCGCCACGGCGCACAGCCCGACTGCCACGACCACAGCGTGGTGCAGCCGCACAAACAGGCACTGCTGAAACGCCTCAACCGCGTCGAAGGACAGGTGCGCGGTGTTGCGCAGATGGTGCAGGACGACCGTTACTGCGTGGACGTACTGACCCAGGTCGCCGCCATCCAGTCGGCACTGGACGCGGTGGCTTTGCAACTGCTGGAGGACCACACCCGGGGCTGCGTCGCCGATGCGGTCAGGGCCGATCGCGGCGACCAGGCGATCGCGGAGCTGATGACGGTGGTGAAACGGTTCGCGCGCTGAAACCGGATCACCAGTTCCAGATCTGCCACCACGGCGAATCCCGTTTCGGGCCGCCACGCAGATAGACGCTGTCGGGGAAGTTTTTCTTCAGCACGCGTTCGGCATCGTCACGCAGCTGGGTCATGCCCATCGCATCATAGGCCTTGACCATGATCACCAGCCCCTCCTCGTTCGCCGGCGCGCCGGGATAGGTTTTCAGGGCATACTGCGCGCGGTTCGCCGCCGCCACATAGGCCTTGCGTTTCATGTAATAACGCGCGACATGGATCTCGCTCGAGGCCAGGGCATTGACCAGGTAATTCATGCGCTGGATGGCATCCGGCGTGTACTTGCTTTCGGGGAAACGCGTCGCCAGCTCCTTGAACGCCGAAAATGCCTCCGCCGCCGCCTTCGGATCACGCTCCGACAGGTCCTGGCCGCTGAAAAAACCCATGATGCCGAGATCGTCGTTGAAATTGATCAGCCCGCGCAGGTAATACATGTAGTCGACGCTGGGATGATGGGGGTTCTGCTTGATGAAACGTTCGATGGTCGACAGCGCGGACGCCGGATCCTCGTTGCGCCAGTGCGCATAGGCCACCTCGATCTGCGACTGCTGCGCGAAACGGCCGAAGGGATAACGCGACTCGATGCGCTCGTAATGCCGGATTGCGGTTTCCCAGTTGCGCTCCGAAAGTTCCGAACGCGCCTCGGCATAGAGCTTCTGCACCGACCAGTTGCGGGTCTCATCGACCTCGGGGCCGCCGAAAATGCCGCAGCCGCCGAGAATCCAGCCAAGGGACAGGGCAATGAATACCGTTAGAATGTTTCGCATGCGATCTCGAATGAACAGGCACTGATTTGCCCGCCGAAGATTATACCCAGAACAGCCCGTCCCCGGCCCCGCATCACCTCTCGGTGCCGGAGTCCTGCGCCGGCCTGCGGCTGGACCAGGCGCTGGCGCAGCTGCTGCCCCAGTATTCCCGCGCGCGCCTCAGTACCTGGGTCAGGGAAGGCCGGGTCAGCGTCGACGGCCGGACACTGGCGCCGCGCGACAAGCTGCATGGCGGCGAGCAGATCAGCGTCCACCCTGCGTTGTCACCCGAGGAAACCGCCTTCCGCCCGGAAACCATCCCGCTCGACATCGTTTACGAGGATGACACCCTGATCGTCATCAACAAGCCGGCGGGGCTGGTCGTGCATCCGGGCAGCGGCAACTGGCAGGGCACGCTGCTCAATGCCCTGCTCGCCCATGCCCCGCAGCTGGCGGCGGTTCCGCGCGCGGGCATCGTGCACCGCCTCGACAAGGACACCAGCGGCCTGCTGGTCATCGCAAAAACGCTGACCGCGCAGACCGATCTCGTGCGCCAGCTGCAGGCGCGCAGCGTCAGCCGCGAATACTGCGCGGTGGTGCATGGCAAGGTGGTGCGCGGCGGCACGATGGAAGGCGCCATCGGCCGCGATCCACGCAGCCGCATCCGCATGGCGGTCGTGTCCTCCGGCAAACCCGCCGTGACGCATTACACCGTGACCGAAAAACTGCCGCGTGCGACAGTTCTTGCCTGCCGCCTCGAGACCGGCCGCACCCACCAGATCCGGGTGCACCTGCAAAAACTCGGCCACCCGATCTGGGGCGACCCGGTCTACGGCGCGCGCAACGCGCCCGCCACGCCGCCTTTTGCGCGCCAGGCGTTGCATGCCGAAAAGCTGGCGCTGACCCATCCGCAGACCGGCAAAACCCTGCAGTGGCAGGCACCGCTGCCCGCCGACATGCGGCAGCTGATCGCGGCGCTGCGCGACGCATGAATCCCGCGCCGCACCCGGACTGGATCATTCCCGACTGGCCGGCGCCGGCCCACGTGCGCGCCTGCATGACCACCCGTGCCGGCGGCGTCAGCCAAGGTCCCTGGGCCGGGCTCAATCTCGGCTTGCGCTGCGACGATGACCCGGCCGCGGTTGCCGCCAACCGCGCGCGGCTTGAAGGCTGCCTGCCGCAGCCGCCGAAATGGCTGGCCCAGGTGCATGGCAGCAACGTGGTTGATGCCGATACGCTCGGCGATGTGCCGCAGGCCGATGCCAGCGTGGCGCGGCGGCCGGGCACCGTCTGCGCAATCCAGGTCGCCGACTGCCTGCCGGTGCTGTTCACCGACCGTGCCGGCAGCTGCGTCGCCGCCGCGCATGCCGGCTGGCGCGGTCTCGCCGGCGGCGTGCTCGCCAATACCGTGGCAGGCATGGACGTGGCGCCGGAAGACCTGCTGGCCTGGATCGGCCCCGGCATCGGCCCCTCGGCCTTCGAGGTCGGCGACGACGTGCTGCAGGCCTTCTGCACCGAACATCCCGAAAACCGCATCGCATTCCGGGCGCTGCGCGCCGGCAAATGGCTCTGTGACCTGCCGGCCCTCGCCCGCAACGCACTCCGGCGCAGCGGTGTCGTGCAGGTCCACGGCGGCCGCTGGTGCACGTTTTCCGATCCACAGCGCTTCTATTCCTACCGCCGCGACCGCATCACCGGCCGCATGGCCGCAGTGATCTGGAAAGCAGCGCGGAGCGATGAATGATGAGTGATGACCAAACCCCGAGACTCCGGGTTCCGGATTGCACTCATCACTCATCATTCATCACTCATCGCTAGGCTATAATCCGCCCCTTTCCGGATCCCCGCCTTGAACACCCTCACCTGGATCATCGTGGCAACCCTCGCCGGCGGCATCCTGTCCGCCGCCGTGGCGGGACTGTTCGCGATCAAGGCCAAGGCCTCGCAGATCCCGATACTGGTGAGTTACGCCGTCGGCGCGCTGCTCGGCGCGGCATTCATCGAAGTGCTGCCCCACGCCATCTACCAGAGCGACAGCATCGAGGCGACGGCGGCCACCGTGCTCTTCGGCATCCTCGGTTTCTTCGTTCTCGAAAAACTGGTGCTGTGGCGCCACTGCCATATCGAGGAATGCGAAGCGCACGACCCGCACGCGCCGCCGCAGCACGGCCACGGGCATGGCCACGATCACGGCCGCAGCGGCCTGATGATCCTCGTCGGTGACACCTTCCACAATTTTGTCGACGGCGTACTGATTGCCGCCGCCTTCATGGCCGACACCCAGCTCGGCATCGTCACCGCCATCGCCATCATCGTGATCCTGCTCCACTCCGGCTACAGCAAGGGCCGGGCAATGCTGCTGAACATGCTGGCCAGCGCTGCAATGGTCGTTGGCGGCGTGCTGGCCTATTTCACGCTGCAGTTCGCCCAGGCACTGGTGACGCCGCTGCTGGCGCTCGCCGCGGCCAGCATGCTCTACGTCGCCGTTGCCGACCTGATCCCGGGGCTGCACCGCCGGCCCGAACTGGCGGCGACCGCCCAGCAGGTATTGCTGATCGGCCTCGGCATCGCCACCATCTGGCTGGTCAGCAGCTGGGCGCACGGCCACTGAGCCGCTCCCGCCAGCCACCCGGCAGCTTGCGCTGCAAAACCCTGTGTTATCGTTGGCAGCAACGCCGCTGCCATCGGCGCGTCATCTTTCCGGCGCATGCTGCCGCCCCACCATGACCGACACCCGCAACGACCCCGCCGCCGCCTTTGCCGAACTGAACCGGATGCTGCTCGGCGATGCCGCCGGAAAACTGGGCAGCGGTGCACTGCCCGATTTTGCAGAAATGATCAAACAGCTTTCCGCCGGCGTCGCCGAAAACGGCGGGCACTGGCTGGAACTGAACAACCGTTATTACCGCGAGCACCTGGAACTGTGGCAGTCCTGCATGAACCCGCAGGATGGACAGTCTCCGCCACCGCCCCCCGCCGACCGCCGCTTCCGTGCGCCGGAATGGCAGGAGCCCTACTACAGCTACCTCGCCCATTCCTACCTGCTGTCGGCCCGCTGGCTGGAGGAACTGGCCGCTGCCGCCCGCTCGAAACTCGACGAGCATCCGGGCCGCAAGCTCGACTTCTATACCCGGCAGATGATCGACTCGATGTCGCCGGCCAACTTTCCGTGGACCAATCCGGAAGCCATCAAGCTCGCCGCCGCCACCGAGGGCGAGAGCATCAGCCGCGGCCTGAAAAACCTTGCAGCCGACATCGACCGCGGGCTGGTGTCGATGACCGACGAAACCGCCTTCGAGGTCGGCCGCAACCTGGCGATCACCCCCGGCGCGGTGGTCTTCGAAAACGATTTCATGCAGTTGCTGCAGTACGCGCCGCTGACCGCGCAGGTCCATGCCCGGCCGCTGGTGATGATTCCGCCCTGCATCAACAAGTACTACATCCTCGACCTGCAGCCCGAAAACTCCTTCGTCCGCCACGCCGTCGCCGCCGGTCACACCGTGTTCATGGTGTCCTGGCGCAACATGCCGGCGGAAATGGGCCATGCGACCTGGGACGACTACCTTGAACAGGGCGTGATGCGCGCGCTGGCGGTGGCGCGCGAAATCACCGGCGCCGGACAGGTCAACGCACTCGGCTTCTGCGTCGGCGGCACGCTGCTCGCCTCGGCACTGGCGGTAATGCGCGCGCGTGGCGAAAACCCGGCCGCCAGCCTGACACTGCTGACCACCATGCTTGATTTCAGCGACACCGGCGAACTGTCGGTGTTCATCGACGAAACCTACGTCGCGACGCGCGAAACCGAATTCGCACAGGGTGGCGTGCTGCGCGGACGCGAACTGGCGCTGACCTTCGCCAGCCTGCGCGCCAACGACCTGATCTGGCCCTACGTGGTCAACAACTACCTGAAGGGCCGCACGCCAGAGGCTTTCGACCTGCTTTACTGGAACAGCGACAGCAGCAACCTGCCGGGCGTGATGTACCGCTATTACCTGCGCAACACCTACCTTGAAAACAAGCTGCGCATCCCCGGGAAACTGACCATGTGCGGCGTGCCGGTCGACCTCGGCCGCGTCGACATGCCGGCCTACCTGCTCGCCGCACGCGAAGACCACATCGTTCCCTGGCGCACCGCCTACGCCAGCACCGGCCTGCTCGGCGGACCACTGCAGTTCGTGCTCGCCGCCAGCGGCCACATCGCCGGAGTGATCAACCCGGCCGCCCGCAACAAGCGCAATTTCTGGACCCGTGACACGCTGGATCCGCAACCCGGGGCCTGGCTGGAAGGCGCCAGCTCCACCCCGGGCAGCTGGTGGCCCCACTGGACGGCCTGGCTGGAAAACCACGGCGGCGGGCAGACCGCCGCGCCGGCTGCGCCTGGCAGCGCCGCCCATCCGCCGATTGAGCCGGCACCCGGCCGTTACGTCAAGGACAAGGGCGCCTGAGTTGACCTGAATCAGGCGGCAGCGGCGCGGATTGCTGTTAAATTATGGACATAAATTCAACCAAGGAGGTGGTCATGTCACGAGTCGCAGTGGTTACCGGCGGTATGGGCGGCCTGGGGGAGGCCATCTGCATCAAGCTCTCGAAAATGGGCTACAAGGTGGTCGCCACCTACTCGCCCGGCAACAGCAAACATGCGCAGTGGCTCGCCGAAATGAAGCAGCAGGGCCATGATTTCCGCGCGGTGCCGGTGGATGTCGCCGATTTCGATTCCTGCCAGAAAGCTGTTGCCCAGATCACCAAGGAGGTCGGCCCGGTCGATGTGCTGGTCAACAATGCCGGCATCACCCGCGACACCACCTTCCGCAAAATGGAGAAGGAAGGCTGGGACGCGGTCATGAAAACCAACCTCGACAGCGTGTTCAACATGACCAAGCCGGTGATCGACGGCATGGCGGAACGCAACTGGGGGCGCGTCATCAACGTATCCTCGGTCAACGGCCAGAAAGGCGCCTTCGGCCAGACCAACTACTCCGCCGCCAAAGCCGGCATGCATGGCTTCACCAAGGCCGCCGCGCTGGAGTACGCGCGCAAGGGCGTCACCGTGAACACCATCTCGCCGGGCTACATCGGCACCAAGATGGTGATGGCCATTCCCAAGGATGTGCTCGACAGCAAGATCATTCCGCAGATCCCCATCGGCCGCCTCGGCAAACCCGAGGAAGTCGCCGGCCTCGTTGCCTACCTCTGCTCCGAGGAAGCCGCCTTCGTCACCGGCGCCAACATCGCCATCAACGGCGGCCAGCACATGCAGTAAGTGCGGCTACGCAGCCCCCTTTAAAAAGCCCGCGACGATCCGCGGGCTTTTTTGTGTGCCGGGCTCAGCCGGTCCTGCCGGGTTTACCGGTCTTGTCAGCCTTGGCGGCGGCATCCGCCGCGGCCTTGAGCGCCGACTCTGCAGACTCGGCGAATTGCTGCGCAGTCTTGGCCATGGTTTCAGCCAGCGAGTTGGCCATGGTCAGCGTCTGCTTCATCGCCGCGAATGCCGGCTCCGATCCGGGCGGCGCGGTTTTCGCGATCCCGTCGACCAGGTCCCGGGTCTGTGTTCCCATCGCCTTGAGCCGTGTTTCCACAACGCTGCCGATCTCCTTCTGCGTCCTGCCCACCACTTCATGGACGCTGCGCGAGTAATCAGTCAGGCGCGCAATCATCTCCTGCGCGTTCTGCTGCTGCAGCGCAGCCCATTGCTGCGGGTCGCGGACCTCCGACAGTTCGCGCGCCGCCTTCATGCCGTCGCTGAGCATGCCGCTCACCGCATCGAACTGCAGCTTGAGCAGTCGCTCGCCCTGCTCGATCGAGAGTCGCGTCAGGTTCATCGCGGCTTCTGCCGCCTTCCGGTTCATTTCGCCGAGTGCATCGGGTGCCTTGGACATGGTTGCCTCCTGGATTGTGGGTCGATCCCGCGTTTTCACTATCCCCCGGGCCCGCACCGGCCCGTTTGATCACGGTCAATATCACAGCATCTTTTTCGCAACATTGCACAAATTAGTAAGTATCTGTTTTTATTGTATATTTTTAAAATCTTCGATTGCGCTGCAGCATTTTGCTGTGCGATAATTTGGACCTGACTTCCTTTCAGGATTCTCCGATGAGCGCACAGGCAAGAACCATCAAGAAGTATCCGAACCGGCGACTCTACGACACCGAAACCAGCAGCTACATCACGCTGGCCGATGTCAAAAAACTGGTGCTCGAAAACATCGAGTTCAAGGTGGAGGACGCCAAGACCAAGGACGACCTGACCCGCAGCATCCTGCTGCAGATCATCCTGGAAGAGGAGTCGGCGGGAGAACCGATGTTCTCCAGCGACTCGCTGTCGCAGATCATCCGTTTCTACGGCAACGCGATGCAGGGCATGATGGGCAGCTATCTTGAAAAGAACATCCAGACCTTCATGCAGATCCAGCAGAAGCTGCAGGACCAGTCGCGCCAGGTATACGGCCAGAACCCGATGCTCAATTCCGAAACCTGGAATGAATTCGTCAAGATGCAGGGCCCGGCAATGCAGGGCCTGATGAGCCGCTATCTCGAGCAGAGCGCGCGCACCTTCCTCGACATGCAGACCCAGCTCTCGGCGCAGACCCGCAATCTCTGGGGCAATTTTCCCTTCCCGGGTTTTCCCGGCGCGCCGGGCGGCGAAGCGAAGAAAGACGGCGACGACGAACCGAAGTCGTAACACTGCTCCGCCCGTTTCCGTTTCCCTGACCCGCACCCGCCTCCCGCCGTGCCCACTCCCCCGCGCAAGGTCGGTTTCGTTTCGCTTGGCTGCCCCAAGGCCACCGTCGATTCCGAACACATACTGACACAGTTGCGTGCCGAGGGTTACCTCGTTGCGCCCTCGTACCAGGACGCCGACCTCGTCGTCGTCAACACCTGCGGCTTCATCGATGCGGCAGTCGAGGAATCGCTCGACGCCATTGGCGAGGCGCTGGCCGAGAACGGCCGCGTCATCGTCACCGGCTGCCTCGGCGCCAAGGGTGACATCGTGCGCGAACACCATCCGAAGGTGCTCGCGGTCACCGGCCCGCATGCCACCGAAGCGGTGATGGAGGCGGTGCACATCCACCTGCCCAAGCCGCACGATCCCTACACCGACCTGGTGCCGCCGCAGGGTCCGAGGGCTGCAACCACCGCTGTACTTTCTGCATCATCCCCTCGATGCGCGGCGACCTCTTCAGCCGGCCGATCGGCGACGTGATGACCGAGGCGGAAAGCCTGGTGAAGGCAGGCGTGAAAGAACTGCTGGTGATTTCACAGGACACCGGCGCCTACGGCGTCGACATCAAGTACCGCACCGGTTTCTGGAACGGCCGCCCGATCAGGACCCGCATGACCGAACTCGCGCAGGCGCTGGCCGGCCTCGGCGTCTGGGTGCGGCTGCACTATGTCTATCCCTATCCGCATGTCGACGAGGTCATCCCGCTGATGGCCGAAGGCCGGCTGCTGCCCTACCTCGACGTGCCCTTCCAGCATGCCAGCCCGCGCATCCTCAAGCTGATGAAACGCCCGGCGAATGCCGAAGGCACACTGAAACGCATCCGCGACTGGCGCGCGGTCTGCCCCGAACTGACGATCCGCAGCACCTTCGTCGTCGGTTTCCCCGGCGAAACCGAACGCGAATTCGAGGACCTGCTCGAATTTCTCGAAGAGGCCCAACTGGACCGCGTCGGCTGCTTCGCCTATTCGCCGGTCGAAGGCGCCACCGCCAACGCCCTGCCCGATCCTGTGCCGGAAGAGGTCAAGGAGGAACGCCGCGCACGTTTCATGGCCGTGCAGGAGAAGATCAGCGCCGCGCGGCTGAAACAGAAAGTCGGCCGGACCATGACCGTGCTGGTTGATGAGGTCGGCAAAAACGGCGCCATCGCCCGCTCGTCAGCCGATGCACCCGAAATCGACGGCCGCGTGATCATCCGCCAGGGTGCAAAACTCAAGCCCGGCGAATTCGTCGAAGTCAAAATCACCAAGTCCGATGCCCACGACCTGTGGGCAGCGCCCACCGGGCTGCGCAGCGTAAAGTAAACCATGCTGCAGACGCTGCGGCGCTGGGCGAAGCTGCTGAAAGGCGAGACACCCTGGTACGCCAAGCTGTTCACCGCGCTGGTGGTGGCCTATGCCTTCAGTCCGATCGACCTGATTCCGGACTTCATCCCGGTGCTGGGTTTCATCGACGACGCCATCCTGCTGCCGGTCGGCATCTGGATCGCGCTGAAGCTGGTCCCGGCCCCCGTGCTGGCGGAGGTCCGTGCTCAGGCGCAGGCCTGGCTGGACGCGCGCAAGCCCAAACCGCAGAATGTCGCTGCCGCCGTGGTGGTCGTGCTGCTGTGGATCGTGCTGGCATGGCTGCTGTGGCGCTGGCTCACCGGCTGAAAAACATCCAACCATGAGTGAAAAAGACAACAAGAAGAAATCCCTGCGCCTGCGGCTGCGCATGCCCGGCGGTGCCATCGCCTACCGCGAGCTGTCGATCGTCACCCTGATCGCAGCGCTGATCATCGGCGCCGCCTTCCTGATCACCTACCGCTTCGTGCGGCCGGCGCCTCCGGGCAGTTTCGTCATTTCCACCGGCAACGAAGCCGGGGCGTACCACATGTACGGTGAGCGTTACCGCGAGCTGCTGGCAAAGGAGAGGATCCGCGTCGAAGTACGGCCGTCGGCGGGCTCCATCGAAAACCTGCAGCGCCTCGCCGATCCCGAATCCGGCGTCGAGGTCGCGCTGGTTCAGGGTGGTGTCGCCACGCCGGAACAGGCTGAAGGCCTGGTGTCGCTGGCCGCGCTGTATTACGAACCGCTGTGGATTTTCTACCGGGACGACAACCCGCTGACGCTGCTCGGCCAGCTGGCGGGCAAACGCATTGCCGTGGGCCCCGAAGGCAGCGGCAGCGCTCAAACGCGGCACGCCGCTGTCGCCGCTGACCGGCAGGGAGGCGGCGGATGCCTTGATCGCCGGCCGCCTTGACGCCGCGCTGTTCGTCGCCGCACCCGATGCGCCGGTGGTGCAGCATCTGCTGAAAACCCCGGGCATCCGCCTGATGAGCCTCTCGCACTCGGAAGCACTGGCCCGAAAATTCCATTACCTGTCGGCGGTCATCCTGCCGCGCGGCATGATCGACCTCGGCGCCGACATTCCTCCTTCGAACGTGCGCATGGTCGCCTCGACCACGCACCTCGTCGCGCGCGAGGATTTCCATCCGGCGCTGGTCTCGGTGCTGCTGCAGGCCGCGACAAAAATCCACGGCGGCCCCGGCGTGTTCCGCCGCGGCGGCGAGTTTCCGGCCATCCGCGACGGCGATTTCCCGGTCAGCGAGGACGCGCAGCGCTACTTCAAGTCCGGACCGCCCTTCCTGCAGCGTTACATGCCCTTCTGGGTCGCCAACCTGATCGAACGCCTGCTGGTGCTGCTGCTGCCGCTGATCGCGGTGCTGATCCCTGTGCTGCGCCTGATGCCCGTGGTCTACGACTGGAGGGTCAAGCGCAAGGTGTTCCGCTGGTACCGCGAACTGAAAACCGTCGAGCTGGAAGTGCGCCGCAACCCGGATGCCGCCGACACTGCGGAACTGCTGGAACGGCTGGAGGAAATCGAGGACGGCGTCGACCGCACCGAGGTGCCGCTGACCTACTGGGATTATGTCTACGCGCTGCGCGGGCACATCGAGATGGTGCGCGCGAAACTGCTGCGCGATCCGGCAAAACCGGCAGTGCTGCCTCCGCCGCCGCAATAACCCAAATTCGTCATTCCGGCGAAAGCCGGAATCCAGTGCCTTGCCGGCACAATGTGTTATCCAGGGTGACCAAGCTAGGCCGTAACCGGTACTGGTTCCCGCGCAAAAAACGCCTCCACATCGGCGACATCCCGTGTCCGCGTCATCGGCGGCAGGCTGCGCCAGATGCGTTTGCCGTAGGATTTTGAAATCAGCCGCGGATCGCAGATCATCAGCACGCCGCGGTCGGCCTCGTCGCGGATCAGCCGCCCGGCGCCCTGCTTCAGCGAAATCACCGCCCGCGGAAGCTGGTGCTCCATGAAGGCATTGCGGCCCTCGGCGTTGATTTTCTCGATGCGGGCGGCCAGCACCGGATCATCCGGCGGCGCGAAGGGCAGCTTGTCGATCATCACCAGCGACAGCGCCTCGCCGCGCACGTCCAC
>LNFM01005505.1_pt1 | contig 21838 bp, 24 predicted proteins | sample 596031 | NCBI WGS metagenome assembly LNFM01 (sample SAMN04254537, study PRJNA301005) | activated carbon metagenome | isolation source: dual media filters at the Ann Arbor, Michigan drinking water treatment plant | place: USA: Ann Arbor
CCGCGTCCCCCGACGCTGCGGCCCCCGACGCTGCGGCCCCCGACGCTGCGGCCCCCGACGCCGCTTCCCCTGACGCCCCTTCCCCCGACGCTTCCCCCGACGCCCCTTCCCCCGACGCCCCACTGCCGATGGACGGGCCGAGCCCGGATGGCGCGCCGCTCGATGGCCCCGTGGCCGTCGATGCGAGTCAGCCCGATGCGGCCGATCCGATGCCCGATGCGGACGAAACGGACGACAACTCCGATAGCAGTGCCGATGATGACGACAACGCAACGTCGGACGAGGGCAACGATGCGGGTGGTTGCTGTGGAGCCGGTGGTGGCAACGCGAGCATGCTGATCGGCTTCGCGTTGCTCGGCCGCCTCGTGCGTCGCCGTCGTCGGTAGTGCCGTGCAGCCCTTGATGCGTCCGCCGCCTGGTAAGCTGGTCGTAGATGTCCGAGCTGTCTGACCGTGCCCTACTGGACCAGTGGCGCGGTGGCGATGCGGATGCAGGGAAGGCGCTGTTCGAGCGGCACTTCGACAGCATCTTCGGGTTCTTTGCGACCAAGTGCTCCCGAGATGCAGACGACCTCGTGCAGTCGACGTTCCTGGCGCTCCTGAAGGCGCGCGATCAGTTCCGCGGCGAGTCGAGCTTCCGCACGTACCTGTTCACGATCGCACGCCACGAGCTCTACCACCTGCTGCGGACGCGCCAGCGCAAGGACAGCAAGCTCGACTTCGAGCTGTCATCGATCGCCGAGCTCGTGACCACGCCCGGCACGAAGCTCGCCCGCAACCAGGACTACCAGCGCATGGTGGAAGCGATGCAGCGCATGGCCGTCGACCAGCAGATATTGCTCGAGCTGCACTACTGGGAGGAGATGGACATCGCGGCGCTGGCCGAGGTGTTCGAGGCACCCGCCGCAACCATCCGGACACGCCTCCATCGGGCCCGGAAGGCGCTGCGCGAGCTCCTGGAGCGGGCCGCCCCGCCCGCGGCCCTGGAGACGCTCGAGACCATGGACGCGTGGGCCAAACAGCTCGCGGGCCAGAATTCCTGAGCGGCGCCCCCCCTCACCTGCACACGAACAGCTCGATCGTGCCGGCGGCCGGAAGGGACGAACGTCATCGCGCCTTGCCGGTCAGCATCGTGATGGTCTTCGGAGCCAACAGGTGTGAGTTGCTCGCGCGCGACCAGCCGTCCTTGACGCCCTCGGTGACGGGCCACGTCGGCTCTTCGTCGGGGCCGAGGACGTGCAGGCCCGACTGGAGAATATGGATCGTGTACGTGTGGCCGGCGGCGCGGCAGTTGAAGAAGCGGGTCCAGGCGCGCGCGAACTGATGACCGGTCTCGGTCCCGAAGACATCGCAGCAACGAAACCACCACAGAGCATCCGGAGCCATGCGCGAGCGCAGGGTCGCGAGGCGAGCGTAGGCCGGATGGCCGGGCTCGAGGGCGGCGATGGTCAGCAGCTCTTCGTCGATCCAGAGGCCGCCCCACTGGCCATGGCCCCAGTACTGGATCTCTCCGAGCGTCCGGTCTTCGGACACCTTCTCGAGCCAGTCCAGCGCCTCGGCCCACGAGGCCACGCCGTGCCAGAGGTCGATGCGGCCGAGCGCCTTGTAGAGGAGCCCACCTGCCGACCAGGCGTGGCTGAGACCGGGCCGCGCGCCACGCCCCCGGCACGTGCGGTCGTAGAACATCACGCGCAGCGGTCTCATCGGGACCAGGATAGCGTCAGCGCCAGGTCACTTCGAGGCGGGGCTTCGCGACGAGCGTGCGGTTGTCACCCGGCTCCCAGGTGAGCGTGCCGTCCGCCGCCCGGCGAATGAACTTGAACTCGATCGCGGCATCCGTCGGCACGCGGAGCGTCGTCGTCCACGCATCCTTGGCCCGCGTCATGGTGCAGGCCTTCTCGGGGTCCCAGTCCCCGAGGTCGGGCGCCCCGCCACACATGAGGAGCTGCTCGTCGGTCGCGGCCTCGAGCCCGGTCAGCGCGACCGTGGTCTCGATCTCCGCGCGCACCGGACCAGCGACGACGGTCGGGGCCGCGACGACCGGCTCCGGCGGCGGAGCAGGTGCGGCGGGCGTGTCCAGGAGCGCGTCGAGCTGCGCGAACACGTTCCCCATACGATCGCCGACCTTCGCGAGCGCGGCCCGCAGCTGGGCGACCTCGTTCGGCGAATAGGTCTCCTGATCCACGTAGCCACATCGCGACCGCGCCGCCTCGAAGACCGACTCGGCCGAGTAGTGGTCGTAACGCAGCCGGAGGGCGGCGATCAGCTCAGCTCGTCGAAGCACCTGCGGAGCTTACGCTAACGCCGCCGTGCTACGAGTGCCGCGTGCCGATCGAGCGCTACTACCTCGGGTGCCCGGGTTGGGGCCTGAAGTCGTGGGTCGGGAAGCTGTTCCCCGCCGGCACGAAGCACACCGAGTTTCTCGAGCGCTACGCCGAGGTGTTCAACACCGTCGAGGGCAACACCACGTTCTACGCCCTGCCCAGCCTTGAGACGGTGGCGCGCTGGCGAGCGTCGGTGCCGGCGACGTTCCGCTTCTGCTTCAAGCTCCCGCGCACGGTCACCCACGAGGGACCACTGCAGCCGAATCACCCTGCCCTCGCCGATTTCCTCGCGCGCATCGCCCCGCTGCGCGACGTGCTGGGCCTCCTCTTCATCCAGCTCCCCGCTCACCTCGGCCCCGCGGAGCTGACGCAGCTCGCGGCGTTCCTCGATGCGCTGCCCACCGAGCTCCGGTATGCGGTCGAGCTGCGGCACCCCGGCTTCTTCACCGATGCCACGACCATCGACGACCTGCTCGGCGAGCGCGGCATCGATCGGGTCATCATGGATACGCGCGGCATCCACTCGTCGCGCAGCCTGCGGTTCGCCGAGGTGCGGGATCGGAAGCCGAACCTGCCCGTGATCCCGCGGGCGACGGCGTCGCATCCGTTTGTCCGTTGCGTGCCGCACGAGGACTGGGACGCGACGTTGCCGTTCGTCGAGACGTGGCCGCCTCACCTCGCCGCGTGGATCGCCCTCGGCAAGCAGCCGTACTTCTTCATGCACTCTCCCGACGACATCGACGCTCCGGACTTCGCGTATCGCTTCCACGCGATGCTCCGCGCCCGCGCCCCTGTCGGCGAGCTGCCGCCGTGGCCAGGCACGCCGCGGCAACTAACCTTCTTCTGAGCGAACCGATCGAGCGACCGCGCGACACGCGTCGCTACGGAGCGACTTCGAAGCTAATGTGCACGTGGTCGTAGTGATTCGCGGTGATGCTTCCGCGGTCCTCCATCGGATCCCAGCCGCGGCCATCGTTGTAGCGCTGCCGCCAGATCACGTACATGACGCCGAACTCGGTCGGCGTCTCGAGCTCGTCGAGCACGAGCTGCGCGACGGTATCGCCCAGCACGTAGTCGTCGGTGGGGACCTCGCCGTACGCGTCACTCACGAGGATGTCGACGGCGCGGTCCGCGGTCGGGCTGTGGCCCACGCGGGTCCCCATCGAGCACGCGCCCGTCTGGGTGCAGAGGTGATTCGCGAACGCCTGGACGTGCGGCAGCACGTCGGGTCCGGTGATGTCGACCACGCGCGGCTCGGGCGCATCGGGGAGGGGCGCCTCGTCGGACATTTCATCCGTGCTCTCGTCGGTCCCCCCGTCGGTCGCGGTGTCGTCCGCGCCCTCGATCGTGCCGCTGTCGCACGCCGCGAGGACGACCATCACCAGGGCGAATGCACGCATCGTCATCATTCTAGATCACTCCGGGACGAATCGGAGGGTCGACACCTGGTGCGCCTCGACATCGGCCCGCTCGAAGTAGAGGGGCGGCTGCTCGTTGACGCGCCAGTGCTCGGCTTCGTCGGCGTGGTGCGGGGAGTCGGTGGCCTCGCTCTGTCCACCGGGGAGCGCATTCACGGCCACGGGGCCCGTCGGCGTCATCTCCACGACGAGGCGCTGCGACGCGCCGTGCCCGAAGGTGAAGTTCTGCGTGTTGTAGAGGCTGTAGTTTCCCGGGTCGACGGCGCCGAGGTCACCGTGGCGCGGGAACCCGAGCGGGAACTGGGTGCTGTCGCCCGGGGGGATCGAGACCTCGTCGACCCCGCTGACCGACGGGACGATCTGATCGAAGCGCACCGCGTGGAGGCGGCCCCACCGCCACTCGTTCTTGTCGGCCCCGAGGCGACCCTCGAGGAACGTGTACGCAGCGGCCACCGCACGCGCGATCCGCTCGTTCCGGTTCTCGACGACGGCGGTGGTGCCGAGGTGGTCCCAGAGCACGCTGTCGTTGTACGCGGCGACGCCCGCATAGGCGGTACGGTAGGTGGCGAGCGAGTCCGCCTCGTTCAGCATCCACTCGAGCGAGCGCATGCCGGCGAGCGAGCCCGGGTAGTAGCCGATGCGCTGCACCTCGTCGTCGAGGGTGAGTGACGCGAGGCGCGTGAGGATGCCGTTCCACACCGTCGTGGCCACGCTGTCGGCGATCTCGGCGGCGGCGGTGGCGCCCACGCCATGCGGCGTCTCGAGCGACCACGCGGTCAGGCGCGTCTTCGCATCCATGAGCGCGGCGCGACCCGTCGGGCCGAGCTCCGTCATGGCGGCGGCGAGGACCGGATCGGTGATCGAGGTGGCGAGCGCGGCATCGATCGCCGCGAGCACGGCGGTGCGCATGCCTTCACCCGAGCTCGACTTCGTCTCCGCCTGGAGCTCGACCATCTGCGCGGGCGTCATGTTGTCCCCGAGAGCATCGAGGCCCTCGCGGATGCGCGCCTGGCGGTACCCGACGTCGAACTCGCCCCCGAGGTAGACGGCGTCGTTGCACGGGTTGCCGTCGGCGGTGACACCGATGTTGTCCTGATTCGCGGTCGCGATGTAGCCGCGCTCCGGGTTCGTCTCCTTCGGGATGGCACCGGGCGTGATGTCCGCACCCCATTCGAAGTCGCCGCTCGCGCCGTCGAGGACGAACATCGGCGAGGTACCCGATGGGATGCCCTGCGCGTTGTAGGTGAAGGTGCAGGCGCGCGCATCGCGCACCGGGACCCGTGACTGCGAGGACCAGCGAATGCCGTCCGTCGCGGAGACCGCGGAGAAGTTCTGCGAACCGACCTTGAAGTTCGCCTGCGCGGCGTCGATGTCTGCGAACGACGTCGCGCTCTGCAGGCCGTTGAAGAACGCGAGCTCGTCGGAGACGTCGTCACCGGTGTAGCGGATCGACAGGGCACTGCCGGTCGTGCCCGACGTCGGCGTCACGATCGAGCCCGGGATGATCGAGCCGTGATGCGGCACGCGATAGATCTTGTAGATCTCGGGCTGGTCCTCGCCCTGGAGGAAGATCTCCTCCTCGATGACCTCGAGCGCGACGTCGGCGCCACGGAACCGCACCGAGACGGGGACCCACACGGGCGCCTGCGCGGTGCCGTCGTTCCGGAACGTGACCTGCTCGTTGTAGACATCGGTGACGTCGTAGCCCGTCGTGGTCGCGCTCCAGGCCACCTTGCGGTTGAAGCCGAGCACCACGCCGGGTAGGCCGGCGAACGCCACGCCCTCCACGTCGAGGTTCTTCTCGCCGCCCATGGCCGCGGTGTTCAGGTGCACGTACCACCACACCGGCGGCGAGATGAGCGACAGGTGCGGATCGTTCGCCAGGATGGGATTGCCGCTCGCCGTCTTCTCGCCCGCGACGACCCAGCTGTTCGAGCCGATGTGCGGGCTGCGCTTCAGGAGCGGGTTGTCGTTCATGGCATCGAAGAACGCCTGCGCCCCGGCGAGCGAGCGCGGGTCCACGCGCGGCCCGGCCACGACGGCCTTCTTGCGTGTGCGCGTCGGTGCCGGATCGGTGGTGAACGAGGCGCGCGCGGGGAGGTCCGAGAAGAGGTCCATGTACAACCCCGCGCGAGCCGCGACGCGCGCATCGGCCGCGTTCGGCGGGAACTCGCTCAGGGCGGCCTGCAGGATCTCCGTGCGCGCGATGTGACCCTCGGCGTCGTAGGCGAGGTTCCACGACTGGTAACGCGCGAGCGCGAAGATGTCGGCCGGCGACCAGGGGTCGCCGAAGTTCGGCGAGATCGAGAGGGCCGTCAGGGCCTCGTTGCCCTTCGGGGGCGCGTAGCCGTTCGGGTTCTTCACGACCTTCGCGATGTACTGGTTCACGCCGGCGACGAACGCCTCGGCGGCGAGCCGGCTCTCGGACGTGGCGGGAAGGCTGTCGTAGATCGCCTGGCCCTGGCGGCGGAAGCCGAGGAAGCGGTTCTGCCGATCACCCACGACGATCGTCGGCGAGAGCGCCCCCGCGACCTGCGCGAGGGTCCCGGTGACGTTGCGGCGGATGAGCTCCATCTGGGCGAAGCGATCCTTCGCCATCAGGTAGCCCTCGACGACCATCAGGTCATGGACGGTCGTGGCGTAAATGTGCGGCATGCCGCGGTCATCGACGATGACCTCGACCGGTCCGTCGAGGCCCTCGAGGGCGATGTCGGTCGAGGCGGGAGGCGCGTCGGGGGTGACCGGAGGAGAGTCGGGCGTGCCGGTGTTGCCGTCATCGCCGCAGGCCGCGGCGAGAGACAGGGCGGCCAGGCAGAAGCCGGTAAGGCTACGGAGTCGCATGCCCGCGATAGTCATGGGGTTGGGGCGGCCAGGCAAGACCGTTTACGCGGGGGAAGCGGGGGCTGTGTGGTGGATCGCAGAGAGGCCGGGCAGGTCGCCGAGAAGTCGCTAGACTGGCCCCATGGCATCGGTCGAGCTCGTCATCGCACTCCGCGCCACCGCTCGTCGCCTCGCGGCGGGTTCGTCCTACCAGTGGGGACACCTCGGGCAATGCAACTGCGGCCACCTCGTCCAGACGGTGTGCCGCATCGCGCCCGCGCAGATCCACCGCCTCGCCCTCGAGCGCGAGGGGGACTGGGAAGCCCTCGCGAACGCCTACTGTCCGACGAGCGGACTCGCGATCGACCAGGTGATCGAGGAGCTGATGGGCCTGGGCCTCACGCGCGACGATATCGGGCACCTCGAGAAGCTCGACGATCCTGCCGTGCTGGCCGCGCTACCCGGCGGTCACCGCTGGCTGCGGCGTAACGCCCGCGAGGATGTCGTGCTGTACATGCAGACGTGGGCTGCGCTCCTCGAGCTGTCCGTCGAAGCCATGGCGGCATGAGGTACGCGCTGCTGCTGCTGGCCGCATGTGGTGGCGCAACCGCTCCCACGACGGTGAGCAACGTCGCCGATGTCACCTCCGACCGGACGCTGCACGCCGTCCTCGTGATCCATCCCTACTCGCCCCTGCGCGCGTACGTCCTCGGCTGCACGCGCGGGGGCGTGAGCGTGCCCAACGCCGAGTGCTCGCAGCTGCTGGTCGACCAGGATCTCGAGCTCGTCGTGGGTAGTACCCTCACGAAGGTACACGCCTCCTCGAGCGGCCGGGATACGGTCTGTCCCGCCGACGAGCCACACGAACCCTACGTCTCGCTCGCCGGCCGTCCCTTCCAGCTCGGGACGGGACGGTTCGTCATCTCGCCCGGCCTCGCCTTCTCGACCCAGCCCGGCCCCGTGCCGGCGTCCGTCGCCAGCAAGCACGTGGCCTTGCCGTCGAAGGAACCGGACCTGGGCCCGCCGGAGCCCACGTCGGTCTTCCAGGTCGACCTCGACGGCGACGGCAGCTACGAGATCGTCGTGGAGAATCTCGGCAAGTACACGCTCTACGATCAGCGCGGCAACGAGCTCGGCTCGGTCGGCTGCGTTTTTGGCTAGCGACGGCGCCGACGCGCGAGCAGGCCGAGGATCGCCGCGAGCGCGCCGGAGCCCGTGGCGCCGTTGCTCGTCCCGCAGCAGCCACCGGCGTCACCGCCGCCGTCCCCATCGGCGACGTCATCGGTGAGGTCGCCATCGCTCTGATCCCCGTCGCCGCCACCGTCGTCCCCGCCGACGGGAAGGTTGCCGAACTCGTAGGCGCCGATATCGATGGCGCTGCCGATCTGCCCGCGGTACTCGGTGCCGGCCGGGTGCTTGTACTGCTCGGTGGCCGCGAGCGACATCGCGTTGGCCACGCCCGGATCAACCCCCAGATCCACCGCCATCGAGCCGGCGGTGAGGGCGTAGTCGTAGTTGAGACCGTCGACGAAGCCGGGCGCATCGGGGACGAGGTTGTCGTGCACGTCGGCGATTCCGCCGGAGACCACCGTGGCGTTGGTGCCGACGAGGAGATTGTTCACGACGAGGATGGGCGCCGTCGCATTCGTGGTGCGGACGAAGGTCGCGTTGGGGTTCTCACTGACGAACGTGTTGTTGATGACGTAGAGCTTGGAGTCCGGGTACTGAGTGCCGTCACCGTCGGCGAAGCTGATCATCGTGCGCTGGCCACCGACCTTCTGCTGGATCAGGTTGCCGATCACGTAGGCCTCACCACCCTGCGGGATGTTGATCTCGTAGCTCGAGTGAGAGTCCTCGGCCGTGATGCGGTTGTAGAGGACGAAGTTCTTGCGCGCGCGCGACTTGAAGAGGTGGCCGATGTCGGGACCGTCGGGCCAGAGCGCGTGGGTCCAGTTGCCGCGGAAGGTCACCTCGGCAGCCTCGTTGATGTAGACGCTGTGCGTGTACCCCACGTCGCCGCGCCCGTTGTCGACGAACTCGTTGTTCTCGATCACGCCGACGTTGTCGGCCTGGCCACCGCCGAGGATGCCGTTCTCGTTGCTGCGGAAGATGCAGTTACGGACGGTGAGCCCGCCCGGGCCTTCCCAGCGGATGCCGGCGCCGTTGGCGTCGTTCACCGATGCCCCGACAAACGTGATGTTGTCGACGGTGAAATCAGCGCCCGCGCTGACGAAGATCGCCTTGCCGTTGCTGATCGCCAGGCCGGTCATGTCGATGACGGGCCGACCGCCGATGCCTCGCACCGTCAGTCGATTGGCGCGCCAGGTGACCGCCTCGCGGTATGTGGCGGGCAGGATCTCGATGACATCGCCATCGGCCGCCGCGGCCGCCGCGGCCGCGATCGTCTCGTAGGCCTGTCCCGGACCGACGGTGCGCGTCTCGGCGTGAGCGGTGGTGACGGCGAGGACGACGAACAGCGGGGCGAGCCTCATCGCCGTCAGTCTATTCGAGTTGCAGGCCGCAGTCGGAACAAGCGCCCTCGGTGAGGGGGGCGGCCGTCCCGCAGGCCGGGCACGGCAGCTCCTCGCCCTCCGCAACCACGGGGGCGAGATTCACGGGCGGAACGCCCTCGAGCTCGAGGTGCTCACGCCACTCGTCTTGCAGCAGCGTCGCGAGCTTCGGCAGGTCGGCCTCCTGAACCAGGAGGTGCGTCTTGGTCCCTCAACCCTTGCCGGCGCCCGGTGGGCACCCGACCTCGGCATCGATCCCCGCGTCGCGACAGCGCTCGCGCATGCGCTTCATGTCGATCAGAGATCCGCCCATCGCGGCAACGACAGCCATGAGCGGAGCCTACTATGCTCTGCCCATGCGCGCCGTACGGATCCACGAGCTCATCGGTCCCGAGGGCCTGCGCGTCGACGAGGTGCCGTCCCCCACCGCGAGCACGGGCCAGGTCCTGATCGACGTGAAGGCCGCCGGCGTGAACTTCCCCGACATCCTCATCACGCAGGGCAAGTACCAGTTCAAGCCGACTCCTCCGTTCTCGCCAGGCGGTGAGGTCGCGGGGGTGGTGAGTGCGGTTGGCGCAGGCGTGACGTCGATCCGGGTCGGCGATCGCGTCGCGGCCACGTGCCTGTACGGCGCCTTCGCCGAGCAGCTCGTGGTGCCCGAGCTCGCCGTCGTGAAGCTGCCCGATGCGGTGAGCTTCGAGGTCGGAGCGGCCACGTTGCTCACGTACGCCACGACGATCCACGCGCTGGTCGATCGCGCGCACCTCCAGGCGGGGGAGTCGTTGCTCGTGCTCGGCGCGGCGGGTGGGGTCGGCACGGCGGCGGTCGAGCTCGGAGCGCTCCTGGGCGCGCGCGTGATCGCCGCCGCGTCGTCCCCCGAGAAGCTCGCCTTCTGCAAGGAGCATGGAGCGAGCGACGGCATCGACTACGCGCGCGAGGATCTGAAGGAGCGCATCAAGGCGCTCACCAAGGGCGCGGGCGTCGACGTCATCTACGATCCGGTTGGTGGGGCCCACGCCGAGCCCGCCCTGCGGGGCATGGCCTGGGAAGGCCGCTACCTCGTCGTTGGCTTCGCGGCCGGGGACATCCCGAAGATCCCGCTCAACCTGACGCTCCTGAAGGGCTGCCAGATCGTCGGCGTGTTCTGGGGCCAGTTTGCCATGCGCTCCCCGGAGAAGAACCGCGCGCACTGCGAGCAGCTCTTTGCCTGGGTGGCCGCCGGCAAGCTGCGGCCCGCTGTCGATGCTACGTACCCCTACGATCGCGCTGGTGAGGCGCTTTCTCGGCTCGCGCGGCGCGAGGTGAAGGGTAAGCTCGTCCTCGTTCCGTGATCGTGACGGTTCTCGAGCTGCGGGCGGCCTGGGGAGTGCCCGATGATGTCCTCGACGACGTCGAGGCCCGACTCACCGCGCGTGCGCCCGGCGCGCTCACGCTCCTGCCCGAGGCCTCGTTGCACGGCTACGTGTCGCCGGATCTGGTCTTCGATCCGACGCCGTTCGCCGAGCCCCTCGACGGCCCGAGTGCCGAGCGCTGCGGCGCCCTCGCCAAGCGGTTCTCGACGCTGCTCGTGGCGCCGCTCGTCCTCGCCGAGGGCACGACGGTCTCGAACGCCATGGTCGGGTATGGCCCCGATGGCGAGGTCATGTTCGTGTACCGCAAGGTCCACCCCTGGTTCCCCGAGACCTGGGCCACGCCGGGACGCGTGCCGCCGCCCGTGATCCCCGTCGGCGGGTCCAGAGCGACGATCGCCATCTGCTACGACCTCCACTTCCTACCGAGCTTTGCCGCCGACCAGCTCGCGAGCAGCGACCTCCTCCTCTTTCCATCCGCGTGGGTCGAGGAGCCAGACCACCGCATCCGTCGCCTCGTGACCCTCGCCCAGAAGCACCACCTCGCCGTCGTCAACGCGAACTGGGCCCCCGGGGATGTCATCGTGCCCGGCCAGGGCAACTCCTGCGTCGTCGCTCCCGACGGCCGGGTCGTGGCCCGGTCGCCCCTCGCGGGCCGGATCGACGTGGAGCTGTGATTTGCGCTCGGCCACGTCGACCTTGTGAGACGATGGATCCGTGTTCGGGAGGGTGATGCTCGCGCTGGTGGCCACGACGTCGGTCGCGCACGCCCGTGACACCGACCTCTACGACCGCCTGTGGCCCGAGCCGCCGATCAGCGCGCGCCTCTCGCTCTCGCAGCAGCTCCTCGAGCAGCTGACGGTCCTCGGCAACACGGTCGGGTTCCACATGAACCAGCTCTCCGCCGACGTGATCAGCTTCGAGGTGGATGCTCGCGCCCGCACCGCACGCTTTCGCGTCGGCGGCGGTGACGCGCGCTACCTGACGTTCGAGCTCGCGGGTGACGTCGAGTTCGTCGCGGGGGAAGCGCGCATCTCGCCGGAGATCGTCGTCGGCATCGCGGGACGCACGCTGCGCGTCGAGTTACCCGAAGTCGACATGGTCCCCGCGTCGTATCGCGGCGAACGTGGCGTCGAGATCCGCATCCCGATCTTTCGTCGTACGTTCTAGGCCATGGAGATGCCTGTGCTGGAGTGCGAGCGCGTGCGCTTGCGCGCCTTCCGCGCCAGCGATGTGCACGCGGCGTTCGCGCTGTTCGGCGATCCCGAGGTCGCGCGCTACTGGTCGGGCCCCGCGTGGATCACCCTCGAGCAAGCGCAGGCGTGGCTCGCGCCGCAGCTCGCGCCCCTCGAGGACAAGCCCTCCATGCTGCCGTGGGCCGTCGCCGATCGGACCACCGATCGGATGATCGGCACCGGGACCCTCTTCGCGATCAACTATGACCAGCAACGCGCCGAGATCGGCTATTCGCTCCAGCGCGCGCACTGGGGCCAGGGCCTCGCGACGGAGGTCGCCCGCCGCATGCTCGACTACGGCTTCGACGTGCTGAAGCTCCGCCGCGTCGAGGCCGACACCGATCCGCGCAACACCGCCTCGCTGCGGCTCCTCGAGAAGCTCGGCTTCCAGCGCGAGGGCTACGCGCGCGAGCGCTGGAACGTCGTCACCGAGATCTGCGACGCCGTCCTCCTCGGCCTCCTCGCCCGCGAGTACAAGCGGTGACCGTCATGCCGGCGTCGTGACCGGCGAATCCGTTCGTGCAGCCGGTGCTATGCTTCGACAGTGGCTACCCCGAGACTGGATGAGCTGCTCGCGCTGGATGTCGAAGCGCGGCTGGCGCTTATCCAGGAACTCTGGGACAGCATTGTAAATGAGGCTCAGAGGGGGGCGGAGCTTCCGCTCTCGAATGACGAGCGAGCCGAGCTCGACCAGCGACTGCGCGAGGACGACGAGGATCCGAGCTCTGCGATCCCGTGGTCCAACGCTCGTGCCCGTTTGCGCGACGGGCGATGACGTTCGCGTTGCTTCTGCGTCCCGCTGCGTTCGCAGAGATCGAGCGTTCGCGCGACTACTACGCCAGCGTCGGACACGGCGACGCGTTCGTCGACGAGCTGGACGTCATCTTCGAGGCGATGCAAACGATGCCTCGGCGGTTCCCGCTCGTACACGGCCGCATCCATCGGGCGTTGCTTCGTCGATATCCGCTCGCCGTCTTCTTCCGTGTGCGTGACACGAGCGAAGAAATCGTCGTGCTCCGAGTCTTCCCACAGCGTGGGGATCCGTCGCGGTGGCCGTCGCGATAGGCGTCGCCCGACCGGATGCTCGATCTCACGATGGAGTCGTCGGCGACTGGGCGAACGCGGCGAGGAGCGCGGCCTCTTGCTCGGCCTTGGGGCCGGCGCGCATCGCCTTCGGATCGGGCATCGGCGGGCCGTCGGGCTTCTTGGCCATCAGCTCGGCGGTGACCTTCACGCGACGCTCGACCTCGACGGGCCACCAGTCGAGGAGGGCCTTGATGGTGTCGGCGATCGGACGATACTGGAGACCCGCCGCGACCGGACGGGCGGTGTTCCAGCGGTGGAAGCCGGCGTAGTCGTCCATCGGCGGGACCCAGATCGGGAAGTCCACGGGCTCCTTCTCGGTCTTCGCGGTGAGCCAGGAGGTAGGGACCCAGGTGAGCTTCGCGCCCGACGCGGAGACCTTCACACAGGTGTCGAGGACGTCCCCCCAGCGTGCGGGCGTCGACGGGCCAATCGCGTTGAAGACGCCGAACGTCGAGTTCTCGGAGAGCTTCACGAGCCATTCGCCGAGATCGCGCACGTCGATCCACTGGACCGGATCGTCGGGCGAGCCGGGGGCGAGGACGTCCCCACCCTTCGCGATGCGAACCGGCCAGTAGGTCAAGCGATCGGTCGGATCGCCGGGGCCGACGATGAAGCCGGGCCGCACGATGGTGGCGCGCTCGCCGAAGGCGGCCTGCGCGGCCTTCTCGCAGAGCACCTTGAGGCCACCGTAGTTCTGGAACTGATCGCCCATCGTCTCGACGGTGGGATCCTCGAGCGTGGCGAGCTCGGCGTCCTCGGTGCCACCGGTGGGCGGGACCTTGCCGTACGCGGAGATGCTGGAGATGTAGATGTACTGCTTGCAGCTCGGCGCGAGCAGCTCGGCCGAGGCCTTCACGTGGCGCGGAAAGAATCCGGAGTTGTCGATGACGACGTCCCAGCTCCGGCCCTTCAGCTGCTCGAGGCCCTTCGGCGTGGCGTCGGGACGCAGGAGCTGTCCATCCGGCCCCTTCTCGTCGTCGGCGGGCAGCTCGGGATCGCGGTTGCCGTAGAGGTGCTCGACGGGGAACTCGAGGGGCGCGAGCTTCTCGCGCTTGCCGCGGTTGAAGATCGTGATCTCGTGCCCCCGCGCGAGGGCCGCCTCGATGGTCTTCGGTCCGAGGAAGCCCGTCCCGCCGAGGATCAGGATCTTCTTCTTCGGCACCGGCGGCGGCTTCGGCTCCTCGGTGGTGGCGGTCGACTTGCTCCCACACCCCGGCACGGCGGCAAACGCCGCGGCAGCAAGGGCACCCTTCAGTACGTCGCGACGATCGAGCTTGCGAGACATCACGAGCACGATAGCGACCCGCAGGGCGCGACGAATAGTGCGACATCGCGAGTGCCGCACGCGCGACGCCCGCGACACCCATCGGTCGTCTGCCGCGCCCGTGGCCGTCGGTCAGCTACCATCGCGATATGGCCTCGTGGTCGGACCCTGCCGTCACCGCATACATCGCGGCGCAACCGCCACGGCCGCGACGCATCCTGAACCGGGTCCGCACGGTGCTCCGGTCGGCGTTGCCGGGGGCCGTGGAGGCCATCTCCTATGGCATCCCGGCGTTCAAGCTCGGCGGCAAGGTCGTGGTGTTCTTCGCCGGCTGGAAGGAGCACTTCGCGCTCTACCCGATCTCCGCGCACGTCGAGCAGACGCTCGCGAAGGAGATGGCCCCGTACGAGCAGTCCAAGCGCGGGACGATCCGCTTCGACTACGACGACCGCCTGCCCGTGCACCTCATCGCCCGCATCGCGAAGCTCCGGGCCGCCGAGACCGTCGCCGGGGGGGCGGTGTCGATCACCCAGGCCCAGACGAAGGCGAAGGCGAAGGCAAAGGCGAAGGCGAAGGCGAAGGCGAAGGCGAAGGCGAAGGCGAAGGCGAAGGCGAAGCAGGCCGCGGCCAAGGCGCCTGCGAGCAGGACGTCCGCGGCCACGAGGCCGGCCCAACATCCCGCCCGGAAGCGGGCCGGGAAGCAGCCGGCGGCAACGAAGCGTTCGATCGATCGCTAGCAGTCGCGTACCCACATGGGCGCGGCGGCGGTCAGAACGGCAGGTCGTCGAGGTCCGCGTTGCCCGAGTCGCTCGGACGCGGGTCGTACGCGGGGGGCGGCGAGTCTTCGCGGGCCGGCGGCCGGCCGGAGTTGCCGCGCGGGCCACCACCACGGAACTCGGCGCCACCGCCGTTGCCGCGATCGTAGCTGTTGCCGCGATCGTAGGTGCGCTCACCGCGGTCATCGCCGCGGTTGTTGCTGCGCCCGGCCGTGGCGGCTTCGACCTTCCACACGTCGAGGCTGTTGAAGTACTTCGTCTCGCCCTGCGGGCTGTTCCACTCGCGGCCACGCAGCGAGTACTCGACGCGGACGGTGTCGCCCACGCGGAACTCGTCGAGCTGGGTGACGCGGTCGCCCGTGATCTGAAAGAGGACGCGCTGCGGGTACTTCGGGTTGTCGGCCAGCTCCAGGACGAACTCGCGCTTCGTGAAGCGCTCGCTGACCTGCTTGGTCTCGAAGATTGCGTGCAGCTTGCCGGTGGTCTCGGTACCCATGCGGCCCACCCTAGCCCAGGCCCCTGACAGTCGTATGCATCGAACTTCGAGCGGAGGACCGGGAGCTTTCGGAGGTCAGCCCGGACCGAGCCAGGGGGCTAGAAATGCGTCGGATTCCGAGAGGAGGTGCGGGAGCGACGCGGTCAGCTCGTGGTTGTCATCGAGCTCGACCAGGCGGACGTGACGCTTGCCGGACGCGAACGAACGCGAGTGCTCGACCGGGACGGTCTCGTCGTTGATGCCGTGGAGGATGAGCGTCGGGACCCGCACATCGGGGAAGCCGACGTCGACCAGCGCCGCATCCTCCGCGAAGCCGAAGTCGATGCGGGCCGAATCGCCGGTCGTGTAGTCCATGACGTCGCGCCAGCCAGACTGCTGCCACGCGATGAACTCGTCGCCGAGGAGCGTGCGCCAGCGCGCGACGAGCTGGAACGCCGGCGCGAGGAGCACGAGGGCGGTGACCCGCGGATCCGACTCGGCAACCCGGGCCGCCGTCAGGCCGCCGAGCGAGCTACCGATGAGTACGACCCGCTCGCGCGCATCGCCGATCGTGGCGCGCACGCTGTCGATCATGGCGGAGAGGCGCAGGTTCTCGAACGAGGGCACGCGCAGATCGAGCCGCTCGACGGTCGCCCCGCGGCCCGTGAAGTGGTCGGCGAACGCGACCGCCTTCTTCGACTGCGGCCCTGATGCGAAGCCGTGGAGGTAGAGGAAACGCGGGCTCATGGCGCTAAGCTCCGAGTGTCGCATGACCACATCGTTTCGCTTCGAGCATACGTTCCGCGCGCCGTCGCCCGAGACCGTCCTCCGGGCCTACTTCAACCCCGACCACCTGGCCGCGCAGGACAAGGTTGCCGAGCTGACCGGCCGCGAGGTCGTCGAGGAGCGCGAGGACGACGCGGTCAAGGTCATGACCTGGAAGGTCACGTCGCAGAAGCCGCTCCCCCTGTTCGCCCGCGCCTTCGTCGACGGCGGACGGCTCTCCTACAAGGAGGCCATGACGTGGCGCAAGGCCGATGGCGAGATCGACCTCGCCATCACGCCGCAGATCCTGAACGGGCGCGTCCAGCTCACGGCCGTCTACAAGCTCACGTCGGCCGGTGAGAACCAGGTGAAGCGCACCTACAGCGGCAACGTCTCGGTCGACATTCGCCTCGTCGGCGGCAAGATCGAGCGTTCGGTCGTGCAGGCGATCGAGGACGGCATCCCGCTCATGTTCCAGTGCACGCAGGACTGGCTGGCGAAGCAGGCCTGATGCGCGCACTCGCGTTCGCCTTGACGCTCGTGCTCGGGCCGGTCAGCCTGGTCACGACGACGCACGCGGACGACTTCTGTCCGCGCCGGGGGCGGGGCCCGGCCATCTCCGTGAGTGTCCGGAACGCGGACGTTCACGAGGTCCTGCGTCTCCTGGCCGATGCCGGGAAGAAGGATCTCGTGATCCCCGACAGCGTCCAGGGCACGGTGACCCTGCAGCTCCGGGATGTCCCGTGGGACAGCGCCGTCTGCACCGTCGCGGCGCTGCTCGCGCTGCGCATCGAGGTGGACGGGACGATCTTGCTCGTGACGAAGCGCTGATCAGCCGCCCGCGGCCGCCTTGGCGCCCATGCCGAGGCCCTGCGAGACCATGCCGAGGATGCCTCCCGCGTTTCCGCCAACGCCCTGGCCGACCATACCGACGATCTGCGATGCGAGGCCGAGCCACCGTCCCCCCGCCCCTCCGGTGACCTGCTCGGTCTGGGCGGCGTCGATGGTCTCGAAGGGCGAATCCGTGAGCGTGTGGTGCGTGTTCATGCCGAGGCTCTTTTGCATGGCGCGGGCCGACGCCAAGTCGTCGAAACTCCGTTAGTTCAGCCGCGAAACTGCCGCCCGCGTATGGCACGCGATGTCTACCGGAGTGCACCGCGGTGCGCGCAGATGGCGCTACTCCGGCTCGAAGCGCGCGCCGCTCTGCTCGTTTGCGTAGTCGAGGACGAGCTTGCCGGTGCGGGGCACTCCATCGAGCTCGAAGGTCGTGGTCCGCGTGCGTCCGCGCAGCACGAGATCCCGGAGCTGCGCCGCGCTGAGTCGCCGGCCCGCGGTCTCGAACCACACGACGAACCGGCAGCCTTCGCGCCACCGCGTGCAGCCCCAGCCGCGCGAGCCCGTGATGACGGATCCGGTGCCGCAGCGCGGACACGCGAGCACGCCGGGCTCGAGCTTCACCGGCCCGGACGTCGCCGTCCCCGCTCTCGGCGGCCTCGCCTTCGCGGCCCCGGCCTTCGCCGCCCCGGCCTTCGCCGCCCTGGCCTTCGGCGTCGCCCGCTTCGGCTGGCCCTTCGCTCCGCGCCCGCGCGTGGCCCCGATCGCGTTGCCTCGTGATGCGAGCGGGGCCGCGAGCGGCGGCGACATCGACGGTCGCGACAGCGACGAGGCCGGAGAGCCGGCCGGCGGCATCGGCGGACGGGAGGCCACTGGCGCCGACCCACCGCGGATCGCGTCGACCATCGACGTGACATAGGCCGCGATGTCCGCCATGAAGGCGGCCCGCGTGTCGTGACCGCGGGCGATGCGCGCCAGGCGGGCTTCCCAGGAGCCGGTCAGCGATGGCGAGGCGAGGCTCGGGTCGGGGAGGTTCTCGATCAGCGAGATGCCGGTCGCCGTCGGGACAAGATCCTGCCGCGCCCGCTCGATGTAGCGGCGCTGGAGGAGCGTCTCGATGATGGAGGCGCGCGTGGCCGGCGTACCGAGGCCGCACTCCTTCATCGCGTCGCGGAGCTCGTCATCGGTGATCGACTTGCCCGCCGACTCCATGGCCGACAGCAGCGTGGCCTCGGTGAAGCGCGGCGGCGGCGTCGTGTGCTTCGACTTCGACGCGAAGGCGCCCGTGAGGACATCACCGGCGACGAGCTTCGGCAGGACGGGCACGGCCTCGTCGCCATCCCGCGACTTCGCCGCGGACTTCGCGTCGATCCCGGCGACGTCTTGCCAGCCCGCCGAGATCCGCACGCGCCCACGCGCCACGTAGCGGTCCGGCATCGGAGGCAGCGCGGCGAGGATGGGCGGGCCGTCCGAGGGCGCGGACGACCGGTCGGGCGGCACGGGCAAGCGCTCCTGCTCCCGGGGGGCGCGGTCGTCGGTGGATGGCCCGCCCACGCGCACCCAGACCTCCGTGGTCGCGAGCTCGGCGTCGGGGAAGTAGGCCGCGAGGAAGCGGCGCACGACGAGGTCGTAGAGCTTCTGCTCGTCGGGGCCCAGCGCCGGAGACCGCTTCGCCGTCGGGATGATCGCGTGGTGATCGCTGACCTTGCTGTCGTCGACGAAGCGCTTGCCGAGTGGGGCGCGCGTGCGGGCCGCCGCCACGAACGGCGCATACTCCGGGCGCGCGGCGAGGGCATCGAGGACCGCGGAGAGCTCGGGGACGATGTCCTGCGTGAGGTGCCGCGAGTCGGTGCGGGGATAGGTCAGGACCTTGTGACGCTCGTAGAGCGCCTGCGCGAGCTCGAGAGTGCGTGCGGCGCTGAAGCCGAAGCGGCGGTTGGCGGTGCGCTGCAACGTCGTCAGATCGAAGAGCAGCGGTGCCGGCTCGCGCACGGTCTTCGCATCCACGCGCTCCACCACCGGCGCCGGCGCCGCCGTGTCGCGCGCGACGAGCTCGTCGGCGAGCCCCTGCGTGCCGAGGCGGTTCGTCTTGCCCGCGCGCCAGGTGGCGGTGAAGCGATCGCCGCCAGCCGTGGCGAGATCGGCGCGAACCTCCCAGTACTCGCGCGGGACGAACTCGCGGATGAGACGCTCGCGCTCGACGAGCATGGCGAGCGTGGGCGTCTGCACGCGACCGATCGAGAGCAGCGAGTCGTGGCCCGAGGAGCGACCGCGCAGGGTCACCGCGCGGGTGGCGTTCATGCCGACGAGCCAGTCCGCCTCGGACCGCGACTGAGCGGCGTCGGCCAGGGGATCGAAGTCGAGGCCGGGACGCAGCGCGGAGAAGCCGCGGCGGATCGCCTCGTCGGTGAGCGACGAGATCCACAGGCGGCGGACCGGGAGGCGCGCCTGCGCGAAGTCGTAGACGTAGCGGAAGATGAGCTCGCCTTCGCGACCGGCGTCGCACGCGTTGACGACGGAGGTCATGCGGCGTTCGCGGAGGAGCTTGCCGACGGCGGAGAGCTGCGGCAGGGCGTGCTTCGCGCCGCGCAGGCGGAACGGCTCGGGGAGCATGGGCAGCGTGTCCATGCGCCAGGTCTTCCAGCGGGCATCGTAGGCGGCAGGCTCCTCGAGCTCGACGAGGTGACCGATGCACCACGTGATGACGTGGTCGCGGCCTTCGAAGCAGTGCTTGCCGGACGGAGCGACGCCCAGCACGCGGGCGAGATCCCGCGCGACGGACGGCTTCTCCGCGACCACAAGCTGCACCCCGCGAGGCTACTCGGTGGGTCTGATATCGAGGCTATGTCCGCCGTTCGGACAGCAGGCGCCGGCGCTTCACCGCGGGGTCACGGCGTTCACGAGGCGGCCGGTGTCGAACCGCATCTTCCACGAACCGTCGGCCTGCCGCTCCCAGATGGTGCAGTAGGTCGTCGTCTGCTGCACGACGCCGGTCTTTCGATGCTTGAACGTCGCCTTGCCGACAGTGAAGCCGAGGTCACCGCTCACGCGCGAGTGGATCGGCTCCCACCGGACCTCGTTCTCCGTCGTGAGCGCGTCCCACATCGCCCGGAGCGCGTCGCCCGTCACGACCTCGCCCTGTCGATTCAACGTGAACCCCGTCGGCGTGACGTGCGCCATGAAGCCGTCCGCACCGCGCTCGAGCGTGTCGGCGGCGAACGTGCGATCGGCCTGGTCGATCGCCGCGATGTACGGCGCCCCCGTCATCGAATAGACGAAGCGCGTCGGCTTCGCGGTGTCGCGATCGAGCGTGGCGACGAGTGCGTCGTCGGTCATCTCGTACGTGATCGTCTTCGGCGAGTCGTGCTCGGGGTTCGAAAACGTCGCGATGTTCTCCGCCGTGCTCGACACGCGGAACTCGGTGCGCGTCGTGCCGCCCGGCATCGCGATGAAGCGCAGGACGCCATCGGCCATGGCCGCGCTGTCGCCGTCGTCGATGATCATCACCTCGAACTCACCGGGCGCAGGGAACGCGATGCCGTACATCGCCCCGGCCGCGGCGACCCAGAACTCCCTGCCCTCCTCGCCGAGCGCCCAGTTGCCGAGCATGAAGGCGAGCGGCCGCAGCGCGGGGGACAGCTCGGGGTCGACCTCCGCGACCGTCGCTTCCGTCGGCGTGGCCGTGTCCGGCGGCTTCGTGCTTCCACCGCACCCGAGCAACGCCACCGCCAGCACGAGCTGCTTCATGCGGCGGACGATAGCGCGCGCCGCATGCGCCTCACCGCATCGGTGAGCTCACTTTCGCTGTACTGCGCGAACGCCAGCCGCATGAACGGCAGCGGTTTACCGTCGAGCGCGTAGTCCTTCCCCGTCGCAAAGGCCACGCCCAAGGTCGCGCACTTCCTCTGCCACGCCGGGAGATCGATGTCGTCGGCGACGCGCACCCACAGCGTGATGCCACCCGGCGGCACGACGACCTCGACGCTGTCGCGCAGCTCTTTACCGAGCGCGCTGATCAACGCCTCGCGCCGCGCCGCGATCACGCGTCGTTGCTTGCGCGCATGCCGCTGCAGCTCGCCGTCCTCGAGGAGCGCTGCCACCGCGAGCTCGAGCACCTGATCGCCCTGCCGATCGATCGCGAACCGCAGCCGTCCGAGCTGCTCGATGACTCGCTCGTGCGCGACGACGAACCCGAGCCGCAGCCCCGGCGCGAGCGTCTTCGACAGCGTGCCCGCGTAGATGACGGTCTCACCTCGATCCGTCGCCGCGAGCGGGGCCACCGGCCGCCCCTCGAAGTGGAACTCGTAGTCGTAGTCGTCCTCGATGATCGCCATGCCATCGCGCCGCGCGCGCGTGAGCAGGGCCATTCGTCGCGCGGGTGACAGCGTCACCGTCGTCGGATACTGGTGATGCGGCGTGGTGTACACGCAGCGGACACCGGCCGGAATCTTGTCGACGACGAGGCCCGCCTCGTCGAGCGGCACGCCGACCAGCTTCGCCCCCGCGCCGGTCAATGACCGCCACGCCGGCGGATAGCCGATCGCCTCCACGGCCGCGATGCCGCCGCGCGCACGACCACCGCCCCCGCGCCGAGCTGCGGTGTCGACCGACGGGCGCTCGATCAACAGGCGCGCCGCGAGCTCGATGCCCATCTGACTGCCGCGCACGATCATGACGTTGTCGGCCGTCGCCGGAATTCCACGCGTGGTGCGCACGAGCTCCGCGATCGCCTCGCGCAGCCGCGGCACGCCGAGCGGATCGCCATACGACAGCGCGTCGCGCCCCGCCTGCCCCCGCAGCGCTCTCCGATACGCGCGCGCGAGGTCCGTCGTCGGCGCGAGCCGCGGATCCGGCACACCCGCCGAGAGCGAATACAGCGGCTCGGCCGTAGCAACCTCCGGGGCACGGTCGTGCGTCCGCCCCATCGATCCCTTGGCGTCTGGGGCGACTTGGCGTCCAACCTCCGAAGCACGGTCGTGCGTC
>LNFM01005507.1_pt1 | contig 21830 bp, 25 predicted proteins | sample 596031 | NCBI WGS metagenome assembly LNFM01 (sample SAMN04254537, study PRJNA301005) | activated carbon metagenome | isolation source: dual media filters at the Ann Arbor, Michigan drinking water treatment plant | place: USA: Ann Arbor
CGCCTTGATGGCGTCAGCGGCGCTCACGGTCTCGATCGCGGCGTTGGCTTCATCGATCAGGGCCTTGATGCCGGTGTGGATGGTCTGGGGCATTGATTGCGCCTTTCGTTGTTCTTTGTCCGTCATTCCGGGGCGCGCGCAGCGCGAACCCGGAATCTCGAGATTCCGGGTCTGGTCCTTCGGACCATCCCGGAATGACGGTGCAAGAACAACCAAGGGAGAGTTCATGCCCCAGACCATCCACACCGGCATCAAGGCCCTGATCGATGAAGCCAACGCCGCGATCGAGACCGTGAGCGCCGCTGACGCCATCAAGGCGGCGCAAGACCCGGACATCGTGATCGTCGATATCCGCGATCCCCGCGAAATCGAACGCGAAGGCAAGATCCCGGGCGCGTTCTCCTGCACCCGCGGCATGCTGGAATTCTGGATCGATCCGGAAAGTCCCTACGCGAAGGCGATTTTCCAGGAAGACAAGAAATTCATCTTCCACTGCGCCGGCGGTCTGCGCTCGGCGCTCGCGGCCAAGACCGCGCAGGACATGGGCCTGAAGCCGGTCGCCCACATGGGCGGCGGTTTCGCCGCCTGGCGCGCCGCTGGCGGGCCGATCGAGAAGTGGGAGCCGAAGAAGAAGGGGTGACTTGCCACCGTCATTCCGGGGCGCGCGAAGCGCGAACCCGGAATCTCGTCCCCACAACCTCTAGATTCCGGGTCTGCGCCTGTCGGCGCATCCCGGAATGACAACCAGGAATGCGTCTCATGTCCGCCACCAACGACCCGCTCGTTTCGACCGAATGGCTTGCCGAGCACCTGGACGATCCGACCGTCAAGGTCATCGACGCGTCGTTCAAGATGCCGGGCGTGCTGCCGCTGCCGAAGGACGACTATCTCGCATCGCATCTTCCCGGCGCGGTGTTCTTCGACGTCGACGCGGTGTCGGACCATTCCAACCCGCTGCCGCACATGTTTCCGTCGGCCGAGCAGTTCGGACGCGATGTCGGCGGGCTCGGGATCGGCAATGACGATACCGTCGTGCTCTACGATTCCGGTGGCTGGGTCGCTGCGCCTCGGGTGTGGTGGATGTTCCTGTCGTTCGGCAAGGAAGTGCGCATCCTCAATGGCGGCCTGAAAAAGTGGGTCGCGGAGGGCCGCAAGGTCGAGAAGGGGCAGGTGACGCCGAAGCCGGCCACGTTCAAGGCGACGTTCGATGCGCGGCGCACGCGCAGCATGCAGCAACTCATCGACAATCTCGCGAGCCGGGCCGAGCAGGTGATCGATGCGCGCGCCAACGAACGCTACCAGGGCAAGGTGGCCGAGCCGCGGCCGGGCCTTCGTTCCGGCCATATCCCGGGCAGCCTGAGCCTGCCCTACAACAACCTGGTCGACGCCACGACCGGCACGATGAAATCGACAGACGAGTTGCGGGCCGCGTTTCTCGCTGCTGGCGTGAAGCTCGATGCCCCCATCGTGACCAGTTGCGGCTCCGGCGTGAGCGCCGCGGTGCTGACGCTTGCGCTCTATCGTCTCGGCGTCGAGAACCCGGCGCTTTATGACGGCTCGTGGACCGAGTGGGGCGCGGCCAACGGCCCGCCGGTCGCCACCGGGCCGGCCTGACCTGGAGCCCTTTCCGTTCCGATTGAATCGGAACGGGGCTCCAGATTTTTGTTTTGACGCGTTTTCTTCACGCGAACCGGTATCCACCCACGGATCAAGTCCGAGGGCATGCTTCGCTCGAAAACGCTCTGAATCCAGCGGTTACCGCGTGAAGCGGAGAAGCGGCGCCGGTGCCGTCGCGGGTGCCGGTGTGAACGGGTTGGGTTGCTGTTGCTGCAGGGTCAGCGTGGCCTCGCGCGCCAGGCGCGCGCGCCGCGCTTGGGCGATCCGCCGCCGCTCGCGGGCACGCTGCACGGCACGTTTCCTGGCGACGCTGCGGTCCGGACCAGCCGATGTCGTTTCGTCGATGACAACGGCGGGGCCACCGAGCGTGGCGATCCTGGTCGCCGCGATGTTGCCTTCAAGCGCATCCGGCACCGGTTGCGCCGGGGCGGAGGCCGCGGCAACCGGAGACGCCAATGTTTCAGGAATCGCAGCGACCACGTCGACATCGGCAACGGGGACCTCGGTGCCAACCCCAGCGACCGGCGTCTCCGTAACGGCTTCGGTCGCCGGGGCGGGCGGTCTCTCTTCCATGCTCAGGGCGGCCACCTTCTCTGGCTCTGCTGGTCTCTCATCCGCAGCCGTCTCGGCCGGCGTGGCGGTATCTGGTGCAACCTCCGGAGCAGCGGCGCGGACATCGTCCTGCGGCTTGTCAGCCTCGGGCGGATCGACGCGCAGCAGGGAAAGGCTCGGCATCGGCTCGTCGTCGAACCGGGCGAAAACCGGCGCGGGTGGCGACCGTCGCATCGGCAGGTTGGCAAATTCTTCATGTGCCGCGCGCAACAGCGCTGCGGCGCCAAGCCCGAACACCAGAACCGACGTCGAAAGGACGATCGCGGCGAACAGGAAGCGAAATCCGGGGAGCATGGACGCGGGTTCCGCCCTGCTTGGAAGTCTGCAGGGCTATTGAATGCCAAGGGAACGCGGTGACCACTGTCTGACCGAATCGGCGCTGGGCGCAGGCGAATCAGGCCGAATTGAGAGTATCCCAGCGGCCGTTTGTTTTTTGTTACTAAATCTGTGTCTAAGCGCCGCACAACGTCGGCAAATGACGATTTCCAGCACGATGAGGCATCTTTGCCGCAACCTCACGGGTGATCACAAATGACCGGTTCGGGCCGAATTTGGCTGCTTTGTCTTGAATGTGCCGCTATGTTCGGCCATCTCCTTCGGCTATCTCCGTTAACGGTCCGGTGGGGCTTGGGGTCTATAAAAAGGCGATGATGATTAACCGCATTCTGACGATTTGTGCCGCCGTTGCCGCTGGCATGGCGGGAGCTTCGTTCGCCCATGCGCAGCAGGGCTATCCGGTCGCTCCCCGCTCGACCTATTCGGTAGCTCCGGGACAGTATGTTCCCGGGGGCTATGTCGTAGATGAACGCCGCGACCCCGGCGCCGCTGATTTCGACGCCTTGGACGACGATGACGATACGCCGAACGCGCAGAGTCCAATCGCACTTTCGCCGCCCGGTCCGGTGTTGTCGCCTGCCGATCCGCGCTACGGCCGTCCGGCCGGCGCCCCGGTTTATTCGGACCGCGCGCCGATGCCCACGGGCCCGATTCTCTCGCCCGATGACCCGCGCTACGGCCGTCCGGCCGGTGCCCCGGTTTATTCGGACCGCGCACCGATGCCCACGGGCCCGGTTCTCTCGCCCGACGATCCGCGCTATGGCCGACCCGCCGGCCCGCCGCCGGTGATCTACGGCGACCGTCCTGCCGGTTCGCAGCAACCGGTCTATTCGGATCGCAACGACAGTCGTATTCCCGGTGTGGGCATCGTGTATCCGAGCGACGATCGCGCTGGCCTGCGTCCGCCGGGAGCCGTCGGTGCCACCGGAGCGGTTCCGCCACAGCAGCAGCCCGCCGTCGGGGCTGACGGCAGGCCGGTACAGCTTGCCGCGCTGCCGCCGGAAGAGCAGCCGGACGCCGCGCCTGCGCAACTGCCGCCCAACCTGCGCCGCCAGGAAGTCAGCTTCGCCACCAAGGAGCCCGCAGGCACCATCGTGGTCGATACGTCCAACACCCACCTCTATTACGTGCTCGGCGGCGGCCGTGCGATTCGCTACGGCGTCCGCGTCGGCCGCGATGGCTTCACCTGGAACGGTGTACAGAAGATCAGCCGCAAGGCCGAGTGGCCGGATTGGCATCCGCCGACCGAGATGATCGAGCGTCAGCCATATCTGCCCCGCTTCATGGCGGGCGGACCGGGCAATCCGCTCGGAGCGCGGGCGATGTATCTCGGTTCGACCATCTACCGCATTCACGGCACCAACCAGCCCTCGACCATCGGCAAGTTCGTCTCGTCCGGCTGCATCGGCATGCTGAACGAGGACGTCTCGGATCTGTTCGAGCGTACCAAGGTCGGGACCCGTGTGGTGGTAATGCCCGGCGGTCCGCCGCCCGGCACCACGACCGCCTCGGCCGCGCCGCCGCCCGGTGGTCCCGCAGGCGCAGCTCCAGCTCAGGCCCAGATGGCGCCCGCTCCCGTTGGACAGCCGACAGTGGTGCCGCCATTGCCCGCCCCGGTCACCGTTCGCTAAGCCGGGGTAAATTCGCTTGATACCGTCGCCCTCCCGCTCCCAGCGGGAGGGCGATCTCATTTACGCCAGCCGCTGCTTCGGTTCGCCCTTGAACCAGGCGTCGATGCCCGCGACCATCTGCTGATAGTGAGTTCGGAAACTGTCCTCGGTGACGTAGCCGAGATGCGGTGTCAGCACGATATTGTCGAGCTTGCGGAAGGGATGGTCCACCGGAAGCGGCTCGACGGAAAACACATCGATTCCGGCGCCCGCGATCTTCTTCTGGGTCAGCGCTTCCAGCAGCGCGCCTTCGTCCACGATCGGTCCGCGCGCGGTATTGACGAGGTAGGCGGTCGGCTTCATCCGGGCGAGGTCGGCCGCGCTGACCAGGCCACGCGAGCGCTGGCTCAGCACCACGTGGATGGTGACGATGTCGGCGGTCGCGAACAGGTCTTCCTTGGTGGCGTAGGTAACGCCGGCTTCCTTGCACTTTTCCGGCGTCAGGTTCGGGCTCCAGGCGATGACGTTCATGCCGAAGGCCTGCGCCAGCTTCGAGATCTTGGTGCCGAGCTTGCCCAGGCCGATTACACCCAGCGTCCGGCCCTCGATCTCCATGCCGACGAATTTCTGCAGCGGTTCGCCGGCGTGCATCCGCGCGTTCTCGCGGCCGATATTGCGGGTCAGTTCCAGGATCAGGCCCATGGTCAGGGGCGCGGTCGGATCGCGGCCCCACTGCGTGCCGCACAGCACCACGTTATGATCCTTGGCGGCTTCCATATCGATCGCGGCATTGCGCATGCCTGACGTGATCAGGAGCTTCAGATTGGGCAGCGCCGCGAACAGGGTGCGCGGAAACGGCGTGCGTTCGCGCATCGCGCAGATGATCTCGAAATCCTTCAGGGCGCTGGCAGCCGCCTCGGCGGTCGCAAACGGCTGATTGAAGACGGTGACATCGACGCGGTCGGAGACCTGGGACCAGTCCGCGACCGTCAGGGCCACGTTGAGATAATCGTCGAGAATTGCACAGCGCAGCCGCGTCATGGAAAGGTCCGTTGGTGGCGAGGAGGACGGCGCAACGGCCGTCGGGGAAGATCGCCATGGTTGCGCGCAATCGCGAACGGCGCAAGCGGACTCAAACGTAGGGCAGCGTCAAATAACCGGGAAGCTCAGTTCGACCGGCCGGGATGCTTGGCGTGCCAGGCCGGGCCCGGGCCGCGCATATAGTGAAGTTCCGGCCGATAGGTGCTGAACGCCTTGGCGGTGAACTGGCGCAGGAAGGCGCGAAGTTCTGCGAGGGGTTTTGCCTGTCCGGCGCGGCTGTGCGCCGGGGCGTGAAAGGATGCCGAACTGATCGTAGCCATGACGCGGGGCCTTTTTTGTTTTCCTCACGGCGGCTAGCCGCTTGAGACGCCTTTTTTGGCGCCTGGAACGACTTTTCGCCCGATTCATTAAAAGACGGTTTCAATTGTACGGATCGCGTCCCCACATGGTTTCGAACCCGTAATCATCCGTGGTGAACGGATGGAAAACGGGTTCCTGCGGTTGCCCTTTCGGACCCGCGCCGCTACATCAGCGGCAGCAAATTTCCGTAAATTCCAACCGTTTCCAGGGATCGCGATGGCTCGCCAGTTCGTCTATTTCATGCAGGGTCTGACCAAGAGCTACCCGACCCGAAAGGTGCTCGATAACGTCCATCTGTCGTTCTACCCCGATGCCAAAATCGGCGTGCTCGGCGTCAACGGCTCCGGCAAGTCGACGCTGCTGCGGATCATGGCGGGGCTCGACAAGGAATATAACGGCGAGGCCTGGGTCGCCGAGGGCGCCCGCGTCGGCTATCTCGAGCAGGAGCCGCAGCTCGATGCTTCCAAGTCGGTTCGCGAGAACGTCATGGAGGGCGTCGCCAAGCAGAAGGCCATCCTCGATCGCTACAACGAACTGGCGATGAACTACTCGGAAGAGACCGCCGACGAGATGACCAAGCTGCAGGACCAGATCGAGGCCGCTGGGCTCTGGGATCTCGACAGCAAGGTCGACCAGGCGATGGACGCGCTGCGCTGCCCGCCCGACGATGCCGACGTCACAAAGCTTTCGGGCGGCGAGCGCCGCCGCGTCGCGCTGTGCAAGCTGCTGCTCGACCAGCCGGAGCTGTTGCTGCTGGACGAACCGACCAACCATCTCGACGCCGAATCGGTATCGTGGCTGGAAGGCCATTTGCGCAACTATCCCGGCGCGATCCTGATCGTGACCCACGATCGCTACTTCCTCGACAACGTCACGGGCTGGATTCTCGAGCTCGACCGCGGCAAGGGCATTCCCTACGAGGGCAACTACTCGTCCTGGCTGGTGCAGAAGCAGAAGCGCCTCGCGCAGGAAGGCCGCGAGGACGCCGCGCACCAGAAGACGCTGGCCCGCGAGCAGGAGTGGATCGCGTCGTCTCCCAAAGCGCGTCAGGCCAAGTCGAAGGCGCGCTACCAGCGCTATGAAGATCTGTTGAAACAGGCGAGCGAGAAGCAGAGCCAGACCGCGCAGATCACGATTCCGGTGGCCGAGCGCCTCGGCCAGAACGTGGTCGATTTCGAAGGGCTCAGCAAAGCCTTCGGCGATCGCGTTCTGATCGAGGACCTCACCTTCAAGCTGCCGCCGGGCGGCATCGTCGGCGTGATCGGCCCCAACGGCGCCGGCAAGACCACGCTGTTCCGGATGATCACCAAGCAGGAGACGCCGGACAAGGGTACGATCACCGTCGGCGAAAGCGTGCATCTCGGTTACGTCGACCAGTCGCGCGACGCGCTCGACGGCAAGAAGACAGTGTGGGAGGAGATTTCCGGCAACAACGAGTTGATTCTGCTCGGCAAGAAGGAAGTCAATTCGCGCGGCTATTGCTCGTCGTTCAACTTCAAGGGCGCCGACCAGCAGAAGAAGGTCGGCGCGCTGTCGGGCGGCGAGCGCAACCGCGTGCACCTGGCCAAGATGCTGAAGTCCGGCGCCAATGTTCTGCTGCTCGACGAACCGACCAACGACCTCGACGTCGATACGCTGCGCGCGCTCGAGGAAGCGCTGGAGGATTTCGCCGGCTGCGCCGTCATCATCAGCCACGATCGCTGGTTCCTCGACCGCATCGCGACCCACATCCTGGCCTTCGAAGGCGACAGCCATGTCGAATGGTTCGAAGGCAACTTCCAGGACTACGAGAAGGACAAAATGCGGCGGCTGGGCCAGGATTCCATCATCCCGCACCGCATGAAGTACAAGAAGCTGACGCGATAATTCCTGACAGGTTCGGTGCGATGCGCTGCATAGGCAATTCCCTGGTTGGCGCACTCGCATGCGGGCTGATACTCAGTGAGCCTTCCAGTTCATTGGCCAATGACACGATGGCAGCGTTTGGCGCGGGCGGTCTGCAGTTTCAGAAGACTGACGAACTGCAGATGATGAGCGAGGAACTGTATCTCAGTCCGAAGGAAGTTCGCGTCACCTACATCTTCCGCAATCTGACCAACCGCGACGTCAAGGGAACTGTCGCTTTCCCGATGCCGGAAATCTCCGTCGCCGAGATGAGCGAAAGCCCCCACAAATTCCACAAATCCTATCTCGATGGCGATATTTTCGATTTTCGCATCGAGGCGGGAGGACACTTGATCAAGCCGGAGGCCAATATCTATGCCTTCGTCAAAGACAGCCAGGGACGCGAACGGGACGTGACCCCGGTGTTAAGAAAGTACAGATTGCCTGTAGTCGATCCGGAGGCTAGTTATGGGTCGCTGGACGCGGATGCGATCAAGACGCTTATCGCAGCGGGCGTCTTGATGGATGATGATGTGCATCATCCTCTCTGGTCCGTCAGGACGACCTTCCACTGGGATCAAGTCTTCCCCGCTCGTCAATCGATCATGATCACCCACCGTTATAGACCGGTCATTGGGAGCGATCATTTGCGTAGTGACATATCCGGCAAGGAGTCACGTGGCGATCTCGCGCCATGGTGCCCTGACAACGGATTTGTCAGTTCGGTGAAAGCGCTGCCGGCGGACAATAACGGCAACCTTCTTCCGGCGAAGCTGGACTACATCCTCAAGACAGGTGCTAACTGGGCCGGGCCGATCGGTCATTTCAAGCTGGAGATCGACAAGGCCGGCGCCGACCTGGTGTCGCTGTGTCCGATCCCCGGGCTGAAGCTGCAACGGCGCGGACAGTCCTTCGTCGCCGAAGCCCGGCAATTCACGCCGACAAACGATATCAAGCTGCTGTTCGTCTATCGGGCCTGCGACAAGGCACCCTGTGGCCCTGAGGGGACTTGGCCGGGCTTTCCGCGCTGATGGTCTGGAGTCGTGCGGTCAACACTTCACCGCATTTGTGTTTGGCGTTGGTGCCCTGCGGCCAGTTGTCGCTTCACACGTCGGTGACACAGTTCGTAGATATAGGCGTCATTCCGCGATCCAATCCTGCAGCGAGCCCTCCCTGATGTCCCTTACCCCCGAAACACCCTTGCCCCCCTTGGCTCAGAGGAAGGCATTGCGTCCGATCCCGATGCTGATTTTCAGCTCGCGCTGGCTGCAGCTGCCGCTGTATATCGGCCTGATCGTCGCGCAGGGCGTCTATGTGGTGCTGTTTCTGAAGGAGTTGTGGCACCTGTTCGCCCACGCCTTCGATTTCAGCGAGCAGCAGATCATGCTCGCGGTATTGGGCCTGATCGACGTGGTGATGATTTCCAACCTGCTGGTGATGGTCATCGTCGGCGGCTACGAGACGTTCGTCTCCCGCCTCAACCTGGAAGGACATCCCGACCAGCCGGAATGGCTCAGCCACGTCAACGCCAGCGTGCTCAAGATCAAGCTTGCGATGGCCATCATCGGCATCTCGTCGATCCATCTGTTGCGCACCTTCATCGAGGCCGGCGCCCTGGCGTCCGGAAAGTCCGGCTACACCGAAACAGGCGTGATGTGGCAGACCATCATCCACACGGTGTTCATCCTGTCGGCGATCGGCATTGCCTATGTCGACAAGCTGTCGAATGATTCCGCCGAACATGCCAAACAGGCCGTCCCGCATTGATGGGCGAGGTATCGATCGACAGGATTTCGGTTTGCGACAGAGGTTGATAGCCGCGGTTCTGATACTGGCAGCGATGATGCCGGGCGCGGCGCGCGCAGCCGACGCCGCCTTCACCCAGTTCATTGCCTCGCTGTGGCCGGAGGCGCAGGCCGCCGGGGTGTCGCGCGCAACGTTCGATCGTGAGACCCGCGGGCTGGAGCCGGATTACAAATTGCCCGATCTGTTGCTGCCGGGCCGGCCCGCGACCGGCGCGCCGTCGCAGGCCGAATTCGTGCAGGTGCCGGCCGACTATGTGAAGGAAGCCTCGATCGCGCGGCTGGCCGCCGAGGGGCAGAAGCTGATGCAGAAGCATCGCGCGGCGCTCGGCGAAATCGAAAAGCGTTTCGGCGTGCCAGCCAGCGTCGTTCTCGCGATCTGGGGCCGCGAGACCGATTACGGGCGCTACCGGCTGCCTTACGACACGCTACGCGTGGTTGCGACGCAGGCCTATGTCGGCCGGCGCAAGGATCAATTCCGGGGCGAGTTCATCCTCGCGCTGAAGCTGCTCGGCGAAGGCGCCGTGGCGCGCAAGGATTTCCGTTCGTCCTGGGCCGGCGCAACCGGCCTCACGCAGTTCCTGCCGGGCGAATATTACAAGCACGGCGTCGACCTCGACGGCGATGGCCGCGTCGACATCTGGAATTCGGTGCCCGATGCGCTGGCCTCCGCGGCACAGCAACTCGTCAACAAGGGCTGGCAGCCGGGCGTGCGCTGGGCCTATGAGGTCAAGGCGCCCGCCAATGCCGATTGCACCATGGGCGTGCCCGAGGTGACGAAGCCGATCGCCGAATGGCTGCGCGCGGGCTTCGTGCCGGTGCGCGGGCAGAAGCTGAGTTCCGCCGAGCAGGCGCAACCGGCCTCTCTGTTGCAGGTGGAGGGTATCTATGGCCCGGCGTTCCTGACCACGAAGAACTATTTCGTCATCAAGGAATACAATTTCTCCGACCTGTATGTGCTGTTTGTCGGCCATCTCGCCGACCGCATGACAAGTCCGCAGCCGTTCGCAACCCCCTGGTCGGCCTCGACGCAATTGCGCTCGACCGATGTCGAAGCCATGCAACGCCATCTGACGCGGATCGGCCTCTACAAGGACAAGCTCGACGGCAAGGCCGGCATGCAGACCCGCGCGGCGCTCGGCGCCTATCAGAAATCCGCAGGCCTCAAGGTCGATTGCTGGCCGAGCGAGGGCGTCCTGCGCTCGATGAGCGCGGGGCGCTGACCTAACAAAAAGCCCGGCCAAATTCTTGGCCGGGCTTCTAATCAAGATGCGCAGGTCGCGCGCTGATCGGTCAGATCAGTTGCAGACCTCGACGCGGCGGTAGCGCCAGTCATAGCCATCCCAGAAGCGTTCGCGCACCATGCGGCAGGCCGGGTAGGGCGCTTCTTCCACGTAGACCGGGCCGCCATAGGCCGGGCGGCTGGAGGCGATCGCGCCACCAATGATGGCGCCGCCGAGCAGGCCGGCTGCCACGCCCGCGGCAACGCCGCGCTGTGCGCTGGCAGGTGTCGCAGCGAGCGAACCGGCAATCGTTGCAACCGCGACCAAGGCAGCAAATGTCTTCTTCATGTCCTGGGCTCTCCTGGGTGGCGCCGTCGGGCGCCGGGTTTAGAGGTGACTCTCACGCTGATTTCGAACCGCCGTCTCGCCAAAAGAGCGCACAAGGGTCAATCGAAAGTAAACGTCCCTTTTCAATGGCTGAAAAAAGCGGTTTTTTCGGGCCACAAACCGTTCAACACCCCGTAAAACCAGTGGTTTTCCGGGGTGTTGGGTTCGATTTAATGAAGGTGAACAGCGATAGCGTTTTCGAGCGAAGCATGCCCTCGGACTTGATCCGGGGGTGGATGCCGGTTCGCGCCAGGAAAACGCGTCAAACTAAAGGCTAGTCGCAGACCCTGACGCTGCGGACCCGCCAGCCATAGCCGTCCCAGAAGCGCTGCCTCTGCCAGATGCATTCAGGTCCGTAACCGGGATCGACCACATAGGCCGGACCGCCATATCCATAACCGGGGCCATAATAACCCGGGCCGTAATAGTCGCGGTTCTGCGAGGCGATCGCGCCGCCGACGATGGCGCCGCCGATCAATCCTGCCGCAACTCCTGCCGCTACGCCGCGCTGCGCATGGGCGGGCGCGGGCATAGCCACGGCCGAAATGGCCAACGCGGCGGCGGCGCCGAGCGCCATCAATGTCTTCCTCATGGCCTTAACCTTTCTCGTCGAGCAAAAGGACAGCATCGAAGCAGTCTGTCCCGGCAAAGTTCCATACTTCGGTTAAACGATCAATGAACGGGCGCGCCTCAATTGGCGACGAGCGATTTTGGGCCGGCGGCAACGGTGGTTAATTGTGAAAATCTGCGAGCAGATCGCCGGTATTTTGATCTGCCGCAACCCGCACTTTTTAGATTCATTCCAGAATGTGTCGCACATCAGTTTGGAATTGCTACAAAATACAGCATTTCCTTTTGCATCTCGGCGCGCAGTTAAATATCGATGAGGACGCATCATCCAAGGGCACTACCGGTTTCATGATCGTCTGTTCCTGCAACGTCCTGAGCGACCACGATGTCCGTAATGCTGTGAGTGCAGCTTCGGACCTGCCGCGAAATGCAAAGCAGATCTATGGTTGCCTTGGCTGCAGCGCCGAGTGCGGCCGATGCGCGCGTACCATCAAGACCATCATCGATGAAGCCCTTGGCGCTTGCGCCAAGGAATGCTGCTCGGGCTGTCCGCACAGCCGTCATGCGGCAAAAGACGAGCCCGCCCAGGGTGTTACCCACACGTTCGCGCTCGCAGCCTGCTGAAGATCCGCTAAATTCGCCAGTTCCCACCGCTTTTCTTGCGGCGAGGTTGCTCTGGGCTGCAAACTGATTTAGAAGCATTCTAAATACAGTTGCGGGCCGCTTTTGGCCCTGAAATCCGGAGTGCAACCATGCAGGGCGATCCCAAAGTCATCGATTATCTCAACAAGGGCCTGCGCAGCGAGCTCACGGCGATCAACCAGTACTGGCTGCATTACCGGCTGCTCAACAATTGGGGCCTTCTGGAAATGGCCAAGGTCTGGCGCAAGGAATCCATCGAGGAGATGGAGCACGCCGACAAGTTCACCGACCGGATCCTGTTCCTCGACGGCTTTCCCAACATGCAGGTGCTCGATCCCCTGCGCATCGGCCAGAACGTCAAGGAAATCATCGAATGCGACCTCGCCTCCGAGATCGCCGCGCGCACGCTCTATCAGGAAGCCGCAACGCATTGCCACAGCGTCAAGGACTATGTCTCGCGCGACCTGTTCGAAAAGCTGATGAAGGACGAGGAACACCACATCGACTTCCTCGAAACCCAGCTCGACCTGATCGGGCGTATCGGGCTTGAACTCTACACCCAGAAGCACGTAGGTGGGCTCGAGAGCGGGGACTGACGTTCTTATCCTCCCCCTCCAGGGGAGGGTTTTTCATCACAATTGCGTCTTGTAGCGCTCGTAGACGACCTCCTGGCTCTCACGCTCGCCGAGGCCGGTCTGGTCGTGGATCATCTCGCCGATGCTCGGCATCACCGCGCGCTCGACCCTGGTATCGCCCGCCCACAGGTTCGAGCGCATCAGCGCCTTGCCGCAGTGGAAATAGACTTCCGTGACGTCGATGCGCAGCACCACGCGCGGCGGCTTGCCGAACTCCACCATCGACGCCATCAGCTCCGAATCCACCGTGAGCTTGCCCTTGCCGCCGACGCGGAGGGTTTCGTCGATTCCGGGCACGAAAAAGATCAGATGCACGAAGCCCGAGCCCTCGACGATGTTGCGAAAGCTGTCGATGCGATTGTTGCCGGAACGATCCGGCATCAGCAACAGGTTTGGACCTGCGACATGGATGAAGCCGGGATTGCCGCCGCGCGGCGATGCATCGACGCTGCCGTCGGAACCTGACGTCGCAAGCACGCAGAACGGCGACATGCCGATGAATTTCCTGGCGTGAACGTCGATCTCCGGACGCGCCTTGGCGATCACGCGCGGCGCGGGGGCGGGGTAGATCGTGGCGAGGTCGCTGGCGGAAAAATCGGTCAAGGGACGCCTCCGTGCATCTGGATCAGATTATCATCCCGCAATGATGGCGCCACATGGAATTGCCGATCGCCGGCTGTTGCACAATCACCGGACTAGCCTTCCACTTCGGTTTCCGGCCGGTCATTGCCTGCGGCGGTCTCCGAATGCCAGCGGCCGTCCGAGGTCTCGTATTCGATCATCTCGGTGCGGCCCGGCACCCGCTGCTCTGCAGCGGCGCGCCGTGCGGCGGCGAGCGCTGCGGCGCGATTTGGAAACGGCTCGGAGAATGCGCCGTTGACGGTATAGGCCCAGCCGCCGTCATGTTCGACGATCTTGTAGGTCACGTGGGTCATCGGGAACTCGCTGGTTTGCAGGTACCGACAGGGATGACAGAATAGGCCAGGATGTCGGATTTTGCACCGCCCGTTCGTCCTTGGGACACGGGGCTGCTGTTGAAATTCGCGTAAGTGAGGAACCATGTGCCGCAACATCAAGACATTGTTCAATTTCGAGCCGCCGGCGACGCACGCGGAAATCCATGCCTCGGCGCTGCAGTTCGTGCGCAAGCTGTCCGGATTCAACTCGCCGTCGCAGGCCAATGCCGAGGCGTTCAATCGCGCCGTCTCCGAAGTCTCCGACAGCGCGCGGCGTTTGCTGACGTCGCTGCAAACCAACGCGCCGGCGCGCGACCGCGAGATCGAGGCCGAGAAGGCGCGGGAGCGCTCGCGGGCGAGGTTCGGCTAACGGGGCTCCACGCGTGAGGAAGCTCACGGTTCGGCGCGGCGAGGGCGCTCATGGTGGCACAGCTAATGCCATCGGAGATATGTCATGGACCAGGCCAGGCGATTGAAACTCAGCGCCGTTGCTTTCACGATCTTCTGGGTCGGCGGCATGCTGTGGTGGAGCGGGGAGGTTCATCCCGCCAGCATCATCATCCTCTCGATCTGCGGCGCGCTGGCCGGCTACTTCTGGTTTCGTGCGATGCGCTGGTGGTTCCGGCGCGTGCGCCTGCTGCCGCACGACGGCATCGATTCCGGCGCCGGGCATTGAGGGGCTGCGATCACGCATCCCACTTCACCGGCAGATTGAGCAGGCCGCGAAACGCCCAGCCGCCGATCCGCACCGGTTCGCTCTCGTCCAGCCGCAAGCCCTTCAGCCGCGCGAACGCGCCCGGCAACGCGACGTCCGCGACCATGGCGCGGGAAGCAAACGCACCAGCGCAGTAATGCGGACCCGCACCGAAGGCGATGCTCTTCTGGGTATCGCGGGTGATGTCGAACCGGTCGGGCTCGGCAAAGCAGGCCTCGTCGCGATTGGCCGAGCCGAACATGAAGAACACGCGGTCCTCAGGTTCGAAGTCGACGCCGCCGAACGACCACGGCTTGGCGACGCGGCGCGGCGACATCCCGATCGGGGCGATCCAGCGCGCATACTCCTCGAATACGTCGAGCCATTTCGCACTTCCGTCCCTAACCAGCGCGAGCTGTTCGGGATGCGTCAGCAGCGCCCAGATCGCGCCCGAGATCGCATCGCGCGGCTCGTTCTGGCCGCCCGAGATCGCAAGTTTGATGTTGGCGCGGATGCTTTCGATTGGTTGGCCGGCCGCCAGCAGCACGCTGAGGATCGACGTATTGGGGTGCTTCTTCACCACCGGGATCATGTCGTCGATCGCGGCATCGATGCCGGCGGTGGCCGCATGGCAGCGCGCCTCGGTTTCCTTGTTGCCGGTGTAGTTGGCAATGCCGTCGATCATCGCCTGCGACCACGCGTCCATGTCCTGGAAGCGCATGTTGGTCAGCCCCGTGACGTCCTTCAGGCACTCCGCCGATAGCGGCAACGCGAACGCTTTACAGAGATCGGCGGCGCCTTTCGGCGCCAGCTCGTCGAGGATGCGGTCGGCATGCGCCTGAAACTGCTTGACCCAGGTATCGCGCACCGTGCGCGGCGACACCGCGGGAAACATCGCGTGCCGTTCCGCCATGTGCGCATCGCCATCCTTGCGCATCATGTTGTGGCCCATCAGCACGTTCATCAGCCCGTTCGGCTGGTGCGAGGAGAACACGTCGATGCGCTTCTCCTGCGTGAAGATGTCGTCGCGCCGGGTGAACACTGTCGAGCCGAGCTGCGGCACGAACGCGATCGGCGCTTCTTTCCGCATCTTCGCGAGCGCAGGGTAGGGATCGGCCCAGAAGCTCGGGATATCGATGTCGAAATGCGGCGCGTTGGACATCACACCGCCCGGTAGCCGCCGTCGACCATCACGATCTCGCCGGAAACATAGGCGGAGAGGTCTGAGGCGAGGAAGATCGCGGGGCCGACGATGTCTTCCGCGGTGCCGGCACGGCCGAGCGGGGTATGGTCGAGGAAGGTCTTCACCAGCTCCGGATTGGTGGCGCGGGCGTTGGCGTTCAGCGGCGTTGCGATGAAGCCCGGGCCGATCGCGTTGACGCGGACGCCTTCCTTGCCGAGCTCGGCGGCAAGCGCCTTGGTGAAGCCGAGCACGCCGTGCTTGGAAGCCGTATAGGCCGGCGAGCTTGGCGTGCGCACATGCACGATCGACTGGATCGAACCGATGTTGACGATGCGGCCCTTGCTCGCGCGCAGCGGTGCGAGGAACGCATGCGTCACGTTGAACACACCCGTGAGGTTGATCGCGATGATGTCTTCCCAATCCTTGATGACGTCGCTCGCTGCGCCCAGCATGCCGTTGCGGCGGACGATGCCGGCATTGTTGACGAGGATCGAGACCTGCCCGACCTTGTCGGCAATTTGTTTTGCCATCGCGACGCAGTCCTCGCGCCTGGCGACATCGAGCGCAAAGCTCTCGGCCTTGCCGCTGGCGTCGCGAATTTCCCTTGCGGCCTCAGCCGCGGCCTTCTCGTCCCGGTCGAGCAGCACCACGCGCGCGCCTTCGCGGGCATAACCGCTGGCGATCGCGCGCCCGATGCCGGAGCCTGCACCGGTGACGACAGCGATATGATTTTCGAGAAGGGGCATGCGACGCTTCCTCTGCTTTTGATTTTGGCGGAGGATAGCAAGCGCTGCGGCTCGCACAAGGGCGTTAGGCGATGGCGGCGTGGATCGCCTCGCAATGCCGCACCAGATTTGGATGGGCGCTGACGAACGTCTTCAGGGGCGTCGGGATCGGGAAAAAATGGATGTTGGCGATGAAGCCGTAGATGCCGGCATCGATGCTGGTCGGCTTCGCGCCATGGACATATCCGTCCGCCGGAATGAGGTCAGCCAGCACCTGCAGATCCGCCAGCCCGCGCGCGTAAGCCTGGTCCGGTGGGTATCGGCCGATGCCCTGGAAGTGATAGCGCTGGGCGTTGTAATCCCTGGCCTTGTTCATCCCGGCTTCGTCGATGCGCGCATGCTGCGCCATGAAGCCGTCGCGGAACGCGGGAAAATAGCGGTCGTCCTTCCAGCGCGAATACGACATCACCCAATAGAGATCGTCGAGCATCCGGGTGACCAGATGGTTGGTGGTGCGCTGCGCCGGCGTCAGGGCGGCATCGATGGCGAGGCGATACTTTCCGGTGACATGGGCAATGATGGTTTCGCTATCGCCGATCGTCTCGCCATCATCGACGATATAGGGCAATTGTCCGCGCGGCGCGGCCGAGGCGTCGAAGATATGTTCATGGACGAACGGCACGCCCGCGAGCCTGAGGAAGGCGAATACCTTCAGCCCATAGCCGTTGTTGTCGGCGACGCCAAACAGTTCGGGATAAGAATACAGCGTGAGCATCGGTCACCGATCCGCCAGAGAGACCACCACGCACGAAGCCTGCTTCGTGAACACCCTGATCGTAGCGCGCCGCTGCCCCGCTGGAAAGGCAGCGGCGCCGCGCTGACGACCCGCCGATATGCTTGATGGCCCCAAATCTCCGGGCTGTAGTTAGCGCAGTATAGTTCCTTCCGAGGTAATGCAGTTCACAGCGGGTTATTTTTTTACGCACGCAGCGTTCGCCTTGCGATGGAGTTGGATCGAATTGTGTCGCATTCGTGATGGAGTGCTGTTCCGCCACGCGCTGCGAAGGGCCAGGAAGACGCTGTCATGATCCGGCCGATCGGCTACAAGTGATTGGGCACGACTCAAATCCGCGTCAGTCGAGCCCGCCTACAACGTCTCCGGGAGAGAATTTTGATGAAGATGATATCCGCCCTTCGTGTTGCCCTGGTCGCCTTGACCGCGCTTGCCGGCACCATGCTGTCCTCCGCCTCGCATGCCGATGAAGGTTTCGTGCAGCTCACGATCTACAAGGCGGGATGGGTCATCGGTGGTTCCGGCGGCTCCGGCGTGCTCGATTTCCGCGGCCGGCGCTATTCGCTTTCGACCGGCGGGCTGGACTACGGTTTTGTGTTCGGCGGTTCCAAGACGATCCTGCGCGGCCGCGTCAGCAATATCTGGCGTCCCTCCGATGTCGCCGGCGTCTACGGGGCGGCGGGCGCCGGCCTTGCGATCGGCCGCGGCGCGCGCGCGATCGTGCTGACCAACCAGAAAGGCGCGGTGCTGGAACTCACCGGCCACCAGGTGGGGCTGATGGCGAACGCTGATCTCAGCGGGCTCGCGATCACGATGCGGTAGAGGCGGAGAGGGGCATGAACCGCGACGAGCTGGTTGCCGCCTACGCCGCCCCTAGCCGCCACTATCATAACCTGACGCATATCGAGGACTGCCTCGGCGCGCTCGCGCGCGTCGACAATCTCTCGGCGGCCGAGCGCGAAACTCTTGTCGAAGCGATTTGGTGGCACGATGTGGTCTACGACGCGACCAGGGCGGACAACGAGGAGCTCAGCGCGCAACTGGCTGAGCAGCATGTCCGTGCGGACATCGCCCGCGAAGTCGGCCGCCTGATCCGCCTGACGAAGACGCATCACGTCCGGCCCGGTGATCGCCTGGGCGCCATCCTGATCTCGATCGATCTCAGCATCCTGGGCGCGGAGCCGTCGCGCTACGACGCCTATGCCGCGGCGATCCGGCAGGAGTTCATCCACGTGCCGGAGGCTGACTATCGTGCCGGTCGCGCCAGGGTGCTCGGCCTGTTCGCTGCCCGGCCGGTCATCTTTCCCGACGAAAGTTTTGCCGCGGCCTGCGACCGTCAGGCCCGCGACAACCTCGCGCGTGAGCTGGCGTCGCTGAGCGCGGCCTAGCTCGGCGCGGGAATGTCGCGTCCGTCAGTCGCGTACTGACGGATCTTGTTCCGCATCGTGCGCACCGAAAGCCCGAGCACGCGCGCGGCGTGCGTGCGGTTGCCGTCGAAGCGCGCCAGCGTCTGCAGCACGAGCTCGCGCTCGATCGCCTCGACCGTGGAGCCGATCAGCATCGGCACGATTTCGTGGGGTGATAGGGCTTGAGACTCCGGCTGCGGAATCTCGGGGGCGGGGAAACAGTCCGCGCCAACATACAGGTCACGGTACCCGCCAAGGTACTCGCCAACATTAACTTGGGGCATCAACACCTCCCGACTCAACGCCAGCCCCGAAACGCGGAGCAGAAGCATCAGGAATCACGGCCCCCGCCGTAGCGCGAAGGTGGGCGCGTTTGGTTAATGAAAGGTTAATGGGGGGAGCTCCGCGCCCCTCTCTCCGCGTCGTTCCTGCGAACGCAGGAACCCATAGCCACCGGCGGTGATTTTGCGAAGAGCGTCTGCGACTCTGCCTTATCGAGAGATCACGCGGTATGGGTCCCTGCGTTCGCAGGGACGACTCGGGGTGAGTTTCCGATTCCACTGTCAAACAGCATGCGGATGCGAGTCCGCATTCTCGCGGCGCAACGCGCGCCCGAGCTTGATGGTTCGTTCCGCCCTCAAACAGAGGGCGCAGGGAAGACCGGGTGCACGCTGCACCCGCGGTCCCGTGTGCAATGGTATGGAGAGTGCGCACACGAGCATACAGGTTCAGCGGAAACACTCCGGCCTTCCCTGCGCAGTGGCTTTACGGCTTACTTCGTGCTCTTCCCGGAGAACGGCTCTTTTGCCTCCGTCGCCCCAAAGAAGCTTCGCTTCTCGAGGACTTGACGCCAGCACCGCGACGTCAGAACCACACGACTTCGCCGTACGCTTCATGCGCTTGCGTCTCGCGCCTTCCGCGTCCACCGCATCCCACCGCGCGTTCGTGACGTGCGCACGCCCCTCGTTCGGGTGAGACGGGCGGAATCAAATCACTGATTTGCCCGACGACGCGAGCGGAATATTTTTAGCAGCAGGGATGGACAGGCTTTTGTTGATTTGCCCGTCGTGTTGGTTTGTCGCAGGCATGCGTGAAGATTGTTGTTGCAGGCGACGCGAAGCATTTCGCAGTTATACGGAAACGCGTCATGCGCGGGCTTGACCCACGCATCCATCGAGCAATCAATGCCGCGCGTCGCGCGATGGATTGCCGGGTCAAGCCCGGCCATGACGAGCCTACCCCTTCAACGCCGCCACGCCCTCGATCTCGATCAGCATCGCAGGATTGGGCAGCGCCAGCACCACGCAGGTCGTGCGCGCCGGATAGGGCGCCGGCCCGAACGCTTCCGCATAGAGCTTGTTCATCGTTGCGACGTCGCCCGCGCGCGTCAGCAGCACGTTGACCTTGGCGAGATCGCGGAACGTCGCGCCGGCTTCATCGAGCACGCGCCTGATGTTGATGACGACATTGGCGAACTGCGCCTCGAAGCCGTCGGGGAGGTCGCCGTTGGCGTCGAAGCCGGGGATGCCGGAGATGAAGAGGAGATCGCCGACGCGGGTGGCGAAAGAGAGCGGCGGGGCTTTGATGTCGGACGGAGGAGGGAAGTACTTGATGGACATGGAGCACCTTCGATCAACTGGAGTGTAGCCGCGCGTGAGCTTAGCGACATGCGGGATTTCTTCCAGCCCGGACGTGGCCGAATTATGCGGACGATGTTCGCCGCCACATGAGAAAGCCGGGCATTCGCCCGGCCTTTGCATTTTGATGGATGCCCAAGCCCGGGCATGACGAGGTGAGTGAGTAGCTTCACAACACCCGATTACTCTCCTTCACCTTCTCCGCATCCAGGTACACCTGCCCACCCATCTCCTTGAACTTGGCGCTCATCGTCGCCATGCCATCCTCGATGGTGCCTGACATCGACATCCCCACACTCGCCGGATCGTTCAGCGTCGCCGCATAATCCCGCACGTCCTGCGTGATCTTCATCGAACAGAACTTCGGCCCGCACATCGAGCAGAAATGCGCGACCTTGTGGGCTTCCTTCGGCAGGGTTTCGTCGTGGAAGCTTTTTGCGGTGTCCGGGTCGAGGCCGAGGTTGAACTGGTCGGTCCAGCGGAAGTCGAACCGCGCGCGGGAGAGCGCGTCGTCGCGCAGTTGCGCGGCGGGGTGGCCCTTGGCGAGATCAGAGGCGTGGGCGGCGATCTTGTAGGTGATGACGCCGACCTTGACGTCGTTGCGGTCGGGCAGGCCGAGATGCTCCTTTGGCGTGACGTAGCAGAGCATGGCGCAGCCGAACCAGCCGATCATGGCCGCACCGATGCCCGAGGTGATGTGGTCGTAGCCCGGCGCGATGTCGGTCGTCAGCGGGCCCAACGTGTAGAACGGGGCTTCGCCGCACTCCTTGAGCTGCTTGTCCATGTTGATCTTGATCTTGTGCATCGGCACATGGCCGGGGCCTTCGATCATGACTTGGCAGCCCTTTTCCCACGCGATTTTTGTCAACTCGCCGAGCGTCTCAAGCTCCGCGAACTGCGCGCGGTCGTTGGCGTCGGCGATCGAGCCGGGGCGCAGGCCGTCGCCGAGCGAGAACGAGACGTCATACTTGCGCATGAGGTCGCAGATCTCGTCGAAGTGGGTGTAGAGGAAGCTCTCCTTGTGATGCGCCAGGCACCACTTCGCCATGATCGAGCCGCCGCGCGAGACGATGCCGGTGACGCGGTTGGCGGTGAGGTGGATGAAGGGCAGGCGCACGCCGGCGTGGATGGTGAAATAGTCGACGCCCTGTTCGCACTGCTCGATCAGCGTATCCTTGTAGAGCTCCCAGGTCAGTTTTACCGGATCGCCTTCGCACTTCTCCAGCGCCTGATAAATGGGAACGGTGCCGATCGGGATCGGTGCGTTACGCAGAATCCATTCGCGGGTGGTGTGGATGTTGCGCCCCGTCGAGAGATCCATCACGGTATCGGCGCCCCAGCGGATCGCCCACACCATCTTGTCGACTTCTTCCTCGACCGAGGACGTCACGGCGGAGTTGCCGATATTGGCGTTGATCTTGGTCAGGAAATTGCGGCCGATGATCATCGGCTCAAGCTCGGCGTGGTTGATGTTGCAGGGGATGATGGCGCGGCCGCGCGCGATTTCGCTGCGGACGAACTCCGGGGTGACAAAGGCGGGGACTTCGGCGCCAAAGCTTTCGCCGTCGGCCAGCGCCGCTTCGGCGCGCTCGAGCTTAAGCTTGCGGCCGAGGTTCTCGCGCTCGGCGACGTAGATCATCTCCTTGGTGATGATGCCGGCGCGCGCGAATTCGAGCTGCGTGATCTTCTGGCCGTCGAGGCCGCGCAGCGGCTTGTG
>LNFM01008519.1_pt1 | contig 21830 bp, 17 predicted proteins | sample 596031 | NCBI WGS metagenome assembly LNFM01 (sample SAMN04254537, study PRJNA301005) | activated carbon metagenome | isolation source: dual media filters at the Ann Arbor, Michigan drinking water treatment plant | place: USA: Ann Arbor
CGCTGAATCTGCTCTTCTTCATGTCCGTCATTCTCCTGGTGGTTGACGGACTTCACTAACTTCAGACTGGTACGGCTGGAAGGGGGCAGGTCAAGTCAAGACCAGTGTCGAAGTCCTTGCGCCCCCCACCGTGAGCCCTCGCCCGTGCTCCAAGACGCACTCCTGGACGCGCGCAAGTTTTCAAATGTCAGCTCTTTTTGCGTGCGATTTACCGGGTTAGCAGCTTGTAAACATCAATAAAATCAACAACTTAGAGTTTTGCTTAAAAAATAGGCGCCTCTTTTTCCGTGCGATTTACCGGGTTAGCAGTTCCGCTCGGTAACGGGACTTTTCACCCAGCGAAGAGACTGCTCAGTGATCCCCTGAGTGTTGTCGCGAACACGTGACTTCGACCATAGCCTCAACCGGTGTGGCGGATGGCCGCGACGTAGAACGCCTTTGCACGGATCTGCCCAAGCCACGGCCTTGGCCTCAAGTCCACTCAATCCTGATCGGGCGCTGGCACTTACGCGCAGGGTGCGAACAAGGAACACCTGCGAAGTAGCCTCGTGAACTCGCTCATTTAAAACTTGCCATCCCAGGATTGGCAGCTACGATTTTCGTAGACCACAAACTTCTCTGGAGCGATAGATGCGACACCTGCTATCTGTGATGTCAGCCATTGCACTAACTTTTGGCATGGGAATGTTGCAAGCGGCGACTGTTGACCCTGATAGCCTGAAGCGGATGAGAGATGCGGTGAATGAGGAAGGCGAGGTACGAGTGATGATCACCCTACGCCATCAGAAACTTGAAAAATTATCGCAAGAGCAAAAAAATGATAACTTTAAAAAAGATGCAGATGCCATACGCGCATTAAAGGCGGAATTAGGAAACGCAGCATTTACCGAAGGTAGTTGGGAGAGCGAGAGTGGGCAGATCGGGGTGTATATAAAAGCAGCAGGAATTAGCATCCTTCAAAATAGTCAGAATGCACTAGCCTTTACAATAGATCCCACTGACAAATCGCGCATTACTGCTATGGACCTGGATGGCAGCCTTACAGCCCTCCGGAAAGTTTTGCGCACTAGATCAGAGGTAGATGCCGAAATAATTCTTGGCACTCAGAGTGCGAAGTATCAATTATTGCAAGATGGCTCGACACGTATAACAAATGTCGGCGAAGTGATCATTGAGGCCAATTCCCTGATTGAGAAAATTCGGGAAAATTTGCAAAAATCAGGCCGATCCGAATCTACCCTGGCATTGGACAATGCGCTACCAATAAAAATAACGACCTCTATTGACAAGAAAAAGCTGCTCCTCCTGCAAAATCATCCTGATGTACGAGGAATTCGGCCTATCGGCTATCAAGATCCTCGGACCACCTACTGGTCTGCAGGAGCATCCGATATGGCCGAAAAAGAAGGACAGGTAGAGGTAAGCATTTCGTTGCGCGGCGGGGTACTTTTCTCTCCTGACTTAAATTGGAATTCCCGTGGAGGAAAAAATCAGGCAATGGCAAATCGAGAAGCCATGACAAAAATTCTTGCTGATGCCAATATAAAAATGCCACAAAGCGATCCTGTCGGGGATTCGATTGGGTCGTTTCAGATGATTCTTACCAAGGACCAGCTGTCTAGACTCCGCGCAAAAAATGATCCGCGAATTTTGGAGTTGCGTGAAAACCGCCCATTGGGTGTGTCGCAACTACAAAGGAGCATGCCGACTATTAACATGCCTGTTGCATGGGCTTCTGGAAGTAAGGGGAGTGGTGTAGCGATTGCCGTTTTAGATGACGGCATTCGAAAAACTCACGAGATGTTTCTCTTTAACGGCACTACGAAAGTAGTCGGCGAAGATTGTTTTGGATCAAACTCCGGAGGATTTAAGTCTATATGTCCAAACAAGGATTTGTTCGGTGATAGCCCAGCGGGGACGCCAAATGCGGGTGAGCCAAACAGTGATCTCATCGGATGCCAGCTGATTGATCAGCAGCGGTGCGGGCATGGTACGCTAATGGCTTCGGTTGCTGCGGGTCGCGCATCACCAAACGTGGCCAGCGGAATATTGCAAGGGGTTGCACCAGACGCCCAACTCATTTCGATAAATATTTTCTCATATGATCGCATTAATAATAAAAAAACATTTTATTTGAACGACTTGTAAAAAGGGCTCTCGTCGGTACTTCTGAGGGCCGGTGGGGCTACGCCCACCTCGCCTGCAGCACTGGTTGTCAATCTGAGTATCGGCACCGTTGCCAGTTACCCGTCCGACTGTGATGCCAATGTCAGCATCGCCATCAGAAATCTTATTCGACAACTTAGGACCGCAGGCGTCCCTGTTATTGCATCAACAGGAAATTACCAGATTCAAACTGCGCTTTCGCATCCTGCTTGTAGTGAATACTCAATAAAAGCTGCTTCTGTGCTGAACGATGAAATTGGATATACGCTCGCGACAAAGTCAAATATCGCGGCTTTAAGTCAGTATACGTATCCAATTTTTTTGGCGCCTGGTGGAGACGAAAATGCTATTGGTGTCAATGGGGCAGGACGCGTTTCGGATACCGATTTGCTTGCAGGCTGGGGAACATCTCTCGCTGCAGCTCATATCTCTGGTTTTGCAGCTGTCTACAAAAGTACGAATCCCACTCATAGCGTCGATCAGTTCATCGCTTGGGTTAATTCGACCGGCAGTGTCCCTGTCAGCAGCACAATTGCCAGCGGTGTACAAACTTGGCGCAGAATTGCATTCCCGTGAAAGTTCACTGGTTTTTAGAGGGCAAACCGGGAGACGGCCAGTTTAGGCTCATAAGCCTTTGGTTATTAATGAACCGCTTTCTATCCCGTCTCGCTTATTTGAATGGCGCGCCACCAATCGCCTTACCAGGGGCCCTACTGCCTAGGCTTCTGGCGTATCACTGCTGTTCTTCGAAGAAAGTTTGGCTTGTGAAGTTGTCCGCCATTTCGATTCGCAGACGAAAGTCAATGCTCTCCTTCTTTTTCTTCGTGCTCAGGATATGGGGTGATCTCGGTTTCGTTGCGAAATCGGAATCCTGCGTCAAAAAACTGACCAGCGACAACAACTTAGCAGCGTTTTATAGTGTCTCCCGGATTGGGGAGGATGCTGATGTCGAGCTACCGGTACAGATTTGTCGGCTTCGAGAAACTTCCATCGGGCCTGAACGCTGACGATGTGCAGTTGCACTGCCGTCTGCCTGACCGCTTGGTCAAGGAGATTCGCGATAGCAGTTATGCAAAGCGCTACCACCTGGGGCTTGCTGTCCAACTCTCCTTCCTTGCCCTGACTGGCAGAAATCCAGACAGCAAACTCCGAATGCCCACGGCAATGCTGCGCCTTTTGTGTGAGCAGCTTGGCATCTATTCCAATACCACCGCGATTGGATCTCTTAAGGCGCTATACCAGAACGCTGATCGCACGCTAGCCAATCATCGTGCATGGGTTCGAGAGAGGCTTGGCCTTGCTGCCTACGATGCAAGCGCTCAAGAGCGTTTGCAGGCGGCGCTCTCCCAGCAGGCTCTCGACGTCGCATCTGTCGATGAACTCTACAGCTCCGCTGAGCAATGGCTTTTCGATAACAAGATCGTCCTGCCGGGCAAGCGCCACCTTCAAGACCTTGCTCGCTCGGCCTTCCGGGTGGTCGAGGAATTGGCGCTCACTACTATTCGCTCCGCAGTGACGCCGGTGCGTCTTCGTGCCGTCCTCAAGGTCATGCACGAGGAAAGCATGGCACCTGGGATTTCCGTCCTTGAGTGGCTCAAGCAGTCAGCGGGCAAACACAGCTTGAAGGCCCTTAAAGAGGTCAACACGCGTATAGACGCCCTGAAGGCGCTCGGCGTCCATTTGTGGGACCTGCAAGGGCTTTCTATTGGCCGCATCCACGCTTTCGCCCAGGCCGTGGTCAACCGACCGCCCTCGGAGACAGCCCGCCGCATCGAGGACACGCGCTCCATAGAGATCGTCTGTTTCCTTAAGCACCTGCTTGGTGAACTCAGTGATGAAGCAATCTTTCGCAACAACAGGCACACCAGCGACATCATTCGTTTGGGATCTACCCGTGTGCAAGCAAAACAGGCGCAGCGGGCCCAAGAATACCGCTGCTCCATCGAATCGATGCGGGACATAGCGGCCAACACCGACATGAAGGCCGAGGAACGCCTGGCGGCCATCATGGCCCTAGCTGAGGGTGTCTTGGGGCTCCCTCCAGTCAGCCACGCTGAGGTTGTCAGGAAAACCCTGACCGAGCAAACGACGAGGGTTCGTACTTTACTTAACGGGATGTCCTCTTTGGATCTGCAAGCGGATTCAACGCATGCAGACAGCAAGCTTCTTGCCGCACTGCAGGCTTTGCAGGCGGCCGAGGCCAAAGAACTGCCGGCCGACTTTGACACGTCGCTTGTCGATTCAAAGTGGCGGCCGTTGCTGGAGGTTCCCGACCGCGTAGCCGCTCTTCGGGCTTTCGAAGGGTGCGCGTTGCGGCGCATTTGCAAAGGCTTGCGCGGCGGCAGTTTTTATGTAAATCACAGTGCGACTTACCAAAGCAAAGAGAGTCTGCTGATCCCACAGGAAGAATGGGAGCGGAACAAGCAATCACTGTGCGAGGCATACGGCCTGGAGCTGAACCCAAGAAGAGCACTCGATCTTCAGTACGAATTGCTACGAGCGGGGCTTGCAGATGTTGAGGCCGGTCTTGAGAAAGGCCTTCTCGAAATCGACGAAGGCGGTTCGGTGCGAATCCCTGCGATCAGGGCCATGGAGGAAGAGCCTGAACTGCGGCGCACGAACCAGTTCCTAAGCGAAACCATTGGCACGACTCAATTGCCAGACATCATTCTGGAGGTCGACAGTCGCACCCAGATCAGCACAATGCTGCTTGGGCGACAACCTGAGACGTCCCAGGAACTTGTTGCCCTGTATGCAGGCTTACTCGCCCATGGCACTGAAATAGACGCAAAAGCGGCAGCTTCAATGATTCCAGGCGTGCCGGTGAGTCATGTGTCCGCGGCCATGCGCATGCTGGAAGCACCTGGTCGCCTTAGGGCTGCAAACGACAGCGTGGTCGCGTTTCAGCAGCGCTTTCCCATAGTCAACCTGTGGAGTGATGGAACAAAAGCCTCCTCGGACATGATGGCATTGGACGCTACGCGCCACCTATCTATCGCCCGAACCGATCCTCGTCGAAAGACCGCTGCTGCAGGTATCTACACCCACATTCTCGGCAGCTATCCCGTCATCTTCGATCAGCCTATTGTGCTGATGACGCGCCAGGATGCTCCCGCTGTGCATGGAATAGACGCGTACAACTCCAACAGTGAAGACCGCATCAAAGTCGATCTTCTGGCGGTTGATACACACGGCTATACCTACTCCGGCATGAGCGTGGCAAAGCTGCTGAAGTTCGATTTGTGTCCGCAGCTGGCAGGCCTGCCCGACCGAAAAATCTGGACGCCACGCTCGATTCAGGTGCCTGAGGCCCTGGAGAAAGTGGCAATTCCCACGATCACCGAAAAAGCCATCCGTGACGGTTGGGATCAAGCGATGCGACTCATTGCCTCAATCAAGTCAGGACGGGTCAGCGTTGCCTGGGCATTGGCTCGCCACGGCAGCGCCGCCGCTGGAGACGACGTGCGCCGCTGTCTCGACCAGTATGGCCGCTTGCTGCGCTCAGTGTTTTTGTGCGACTACTTCACCAATGAGGTGTTCAGGCGAGAGATCCACACCCTGCTCAATCGTGGCGAATCGGTTCACTTGTTGCAACGCGCCATCTACTACGGGCGCGTCACTGCGGAGCGCGGCCGGCGCCGCGATGAACTTAAGTCCATCTCGGGTGCTCACGCGCTGCTCACAAACATGGTGATTGGCTGGAACACGATGAAGTTGCAAGAAACCGTAGACCGACTCAAGGCTGGTGGACAACGCATTGAAGACAACGTTCTTCGGCGCATCGGTCCAGTGCACTTCGGGCACATCAATTTTCGGGGCCTGATGAGCTTTAGCGTTGACCGGTATGCCAGCGTGCTCCTGCGGGGCCAAAACCCGCCAAAACGGGCCCGCGCCAATTGATGTCAAAAACGCATCGCATTTCCGTTTTTAATTTTTCTTTGCAAAATCGGAAAGCTGCTCTATATGAATCAACAACTTAGCGGTGCTAGCCATTTCGTGTTTTCATTTATTTCTTGCAAAACCGGAAAGTAGAGTTAGCGCCGGACATTCGGAAGCCGTGCCGAAACGATCACTTTTCCGCGTTGTGCCACACCTGGTTGGCTGACGTGACCGATGCGCCAGAAGTGATGGGTTTATTGGTATTTGGAGACACAGTGAAGCCCAGCTCACAACAGGCCATTGCCCAACTGCATGCTCTCGGCATCCAGACCGTCTTGGTCACCGGGGACAACAAGGGAAGCGCAAGCGCAGTAGCCAGCGCGTTGGGCATCGATCAGGTTCGTGCTGATGTGCTGCCGGAAGGCAAGGCGGATATCGTGGCGCAGCTCAAGTCAGGTGGCAGGCACGTTGCCCCGCTCTGGCTGCGGCGAATGTGGGAATTGCCATGTCCACGGGCACCGACGTGGCCATGCATGCTGCGGGGATCACGCTGATGCATGGTGACCCCGCGTTGATCGCAGATGCCATCGACATCTCTCGGCGCACGTACGCAAAGATCCGTCAGAACCTTTTCTGGGCATTCGCGTACAACGTGGTCGGGATCCCCTTGGCTGCATTTGGCCTGTTGAATCCTATGGTGGCGGGAGCAGCTATGGCCCTCAGCAGCGTGAGTGTGGTGACCAATGCGTTGCTGCTGCGTTCTTGGAAGAGGTAAGGACTAGCGCCAGATCCGACAACGGATCCTGTCAGATGCAGACCGCGTTTGTCCATCGCTATCCGGTCGAACTCAAGAGGTTCTGTGAACGTGCTGATGGTGCACATCTGGTGCGTGGGGGTGAGCGTGGGTCATAGGCTCATGGGTGTGCTTGTGACTGTGGCTTTCCGCCAAACGCAGCACCACTCCCGCCAGCATCACAACTCCGCCCAGCAGCATCAACAATCCCGCAGCACGCTCCCAGAATACTGCTGGCAGAGACGCACAACTGGCCTCCAAGCATGGTGGCATGACGGCGGGCACTTTCGCGGTGCCCCCGCTGCTTTAGCGGGGGGCTGTGCGTATATTTTCTGGGCGGGATACTGGCGCCCATGGCCTTCGCAGCGCCCCCTGAAACCAAACTAAACACGGCGCAGATCCGTCAAGCGGTGGGCGGGCACCATGTCACCGACGGACGCCATTGGGGGCATGACTACTTCCTGGATGTCCGCCTAGAGCGTTCAGAAAACGGCCGCACACGCGCCGGACGCTGGAGCACGCAGAACAACCAACTCTGCCTGCTGCTGCCCGAGGTCAGCAAGGTCTCGCCCGTCTGCTTTGACGTTGTGCGCGTTGGGGAGGAATTGCAGTATCGCGATGCGGGCAGTGTGGTGTACGCAGGCACGGTCAGAAAGAGTCCGTCTCGTTGAGGCTCCTCGTCAGTCTCTACGGCGTTTGCCCCGCCTTGGCCCCACGCGGGACCTTCGGCACTATTGGAGGTTGGTCACACTTCCACGCGTTGAAGTAAACCTCGTCGCCCACTGCTATACCAGTGCCCGGGTCCACTTTGGCGAAGTGCCCGCGCGCTCGGGTCACTTGCCTTTGGATGAATGCAAAGCGGTCATTGGGGCGAATCTCCATTCCCTGGCAGCGAGGGCTACCCGTCTTCAAGAATTCTTCTGCGCTGACCAGTTTGGTGACTTTGCCGATTCTCCAGCCATCGGACACAGCATATTGGTTCTCATAGACTGGGGTGCTGCAGCCTGAAAGCACCAGCAAAGCCAGCGCAGTAGCAATCGACAGCATCGAGTTTTTCATAGTTAAAGTTCCTTTGCCTCAGTCTTGGGACATCTGGTCTGGTCAATGCCTGTGCTGGTGGTGAACATCCGGCGCATGGGGATGGGCGTGGGTGACCGGCTCATGGAAGTGCACATGGCTGTGGCTCCCCGTGGGCATCACGTCATGAACGTGCGAATGGTGTCCATCGTCATGACGGTGGGCGTGCTCATGCTCCCTCGGCTCGTGCGTATGTTCATGCCCGTGGCTCTCGGCCAAATGCAGCAGCACCCCCGCAAGCATCAGAAGACCACCGAGCAGCATCAGCCACCCCGCAGACCGTTCACCGAAGCCGAACGCTACAGCCGCACCTATGAAAGGTGCAAAGGCGAACACGGAGCCAGTCCGCGCCGCCCCAAAAGCCCGCTGTGCCAGAAGGTAGAACCGAAGACTCAAGCCATACCCCGTGGCCCCCACGGCAAAGAGCCCTAGAGCAGCCGTCAGGGAGGGCAAAGGCTCTCCTGCCACCATGGCAAGACATGCTGTCGCAGCGGCACCCAACGACGACTTGGCCATCACGACCTGGCTGGGATCGCGCTCGGCCAGTCCCCGGGACAAGGTGTTGTCCACACCCCAGGCCACCGTCGCCAGCAGCACGGCAAGCAGACCGAGCAACTGCGCGCCTCCCTGCAGGCCCTGGTCCATGACCAAAGCCATGCCACCGGCCAGCAAAAGAAGCATGGCAGCCCACACACGGCGGTCCATGGTCTCGCTGTACAGCCACCACGCAAGCGTAGCGGTGAACAGCGCTTCCAGAGTGAGCATGAGCGACGCGCTGGCGCCGCTCGTGTGTTGCAGGCCCCAGGACAGGGCGACAGGTCCCAGCGCGGCGCCAAACCCCGCCATGGCGATGAGGCGCCCGGCGTCGGATCTCTGCAACCTTGCCTCGTGAGCAGCGGTCCGCAGGGACAAGGCACCAACGACAGCCGCCCCTGCATACAGCAACGCGGCCGTTGTGAACGCGCCCAGCCCGGCACCCAGGCGTTGAACCAGCGGGGTGCTGATGCCAAACAGGGCTGCAGCCAGCAAGGCTAGCAGACCACCTTGCAGTGCAGGCAAGGACAGGGAGCCGCGCGCCATGGGCCTTACTTCACCGTGAATCGAACAGTGACGGTCTTTTTGCTGTTGGTCGTGATCAGCGCAACCACCTTTGTGCCCTTGACCAACTTCACGCCCTTGGCCTCCAGCTTGTTGCCGCCTGCAGATTTCAGGGGCGCCTCTGCCTTTTCAGTGCCGTTCAGCACGGTGAGCTTGCCGCCAAACTTGGATGCGTCCGCATCCTCGTCGTGGTCCACGATGTAGATTGCCGCGCCGTCAGCGGTGGCGACCAACTCGAACGACAGGTCGGAGGCGGTTTGCACCACGCCGCCGTGAGCAGGCTCGGCTGCACCATGGGCCATTGCAGCAGGCGCACTTGTCAGGGATGCCATCACGATTGCGGTGGCTGCCAGCAGTTGGGAGAAGTTCTTTTTCATGGTCATTTGGGTTTCCTTCCGTTGAGTTTGTTTCACTGGCGCGCTTCAAAAGGCAGCGCACCAAGGCCTATCAAAAAGTGGGTGAGAATTAAGCTGGAGCCTGGGATCAGAAGGCCTCCTGGCCTATGGGTTCGCTTTCGGCTTGCGCGCTGCTGCCCTCAATCAAGCGCCGGGTGGCACTTTCGCCGAAAAGCCAGAACATCACGGGCGTCAGCAGCGTGTCCAGCAAGGTCGAGCTGACGAGTCCACCAAAAATCACGACCGCCACCGGATGCAGGATTTCTTTACCAGGTGCATCGGCCGCCAGCAGCAGCGGGGTCAGCGCAAAGGCAGCCACCAGCGCCGTCATCAACACCGGGGTCAACCGCTCCAGCGAGCCGCGCACGACCATGGGTTGGCCGAAGACCTCACCCTCGAACTTGCACAGGTTGATGTAGTGGCTGACCTTCAAAATCCCGTTGCGTGTGGCAATGCCCGCCAGCGTGATGAAGCCCACCATGGAGGCCACGGACAGGCTCACCCCCGCCAGCCACATCGCGGCCACGCTGCCGATGAGCGCCAGCGGAATGTTGGCCATGATGATCCCGGCCAACACCGCCGACTTGTAGCGTACATACAAAACGAGAAAGATCATTGCCAAAGACACCAGCGACAAGCCGACGATCAGTTGCATCGCTTGCTCCTGGGCCTGGAACTGGCCTTCCAGACTCAGAAAGGTCCCCGGTGGCAATGGCGTCTTTGCCATCACCGCACGAATGTCTGCAATGACTCGGCCCATGTCGGAGCCGTCCGTGTTGGCATAAACGACGATGCGCCGACGACCGTTTTCTCGGCCAATCTGGTTGGGGCCATCGGTTTCCTGGACCGTGGCGATGGCAGACACCGGTATCTGCCCCGCAGGCGTGTCGATCAGCGTGCGAGCCAGATCCTGAGGACTGCGTTTGTCATCGGGCAGGCGCAGCACCAGTTCATAGCGGCGCAGGCCGTCCACAATCTGCGCACCATGGGCACCATCCGTCAGGGCCTGCAGCACCCGCACCGCCTCGCCAGGAGACAGCCCAACCTGCGCGGCCTTGCGGTGGTCCAGCCGTACCGTGATCTGGGGGATCAGCACCTGCTTTTCCACGGTCAGATCCACCAGCCCTGGAACGCCCGAGAGTCCCTGGCGCATCTGTTCGGCCAGGCCCCGCAAGGTGTCCGTATCGTCGCCGAAGATCTTGAGCGCGATCTGCGCCCGCACCCCTGACAAGAGGTGATCCAGGCGGTGGGAGATAGGCTGGCCAATGGCCACCTGGGCTGGAAGGACGGCCAAACGGGCACGGATGTCTGCCATCACGGCCTCGCGGTCCCGGGCGGACCGCTTCAGGTCCACATCAATCTCGGCCGAATGCACGCCTTCGGCATGTTCATCCAGCTCGGCCCGCCCCGTCCGGCGCCCCACCTGGGTGACCTCGGGGACCTCAGCAATCAGCGTCTCCGCCAACGCGCCCATGCGATTGGCTTCCGCCAGCGCAGTGCCTGGGTTGAACACCATGCCCAGCACCAGCGAACCCTCATTGAAGGCAGGCAGAAAGGCGCGTGGAAAAAACGGGACGCTCGCAGCTGCTGCAGCTACCGCTAGTGCCGCGACAGCCATCAGCACCTTGGCGCGAGAAAAAGACCAGCTGAGCACTTGCGCATCCCACCGCTTGAGCCAGGCGACCAGGGTGCTGTCACCATGGTCCAGTCGTTTCATCCCTGGCAACAGGTAAAGGCACAGCACCGGAGTCACCGTCATTGAGACCAGCATCGATGCCAGCACCGACACGATATAGGCGATGCCCAGGGGCGTGAACAGGCGCCCTTCGATGCCCGGCAGCGCAAACAGCGGCACAAATACCAGCACCACGATGGCGGTGGCGTAGACGATGCCCGAGCGGACTTCCACGCTTGCACGACGAACGACTTCCAGCATGGACAGTGGATTGCCTTGGGCGCGGTTCTGCTTCAGCCTGCGCAGGATGTTCTCCACATCCACCACCGCGTCATCCACCAGCTCGCCGATGGCAATGGCCAGACCGCCCAGGGTCATGACGTTGATGGACTGGTCCAGGAGCCTGAACACCATGGCCGTCACGGCCAGCGACAACGGAATCGCCACCAGAGAGATCAACGTGGTTCGAGCGGACAACAGGAAGGCGAACAACACGATGGCCACCATGATGGCGCCATCGCGCAGGGCCTCGGTCACATTGCCGATGGATGCTTCGATGAAGTCCGCCTGGCGAAACAACACCTTCGGAGCAGCCAACCCCACGGGCAGCCCCTGTTTGAGATCCCCTAATGCCGCTTCGATGGCATGGGTGAGCTTGACGGTATCGGCCGCAGGCTGCTTTTGCACACTGACGATGACGGCAGGCACGCCGCTGTATCCGGCATCGCCGCGCTTCATCGCCGCGGCGAACCGGACATTGGCCACTTGCTCCAGCAAGATGGCCCGGCCGTCCTTCCAGGCCACTGCAACGCCTTGCAGGTCCTCGACACGGCTGGTGCGGCCGATGTGGCGAATAAGGAATTCACGGCTGTTAAGGTCGATGAACCCGCCCCCAGCGTTGCCTGCAAACCCTCGAAGGGACTGTTCGATCTGCGTCAATGTCACCCCGAACTGCGCCATGCGCGCGGTGTCAGGCTCCACTCGCAGTTGGCGTACCTCGCCGCCGATGGGGATGACCTGGGAAACCCCTGCAATCGACAGAAGTCTTGGGCGCAGCACGAAGTCCGCGTACTCGCGGGCCTGCATGGGTGTAGCTGCGGTAGTCTTGCCATCGCCTGCCGCCAACGGCAGTGCGATGAGCATGACTTCCCCCATGATGGAAGATACAGGTCCCATAACTGGGGTGATGCCTCCGGGGAGTTGCTCCCGCACCAGTGCCAGGCGTTCCGCCACGAGCTGGCGGTTGCGATAGATATCGGTCCCCCAATCGAACTCGGCATAGAGAATGGACAGGCCAACCCCAGATGTAGAGCGAACCCGCGTGACCCCCGGCATGCCGTTGAGCGCGGTCTCCAGAGGGAAGGTCACCAGCTGCTCGACTTCTTCGGGCGCCATACCTCCTGCTTCCGTCAAGACGGTGACCAGGGGTTTGTTGAGGTCGGGAAACACATCGACTGGCGTGCGCCATGCGGTGATGGCCCCGTAGACCATCAGCAGCGCCGCGACCGCCAGGACGAACAGGCGGTTGTGAAGGCTGTTCCTTACGATCCAATTGAACATTGCGTGGGCTCCGTTCAGCGGATCTGTGCGATCAGCGGCGCACCTTGCACCACCACGCGGTTGTCAGCCCCCAGGCCCTGCGTGACGACCACCGTGGCGGCGTCCAGGGAGCGGTACTGCACCGGCTGGGGAATGTAGCGCTCTGCACCGGACTTGATCCAGACCACCGGCTCGTTGGCACTGTTGCGCACAACGGCCTGCGCAGGCAGGACGAAGCCCTTGACCTGCTCGGTCAGCGAGGCCACGACGGTGACGGGCTGTCCGACCGCCAGCGGCAAAGCCTTGCCCGATTGCTCCGGGACCGCCCTGAAGGTCATTGGCAGCACGCCATCGCGCAGGCTGCGCGCAGCGCCGATCAGCTGCAAATTGACGCCAGGCACGCCCTGCAAGTGGGCTGTACCCGTGCGTGCTGGCAAGCCAGAATCTGCCGTGGTGGCCTCCACCAGCACGCGTGCAGGGTCAATCACCTCGAACAAGACTTCGCGGGCCTCGACCACCTGGCCTTTGGTCACATCGGCTCTGGCAATCACGCCTGAAACGGGGGCCAGCAAGGGCTCTCGGGCGGCCAGGCTCGCTCCAATGCTTTTCTCGCGCGCTGTGAGGCTCTGCAGCTCAGCACGTGCGGCCTCGATCTCCTTGCGCGGCACAGTGCCTTCGAGGGACTGCAGCCGCTGCACACGCTGTGCAGCCAGTTCTCGGCTACTACGCAACTCTGCCAATTGGGCTTGCTGGTTTGCCAAGGCGTAGGGTTCTGCGTGGTGAGCCACATAGGCCAGCACCTCCCCCTGGCGCACGGTCTGGCCAGCGACCGGTAGCCCGCGTGGTCCCGCTTCGATCCGTCCCCCATGGATCGCCTGGACACGACCACTCGCATTGGGGTCCACGACCACACGGCCTGACAACTCGATGGTGGCGGCGGCCTGGGTTTCAGGGGTCAACTGTGTGCGGATACCCAGGCGCCGTTGGGCGAGCATCGGAACGTTGACACTGCCGTCTGGCAACCGCATCAAACCGGATGCGCTGACCGCCGTGGAGGCATCCAGATGCTCACCGTTCGGCCCATGGGCACCCGGCGCTGCGACGGCAATAGGTGAGAACATCGCCGAGATGTACGTGATGACACTCAAGCCGAAAACATGAAGCATGCTGGTTGCCTTGGTTTTTTGCATCGATGAGTTCACAGCGCACCTCCTTTGGAGGACTTACCTGCAGCCTTCGGCGTGCGACCAAAGAACCAACCGACCGCCGCCAGGACGACCAGGGCCAAAGCTAACCAGACTGTTCGGGAGGGCCCATGGGCACCGTTGCCGTCGTGGGAGTGGCCATGGTCATCAAGCGCGGCGCCCGCGACCGTGAGGGTGCCGTCCAGAAGGTCGGAGTCATTGCCCGCCAGTACAGTGACCACCATGGGATGGTCACCGGGCGCCGCCAGGGCCTTGAGCATGCTTGCATCGTCGATCGCGTAGTCGCCCATGTCCGCGTGGAACTTGGCAGGCGCCTTGAGATTGCCCGTCTCCACTTCGACCGTGGCGTTGAGCACAGGTTCGTTGGTGGCAAAGCGGTTGATCAGGATGGACAACTCTCCGCCCTGCAGTCGGCCCACCAACTCGAAGGCTTCCGAGCGGGCTTCAAAACTGGGCACGGAGCCGCTGTTGGCACCTGCTTGAGCGGGGGCATCCAGGTGCTCGCCGTTGGGGCCGTGCGCTCCTGGCGCGGCATAGCTAGGTGTACCGGCAAGCACCAGCACGGCGAAGCCTGCTCCCAGCAATGAGAGGCGGGAACGAGAGGGGAATAGATTCAAGAGATTCATGGAAGGATTCCGAGAGATTGCTGGAGGCGGGCGCGGGCCAGGCCTAGAGCCACTTGCTGGCGCGCGAAGCTGGTGTCGGCCTGGGTAGCTGCAGCGAGCGCGCGCAACAACTCCGGTAGCGGTGTTTCTCCAGCTTTGAAAGACCGATCAATGAGCGTGGCACGCTCCCGCAGGAGTGCCGAGCGCTGGCGCTCCGCTTCCAGTTGCTGCTCTGCCGTGTGCACCGCAGCCCGCGCCATCGCTGCGTCAGCAGCCAGCCGCTCCTCAGTTCGCTGTTTCGTGGTCAGCGCTACATCCAGCTCACTCAGTGCGGCAGCTTGCAGCGGCTGATTGCGGCTCGCTGTGCCCAGGGGAATGCGCACGCCGACGCCGATGCTGTTTTGAGCCGACTCACCCCGCCCGGGAGTGTCTTGCCGGATGCGCAGCAAAAGCTCTGGAGGGTCGCGCCGCGTCGCGGCCACCACGTCCAGCCGCTTGCGAGCGCGCTCAACCGTCAGTGCAGCGACACGCGCATCGGGGTGCGTTTCAACGGCGAAGTGCGCCCCGCCTGGTGAAACTGCGGCACCATCAGAAACCGGGACAGACGTGAGATCAGGCGCCAGGGCTATGCCCGTCAGGGTCATCCATTGCGACTGGCTGGCGCTTAGGCGCTGGCGTGCAGCCAACTGTGCAGATTGCGCAGCCAGAGCCTCGGATTGAGCGGCAAGCGCATCCGCGTGGGCCAGATCACCCGCTTTGAAACGGCGCCGTACGTCGTCGGAGATCTCCTGCAGAGATCGCACTTGGGCGTCCGCCAAGTCGGACTCGGCCTTTTGCGCGGCAATGCCCCAGGCGGCTTCCCGCACCAGGCCCGCGAAATGCAGGCGCCCCGCTTGAACAGCCGCTTGGGACAGCTCCACGTCGGCATCGACAACAGCGCCGCGTGCATTGCGCTGTCCAGGTATCCACAGCGGCCAAGCCAGGCCGGCCTCGGCCTCCCTGCGTCCCGCCGAGGTTTGCCAGCGGTCGTCCCGGTAAGAAAGCTCCAGTGCTGGGGGGGCCGCCCATAGGCTGGAGATCGCCACCCGTTCGGCAGCAGCCCGGTGTGTCTGGCCTTCGGCTTCTCTTGCCTGCGTGGCGCGCTGCCATGCAGCTTCCACGGCCAGTGCCAGTGTTGGAGCCGCGGGCGATGCCGTGGCTGAAAGTGATGGGGCGGTATTTGACTGCGCAATCGCAGCGCCAACGAGGGCGCAGCTCAAAGCACAGCCTGCGGCACAACGCACCGCAAGCCCGGAAATAACAAAACGCACGTGATTCCTGACCGATCAAAGGCGGCAAACCAGGATCGTTGACGCATCAGCGCCTGATCAAAGTAGTACCGCACCGATGAACAACCCCGCTTTCGTGTGGAAAGCGCGGCGCTAAGGGTGGATCAGGAAATCAGTCGGGGAGGTCGTCGTAAACCGTCCAGATAAGGGGACGGGCTGACGGATTCGGCGGTCACAGCCGGTGCGGGCGAGCGGTCGAGAGGAAGCGACAGCTGGGGGAAGTTTAGAAGTGCTGCAGTCCCAGGGCCTGCGTCCGCCAGCATGTGCTGGATCGACTCCTGGGAATCGTCTTGGTGTGCCACACCGTGTTCATCATGGTGATGAGCGGATCCTTCCAGATGCATTTCAGCATGCGCAGCCTGGAAAGCTCCCTCGTGGTCGAAAAAGACCAACTGACGGGCCGTTGCAAAGGCCTGACAGAAGAAGGAGAGCAACAGAATGACTGCGAGCAGTCGGCGCATGTATTAAAGAGCTTGCAGGTAAAACTAGCACGCGATCATAGCGACACCGAGTGGATGGGAACCGAAACCCACATGGAACGCGGGCCTTGCTCCCGGACTTTGAGCACTAACATCAACACTTGTGATGAGGATCAATTCAGGAATGATCGGGAGGGACACGGTATGGATACAGATACGAGCGAGGACGCTGGAGGTCCTGCGATTCTGAGTGGTAACGAAGTCATGGAGGCTCAATTCAGTGTTCAAGACGCGACTGAAAAAGGTGAGCCGGCTAAGAGGCTGTACCTCAAGACGTTCGAGCTGATCGACCGAGATATTCTTCTTTGGCAAGAGCGCCCTGAGTCTGAATGGCCCTTGTTGGCAACGATCTTTCCAAACAGCATCGTCATGTATCCAATACATGCGAACCCGCACACAAAACGCTATCTCACACCGAAACATGGTCGTTTCAAGACCGTGATTTACGAGGATAACGCGGATGACACGTTGCCAAACGATCCACAAGACGTGGCGGCGCACGTGGCGTTGAGACTGGCATCCAACATTTTTGATCAACCCAGTGAAGGGCTTGGCCTCATCAAGGATCTTGATTCGGTTTGGCAGTCGTTATCGTTGATACCGCAGGCTGACGTCCTTGTGATCGGCAAAAAGATCCGACTACGCTTGGACGGACGGACGGTGTTCATCGACCAGAACAAAGTGGATAGCCTGCGCAGGGCCTTCAACCGGACTAAAACTAGGGGACGGCAACTCATTCAGCATTCCAAGCACAGCTTGGTACATGACCAGGTGCTCGCAGAGATCGCCCCTGACAGGTTCCAGCGGATTGAGCGCAAAGCACCGCCATTGGTGCAGGTACGAAGAGAGAACGCAGTTCAGACCGCGTATCGCGAGCGCGCGGAGCGGCGCGCTAGCATTCAATCCGTACAAACGCAGGTCGATGTGCTGGCTGCCGAGGCGCCTTCTGAGTTACTGAGACTGCACGCGGAAATCGAAAGAGCTACGCTGACCGCCATGATTGGGCAGTACCGGGAAATGCTCAACAAGAGCCTCAAGGAAGCACAGTGGCAACGCTTCTTTGAGAAACACAAGTTCGTCCTGAGCCTGGCTTTCGCTCGGCCCGTCGAGCTGTCTCACACCCAGTTTCACGCCCAAGGATCTACGCTTGCGGGAACGGGAGCACAGATTGGTGACTTTCTATTCAGAGAGCAAGGCCTGGCGCTCGCCATTGTGGAAATCAAAACTCCAGATGCTCCCTTGATGCGTTCCCGAGCCTATAGGCCACCGAATGTATTTGGACCAGACTCGGAGCTGAGCGGCGCTATCACGCAAGTGTTGCATCAGCAAAGCGAGTTGCGCATGCGATGGAAGGAACACGCCTTTGACAATCCGACCTTGCGTTCCTCCCGAGCAGATGTCGTCAGATGCATAGTGCTCGCTGGACGCCGGCCAGTAGAAGAGAAAGAACTGCGTTGCTTTGAGGTGTTCCGCAACGCCTGTAAGGATGTGGAGGTGATCACCTTTGACGAACTGCTGGTCAAGCTTGAATACCTGCAGCAGCATCTGCAGCCAACTCTGGACGACGTACCGTTTTAGGGCTTCGCGTTCAGTGCTCGATCCTGGCGAGTGATCGCGGTACAAAGCCGCCCGAATACACCATGCCCTCAATGCGCAGCCGACTGGTCACACCTGAACGGGAACTCTGACAGGCAAATGCTGACGGACCCAATTGGATTGAACCAGAGCACGCACCCCGTCGGCATGAACTTGGCGGTTGGCGTCGAGTGAACGTAGGCTTACGACAAGGGCGACATTCAAGGGTTCGGCCAAAGGTGGCTCGTTAGCCCGCAGTAACGCGTCTAGTTGGATGGCCCACTGATCACCTGCCACCCCTTGCGGGAATTTCTTGCGGTGCAGTTTGACCGGAGACCATTTGCCGCCGTGCTCGATTTGAGCGGCTTCGTAACCAGTGGTCCCCGCTTCACCCTCCATGGGAACCTTTCCGGAAATCCGCGAGCCATCCAGCACACCAAAACTCACGTTGACATTGGCACGTACGTACTCGGCCCCGGCATTGGGGTCCAACGGTGGCGAGTAGGCAGCAGTGATGATCACCTCGGCCCTGAGCTTTCCGTTGTGCATCAACGAGGCGGGGATGGGATAAGGAGTTTTGCGCCATTTGAAGCCAGGCACCACCAACGCTTCAAACATCATCGTGAAGCAGTCATCGCTGTCATAAAGGGCGGACAACGCGTCTTGCGGAATACCGCACCCATAGTAGCGCCTTTCTAGAGCGCCATAGTCTGGAGAAGCCAAGCGCGCAGCATGGATCAGCAGTGCCTTCACCATGTGAGGAGCGACTGCTACGTCGGGATTTCCATCGAGGCTTTGCCACACGTGACCGGCCACCGAACTCACAATCGGCGTGGCGAAGCTTGTTCCGAAACTGCCGTACAGCGCGTCAAAAGGGTGGAGCATTTGCAAGCTGCTCGGTCCAGCGTCCCACTGTTCATGCACACCACCTCCAGCGTGGACTAAATCCGGTTTGGGTGTAAATACAGGCCCCGGGCCCCGACGGGAGTAAGGCGCAGGATGGCCTGCTGCCACCATCGCACCGGGCGAATCGAGATGCGCAACGGCACCGACCGTGAGGGCGCGCACGGAGTCGCCCGGACTGCTCAGCCGGTCCTCAAGATGCAGGTCGGCGACTGGCCAGCCTCGGCGAGGCAAGCCTGTATAGTTCCCAGCTGCGACCACGAAGAGGACCTGATGTTCATCGCTTAGCGCATCCAATTGTTGCGCAAAGTAGCTGAACTCATGGTCCCCAATCTGAGCACCTCCCAGGGAGAGGTTCCATACCTTCACATGAGGCGCATTGCGAACCGCTTCCGCAAGGCGAACTATCAGATCCGTCGTGTTGCCTCCAGCCGCCTCCAATCCGCATGTGTCGTGCACTTGGCACCTTGTGGTTGGAAGCCATGCATGGTCCCCGTTGAGGATCTTGGCGCCAGCTACCAGTGACGCGACAGCCGTTCCATGTACATAGTCTGTGTCCGGAGGGAGCACGTACGAAGTCGTGGAAGCGATCCACGGCCTCAGACTCGTCGCGCTGGCGGCAGTCCCGGTATCGAAGACGCCCACGACAGGATGCTCGACACCGGCTGGCGGCTGCGGCAGCGGACCAGGACCAATGCCGAAGGCAGCCGCACTGGTATGTATTCTCGGTTCGGGAAAGATGGATCTCAGACCCGGAAACATGCTCAGCGCTTCCATCGCCTGATCACCGATTGCAGCCAGGTCAACGCGCATGACAGGAGGGCCCCAACGCTGAGGGATCTCCACTGAATGTATGTTGTGTTGCAGCAGAACGGCGCGCAACGCATCCACGTTGCGTGCCGTAGCGTCCGCTGCATGGTAGCGAAATAGGCTCAGCAACACTCGACCACGAGCGCGCAATGCTGCAACCGTGCCCACCATGCGGCGCGTTTTGTCCCAAGCGTGAATTTTCTCAATCGCGGAGAGGTTGGCCTTGATCTGCTGCGTCTCGCGGGTACGGATAACCCGGGCGAGTGCCTGGACGCTAGCTGCGTTTGCAGCAACCAGCATCTCCTCGATACGTCCGACACCGGCAGGTTGGAGACCAGCTTCTGCTGCCAGAGTATTTGGTCGGTGGGATTTTGCGATCGCGGTGTCTCGCAACTTGAGAATCAGCACCCCTGGCGAGTGCGGATAGCGCTCAATCTCCGGGCGTAGCGCACTGGCAGCATTTTCCAATGTGCCCACGAGCGCTTCGCGGTACTCTGCTGTTACGGGGACCAGTTCCCGGAGGCTGCCACCGCCGTTTTCTGGTGCGGAAAGATCCGCATTTTGAAAGGGAATCCGATGAAACGGATTGGTACTTTGCGCGCTAAGTGGCGCTTTCATCTCCTTGGTCGCCATGGCCATCCTCCTCCTCGATTGCATTTCTTATCTGTCGCTGCGACACCCCGTAAGCAGCGGCCAGTACCCTCTGAGAAAAGAACCTGGGATGCCAACGGCGCAGCCATTGGATCTCCGATTTCAAACTATGCAGGCGCTGACCTTCCATCATCGCCATCATCAATCCAAGCCGGCGAAACACCTCTGTCTCCTCGACCTGCGGTTTAGCGGCAAGAATAGCCGCCCGCTTGGCATCCAAACATACTTGCTCAATGGCGGCGCCTGAAAGTCCTGACGAGCGCTGAGCCAGTTGGTCAACGCTCAACTGGGAAGGTACATAAGCTCCGAGGAACTGAGCCCATAGCTGCTCTCGCAATTCCTGATCCGGCATCGGCATGGCGAGCCGGAACGTAAAGCGTCTCCAGATGGCGTAGTCGAGGAGCTGATCGTGATTGGTCGCAGCCAAGAGAATGGTCTCGTCAGGTAGCGCATCAATGTTTTGCAACAGGGCAATCACCACGCGCTGAAGCTCACCCACATCACGCTCGTTGCCGCGTGCGGTCGCTAGCGCGTCGAACTCATCAAGGAAAAGGACGCAAGGAACCTCCTGCGCGTAGTCGAATACGCGTCGAAGGTTGCGGCTGGTCTGCCCCAGTAAACTGCTGATCAAGGTATCGCAACGTACCGTCAGAAGGGGCAGATGCAGTTGGGCAGCGATCCACCTGGCTGTCTGGGTTTTGCCAGTACCAGGAGGGCCATGCATCACCAAACGATGGGGCTGCGAAACCCCGGCCGCCTGCAGCTTGTCATGGTGCAAAACCGACGAAAGGAATTCCTGCAGTCTTGCTTGAAGTCCACTTGGCAGCAGCAACTGGACTTCGCCGACGGAAGGACGACTGACATCTACCGTGTTCAAGCGACTGTCGCCATCCACAGGAAGTCCGCCCAACGACCCAGGGGCTTGTGCGCCGCGCTGCGCTGAAATGAGCGCAGCGGGCACACGCGCTAAACGCTCACGGATGGCGGACGCTTCGCGACGGCTGCCACTGCGTTCGAGCTTGTCTGCCAGAAGGCCCGCATAGTTCGCAGCCATGCTTTGGTTGGACTTCAGGGCGCCATCCAGGATCTTGAGGACTTCAGAAAGGTGTTCCACGGGTCAACATCGTTAATGATTCAGTTTAGTGGAAAATTGAATCACCATGGGCGCCATCTGCTACGCACAGAGACATTTTCATTCGCCATATGAAAAAAATGATCCGCATTCATGTAAGCGAGTGAATCTCACGGGTGCATCCACCCGAGCTTGTGCTCTTTAGAGGTCTGGTCGTGCCGTTTATCGTCTTCCGTGTGGATGTAGATGCTTGTAGTGGCAATGTTGGCATGGCCCAGGTTGTCGCGCACAGCCTTCAAATCCATGTTGTCACTCTGATGGGTGCCTGCTGTATGCCGCATCCAGTGCGCAGAGGCTTTCTCCACATGAGCCGCAGTCGCCTCGTGATCGGGTCCGAGGGCGCGCAAGCGCGTCGCGGTCTCGCGAAACACGTTCTTGATGAGTTCGTGGACGGCACTACGTCCCATAGGTTTAGCTCCTCCAATCAGGGGTCTCCTCGTTTTCAGTGCAATAAGTGACGGTACGCAAAGCTAGCACTGGCGCGGGGGTGGTCTGGGTAGACCGTTGATTTCATTGACTT
>LNFM01005508.1_pt1 | contig 21829 bp, 13 predicted proteins | sample 596031 | NCBI WGS metagenome assembly LNFM01 (sample SAMN04254537, study PRJNA301005) | activated carbon metagenome | isolation source: dual media filters at the Ann Arbor, Michigan drinking water treatment plant | place: USA: Ann Arbor
AGGGCGGAGAGTCATTGAGATGAAGGCGATAGCGGAAAATAGCTGCATCTTTGCCAGCGGCCCGGCGCCCGGTGCCGGAGGCTTGGGCGCAGCCGCACGGGCCGAAGGACCGTGGACCGATCTCGCTTTGCACAGCATCGGCTGGAGAGCGTTTCAGGATCTTTGCTCCCAAGTGTGTGAGGAGGTTCTTCAACGTCCCGTGGAGATATTCCGAGAAGCGCAAGACGGTGGTCAAGATGCGGTATTTCTCGTTCCGTCAACCGACGGGGGAGCCACGTATACTGGTAGCGTGCAATGCAAGCACTCTTCGAATTCCTCGCAACACCTAAAAGTCGGCGATTTGACGCCCGAGCTAAAGCACGTCGAGGAACTCGTCGCTGCCGGGCAAGCTCATACCTATATTTTCATGACGAGCATGAGCGTTGATGCGCCTGTCGCATTGCAGCTCCGGGCAAAACTTCGAGCGCTTGGCGTGAGCAAGGCGCATGTCCTTGGCAAGCAGTATCTGGTCCGAGCGATACGAAGCAGCGCGCGTCTGCGAGCCCTCGTGCCGCAGGTTTATGGGCTCGGCGATCTCTCTGCAATTCTGGACCAGAGGCTTTTGCAGCAGACACGTGCATTGTTGGACCACTGGATCCCGAAATTGAAGGTCTATGTCCCGACCGCAGCGCATCGAAAGGCCGTCAACGCCCTCAAGGAACACGGCGTCGTGTTGCTGCTTGGAAATCCCTCGACGGGAAAATCCGCGATTGGCGCGATATTATCCACGATCGCATCCGAGGATTTGCGGCATACGGTGCTAAATCTGACTAGCCCACGCGACTTTGACGCCGGATGGAATCCCCATGATCCCGGCCGATTTTTCTGGATCGATGACGCTTTCGGCTCCAACGTCGTTCGCGAAGAATATGTGCAGGATTGGGCCTCGACGTTCCGAAAAGTCCAGGCCGCGATCAGCCACGGAAATCGCTTTCTGTTGACGTCTCGCCGGCACATCTACGAGGCAGCGAGGGGGCGGCTCGGACAACGCAATCTGCCGATGTTCATTGATGGCCGCGCGATTGTCGATGTTGGCGATCTGAGCCCATCCGAGAAGGGACAGATTCTCTACAATCACATCAACTTCGGCTCTCAGACACAGAGCTGGAAACGCAGCGTCAAATCGCATCTCGACGAAGTCGCTGCCATTCTAGAGTTTCTGCCGGGGATAGCCGAGCGTCTCGGAGATCCTTCTTTTACAAAAAGCCTTGCGGTCACAAAGAGCGAGCTCCTCCGATTCATGCGCGAGCCGAAGGAGCACTTGATCGACACCATCAATGCTCTCGACGATCCGCTTCGCGCAGCGCTCATTCTCGTTTATGTCCATCAGGGCGCAATGCCGCATAATACGATCGACGCGTCTGCCTTATCCGTGGTGAGCGAACTCACCAGCGTGCCGGCCCCGCGTATCCGTGACAGCCTAGCTGAACTCAAGGGATCATTTCTTCGAACGGCCGTCGTCAGCGGCGCCGAGCTATGGTCGTTCGCCCATCCGACAATCGCGGATGCGCTGACGAGCATTCTAAGAGAACGACCGCATTTTATAGCAGCCCTTCTGCGCGGCGCGAGCATTGAAGCGATCCTGGGCAGCTTTGTCTGCGAAGGCATGCGTTCAATTCAAGATGCTCCGACAATTCCGGCAACCTTGGATGATGTCCTGGTCGCCCGGTTATCTCGCATCCCTGATGAGACGTCGACCAACTGGACAATGTTTCGATTTCTCGCTGACAGGGCCAGCGACAAGGTCTTTGAACGCGTTGTGATGGCGGACGATGAAATTCTTCGACGTGAATCATGGGACAGTTATCGCGTATCGCAGGATCCAAAAATTCTTGCGCACGCCCGTGCCCGTCGTCTGGGACGGTTGGACGAATACGACCAGGATCGGACGGCCGAGCGTCTTAAAGAGGCGGCTTTACGTGATTTCGATTTGTCGTTCTTTGAAAATGATGACATTCTAAGTTTAATCCCGCCGCAACAAGTCATTGTGCTAGGTATCAAATTGCGCTCTGAGGCGTTAGTTGAGGCTCCTTCTCGTATGGTGAACATTGCGGAGGAGGCGGACCTCAATGAGGATCCCGAGTCGCATTTCGAGAACTATTCGCGAGGCCTCGATATATTGGGGGAATTTGAGGAATTGGATGTTTCGACGCAAACGCTGATCGATGAAGCGCGGCGGGTCATGGCGCGCGCAATCGAGGATATTACGCAGCGCAAAGAAGCCGAAGACAAACCCGATCACGCCGCCGAGTGGAGCTATATGTCTCCGGTCGCCCGTGAACAAGAAGTCAAAGCTGTGGCGATTGTAGCGCCGGCAAGACGATCCATTTTTGATGATGTTGACCGCTAGGTGGGCCGGAGCTCAATCTAGTCACGAGGGGAGGGGAATATCGCATCTTACCGCTTCGTCCATGCTGCGGATATCCATCTCGACTCTCCGCTGCGTTCGCTTGCCCTGCGTAACCCCGATCTTGCCGATCTGATCGGGAACGCGACGCGGCGGGCTTTCGTGCGCATCGTCGATCTGTGTCTGGAAGAGCGTGTCGATGCGCTGTTGCTGGCAGGCGATCTTTATGATGGCGACCAGACGTCGATGAAAACGGCCCGTTTCCTGGCCGAGCAGATCCGCCGACTGCATCAGGTCGGGATTCGCGTCTTCATCATTCGCGGCAATCATGATGCGCTCTCACGGATCACCAAGGAGCTGATCTTTCCAGACTCGGTGAAGGTGTTCGGTGGTCGCGCCGAAGCGGTGGCCGTCGACCGGGAGGCAGGCCATTTTCCAGTCGCAATCCATGGCCTGAGTTTCGCTCAACCGCACGCTCCTGAAAGCCTGATCGCAAAGTACAAGCCTGTTATCGCGGGCTCCGTGAACATCGGTATCATGCACACGAGCCTCGCGGGAGCTCCCGGCCACGATCCATATGCGCCATGCAGTCTCGCTGACCTGCGGGCCGTCGGCTTTCAATATTGGGCCCTGGGCCACGTGCATAAGCGATCGATCGTGGAAGGCGCCTGCGCAATCGTAATGCCGGGCATGCCACAAGGCCGCGACATCAATGAATCCGGTGCAAAGTCGGTGACGCTTGTCACCATCCGGGATGATCGTTCGATCCATATCGAAGAGCGCGCTACGAGTATCGCACAATTCGAACGCGTCTCCGTCGATGCTACCGGCCTCGATGACTGGCGCGATCTTATTGCTGCTGTCACGCGCGCGCTGGAGCAGACGCGTCATTCCGTCGTTTCTGAACACCTTGTCGCTAGGCTGCGCGTGACCGGCGCCACCCCATTATCCTGGCGCATCCGGCGCGACCTCGATCTCCTTAAGGCCGAGGCGGATAATCGTGGTTCCCTCATCGGTGCGTGCTGGATCGAAAAACTCGAAGTGGCGACCCATTCTCCCGGCGAGAACGCCGAATCCCCTGCTGACCCGCTCGTCGAATTGCGACGCTTCATCCAGGAGGAGGTACTTCAGTCGGAGACGTTTCAGACGGATATCTTGACAATCGCCGAGGAATTGAGGGCGCAGCTTCCGCAGGAGTGCCGCGACAGCCTCGGCTCTGACGAGACAGCCTTCAAGACCGGCCTCGCGCTTCTCGCGCGAGAGGGCGCTGAAGATATTCTTGCGAAGCTCCATGCATCCGAAGAGGGTGTATAGCTAATGCGTCTCAAGCGCCTCGATCTCACCCGCTACGGGAACTTCACCGGTCACAGCATCGACTTCGGTGAGAAGCCACAAGGCCGGCCTGACCTACATATCGTCTATGGTCCGAACGAGGCAGGCAAGTCGACGGCTCTCGCGGCCTTCCTTGATCTGATGTTCGGGATCGGAACGCAGAGTCCGTTTGGTTTTCTTCATCCTTATCCGACTATGCGGGTGGGTGGCCTCATCGAGCTTGCCGCTGAAGCCCGGGAGCTCGTTCGGATCAAGCGGCCGCAGAACAGTCTGCTTGATGCCGACGATCGACCGATTGCCGAAAGCGTCATCCGTGGCGAACTTGGCGGTATCGATCGCGAGTCGTATCGCACCATGTTTTCACTTGATGACGAGACTCTGGAGAAAGGCGGCGAGAGCATTCTCGCCAGCAAGGGCGATCTTGGAGAACTGCTGTTTGCGGCCAGCGCGGGCCTTGCCGATCTCAGCCGTAGACTGCTGGACCTCAGGGCGGAGGCCGATGGTTTCTATAAATATCGTGCGCGGAGCGGGATTCTCGCCGATCTCAAGACACGTCTCGCAGAATTGAAGACCGAACGGGAGCGGTTTGACACACTGGCGTCTGATTATGCACGGCTCGTCGACACCCGCGACCGGACTTCGTCACAATATGACGAAGCGATAGATGAACGAACGCGCATCCAGGCGCGGACTGATGAAATCCAGCGTCATCTCGCTGCTCTGCCACGTCTCGCTGCGCTCCGAGCGCTCCGTGAACGTCTCCAACCGCTTGCCGAGTTGCCTGCTCCGCCGCCAGTCTGGAGCGAGGATCTGCCCAAGCTGCAGAAGGCGGAGATAGAGCTTAGCGTACAAACGCAGGCAGTCGCCGATGAGATCAACCGGCTCGAAGCCGAAGTCGAGTCGATCGTCATTAACGAACCTGCCTTGAGGCTGTTCAGCAGAGTTGAGCGGCTTGCCGACCTGCGAGCCCGCCATATGACGGCGGAGAAGGATATCCCGGAACGGCGGTTGCAACTGCAAGCAGCTGAATTGGCCTTGTCCGGCATCTTGACCCGGATGGAGCGGGAAGGGGAAGCAGACCCCCGACGCCTCTTGCTCGGGGCTTCAACGGTCGGTCGCCTGCGTGAACTGGTCGAATCTCGCTCGGGCGTTGACAATGCCATCGGTACCGCCACGACGGAACTTGCTGACGCCCGTCGCCGTCTGGCGGACGCCGAGGCCGCGCTGCGAGAAGCGGGAGACGATACGGAAGCGGGACAAGGCAGGGACAGCGCGATCGCCCGATTGACGGCGGCCGTCGCCGCTTCGCGTAACGCCGACCATGTTGCGCGTCGGCGATTGGCGGAGAGGGCCCGTGAGACCGCGATCACGACGCTGACCGACCGCCTCCGGATGCTGCATCCCTGGCAGGGCGAGGTTGAGGATCTCCTCGCTGTGCGATGCCCGGGTGCGGACGCGATCCAACAGTGGAAGACCGCGCTCGATGATGCACAGCAGACGTTTCGTCAACATGTCGCCGATGTCGATCGGCTGACAAGCGAGGTCGGCCGACTTGAAGCGGAACATGACGCCATCGCGGGCATGACAGGCATCGTTTCCGATCAGCAGGCGGCTGCCATCCGGACACAGCGTGAGCAGGCCTGGTCAGCACATCGCCGTGATCTCAAGGGCACGTCAGCCGATGCGTTCGAAAGTACGCTGCGATACGACGACATCGTCACGTCCAGCCGTCAGGCGCATATGGCGGACTTGGCGAAATTGCATCAGAACGGACAAGCTCTCACCATCGCCGCAGCTGGATTGACGCGGACGATCGAACTTAAGGACGCAGCGGCCGCGGCCGTGCAGTCAATCCGCGATCAGATCGCTACGGCTATTCGTACGATGGCGACATCATTTTCCGACGATGTGACGCTGTCGGAGGTCGAAGGCTGGCTCGCACGGCGCGAAAAAGCACTGGAATCACGAGGAGTTGTCCTTGCGGCCGATCGCGACCTGGGCGAGGCCAAGGCCGACGCGCAGGAGGTTCATGGCCAGTTGAAGGCTTTACTCGATGGCGTTGGCCTGCCCTATGATTCTGAATCTGGATTCGACGGTCTTCTCGTGGCGGCTCAAGCCATCCTCGACCGCGAAGCCGAGGTCCGGGCGCTACGCGCCGCGGCGGAAGAGCGAAAACGAGAGCTGTTGCAACGCGAACGCGCAGCCGAGCGGGCGACTGCAGACGACCAAACCTGGATCGCGTCCTGGGCTGCGGCGTGCGGGACTAGCTGGCTCGGTGATCAGGTCGAAATTCCGACCCTTGCGACTGTGCGCGAGATACTGTCGGCCGCCACCGACCTCGGACCTGCCCTGGAAAAGAAGGCGGGCTTGGTCGACCGCATCGATAAGATGGAGAAGGATCAGACCGCATTTCGTGATGAAGTTGCGGCCATCTGCAGCGAGATGGCGATTCCGGTGGGCTCAAGCACTGTCCTCGACGTAGCGCAGCGCGTTGGCGATCGTGTTCGTGAAGCGGTCGCAGACCGCGCACGCCGCACCAAAGCGATGGATAGTCTCGAAGACGCGCACAAGCGGAGCCGGTCGCTTGCCGAAACACTGGCGATTCACGAGCGGCAAAAAGGGACGATGACATCGTTCTTCAGCGTCGCTTCGCTAGCCGACGTCGCGGGAAAGCTCCTCGATGTCGGCAGGCGAGATGAGCTGCAGGCAGACGTCGAAAATGCGGAGGGGGAAATCCGCGAAGCGCTACGCCTCTCCGATATCACCGAGGCTGAACGGATCCTCGATATTGCTGATCGGCCTGCCCTGGAGGCAGAGCTTATCGAGCTCAAGGCGCGCTTCGACGATCAAGACAGGCGTTGTCATGAACTTTTCGCCACGCGGAGCCATGCGATTGATCAGGTCGAGGCGATCGGAGGGGATTCAAAGGTCGCGGAGATCGAGGAGCGCCGCCGCACGACGCTGCTTGAAATCCAGGACGGCGCTGGACGTTACCTGCAACTGCGTGCCGGTACAGTGGCCATGGAGCAGGCGCTGCGCACCTATCGTGAGCGTCATCGTAGCTCGATGATGACACGCGCCTCGGCGGCGTTTCGGACTGTTAGTCGCGGTGCCTATAGCGGGCTCGTCGCTCAACCCGGCAAGGACGGCGAAACCCTAATCGCCTTGTCGGAGGGCGGTGGCTCAAAGTCGGCCGACGAATTGTCGAAAGGCACGCGCTTCCAACTCTATCTGGCCCTGCGCGTTGCCGGCTATCACGAATTCGTTCGAGCGCGCAGTCCCGTGCCGTTCATCGCTGACGACATCATGGAGACATTCGACGACTTCCGCGCAGAAGAAGCCTTCCGGCTGTTTGCCGACATGGCCGGGGTAGGGCAGGTCATTTACCTGACCCATCATCAGCACCTGTGCGACATCGCGACGAAAGTTTGTCCCGACGCGCGATTACACAAGATCGGATCAGATTAACAGGTAGAATGACGATAGGATTTGGGGGCGGGAATGGCCGAAGTTGGACTCCTGGAATGGGCGGATAAGCAGCATGACTGGATCAGGGACGCTTTAAGAAGACATGCCGCGCGGCCGGGCTTCGTCCTCGAGGAGGAGGACAAGGCCGGCATAGCTGCTCGGGTTCGCCACGTCGGTGGATTTGTGTTGGATGAACCGCCGGAATGCTCCCCGCTCGCAGCGGAACATTTGAAGGCCAGCAGTTCGAACGAGCCGCGCGCTGTGCTTTGCTCGCTCGGCCCCGTCAAGCATTTGAACCGTCTTGCTGAAGAACAGCAACTGCGTTTCGCCATCGATGGTGTCACCATCATCTACGGCGACAATGGAAGCGGAAAGAGCGGCTATTGCCGGATCGCCAAGAAGCTCTGCCGTAGCCTGACGGCGGATGATCTTCTCGGCAACGTGTTTGAGATCGGCGTCAAACCGCCGGCCGAAGTGCTTGTCCGCTTTCTCGAAGAGGGCGCCACCGAGCCGACTTCCATCACCTGGAAGGACGGAACGCAACCGCCTATGCCAATTGCGCGGATTTCCGTTTTCGATTCCGCAAACGCTCGCCTATACGTCGACAAGCAAAACCGAATCGGCTTTCTGCCGGCGGCCATCGCTCTTCTCGAACGCCATGGCCTTCATCGCGGCGAGCTCGAGGCCGGATTCCGGGAAGAAGTCAAAGCGATTGAGAAGAAACTGAAGACACCGCTGCCCGGCGGATACGCCGCGGCCGGCATGGTCGCAAAGTTGCTGGCTCGTCTTGAAATAAAATCCAAGGAAGCGATGCCGTCCGCCGACGAGATCAAAAATCTCGCGGCGGTCTCAGAGCAGGAGATGGCCGAGCTCGCTGGGCTCGAGCAGGCTCTGGCAAGCGATCCTTCAACGATGGCCGCCAAGCGTCGGCGTGCTAAGGTGGCCTTGGAAAAGCTGCTGACAGCATCTGAGCAGATCGACGAGGCGCTCTCAGTGGCAGCCGTCGAGACTTATCGGGATCTATATGCAACAGCCGAGTCGACAGCCCAGGCTGCAAAGCTCGCTGCGTCAGGCGCCTTCGCGACGATGCCGCTGACCGGCGTCGGACTTTCTCCCTGGCGGCTCATGTTCGACCATGCCCGCGCCTATGCGGCCAGTGTGACCGGCATTGATCATCAGCATTTGCCGGATCAGGAAGGCGATCGTTGCATGCTCTGCCAGGAGCCGATGACGACGGAAGCTGCGGCGCGGATGCGGGCGTTTAACGACTTCGTGACAGGTGCCACAAACAAGGCGGCCCAAACCGCATCCGCCGCCCAAGGCGAGGCTTTACGCCAGATCAAAGCGCTCGTCATTGCCACCGAGGAGGCCGTCGAGGCAGCGCTCGGAGAATTCGGCGATTTATCCGCCGTACGCAAGGAGATGGTGCCGCTGATCGCGGCTTATTGCGCCGCTGCCGGTAAAAGGCGGGATGCAATCGCCGCCGCGGCTGCGCTGTCCGACTTCGCTGCAGTCCCGCAACTTGCAGCGCCAATCGCGGCAAAAATCAAAACGGAGCTGGAAGCGCTCGAAGTCGAGGCGTTGGCGGATGACAAGGCCGCAGCCGACGACGGCAATCGCGCCACAGATCGAACTCGGCGCGATACATTGAAGGATCGAAAGAAGCTTTCCGACGATCTCTCCGTAGTCCTGGCCCGTCTTACGGATCTGGAAGAGCGACGCAAGCTCCTTACATGCTGCGAAGCTGTCGAGACAGGTTCGGTGTCACGGCAGATGACGTCGCTTCGCCGAAGCCTCGTCATGGAGAATCTTGAAAAGCGCATCGTCGCAGAGATTGAAGCTTTGGCGCTAACTCACATTCCTTTCGCCGTTAATGATCGGAGCCAGGATGGGCAGAGCTATTTCGAGGTCGGCCTCAACGCGGCGAAAGCTATCGCAAACAGCAAGGTGCTGAGTGAAGGAGAACAGCGCGCGCTGGCACTGGCCTGTTTCCTTGCTGAAGTCGGAGGAGACACGTCGCGCCAGGGCATGATCATCGACGACCCCGTATCGTCTCTCGACCATGTCCGGATCAGGAGGGTCGCCGCAAGACTTGTGAAAGAAGCTACGATGGGGCGGCAGATTATCATCTTCACGCACAATCTGCTGTTCTTCAATGAGGTGGTCGATGCAGCAGCCCAGGCCAATCCAGCGATTCCACTCGTCAGAAATTATATCAACAAGTCGGAAGCCGCCGGCTTTGGCCTGATCAGCGAGACAGATGAGCCGTGGATCGCGCAGCCGGTCACGAAACGGATCGAGACGCTTAGAGGGCGCCTAAAGAGTTTTGATGGCCTCAAAGATTTCACAACCGACGCGTGGCGACGGTCTGCGAAGGACTTCTATACTGACCTTCGGGAGACCTGGGAAAGGCTCGTCGAGGAAGTCCTGCTTGGCAAAGTCGTTGAGCGGTTTAACAGCGATGTCAAAACTCAAAGCTTGAAGGGCGTGGTGGTCGAGGACGAAGACCACAAGCAGGTCTATTGGGCCATGAAGCGGGTTTCCGAACGTTCGGGGCATGACATGGCAGCTGGTAAGGCCATTCCGATTCCAATACCTGCCGATATGAAGGGCGATCTTGATGTGATTGACCAATATCGTATCGACGCCAACAAACGGAAGAAGGATGCCGAAAAGCGGCGAGCCGAGCTTGAGCAGCCTCCTAAGGCGACCGTGGTGTAGCTGAAACGGCCTTTTGTCGTTTGCTATGCAATGCTTGATTGTCGTTCTACTGCGGACTGCTTTGAACAGTCCCGTCCATTTAGATATCACTTGCTGGGCCGAACTCAACTTGCTGGTAACGGATTGGTCGATAGTTTGGTAAAATTCGATAGTTAGATTTGCGAGAAATTGACACTCTGGCACCCAGAATTAATTTGCTTAGTTCGCGCGCATTTTCCAACGCGGATACGCAAATGCATATTTCGCAGTTAATCAATGTCCAAGCCGTCCGCGACGTTTCAAGTGTCCTTGACAGAAGTCTGATGGAGCTGAGTCGCCAAAGCTCATCTGCACGTGAGTTGCTGCCCGACATCATTGCAGGCCTGGGTGGCCTGGCGGCGCCTCCCTGCGGGACCGGGCTCTCGTGAACCGAGCCGCTGACGCGTCTCGGCCTTTCGGCTTCGATCCCTTGCGCAGATCATGTGTCGCTCGCCGGAGGCACTCGCGTTAGGGGCCGCCGTCACTGCATGCCGGCGCCGCTATCACTGCCCCGAACGCGGGTGCCTTGTTAACCGGTCTCGCGACTGCACTCGCCCTCGGTCCCGCCGTCATTGCATGCCGGCGTCGCTATCGCTGCCCTTCGTTCGGGTGCCTCTTCTCCCGCACCCCCGCTTCGCTTTGGTGCGATCTCGCTGGTTGCCGGTCAAGGAACGGGATCTGAAGTCGGATTCGGATATGGTCCGGCACCCTCGTCCGGTGAGCTGGTCTCCGGCTGGAGGGGGAAAGAGCCGTCCCGATGGGAGAGCCTCGGCTTTCAGAGACACCGTCCACGGCCGCAGAGTGAGAGTGCGGACCGGTTTGTCGCGACGGGATGAGGTCGGAGGAGAGGCTTCCGGCGCCCGTCGCGGAGAACCGCGATGTCCAGACAGATCTCACATGCGCACGCCGGCCAGGGCCGGGCGAATCTTTACACGGAAATCACCGACAAGATCATCGCCGAGCTGGAGGCCGGCCGTATCCCGTGGGTGCAGCCATGGGGAACGGCGGCGATCAAGGCGCCGCTCGCCATGCCGTGCAACGCATCGACGCAGCGCCGATACTCCGGGATCAATGTGTTGATCCTGTGGGGGGCCGTCATCGAGCACGGCTTCTCCGGACAGAGCTGGCTCACTTTTCGCCAGGCGCTGGGGCTCGGCGGCCATGTCAGGAAGGGCGAGCGGGGAATGACCGTCGTCTATGCCGATCGCTTCACCCCGGGCGGTGAGCGCCGACGCGCCGCGGAGGCTGGCGAGGAGCCGGGCGTCATCCCGTTTCTAAAACGCTTTACCGTCTTCAACACCGACCAGTGCGACGGCCTGCCCGAAGAGGTTGCGGCTTCGGTTGTCCCGCCGCCACCGGACCAGATTGAGCCGCGGGCCGAGGCGTTGATTGCCGCCACCGGCGCGGACTTCCGCATCGGCGGTGCACGCGCCTACTACAACACGACAGGCGATTTCGTGCAGGTGCCACCGCCGGCGGCTTATTTCGAACCGATCAATTGGCACAGGACCGCCTTCCATGAGCTCGGTCATTGGACCGGCGCCGCCTGCCGGCTCAAGCGTGATCACTCCGGGTCGTTCGGCTCGAAATCTTACGCGCGCGAAGAGCTGGTCGCCGAAATGGCAGGCGCGTTCGTCTGCGCCTCGCTCGGCATCGTGCCAACCGTGCGCCACGCCGACTACGTCGGTTCCTGGCTGGAGGTACTGCGGGAGGATAACCGCGCCGTCGTGCGCGCGGCGAGCGCTGCATCGAAGGCGGCCGATTTCTTGCTCGCCTTTCTGCCGCCTGCCATCGACGCCGTTGCCGAGGGTAACGAGGAGGCGGCGTGATGAGCCAGCCAGCTTCTTCCGCTTTCAGTCGGTGCCGCGAGTCAGAGAGTGAGAGGAGAGCCGGTTTGTCCGTGACGGGTTGGAGGTCGAGAGAGAGTCTTTCGGCCGCCCGTCCCAGGAGAATCCGACATGGCAAGCGCCGTTTCGAAGATCAAGCTCAGTCCTTCCCGCGATATTCCCTTCAACAAGCTGGTGCTCAGCCAGTCCAACGTCCGGCGTGTGAAGGCCGGCGTTTCGATCGATCAACTGGCAGAGAGCATTGCTCAGCGTACGCTGCTACAAAGCCTGAGCGTTCGTGCGGTCGTCGATGCCGACGGCCAGGAAACCGGCATGTTCGAGGTGCCGGCGGGCGGACGGCGGTATCGCGCGCTCGAACTGCTGGTGAAGCAGAAACGTATGGCAAAGACCCAGCCCGTGCCGTGCGTGGTCCGGGACGGTGGCATCGCCGAGGACGATTCCCTCGCCGAGAATGACGAGCGGGTCGGCCTGCATCCGCTCGATCAGTTCCGCGCGTTTCAAAGTTTGCGCGACGGCGGCATGAGTGAGGAGGAGATTGGTGCCCGCCACTTTGTGACGCTGGCGATTGTCAAGCAGCGCCTGCGGTTGGCCTCAGTCTCGCCGAAGCTGCACGACGTCTATGCGGAAGATGGCATGACGCTCGAACAGCTCATGGCCTTCTCCGTAACCGCCGACCAGGCGCGACAGGAGCAGGTGTGGGACAATGTGAGCCGCTCTCAACTCGACGAGCCGTACCAGATCCGGCGGATGCTGACGGAGAATACCGTCCGCGCCTCCGACCGCCGCGTCCAATTCATCGGGCTCGATGCCTATGAGCAGGCCGGCGGCGCCGTCTTGCGCGACCTGTTCGAGCACGACGATGGCGGCTGGCTGCGGGATGTGCCGCTGCTCGATCGTCTCGTCACCGAGAAGCTGAAGGTGGAAGCCGAGACCATCGCGGCCGAAGGCTGGAAGTGGATCGCGGTGGCGGTGAACTTCCCCTATGGTCACACCGACGGCCTGCGCGAGCTGGACGGCGTACCGGCGGACCTGACCGATGACGAGCGTGCGACGATCGATGCGCTCAAGACTGAGTTCGGTAAGCTCAAGGCTGACTATCAGGACGCTGACGAACTGCCGGACGAGGTCGATCAACGGCTCGGGGAGATCGAGACTGCGCTGTCGACCTTCAAAACGCGGCCGGCGATCTACGATCCCTCCGACATCGCCCGCGCCGGCGTTTTCGTCAGCATCGATGACGAAGGTGCACTGTCGGTCGATCGCGGCTATGTCCGCCCGGAAGACGAAGCGCCTGTAGTCGTCGATTCGGAGGCGGAATCGGCTGTCGGTGGCGAAACCGCCGACGGGGAGGAGACCCAGGGCTCGGTCCCCCGCACGGTCATTACTGTCAGCGGTGCTCCGGTCGAACCGGAAGATGACGAGGACGACGCCATCAAGCCGTTGCCGGATCGGCTCATCACGGAGCTGACCGCGCATCGGACCTTGGCGCTACGCGATGCGTTGGCGAACGATCCCTCAGTCGCCTTCCAGGCGGTACTGCACAATTTCGTGCTGGCGACGTTCTATCGCTTCGCGACATCGAACGGTTGCCTGGAGATTGCCGTCCGCTCACCGACTCTCCCGCCGCAAGCACCGGGGCTGAATGACACCGCGTCGGCCAAGGCGATCGACATACGCCATGATGGGTGGAAGGTGCGATTGCCCAAGGAGGTGGGCGAACTCTGGGATGCGCTGATTGCGTTCGACGCGGTCGAGCAATCGTCCTTGTTCGCGCATTGCGTCTCGTTCGGCGTCAACGCGCTCTATGAGCCGGCCAATCGCTACAATTTAGGCCGCGTCTCCGCGCATGGCGTTCGCCACAGGCTCGACCAGGCCGACGTCCTGGCGCGCGCTGTCGGCCTCGACATGGCCGCGGCAGGCTGGACCACGAGCGTCGACAATTATCTCGGCCGGGTCACCAAGCCCCGCATTCTCGAAGCGGTGCGCGAGGCCAAGGGAGAGTCGTCGGTGCAGCTCATCGACCACCTCAAGAAGGGTGACATGGCCCGCGAGGCCGAACGCCTCTTGGAGGGGACGGGCTGGCTGCCCGAACCGCTTCGGCTTGCCGAGACCGACGCCGCCAGCGATGCGGCGACCAGTGAAGCGGAGGCTCTGCCCGAGTTCCTCGCTGATGACGACGAGGTCGAGGCCGAGACCGACGAAGATCACCCGCATGTCGCCGCGGCCGAATGATCCGCACCTCACGGGGCGGCGATAGCCGCTCCGCAGGGAGCTGTCTCCATCCAGTCCCATCCACAAGCCCGGCCCTGCACTGGCAGGAACCCGCCGGGCTTTCATCGTTTCAGGAGAACATTCATGTCTGCTCACCATGTCTACGACAATGCACCGCTCGGTTCACTCATCCGATACTCCGACGGCACGCCGAAGCCTCCCCCGCGCTTCACCAAGAAGCTCGCCGCGTGGCAAAATCGCAACGGCGTCGCGCGTCTCGTCAAGAAGGAACCGCAGCGCGATCGGCCAACCTATACGTCGCCCGCCAGCATCACCCTCCACGAGGGTGATTTCGCGAGTGGTGGCGTTGTGCTGATGAAAATTCTGCGTACGCATTCCGTCGATGGCGATCTCCAATTTGAGATCATCGAACGACCCGCCATCGGCGCCGTGCGCATCCTCCAGGAGCACGCCGGCGCCGCCGAACCGCTTCATCTTGCCGGAAACCGCGACGCCGCCGAACGCTGGTTGGGACAACATCACTATTCCAACGTGCGCCTCGAAGACGTCACCGAGGATGAAGTCGGTGCCGATGTCGTCGAGGGACGGGCCGCCTGACCCGCCGCTCCAACCGCCTTGCCCGCTTCACCTCATCGAGCCCGGCCACCGCGCCGGGCTCTTTCCATTTCAGGAGAACCATCATGAACGATCCACAATCGACACCCGAGCCCGCCATTGACGGCATTGCATTCGACCAGAAGCAGCGCGAATACGCGCACCGTGCTGAGGAGCTTTTGGCAGCCAACAAGGCCGTCTTGTTTGATTCACTCGCCGCCGCCGGAATCCAAAACGTCATCGTCACGTTTGACGGCTACGGCGACAGCGGCCAAATTGAGGGCATCAACACCGGGGAAGGGGAGCAAACCATCCCACTGCCATCCGACCGGATCGAGATTGCGCGGACAGCTTGGGGAAGCCCCGAGATCGAGCGTCAAACCCTGACCGTTCACGAGGCCATCGAAACGCTGGTCTATGATTTCCTCCGACAGGTCCACTCCGGTTGGGAGATCAACGACGGCGCCTATGGCGACTTCACCTTCGACGTCGCTGAGCGGACGATCAAGCTCGACTATAACGAGCGATACACGTCGTCCGAAAACTACTCCCACGAGTTTTGAGGAGGCGACAATGGGACATCCTTATCACCACGCGCTGTCCTCGGTGCGCAAATGGGGCGGGGCGGCCGAAAATTATCTGCCGCTGCATCAATGGTTCGACGAATCGAAGGCGATCACCGCCGACTTCCGTCATCGCGCGTTGCGTCATCACGCCGAAGGTATCTTCATGCTGGAGCGCTTCTTCGGCGCGACGATCACAATATCGACCGGCCGCGTCGTGCCAGTCAGATTGATCGGCGAGCAGCACGTTATCGAGGATCTCGGGTTCATCCCGACCTTCGCCGACTGGGTGCGCTGCATCAGGCCCGAACCCTGGATGGGCCGGGCCCAGCCGATCCACCGGCAGGTCGATCCTTTTGCGTCCGCCACCTGACCACCGGAACCGCCTTCTCACCCTTCATCCGATCAGCCCGGCTACGCGCGTCGGGCTACCTGCTTACGCCCTTTCGCCACCTCGCCGACGGCAATCCTTACGACGCCTATTTGCCGCCAGTCGAAACCCTGCTGGGACAACCCCAACCTGATCCCGTTGCGATGTGTCGCGTCTGGACGCGGCGGTTCGCACGTCAACGGGCAAGCCGTTTCCGCATCGCCTTCGGCGATGCGTGACATGCGAAACCTGAACCGCGTCTTCTGACCTGCTCACCGCAACGGGAAGATCAGAGGGCAGTAGCGATGTGCAGGGTTCTCAACAAGCGCAAGTCAGGCATTCCGGCAGGTGCCATCTACATCGGCCGCGGGAGCAAATGGGGCAATCCGCTCCGGATCGGCCCTGACGGCGATCGTGCGACCGTCATTGCCAAGCACGAGTGCTGGCTGCGCGATCAGCACCATCTGCTGCGTGAACTTGACGAACTGCGCGGGCACGATCTTGTCTGCTTCTGCGCACCGCTAGCTTGCCATGGCGATCTCTTGCTGTGGCTTGCCAATGCATCCCGCGAACACAGGATCGCGTGGTGGCGCGGCCAAATCGGCCATGAGGCATTGAGGTGCGGCTAGGCCGTGCGCGTCGAAATCAGTGCGGGGCGTTGCGGCGTCCGCGTCGCCACACGCCCTGAGAGGAAGAGGGCGGCCGGGACGGATTTGAGCCGGCGTGGTCGAGAGAGCGCCCCGCGGCTCGATCCTTCCCCAGCTCTTTCGAGGTTCTCACCATGACATCGCCTTCCATCTCCGTGGCCGCTGTCGCTGCCGCGCCGCTTTCCGTTGCGTCCAGTTCTGTGACGAAGGCCGGCGCGATTGCTAGCGCCGCGCATCATCTTCTTCTGCATATCGAGCGCGGTCAGCGCATCGATGCGCCGATGCTGCGCGAGGCGATGGAGAGTGCCTTTGGCGCCTCCGACGCCGATGGCGGGTGGAGCTGGAAGACGGCTTACGATGCCTGCGAGGCTGCGACCGTTCTGTTCGTTCGCAAGTTCGGTCCGGCCATGCGCGCGCGTGCCGCGTCCCCGGCCGCGATGTTGCCGATGCTGGCCAAGATCGCTGGCCTGCTTCCCACCCACACCCGCCGCTCGGAAGAGAGCGAAGCGCTTCAGCAGTTCAGTACACCCATTGTACTTGGGCTTGCGGCGAGCGCCGCGGCGGCTATCACACCTGATGACATCGTGCTGGAGCCTTCAGCCGGCACGGGCCTGCTCGCGATCCTGGCCGAGCTGTCGGGCGCGTCGCTGGTTCTCAACGAGCTCGCCGGAACTCGCGCCGAGCTTCTCTCGCTTCTCTTTCCCGGCATCGCCGTCAGCCGCTTCGACGCCGCGCATATCGACGATCATCTCGACACCGGCATCGCGCCAAGCGTCGTGCTGATGAACCCACCATTCTCGGCCGTCGCCAACGTCGATCGCCGCATGGCCGACGTTGCCTTGCGACATATAGCGTCGGCCCTGGCGCGGCTGCCCGAGGGCGGCCGGCTGGTCGCCATCACCGGGGCCAGTTGTTCGCCGGACAATCCGGTTTGGCGCGATGCCTTCATCCGGTTGGGGGAACGTGGGCGCGTCGTCTTCAGCGCCCCTATTGCCGGCGCGGTCTTCGCCAGGCACGGTACCACCATCGAGACGCGGCTGACCGTGATCGATCGGTTGCCCGCGGAAGACGCGACGGCATTTCCGTCGTCTCCTGGCGTGGCGCCGGACGTGGCCACGCTGCTCGGCTGGGTCACGGAGTGCGTTCCAGCACGGTTGCCGATCGCGAGGACTGTTGTCGCTCCGTCGATCATGCGTCCGGCCATTCCCCGAACAGTCCGCGCCTATGCCATGCGCCCTTCCGGCATCACGGCTCCCACACCGGATCCCGCGGCCGTTGAGCTCGTTTATGAGACCGTCGCATGGACACCGGCTGAGAGCGGCCGGATCACCGAGGCGCTTTATGAAGAATACGCGCTTCAATCGGTCTGTATTCCCGGCTCTCAGCCACATCCCACCAAGCTGGTACAATCCGCCGCCATGGCGTCGGTGGCACCGCCGATCCCGTCCTATCGGCCGCATCTTCCGACGGATGTCATCACCAGCGGCCTGCTGTCCGATGCGCAGCTTGAGTCCGTCATCTATGCCGGCGAGGCCCACTCTCAGTTCCTCGCGGGATCATGGACTGTTGACGAGACCTATGACCTCGTCTCCGCCGCGTCTGATGAAGCCGCGAATGCCGTGCGATTCCGGCGCGGCTGGTTTTTGGGAGATGGCACCGGCGCGGGCAAGGGCCGTCAGGTCGCCGGCATCTTGCTCGACAACTGGTTGAAGGACCGCCGCCGCGCGGTGTGGGTCAGCAAGTCCGACAAGCTGATCGAGGATGCCCAGCGCGACTGGTCAGCGCTCGGAGTGGAACGGCTTTTGGTGACGCCGCTCTCGCGGTTCCGGCAGGGGACGCCGATCCGGCTGGAGCAGGGCGTCCTGTTCACCACCTACGCCACGCTGCGATCCGACGCGCGGGACGAGAAGGTTTCGCGGGTCAAACAGATCGTGGAATGGTTGGGCGCCGATTTCGACGGTGTCATCATCTTCGACGAGAGCCACGCGATGCAGAACGCGGCCGGCGGGAAGGGCGAGCGTGGCGACCAGGCTGCGTCGCAGCAGGGCCGTGCCGGACTTCGCCTGCAGCATGCCCTGCCCAACGCGCGCATCGTCTACGTCTCGGCGACCGGCGCCACCACGGTGCATAACCTCGCCTACGCCCAGCGCCTCGGGCTCTGGGGCGGCGAAGACTTTCCGTTTGTGACGCGCGCGGAATTCGTCGAGGCGATCGAGGCTGGCGGCGTCGCGGCAATGGAAGTGCTCGCCCGCGATATGAAAGCGCTTGGCCTCTATACGGCCCGCTCCCTTTCCTATGAGGGCGTCGCGTACGAATTGGTCGAGCACCGTCTGACCGACGAACAGATCCGCATCTACGATGCTTATGCGGGGGCCTTCTCGATCATCCACAACAATCTTGAGGCCGCCATGCAGGCGGCGAACATCACGGGCGCGACGGGCACGCTCAACGCGCAGGCAAAATCCGCGGCCAGGTCCGCGTTCGAATCGGCAAAACAGCGTTTCTTCAATCATCTGATCACGGCGATGAAGACTCCGTCTCTGATCGAGTCGATCGAGCACGACCTGAGGGACGGCCATGCCGCCGTAATCCAGATCGTTTCGACAGGCGAGGCGTTGATGGAACGCCGCCTTGCGGAAATCCCGACGGAGGAATGGGGTGACGTGCAGGTCGACATCACGCCGCGCGAATATGTGCTGGATTATCTGGCACATGGCTTTCCCACCCAGCTCCACGAGCCGTTTACCGACAGTGAAGGCAATTTGTCGTCGCGTCCGGTCTATCGCGACGGCCAACCCGTGCAGTGCCGGGAGGCCGTCGCGCGGCGCGATCGCTTGATCGAGAAACTGGCTTCATTGACGCCGGTGCATGGTGCGCTCGACCAGATCGTGCAGCGCTTCGGCACCGACATCGTGGCCGAGGTGACGGGTCGCTCCCGCAGGATCGTCCGCAAGCGAGGGGCGGACGGCATCGATCGATTAGTCGTTGAGAACCGCGCCGGCTCCGCCAACCTTGGCGAGACCCAGGCATTTATGGATGACACGAAACGCATCCTCGTCTTCTCCGACGCGGGCGGTACCGGGCGTTCCTATCACGCTGACCTCGCGGCAAGGAACCGAAGGCTCAGAGTCCATTATCTTCTGGAAGCGGGATGGAAGGCCGATGCGGCCATCCAGGGATTGGGCCGTACCAACCGCACCAATCAGGCACAGCCGCCGCTGTTCAGGCCCATTGCAACCAATGTGAAAGCCGAAAAGCGCTTCCTCTCGACCATCGCGCGGCGTCTCGACACGCTCGGCGCCATCACCAAGGGGCAGCGCCAGACCGGCGGGCAGGGCCTGTTTCGTCCCGAAGACAATCTGGAGAGCCACTACGCTCGGGACGCGCTGCGCCAGCTCTACGTCCTGCTGGTCACCGGCAAGGTCAGGGATTGTTCGCTTGGAGCGTTCGAGGACGCGACCGGGCTGAAGCTCACCGACTCCAACGGCATCAGGGATGAGCTGCCGCCGATCACGACATTCCTCAATCGCCTGCTGGCGCTGACCATCGATCTCCAGAACGTCCTTTTTACCATGTTCGAGCAGTTGCTGACGGCGCGGATCGAGGGCGCTATCGCGTCCGGCACATATGATGTTGGACTGGAGACGCTGAATGCCCTGAGTTTTGTGGTCTCCGGCCGGCAGTCGATCTACACCCACCCTGGCACGTCTGCAGAGACAAGGCTGCTGACCATTACCCAGCGCGAGCGCAACCGGCCGATCACATCAGATGAGGCGCTGGCGCGTCTCTCCGATCCCCGCGCAGTTCCTTTGGTCAACAGCCAGTCCGGCCGCCCTGCCGTGCAGGTCCCGGCTCGAAGTCTGATGCTCGACGACGGCGAAGTCGAACGCCGGGTTCGCCTGATCCGTCCGATGGAACATCCGACCATCCCGCTGGCAATGCTGCCGCAGACCAACTGGCGGGAAGTCGACCGTGGCACCTTTGTCGGCGCCTGGGCGGCCGAAGTCGCCGAGATTCCCGAGTTCACCGACAGTGAGATCCACATCGTTGCTGGTTTGCTGTTGCCGATCTGGAAGCGCCTGCCGAACGAATCGACGCGGGTGTATCGGCTCCAGACCGACAGTGGCGAGCGGATTATCGGCCGCAAGGTCTCGCCCGCCTGGGTCGCCGGTGCGCTGGAGGCGGGAACGTCGAATCTTTCGCCAGACGACGCCTTTGCCGCGCTGATCGATGGCAAGACCATCCTCGATCTCGCCGATGGTCTTCAGCTCAGGCGCGTCCGCGTGATGGGTGCGAACCGGATCGAATTGACCGGTTTCTCCGAGTCGATGCGGGATCGGCTGCGCGCCTACGGCCTGTTCGGTGAGATCATTTCGTGGAAGCTGCGTTTCTTTGTCCCAGTCGATGCGACCGGCCCTGCGATCCTCGCCAAGGTTCTGGAGTGCTATCCGATTGCGCGCATCGCCGATCGGGCGGCGGCGTGACATGCCGCGCAATGCGGCAGAGCTGGCACATCGCCTCGCGCGCGAGGCCGAGGCGGTGTGCCGTCACTATCTCTCCAACGGACGTCGCGTCGGCAATTACTGGCAGGTCGGCGACGTCCGGAATACGTCCGGCCGATCGATGTTCGTCCGCCTGAAACCGAAAGGCCCCGGCGGGCGCCCGGCCGGCAAATGGACCGACGCGGCGACCGGCGAGCACGGGGATCTCCTCGACGTGATCCGGGAGAGTTGCGGCCTGGTCGATTTCCACGATGTTGCGGACGAGGCACGACGCTTCCTGAGCCTGCCGCAATCCGAGCTGGAGCCGGGCTATCGACCGCGTTGGTCTTCAGCGCCGACCGGCTCGTCGGAATCGGTACGGCGTCTGTTCGCCATGTCGAAACCGATTGCCGGTACGGTCGTGGAAACCTATCTGCGTGGACGCGGCATCACCGACCTGAATGGCATCGACAGCCTGCGATTCCATCCACGCTGCTACTATCGTCCCGAGGCCGACGCGCCGACCGAAATCTGGCCCGCAATGATCGCGGCCGTTACTGACCTCCGGGGCCACATCACCGGCGCGCACCGAACATGGCTCGATCCGTCCGGGCGCGACAAGGCGCCGGTCGATACACCACGTCGGGCGATGGGCCACCTTCTCGGGCACGCGGTCCGCTTCGGTCCGGCTGGCGACGTGATGGCGGCCGGCGAGGGCATTGAGACCATGCTGTCGCCCCGCTGCGTCATGCCCACTATGGCGATGGTTGCAGCACTCTCGGCCGCGCATCTCGGAGCCATCCTGTTCCCGGCAACGCTGCGTCGGCTCTATGTCGTCCGTGACAACGATGCGGCGGGCGATGGTGCGGTGGCAGGACTGTTCGACAGGGCGCAGTCGGCCGGAATCGAGGCGATGGTGCTGTCGCCGCGGTGTGGAGACTTCAACGAGGATCTGCGGAATTTTGACGTGGACGCGCTACGTGCAGCGTTGCGCGTCCAACTCGTTCCCGAAGACTTGGCCCGCTTCTTGAGCACGGGGGTGTAGACGGAAATAGGGGATGAGGCTGGTACTCCGCCCTGACGAGGTACCATCGACCTCGGAGCTTCCTTGTTGGCGGAGAGGACCGCGCCCACGGCCTTCTTGAGAGGGCGACCCTGCGGCAAGCGGTC
>LNFM01005511.1_pt1 | contig 21826 bp, 19 predicted proteins | sample 596031 | NCBI WGS metagenome assembly LNFM01 (sample SAMN04254537, study PRJNA301005) | activated carbon metagenome | isolation source: dual media filters at the Ann Arbor, Michigan drinking water treatment plant | place: USA: Ann Arbor
AAGAACCTGATCCGGCCGTACCGCGTCGGCATGTCGTGCGGGTTCTGCCACGTCGGCCCGGCGCCCTCCAATGCGCCGAAGGATCCGGAAAACCCGCAATGGGCCAACCTGAATTCCAATCCCGGCGCGCAGTATTTCTGGGTCGACCGCATCTTCATCTGGAACCCGGTCAAGGTGAAGGAGAACTTCATCTTCCAGCTGTTCCATACGTCGCAGCCGGGCGCGCTCGACACCTCCTTCGTATCGACCGACAACATCAACAACCCGCGCACGATGAATGCGATCTACAGCCTCGGCGCGCGTTTGAAAGCCGGCGAGGCCTGGAAGGAAAGGCTTGCCGGCGGCGCGCTCGACAACAAGCAGTTCGCCGATTACCCGCAAACAAAGTCGGTCACCGAAGGTTTCACGCCGCCCGGCCTGTTCGTGCCGAAGGACACCGTTTACACGACGCGCGTTCTCAAGGACGGCTCGGATTCGGTCGGCGCGCTCGGCGCGCTCAACCGTGTCTATCTGAATATCGGCCTGTTCAGCGAAGAGTGGCTGCTGCACTTCAACCCGCTGGTCGGCGGCAAGCGCATCACGCCGATCCCGATCGCCACCAACAATAAGAACTCCTCTTACTGGCTGGCGACGCAGGAGCAGACCGCCGACCTGGCGCTGTTCTTCGTCAAGACCGGACGTCCGGACAAGCTCGCCGATACGCCGGAAGGCAAGGCCACTCCGCCGGATGCGGGAAGGCTCGACCGCGGCAAGACCGTGTTCGCGGAAAATTGCGCGCGCTGCCATTCCTCGAAGCAGCCGCCCAACGTCTGTCTGGCCGGCCAGCCGTGCAAGGCCGGGCAGATCGTCGAAAACACTGGCGAATATTTCGACTGGATGCGCGCAGAAGTGAAAAAGCCCGATTTCCTCGAAGGCAATTTCCTGTCCACCGACCGCCGCGTCTCGATTCAGGAGATCGGCATCAACGCCTGTTCGCCGCTGGCGACCAATGCCATTCGCGACAATATCTGGGACAATTTCTCGTCCGAGACCTACAAGACGCTGCCGGCGACCGGCAAGATCACGGTCTACAATCCGATCGACGGCACGCCGTCCGAGTACGACATGCCCGGCGGCGGCCGCGGCTATGTGCGGCCGGCTTCACTGACCAGCCTCTGGTCGTCGGCGCCGTTCCTGCAAAACAATTCGGTCGGCGACTTCAACGGCGACCCGAGCGTCGACGGCCGCCTGAAGGCTTTCAATCAGGCGATCGAGCAGATGCTGTGGCCGGAAAAGCGCGACATCGACAACAAGTCGACCGACCGCGTGCCCGGCATCGGCGACAAGGTGCCCGGACCGAGCAAGATATTGCGCACCACCGCGCGCAGTTATCTCAAAGTGCCGGCGGGCTATCTGCCGGGCGATCTCTCGACCATCGCCGGCAACTGGGGCGCGTGGCTGCATTATCTGGCGCCATGGCTGTTTACCGACATCGGCGACGTCCAGATCGGTCCGATCCCGGAAGGCACGCCGGTCAATCTGCTCGCCAACCTCAACCCGCTGTCGGAGAGCACCGATATCAAGGACCGCATCGCGCACACCAAGAAGCTGGTCGATCTGGTGTTCAAGCTGAAGAAGGACCTCAAGTCGCTGCCGGAAAACGCCACCGACAAGCAGGCGGCCGAGGTCTTTATCAAGCGCGTGCCGGAACTGCTGTCGCTCAACAAGTGCCCCGACTTCATCGTCAACAAGGGCCACTACTTCGGCAGCAATCTCGCCGACGACGACAAGCGTTCGCTGATCGAGTTTCTAAAGACCATGTAGAGCGGAGGGGGACGTCCGTGAACGCGCAAAACTCTGGCCAAAAGCCTGACTACGAATATATCGTCGTCGGCTCCGGTGCGGGCGGCGGCGTTGTCGCCGCGCGTCTGGCGGAAGCCGGCCACACCGTGCTGCTGCTGGAAGCCGGCGGCGATCCGAAGCTGTTGCAAGGCGATGGCCCGGTGAGCGCCAATCGTCTGCCGGCGGACTACGAAGTGCCGTGCTTCCAGGCGATGGCCGCGGAAAACGAGGGAATGAAGTGGGATTTCTTCGTCCGCCATTATGCCGACACCGCGCAGCAGGAACGCGACGACAAATTCATCAAGGCGGAAGATGGCGTTCTCTATCCGCGCGCCGGCACGCTCGGCGGCTGCACCGCGCACAATGCGATGATCATGGTCTATCCGAACAACGAGGACTGGAACCATGTCGCGCAATTGATGAACGATCCGTCGTGGGCGGCCAAGCCGATGCGGCGTTATTTCCAGCGGCTGGAAAACTGCCATCACCGCATTTTGTTGCGCTGGCTGTATAAGCTGACCGGTATCAATCCGAGCCGGCACGGTTTCTCCGGCTGGCTGCAAACCGAGAAGGCGATCCCGAAATCGGCGCTGAAGGACCGGGAACTGGTCGACATCGTCGAGAAGTCGGTGTGGACCGTGTTCTGGAGTTTGGCCAGCATCTGGGAGCGCATCACCTGGTTCTTCCAGGGCAAGGGCGATCCGAATGACTGGCGGCTGGTCCAGAAGAACGCCTTCGGCATTCATTACCCGCCGCTGAGCACGCGCGGCCATGCCCGCAACGGCACGCGCGAATTCCTCATCGACGTGGCGCGCCGTTATCCCGACCGGCTGAAAATCGAACTGAATGCGCTGGCCACCGAAGTGCTGTTCGACGAGCGCAACTGCGCCATCGGCGTCGCCTATCTCAAAGGCGCCAAGCTTTACCGCGCCTCTTACGATCCGGCGAAAACCCCTGGCACGCCGCAGAAAGCCTATGCGGCGAAAGAGGTCATCCTCTCCGGCGGCGCCTTCAACACGCCGCAGCTTCTGATGCTGTCCGGCATCGGCCCAAGAGAAGACCTCGAAGCGCTCGGCATCAAGACCCGCGTCAACCTGCAAGGCGTCGGCAAGAATTTGCAGGACCGCTACGAAGTCGGCGTCGTCAATCGCCTGAAAAGACCATGGTCGGTGCTCAAGGACGCGACTTTCACCACCAGCGATCCTCAGTACAAGCAATGGGACCGCTGGTGGCGCAAAGGCGTCTACACCACCAATGGCGCGGCCATTGCCGTCATCAACCGTTCGCAGGTGTCGCGGCCTGTGCCGGACCTGTTCATGTTCGCGCTGCTTGGCAAGTTCAAAGGTTATTTTCCTGGCTTCTCGAAAGTCGTCGCCGACAATCTCAACGTGCTGACCTGGTGCATTCTCAAAGCGCACACGGAAAACCACGGCGGCACGGTCAAGCTGCGTTCCAAGGACCCGCTCGATCCGCCGGCGATCAATTTCCATTATTTCCAGGAAGGCACCGACAAGGACGGCGAGGATCTTGCTTCGGTGGTCGATGGCATCCAGTTCGTGCGCACTTTGACGGCGCCGATCGCCGAGTATATCGCCGAGGAAGAATTGCCCGGTCGCGCGCTGCAAACGCGTGAGCAACTCGGCCAGTTCGTCAAGGACAATGCCTGGGGCCATCACGCCTCGTGCACCTGCGCCATCGGCCCGCGCACCGACCCGCAGGCCGTGCTTGACTCGAATTTCCGCGTCTACGGCACCAGCAATCTGCGCGTTGTCGACGCCTCGGCATTCCCGAAAATCCCCGGCATGTTCATTGTCTCGGCGGTTTACATGATCGCCGAAAAAGCGGCCGACGCCATTTTATCCGCCGCCGGGCACGGCAAGCTGCCGAAATGCACTTATGGCGACGGCTTCTGGTGTAAGGTGCGCCGCACATTGTGCTGCGCCGCCGACGGCATCGCCGCGGTGTTTGCGTTCTTGGCGCCGGCGATCACGGCGCTTGTCGGCGTCGTCGGCACGGTCGTGGCGCTGCTGGCGGTGATCGTGCTGGCGAGCTGGTTCTGGTTCGAAGTGCCGCCGGAAAAGCCCGATGCGAAAAAAGAGCAGGAGGCGATCGGCACTTTGACCAAACTGGCGGTGGCGCAGGAGGAGGCGATCGCCACAGCGCCGGGCGGGGCCTTGCCCGCCGCCAATGCCTGCGTCAAGGCCAACGTTACGGTCAACGAATATCAGACGCCGCGATTGAATGTCGGCTTCCTCGCCGGCAGACCCGGCGGCGAGCGCACCTACAAGGCCTGGGTCCGCTTCGCCAATGCCGCCGACACGCCGGGCGACGACCGTACCGCCGATTTCCGCAGCATGGCGATCAAGCTGATCGGCGTCAGCGGCGAGCGCAACAAGGTCGCCGCCGATGAAGGCAACACGCAGGACCTTTTGTTCAACGGCCATGCCGCCTATTTCGCCGGCGATCCGCAGCAGCTCGCCAGCTACTTTTCGGCTTGCACCAAAGGCGGCGGCTGCAATGCGTGGAAGAATCCCTTTGTCGCCTGGAACCACATCACCCATCCGCGCGGCGCCTATAATCTCTGGCGCGGCAGCAAGGTGTATCCGACGCTACAGAGCGTCGCCTGGTCGAGCGTGACGCCGTTCGCGCTCGGCGACGCGCAGGTGAAATACGCCGCGATCCCGTGCAGCCAGCAGGCGCAATATGGCGGCCCCGGCGACACCTCTTTTTATTTGCAGCAGCGGTTGCAGGCGCGGCTCGATCCCGCCAACAACAATCACATTTGTCTCGACCTCAAGGTGCAACTGCGCAACGATCCGCCGCACCAGCCGATCGAGAATGCGCTGGTGCGCTGGAAGCCCAGCGTCACGGGCTGGCAGCAGGTCGCCCGCGTCGATATCTATCCGCAGGCTTTTACCTCGCCGGCGCAGCAGCAGTTTTGCGAGCGCCTCGCCTACAATCCCTATCAGGGCCTCAAGGTGCACGCGCCGCTTGGCGGCATCAATAGCGCCCGCGGCGAAACCTTGCCGGCGGCGCATGCCGCGCGTCTCAAGGCCCATGGCTGGAAACCCTTCGCGCCCGGCGAAGTGACCGGCGACGAGAAATTCAACTAGTCAGTCTTTCAGGCGCTCGCCTTGCCGGGGCCGGCCAGAATATCCGCCAGCATCGCCATGCGAACCAGATCGGACAGGCTGTTGGCCGCCATCTTGGTCATGACATTGGCGCGGTAGATTTCCACCGTGCGCGGCGAGATGCCGAGATCGAAAGCGATGGTCTTGTTGGCGTTGCCCGCGACCAGCCCATCGAGCACCTGGCGCTCGCGGTTCGACAGCGCGGCCAGCTTCTCGGTGATGGCGACGAGTTCAGCCTTGCGCTTGCCGGCGCCGGCATCGCGGTTGAGCGCCGAGCGCACCGCAGCGATCAGCTGATCGTCGTCGAAAGGCTTCTCCAGGAAATCGACGGCGCCGACTTTCATCGCCTCGACCGCCAGCGATATGTCGCCGTGGCCGGTGATGACGATTACCGGCAAATCCGGATTGCTGTCGCGGAGCTGGCGCAACAGGTCGATGCCGGTCATCTCCGGCATGCGCACGTCGGTGACGACGCAGCCGGAATTGACCTGCGGCAGAATGGCGAGAAAAGCCTTGGCCGACTCGAAGCCCTGCACCGTGAGCCCGGCGGTCTTGAGCAGAAACTCAAGCGACTGCCGCACCGCGTCGTCGTCATCGATCACGTAAATGGCCGGCTCAGGCTGCATCGTCGACATCCCCTTCCTCTACGGCAGCAAGGGTGAAATGGAAAGTGGTGCCGCCCTTGGCATTGGCCTCCACCCAGATGCGCCCGCCATGCGCCTCGATAATGGTGCGCGAAATCGACAGGCCGACGCCCATGCCCTGGCGCTTGGTGGTGACGAAGGGCTGGAACAGCTGTTCGGCGATTTCCGGCGCGATGCCGGAGCCGGAATCCGAGACGCTCACCCGGATATGATTGCCTTCGTCGGGCATGACCGCGATCAAGAGTTCGCGCACCGGTGCGCCTTCCATGGAGTCCATCGCGTTGCGAATGAGGTTGAGCAGCACCTGCTGCACCTGAACCCGGTCGGCCAGCACCAGATCGACGCTCGGGTCGAAATGAAATTGCACGCGAATGCCGCGATCCTTGATACCGACCAGCGCCAGCGCGCTGGCTTCCTCGATCAGCTTGGTGATGTTTTCCACCCGCCTTTCGCTTTCGCCGCGCGAGACGAAATCACGCAAGCGGCGAATGATGTGCCCGGCGCGCATCGCCTGGTCGGCGGCCTTGCCGAGCGCATCGCGCAAGGTCACGGAATTCTCGTCAGTCGCCCCCTCCAGCAGGCGCTGCGAACCCTTGATGTAATTCGAGATCGCCGCCAGCGGTTGATTCAACTCGTGCGCCAGAGTCGAGGCCATCTCGCCCATCGCGGTCAGGCGCGAAATATGCACCAGTTCAGATTGCAGTTCCTGCAAGCGCGCTTCGGTCTGCTGCCGTTCGGTCAGGTCGCGGATGAAGCCGGTGAAAAACCGCTGCGTGCCGGATTTCATCTCGCCGACCGCCAATTCCATCGGAAAGGTCGAGCCGTCCATGCGCCGGCCGACGACGACGCGGCCGATGCCGATGATGCGGCGCTCGCCGGTGTTCATATAACGGTGCAGATAGCCGTCGTGATTTTTGCGATACGGCTCCGGCATCAGCATATTGACGTTCTTGCCGATCGCCTCTTTCGCCGAGCACCCGAACAGCCGCTCGGCCGCCGATGAGAACGACTGCATGACGCCGCGCTCGTCGATGACGATCATCGCTTCCGGCACGGTGTCGAGAATGGATTGCAGATGCGCCTCGCGCGCCAGCGCATTGCGGGTCATGATTTTGGCGCGCACCTGGCCGCGGTGCAACAACTCGCCGCCCCACGATACGCCGATGGCCAGCACCAGAAAAATCACGCCGCTGATGATGGCGAGAGTCGAAAAGCCGGACAGTTCCGGTATCAGCGCGAAGGCCGCCACGAGCCCAAGGCCGGTTGCCAGCAGTCCGGGGCCGAGGCCGCCGAGGCCGGCGGCGATCAGCACCGGCGGCAGAAAATAAAGAAAAATCGAATCGGTGTGCAGAATGGGGGTGAGAAGCGCCCGCACTGCCAAAGCCAAAGCGACAGCGGTTGGCGCGGCGCCGTAGCGCCATGCCCTGTGGGCCTCGTCGCGGGAAAAAACCTTCGATGAATCAACGGTATAGGGCATTACATCCATCGTACGGAGGCGGGCCAATGACGAGCTACATGCCCGCCGGCGGCTCCGGAAAACTACCTAGGGAGATTATCTGAATTTCGCAGGCCTGACGCCAGCGGTATCGAGGACCATCGAAATTCATTCGAAGGGCCTCGCGTCATGCACCTCCAGGCAACGACCCCGCGCAACGTCTTCACCCAACCCGCTTCGCGCGCCGCAAGGCCGGTGCCGCAAGCGCCGGCGCTCGGCGAAACGGTCGAAATGATGGGCGCGGTGATGCCGTTTGCCCGCAATGCCGAAATCTACGGCGAGAACGAACCGGCCGAATATCTCTACAGGGTCATCAGCGGCGCGGTGCGCACCTACAAGGTTCTCAACGACGGCCGCCGCCAGATCGGCGCCTTCTATCTGACCGGCGACGTATTCGGCCTGGAGATCGGGGACGTGCACAGCTTCTCGGCTGAAGCCATTGCCGACTGCAAGATCATGCTGATCAAGCGCAGCACCATGGTCGCGCTGGCCTCGCGCAGCCACGATGTCGCCCACCAGCTCTGGACCATGACCGCCGCGGAATTGCAGCGGGCGCAGGCGCACATCATGCTGCTGATCAAGACGGCGCAGGAACGAGTTGCCGGCTTCCTTCTGGAAATGGCGGCGCGCACGCCGGGCAGCACCTCGGTCGAATTGCCGATGTCGCGCCAGGACATCGCCGACTATCTCGGCCTCACCATCGAAACCGTGTCGCGCACCTTGACGCAGCTTGAAAACGCCGCGGCGATCGCGGTGCCGAGTTCGCGCCGCATCGTGTTGCGCAATCCGGCCGCGCTGAGCCGCCTGAACGCCTGATTTCGAACGGTGAATGATCCCGAAAAGTGGGAACCGGTTTTCGGAAAAGATCATGCTCATGAACGAGTTCTAAGCCGAACGTCTATTCTTCCCGGACGTTCTTGGTGAAACTGCCCCGGCTCAATTGGCCGGGGCCTTTTTGTGCGGCCGCGGTTCGCCGGCCATGCCGTTGACCTGAATCAAACGGGACGCCGGCGCATCGTGGTCTGATGGCGCCGAACCACAGGAGAGACGCCATGATCGCCAGCGATGTCATGACCCGCAAAGTGATTTCGATCGATCCGGACTCCACCGTGCTGCAGGCGGCGCGCCTGATGCTGCAACACCGCATCAGCGGCCTGCCGGTGCTCGACAGTACCGGCAAGCTTGTCGGGGTCGTTTCGGAAGGCGATTTCCTGCGCCGCCGGGAAACCAAAACCGAGCGTCACCGTTCGCGCTGGCTCGAATTTCTCATGGGGCCAGGCGCAATGGCGAGCGAATACACCCATTCGCACGGCAACAAGGTTGCCGAGGTGATGACCACGGACGTGCAGTTTGTCGATGACAGCGCGCCGCTGCAGGACATCGTCGAGCTGATGGAGAAGCACCGCATCAAGCGCGTGCCGGTGGTGTGCGGTGGCGAACTGGTTGGCATCATCACCCGCTCGAACTTGATGCGCGCCATGGTCAGCATGGCGCGCGTCGCGCCCGATGTGATCCAGGCCAGGGACGACATCGGCATCCGCGAGCAATTGCTGGCGGAAATGCAGAAGGAACACTGGGCGCCGGTGGCCCTCACCGAAGTCTCGGTCCACGATGGCGTGGTGGAATTGTCCGGTGTGCTGACTGATGAACGCCAGCGCGTGGCGCTCAAGGTCGCGGCCGAGAACATTCCCGGCGTTAAAGCGGTGAAAGATAACATGGTCTGGGTCGAGCCGCTGACTGGCATGACCATCGAGGCGCAAGGCGAAATGTCAGGCGAAGCAAGGCTGCGCTAGCGCCACCACGAAATTTACCGGCAATTGATCTTGCTCAACGCTTCGCTCGCGCCGCGGCCGATGATGCTTCGAGCGGAATACATCCGCCGGGGAAACGGACCATGTCGAACGTCGCGCAACCGGCGCCTGGCGCCGCGATAACAGCGATGAAGGAAACCAACTGGTTCGCGTCGAACTGGGGGCTCATCGCCGCCTTCGCGGCGCTTGTCGCCATATTGCTTCTGCCGACGCCGGCCAATCTGCCGGTCGCCGGCCATCATATGCTTGCCATTCTCGCTTTCGCCGTCATCCTCTGGATGACGGAAGCGATCGACTATGCAGTGTCGGCCATCGTCATCGCGGTGCTGATGGCCTTCCTGCTCGGCCTGGCGCCGAACGTCGCCAATCCGAAGGTGCTGCTCGGCACCTCGGGCGCGCTGACCCTGGCATTCAGCGGTTTTGCCAACACCGCTTTGGTGCTGGTCGCCTCCGCGCTGTTCCTCGCCGCCGCCATGACGGTGACCGGCCTCGACAAGCGCATCGCGCTCAGCATTCTGTCGCGCGTCGGCACCAAGACGCATCATGTCGTCATCGGCACCATCCTCGTCGGCTTCGTCATCGCGCTGATGGTGCCGTCGACCACCGCGCGCGTCGCCTGCCTGGTGCCGATCACGCTCGGCATCATCGCCGCCTTCGGCGTCAGCAAGCGCAGCGCCTTCGCCGCGATGCTGATGCTGACCACGGTGCAGACCGCCAGCATCTGGAATGTCGGCATCAAGACCGCGGCGGCGCAGAACATGGTCGCCATCGGCTTCATCGAGAAGACCTTCAACCAGACCATCACCTGGCTGAACTGGTTCATCGCCGCCGCGCCGTTCGCGGTACTGATGTGCGTCGTTCTCTATTTCGTCATGACGCGGATGATGAAGCCGGAAGTGACGGAAGTTCCGGGCGGCCATGAAGGCATCCGCAAGTCGCTTTCCGACCTTGGGCCGATCAAGGCGTCCGAGCTGAAACTGCTGCTGCTGTCGCTGACCCTGATCGGCTTCTGGGCGACCGAGGGCATCCTGCACAAATTCGACACCTCGACCACGACCATCACCGCCGTAGCGCTGATGTTTATGCCCGGCTTCGGCATTCTCACCTGGAAGGATGCGCAGGCGCGCATTCCGTGGGGCACGGTGATCCTGTTCGGCGTCGGCATCAGCCTCGGCACCGCGTTGCTGCAAACCCAGGCCGCCACCTGGCTGGCCAATATCGCGGTCGCCCAGTTCGGCCTGACCAATGCCACGGCCTTGTTCATTCTCGGCACGATGAGCCTGTTCCTGGTCGTCATCCATCTCGGTTTCGCCAGCGCCACGGCGCTCGCCGCCGCCATGATCCCGATCGTCATCGCCGTGCTCAAGGGCGTGGCGACACCCGGCATCAACATCGTCGGCATGACTATGCTGTTGCAGTTCGTGGTGTCGTTCGGCTTCATCCTGGTGGTCAACGCGCCTACGTGTAGCTTCGCCCGCTGAGTCGCAACAAAAAAGCCCCGGCATCGCTGCCGGGACTTTTCGTATTGAAGCGAACTAGAACTTGTACGTCACGCCGGCGCCGATCAGCCACGGATCGAGGTTCACCTTGCCGGTCAACGGGCCGACATTGCTGTCGCCGTCCCACTTCGGCCGCAGCCACAGCTTCTTGACGTCGACGTTGATGCCCCAGTGCTTGTCGATCATGTAGTCGAAGCCGATCTGCAAGGCGGGCGACCATGAATTGTGCAGATGGCTGCGGGTGATGATCACGCCGGCGCCGTTCGCCGTGTTGCCAGCGGTCTGGCTGAAGAACACCGTGTAGTTCACGCCGGCGCCGATATAGGGCTTGAACGCGCCGAAATTGGTGAAGTGATACTGCAACGTCAAAGTCGGCGGCAGCACCCACGACTTGCCGACATCGAGACCATTGGTGGCGGCGACGCCGGTGCCCGTCACATGATGCTTGGTGACGCCGAGGATGAGTTCGGCCGCCCAGTTCTTGTTGAAGAAGTAAGTGATGTCGAGTTCCGGCACCACCGTGTCGGAGGTGGTGACGCCGGAGCCCGGCACCTGATCGACGTACCCGGAATTGCGCGTCACGACGCCAAGCGCGCGTACGCGGATCATCCACGGATTGAACGGCTCGGCCATCGGCACCGCTTTGTAAGCGGACTTGGCCGGGAGATCGGCCGCGAGCGCCGGATGAATTGCGCCACCCAGCAACGCCGCCGCGAAAAGCGACGGTACGAACGCTTGACGAGAAATCATCGGTTCCCCCTGTAACCCAGGCTTATTTGGCGCGTGGAGGCGGCGCCTTGGACCGCCCATAAAATGGCTTGCGCGCCTTAAATTTGATCATATCAAAATTGCGCACGCAAGCGCGTATATTCGCCATGCAATTCACGCATAGGTTGGGGAGCGGATCGAAATCCTCGATTTTTCGGACGGTGGCTTGACCTGAATCAAGACCGCTCCGCCGGCCGCGTCGGATATTGCCCGGCAACGCCCGCTTATTTCCGGTCAGCCATAAAACGGAACCCTTCTCATGGCGAACGTGCTCGCTCCACAAAAACGGATGACTATCGGCGAAGGCGGCCTGGCCTTGACCTTCGCCGCCTTGGCGCTGCTCTGCATTGTCATCGCCGCCAAGGCTTACACGCCGGAATATGCGTTCCATGCCTATCTGTTTACCGCGGCCAGCGTCGCCAGCGTCTTTGCCATCGTCAATCGCTACTATGATCGTCCGGCGGAGACGCCGCTGACCATCGACGGCAAGCCCAATTACAATATGGGCCCGGTCAAGTTCGCCACCATTATCGCCATGTTCTGGGGCATCGCCGGCTTTCTCGTCGGCCTCATCATTGCCCTGCAGCTGGCGTTCCCGGCGCTCAATTTCGATCTACCCTGGATCAGCTTCGGCCGTTTGCGGCCGCTGCACACCTCGGCGGTGATCTTCGCCTTCGGCGGCAACGTGCTGCTCGCCACCTCGTTCTATGTGGTGCAACGCACCTGCCGCGCGCGGCTGGCCGGCGATCTCGCGCCGTGGTTCGTGGTGCTCGGCTATAACTTCTTCATCCTCATCGCCGGCACCGGCTATCTGCTCGGCATCACCCAGTCGAAGGAATATGCCGAGCCGGAATGGTACGCCGATTTGTGGCTGACCGTGGTGTGGGTCACCTATCTGCTGGTGTTCCTCGCCACCTTGTGGCGCCGGCAAGAGCCGCACATTTATGTCGCCAACTGGTTCTATCTCGCCTTCATCGTCACCATCGCCGTGCTGCATCTCGGCAATAACGCCGCCGTGCCGGTGTCGATCTTCTCGCCGAAGTCCTACATCGTCTGGTCCGGCGTGCAGGATGCCATGGTGCAGTGGTGGTATGGCCATAACGCGGTCGGCTTCTTCCTCACCGCCGGCTTCCTCGCCATCATGTATTACTTCATTCCGAAGCGCGCCGAACGCCCGGTCTATTCCTATCGCTTGTCGATCATCCACTTCTGGGCGCTGATCTTTCTCTACATCTGGGCGGGTCCGCATCATCTGCATTACACGGCGCTGCCGGACTGGGCGCAGACGCTCGGCATGACCTTCTCGATCATGCTGTGGATGCCGTCATGGGGCGGCATGATCAACGGCATCATGACCCTGTCGGGCGCCTGGGACAAACTGCGCACCGATCCGGTGCTGCGCCTGATGGTCGTGTCGGTCGCCTTCTACGGCATGTCGACCTTCGAAGGCCCGATGATGTCGGTGAAAGTCGTCAACTCATTGTCGCACTACACCGACTGGACCATCGGCCACGTCCATTCCGGCGCGCTCGGATGGGTCGCCTACATTTCGTTCGGCGCGATCTATTGCCTGGTGCCGTGGCTGTGGAATCGCCAGCTGTACTCTCTCAAGCTCGTCAATTGGCACTTCTGGATCTCGACCATCGGCATCGTGCTCTACATTACATCGATGTGGGTGTCCGGCATCCTGCAAGGCCTGATGTGGCGCGCTTACACCTCGCTCGGCTTCCTCGAATATTCCTTCGTCGAAACCGTCGAGGCCATGCATCCCTTCTATGTCATCCGTGCGCTGGGAGGCTTCCTGTTCCTCTGCGGCGCGCTGGTCATGGTCTGGAATCTCTGGAAAACCGTGAATGCGGCGGAAGCCGAGCAGCCTGCCGGCGTCGCGCTGGCGCCTGCGGAATAGGGCTGAGAACAACATGTCACTCTGGCAAAAACACGCCATCTTCGAGAAGAACTCGATCGTTCTCGTGATCGGCATTCTGGTGGTCATCGCCATCGGCGGTCTGGTCGAAATCGCGCCGCTGTTCTATCTCAAGAACACGATCGAGAAGGTCGACGGCGTGCGGCCCTATGCGCCGCTCGAGCTGGCCGGCCGCAACATCTATGTCCGCGAGGGCTGCTATCTCTGCCACTCGCAGATGATCCGGCCGCTGCGCGACGAGGTCGAGCGTTACGGCCATTACTCGCTCGCCGCCGAGAGCATGTACGACAAGCCGTTCCAGTGGGGCTCGAAGCGCACCGGGCCGGATCTCGCCCGCGTCGGCGGCAAGTATTCCGACGAATGGCACCGCGATCATTTGCGCGACCCGCGCGCCGTGGTGCCGGGCTCGGTCATGCCGGGCTACGGCTTTCTGGCGGCGACCGAACTGGATTTCCGGAACATCGGCGATGATTTGAAAGTCCTGCGGCTGCAGGGCCAGCCCTACACGCAGGAAATGATCGACAACGCCGCCAAGGACGCCGCCACCCAGGCAACAACCGACGCGGCCGAGGGCGATGCCGTGATCAAGCGTTACCCGAAAGCGCAGGTCCGCGACTTCGACGGCAACCCGGCCAAGGTCTCCGAAGCCGATGCCTTGATCGCCTATCTGCAAATGCTCGGCACGCAGGTCGACTTCAAGCTTTACGACGACAAAGCCAACATCCGGTGAGCACGATGGACCCGACCTACAAAGCCGTATCCGAGTTCGCCCAGATATGGGGCCTCGTTTACTTCTGCGCCATCTTCACGGCAGTGGCGATTTACGCGCTGTGGCCATCGCGCAAACAGCAATTCGATGAAGCGGCGCGCATTCCGTTGCGGGAGGACTGACCGGTGGCAGACGAACATAAAGATATCGATGCGGTCACCGGGACCGCGACCACCGGCCACGAATGGGACGGCATCCGCGAGTTGAACACGCCGCTGCCGCGCTGGTGGCTGTGGTCGTTCTACATCACCATCGTCTGGGCGATCGGCTATTGGGTGGTCTATCCGGCCTGGCCGTTGCTGACGACATCGACGCAAGGCATCACCGGCTGGCATGCGCGCAGCGCCATCATCACCGATCTTGCCGAACTCAAGGTCCAGCGCGGACCGCTGATGGACCAGCTCGCCAGCGCCTCGCTGCCGGAAATTGCCGATAGTCCGCAACTGCTCGACTTTGCCCGCGCGCAGGGCCGGGTCGCCTTCGCCGACAACTGCGCGCCCTGTCATGGCGCCGGCGGCGGCGGCGCCAAGGGCTACGCCAATCTCAACGACGACGACTGGCTGTGGGGCGGCAAGATCGCCGACATCGAGCAGACCATCCGCTTTGGCGTGCGCTCCACCCACGACAAGGGCCGCGCCGGCAACATGCCGCCCTTTACCGGCGTGCTGAAAGCCAACGAAGTGTCGGCGGTTGCCGATTTCACCCGCTCGCTGTCCGGCCTGCCGGCGGAGAAAGGTGTCGATCTGGCGCTCGGTACGAAGCTGTTCGCCGACAACTGCGCCGTCTGTCACGGCGAAGCCGGCAAGGGCAACCGCGAACTGGGCGCCCCCAATCTGACCGACAAGATCTGGCTCTACGCCTCCGACAAGGCGACCATCGAGCGGGGCATCCTGCAAGGCCGCGGCGCGGTCATGCCGCTGTGGGATGGCCGCCTCAGCGAACCGGTGATCAAGGCCTTGGCGGTTTATGTCTATACCTTCGGCGGCGGCGAAAAGTGACCCGATACCGCCTCGCTAAATAGCTGATCAATAAGGACAATCCCGGCCTCGCGCCGGGATTTTCAATTGAGCCAGATCAACACGGCGCGGCCGCCGCCGGCTTAAGTTTTCGCTGCTTTGAAAGCGGAAAAGACATGACCCAGCTCGAAGAATTGGTACGCGACGCCGAGGTGAAGGCGCGCCCGCAAAGCGCGGCGCCGAAGCCCGCCTTCATGGAAGAAGGCGACGACGACGGTCCGCTTTATGCGGCGCGCCGCAACATCTATCCGCAAAGCGTGCGCGGCTTTTTCCGCAACATCAAATGGACCGCGCTCGGCATTACGCTCGGCATCTACTATTTGCTGCCCTTCGTGCGCTGGGATCGCGGCCCGGATGCGCCGTCGCAGGCGGTGTTGATCGACTTTCCCAACCGCCGTTTTTATTTCTTCTTCATCGAGCTGTGGCCGCAGGAGGTCTATTACCTCACCGGCCTCTTGATCCTCGCGGCAATCGGCCTGTTCCTGATGAACGCGCTCGCCGGCCGCATCTGGTGCGGCTATCTCTGCCCGCAGACGGTGTGGACCGATCTGTTCTATGCCATCGAGCGATTTTTCGAAGGCGACCGCCGCGAGCACATGAAGAGCGACGCCGCCCCGTGGACGGTGCAGAAGGTCGCCTTTAAGGCCGCCAAGCATTTCACCTGGATCATGGTGGCGTGGTGGACCGGCGGCGCCTGGGTTTTGTATTTTGCCGACGCGCCGACTCTGGTCAAGGAACTGGCGTCAGGCACCGCGCCCTCCGCCGCCTATCTATGGATCGGCATCCTCACGCTGACGACCTACATCTTTGCCGGCCACATGCGCGAGCAGGTCTGCCTCTATATGTGCCCGTGGCCGCGTATCCAGGCGGCCCTGACCGACGAATATGCGCTCAACGTCACCTATCGCTATGACCGCGGCGAGCCGCGGTGTTCGGTGAAAAAATCCGAGCAGTTGCGTGCTGCCGGCCAGCCGGCCGGCGACTGCGTCGATTGTCTGCAATGCGTGCATGTCTGCCCGACCGGCATCGACATCCGCGCCGGGTCGCAGCTCGGCTGCATTCAGTGCGGCATCTGCATCGACGCCTGCGACCGCGTCATGGAAAAGCTCTGCCGCCCCACCGGCCTGATCGCCTACGATACCGATCTCAACATCCAGGCGCGCCGCGAAGGCAGGCCGATGTCGTTCCATCTGGTGCGCTGGCGCACGTCGCTCTATGCCGCCATCATCGCCATTGCCGGCGGCATCATGATCTACACTTTGGCCACCCGCGACAGCGAAGGCATCAGCGTTATTCACGACCGCAACCCGATGTATGTGCAACTGTCCGACGGCTCGGTGCGCAACGCCTACACCATCCGCATCGTCAACAAGCAGCTCAAGTCGCGCGAATTCATCCTCAGCGTCGATGGCATTCCCTCGACTTTGATCGATTATGTCGGTCTGCCGCCGCGCGCCGATGGCCGCCAGTTGATCACGGTCGGTCCGGACCAGACCAAGGAAGTGCGCGTAATGGCGACCGACTATAGCGCCACGCCGCCGGCGCCCTCGACCACGGTGCTGTTCACGCTGACCGATATCGACAGCGGCGCCACCGCGCAGATGCGCGATCACTTCTTCGGGCCCGCAAGCAAAAAATAACGTCACAAGGACGAACACCATGACCGACACCGCCAAGCTCAAGGTACCGAAGCAACTGACCGGCCGTGCCGTGCTTTTCTGTCTTTTCGGTTATTTCGGCCTGGTCTTTGCCGCCAACGGCGCGTTGGTCTTTTTCGCGTCGTCGACCTTCGGCGGCCTGGAAACCGGCAGCTCCTACAAGGCCGGCCTCCAGTTCAAGCAGGAGATGCAATCGGCCGATCGGCAGGCTTCGCTGCACTGGAAGGTCGAAGGCCGTTTGACGCGCGACGCGGCGGGGCAGGCCGTGCTCGACATCAGTGTGCGCGACGACAAGGGCCTGGCGGTCGCCGGCCTATCCGGTGCGGCGCGGCTGGCGCATCCGGCGACCTCGCGGCTCGACCATCCTGTCGCGCTGGAAGCGTCCGGCGCCGGCGTGCTGCGCGGCGTGACAGCGGCGCAAGCCGGTCAATGGGAGCTGATCCTCGATCTCGATCGCGGCGGAGAGCGCGTGTTCCGCTCGCGCAGCCGGGTGACGCTGAAGTAATTCCATGAGCGCGATGACCGAAACCATCGACCTGTCGCTTTACGCCAAGCCGGAAGCCGACGGCTCGCAAGGCATGGACCTCGCGGTCGAGGGTATCGCCTGCGGCGCCTGCATCGGCCGCATCGAAAGCGCGGTGAAAAGCCTGCCCGGCGTCACCGAGGCGCGCGTCAATTTCACCAATCGGCGTTTGCATGTCGCCTGGTCCGACGCGCTCACCGAGCCGTCGCAAATTCTGCGTACCTTGCAGGACAACGGCTATCGCGGCCATCCGTTTGTCGCGTTGCGCGCCGAGCAGGAAGAGGCCGCCGAGGCGCGCCATCTGACACGCTGCCTCGCGGTCGCCGGCTTTGCCGCGATGAACATCATGCTGCTGTCGGTGTCGGTATGGTCGGGCAATGTCACCGACATCACGCCGGAGACACGCGACTTCTTTCACTGGGCGTCGGCGCTGATCGCGCTTCCCGCCGCCGCTTATGCGGGGCGGCCGTTCTTCTCCAGCGCCTGGGCGGCCCTGCGCGCGCGCAGCATGAACATGAATGTGCCGATTTCGCTCGGCGTCATTCTCGCGCTCGGCATGTCGGTGGTCGAGACCGCCAATCATGCCGAGCACGCCTATTTTGATTCGGCGATCATGCTGCTGTTCTTCCTGCTGGTCGGCCGCACGCTCGATCACGCCATGCGGCGCAAGACCCGCGCCACCGCCGGCAATCTGGCGGCTTTGCGCGCCGAGACCGCGCATCGTTTCGTCGGCGACGAGATCGTCAACGTGCCGCTCGCTGTGCTGAAAGCCGGCGACCGCGTGCTGGTGCGCCCGGGCGAGCGGGTCCCGGCCGACGGCGAAATCATCGCCGGCGCATCGGAAATCGACGACAGTTTGATTACCGGCGAGACCGCGCGGCGCAAGATCGCCGCCGGCAGCATCGTCTATGCCGGCAGCCTGAATTATTCCGGCGCGCTGACGCTGCGCGTCACCGCGGCCGGCGGCTCGTCGCTGCTCGATGAAATCGAGCGGCTGCTGGAAAAAGCTGCCAGCGCCAAATCGCGCACCCGGCGGCTCGCCGACCGCGCCGCGGCGATCTATTCGCCGGTGGTGCATCTCACCGCTGCGCTGACCTTGGCCGGCTGGCTGCTGTACGGCGCGTCGGCGCATGACGCCATCATCACCGCCATTGCCGTGCTCATCATCACGTGCCCCTGTGCGCTGGCCTTAGCCATTCCGGCGGTGCAGGTGGTCGCCTCCGGCGTCCTGTTCAAACGCGGCATTATTCTCAACGCCGGCGACGCCATCGAGCGGCTTGCCGAAATCGACACCGTTATTTTCGACAAGACCGGGACATTGACCTTGCCGGAGCCGCGCGTCGTCAATGCCGCCGACAGCGAACCGGTTCTCGCCGAGATGGCGGCGCGGCTGGCTTTATCGAGCCGTCATCCGCTGGCATTGGCTTTGACGCGTGAGGCCACGTCGCGCGCGCCATTCGACAACGCGGTCGAGGAGCCGGGGCAGGGCGTGCGCGCGATAATCGACGGCGCTGAGGCGCGGTTGGGCAGCGCTTCGTTTTGCGGTGTGCTGGCCCCCGTAGCGGGCGGCGCGAGCGTCTCTCACATCCACTTCTCTCACGCCGGCCGTACCGCGACTTTTTCCATTACCCAGCGGCTGCGTCCCGACACCATCGACACCGTGCAGGCGTTGCGCGATCTCGGTTTCGACCTGCACATACTCTCCGGCGACCGCGACGGCGCGGTGCAGCCGGTCGCCGAAGCGCTCGGCATTCCACAATGGCACGGTAGTCTCAATCCGGCGCAGAAGATCGCGCATATCGAAGCCTTGAAAGCGCAAGGCCGCCGCGTGCTGATGGTCGGCGACGGCCTCAACGACGCGCCGGCGCTGGCGTCGGCGCATGTCTCGCTGTCGCCGATTTCGGCCGCCGACGTGACGCAGGCCCAGGCCGACGCTGTGTTCCTCGGCGAGCGTCTGGCGCCGGTCTTTGACGCCGTCGCCATATCCCGCCGCGCTCGTGCGTTGATGATGCAGAACCTGTGGCTCGCCGTGATCTATAATCTCATCGCCGTTCCGGTCGCTATCGCCGGACTGGTGACGCCCTTGATCGCAGCAGCGGCGATGTCGGGTTCGTCGGTGCTGGTGACGCTCAATGCCCTGCGTGCGGCGCAAAAATCATCGGAACCACAGCCATGAACGTTCTTATATACTTGTTGCCCGTGGCGCTGGGGCTTGGCCTTGCCGGCCTGTTCGGCTTCATGTGGGCCTTGAAAAGCGGGCAGTATAACGATGTCGATGGCGCGGCCTTGCGCGTATTGTCGGACGACGATTTGCCGAAGTAGTTTTTGTCGTCCCCGCGAAAGCGGGGACCCAGTACGCCCGGTCTATCATTTCTATCTCCGGCGGCAGTGACTACTGGATGCCCGCATTCGCGGGCATGACAGAAAAACTCACTTGCCCAGCATCACCGTATCGAACTCCGCCGGCAGTACGATCTCCAGCAATTCGCAGTCGTCGGAATAGCCGAGCACGGTGTGCTGGATCTTCGGCGGTTGCAGCCAGCAGGCGCCGGCGTGGAAGGTGTGCTCGCCTTCACCCTCGAATTCGGTCTTGTACCAGCCCTTGAGCACATAGATCATCTGCAATTCGACGTCGTGGAAATGCGGCGTCGATACCTCTTCCGCTTTGAACGGCGGGATGAAGCGGATGACATGCGCCTGCACCATGCCGCCGGTGGCTGCGGCTAGCCCCAGGTCGCGGTACTTGGCGTAAGTGCGCAGGCCCTGGTCGAAGTCGGCTTCGTTGGCGTGGCTGACGTGGAATTTCTGCTTCGGTTTTTTCTTGGCCCGGGTCCTGGCCTTCACCGCGCCGCGCACATTGCTTTTGCGCGCCGCCTTGCGCGGCTGGGCTTTCTTGCTTGCCTTCTTGCGTGCCTTGGCCATTGTCCACCCCTGAACTGACGCAATTTGACCACGACGGCCGCACCCATGGAAGAGCCCGCACAGCCCGCGATCCGCATTTTCGTCGATGCCGATGCCTGCCCTGTGAAAAACGAGGTTTACCGGGTCGCCGAGCGCTACGGCCTCAAGGTCTTCGTCGTCGCCAATTCGTTCATGAACGTGCCGCGCTCGGAGATGATCGAGCGGGTCATCGTCACGCAGGGCCCGGACGTTGCCGACGACTGGATCGTCGAGCACGCCACGGAGCACGACATTGTCATCACGTCGGATATTCCGCTGGCCGGGCGGTCCGTGAAGAAGGGTGCCAGCGTGCTGTCGCCGACCGGCAAGGTGTTCGACAACGATGCGATCGGCATGGCTTTGGCGACGCGCGATTTGATGACAGATTTGCGAAGCGCCGGCGCGGTGACGCGCGGCCCCCCGCCCTTGAGCCGGCAGGACGTGTCGCGGTTTCTCCAGGCGCTGGATCTGGCGGTGACGCGAATAAAAAGAAAGCAGACGTAGCGCACTCTTCCTTCACCTCTCCCCTGGGGGGAGAGGCCGAACCGCTCAGCGGTTCGGGTGAGGGGGCAAGGGAATCACATTGAAGCCATAACCCCTCACCCGCCCGCCTTCGCTAACGCTTCGGCGGACGACCTCTCCTATGGGAGAGGTGAAGAAAGAGATTACTCCGCCGCGCCCGTCGCGCCGCCATGCGCTTTCGACCAGCCGGCCGGATCGTCGATGAACTTCTCGACCTCGGCCAGCATCTTCGGTTCGAACCTGTCCATCCTCTTGGCCACCGCCAGCACGTCGCGCCAAGTGGTCAGCGCATGCAAGGTGACGCCGAGATCGCCGAGGATCTTCTCGCCTTCCTTGTAGATATTGTAGAAGAACACCACGAAGCAGTGGTCGCATTGTCCGTCGGCATCGCGGATCGCCTTGACGAAATTGACCTTGCTGCGGCCGTCGGTGGCGAGGTCCTCGACCAGCAGCACGCGCTGGCCCGGCAGCAACTGTCCTTCGATCTGCGCGCCGCGGCCGAAGCCCTTGGCTTTCTTGCGCACATACTGCATCGGCAGATGCATGCGGTCGGCGACCCAGGCGGCGAAGGGAATACCGGCGGTCTCGCCGCCGGCCACCGCGTCGATGTTCGCTCGCCCGATGTCGCGGTCGATCGCGTTCACCGCATAGCCCATGATCGCCGAGCGTACGTCCGGAAACGAGATCAGCCAGCGCGAGTCGTTATAGACCGGGCTCGCCCAGCCGCTGGTGAAAATGAACGGCTTGTCGGTCATGAACCGCACCGCGCCGGTGTCAAGATACATCCGCGCGGTCAGTTCGGCGATGGTCTTCTTGTCGAGGAAATGGGGTTCGGATTTTGGGTTCATGAGATTATCGATAGTCCAGCGCGGCGGCGAAACCAAGGGCTTGCGAGCGGTCTTCCCCCGCATTTGGTGGGGTGGGCGACTTTCCATCCTCCGTTCGTCCCCGCGAAAGCGGGGACCCAGTTCTTACTGCGTAATCTCATCCCACAAATCTCGCCAAGCGGGATTTTCCCTCTCAATCATCTCAAGCTTCCAGACCCGATTCCATTTCTTGATCTGGCGCTCTTTCGTGAGGGCAGCTTCACGTGTCTCATGAGTCTCAAACCAGACAAGAATCTTGACGTTGTGATCCTTTGCAAATCCATTGATGACACCGTTTCGATGCTGCCAAACCCGCTTGATCAGATCGTCCGTCATTCCGGTATAAAGCGTACCGTTTCGCTTGCTTGCGAGCGTGTAGACGTAGAACGACATTTCCGCTGCCTCTGGCCAAAGGACTGGGTCCCCGCTTTCGCGGGGA
>LNFM01005512.1_pt1 | contig 21825 bp, 34 predicted proteins | sample 596031 | NCBI WGS metagenome assembly LNFM01 (sample SAMN04254537, study PRJNA301005) | activated carbon metagenome | isolation source: dual media filters at the Ann Arbor, Michigan drinking water treatment plant | place: USA: Ann Arbor
AGCGCGAGCTCGTGCCGCGCCGGCGCACGTGCGGCGACGGTGGCCGCGCCTGCGCTGTAGCCCAGCGCGATCGCGACGGCCTCCCACTGCTCGAGCTCGTCGAGCTCGTCGCCGGCGCGCTCGAGGCGACGCTCGACGCTGGGCGCGTGGCCTGGGCCCGACCACGCGCCGATCGGCGGCGCGACGAACATGCGAAGCGACCGCTGCGGCGGTTCGGGCTCGGTGTCCTCGAGCACGTGCTCGAGGTAGCGGTCGACGGCGAAGCGCACGAGGTCGCCATACGTGCGGCGCTTGCCGCCGGCGGTGAGCTTGGCGGCGAGTCGCTGCAGCGCGGCGACCTTCACGTCCTCGAGCGGGAGCGTGCGCATCGAGAATCCGGGGCGATCGCTGTGCTTACCCACGGCGGACCACCTCCCATCGGCGGCCGTCGGCGTCGAGCTCGAGCCATGTGCAGCGCTTCGGCCACTGCACGCGCACGCGCCACGCTGCGACGCTGCGACGCGTGAAGTGTGCGACGTCGACGACAGTGCCCGTGCGCGGCTCGATGCCCCTCGACAGCGCCCTCGAGGCGCTGGGCATCGGCGGCAGGATCTCGCGCACGTCTTTTCCAAGGTAGCGCTGCAGCAGCTCGGCGCGCTTGGCCATGCGTTCGGCTTCGGTCTGCACGTGCGCGTTCACGTTGCACCCCCGTCGCGGTCGCTGGACGGCGGTCGGCACGGTCCCATGTGTCCCGACGGCTTCACGCACCCGTCGGCGGTGTGTCCCCGCTTGCGGTCGACGGCCAGGGCGCCGCGGGCATCGTCGTCCATCGGCTCGGCCGTGGCCTCGAGCTGGTAGAGATACTCGCCCGACGTCAGCACAGGCACCTCGAGCATGCGCGCGCGCAGCAGCTCGACGTCGATCTGCACGCTGCGTTCGGCGCACCACTCGAGCAATCGCTGCTGCGTTCCCGCCGGCGCGAGCACGACGGCGCGCACGCGGCACGTGTGCAGCTCGAGCAACACCTCGCCGATGCGGCCGAACGCGTCGGCGACGAGCGTCCAACCTGGCGCCGGCGTCGGGCGCAGCGTCGCGGTGTAGACGCCCATGGCGCGGCCGAAGACGGCCTGCGAGTTCCAGTCGACTCGCCAGCCGTCGGGCAACGCGCCCTCGACAGCGACGGCCGAGTGGTTGCGCGTCCAGACGACTCGGCCGAGCCGCGCGGCCGGCTCGCCGGCGCCCTCGAGCGGCAGGGCGTCGAGCTCCACCTCGACGTCTTCGATCAAGCGGAAGTAGTCGCGCGGTCGATCGGCAAGCGTTACGCATTCGGTGCGCATCCAAGTCGCGCCGGCGTCGTGCGGTCGCTCGACGTCGGCCGAGCCGCCGAAGGACGTCACGACGGTGTGGCCGGCGTGTCGGCTGGGGGTGTCCCACCGAAGGTTGCGCGGCACGAGCCGAGCCTCGACGGGGCGGTAGCGCGGGACGTTGCGGCGGCGGTTCACAGCGCACCGCCCTTCGCCGCGCGGCGAGATGCCGCGCGCTCGAGGACGGCGTCGGCCACCGTGCAGAGCTCGCGCACGAGGGTGTGAGCTCGGAGATTGCTGCTCGATTGAATGCGCTGCAGCAGCGTCCGCAGGGTCTCAATCTCGTCGCCGGCGAGCACCGCCGCGTCGCCGTCCGCCGCCGGCACGACGCGCTCCTGCAGGCGCGCGACGTCTCGGCCGAGCTGCAGCGACAGCGACGTCGCTTCGTTGGTCTGGCGCTGCGCGGCGTAGCACGCCGCGGCGAGTGCCGACGTCGAGGCGCCGATCTGCTGCAGCAGCGACGCGGTGGTGGGGGGCTCGAGCTCGCAAGTAGCGTCGAGCGCTGGGGGTGCCTGGTGGTTGCTCATGACCCCCAGAATCGCACGTGCGACGGCGTGCGTCAATACCGCAAAACTCGCCCGTTATCAGACGTTATCGGGCCAGTCGCGTGGTAGGCTGTCCCCATGGTGGACACCCCCGACAACACACGTGCGACGCGGCCGGATCTCCGCCGCTTGCGTCGCATCGCTGCTCACCCGAACGCGAAGGCAATCGACAGGCTCGTCGCCGAGCGCATCGCCGCCGGCGAGGATGCGAACGAAGCGACCGACGCCGTGATGCGCGAGCACCCTTCGCGGCCGCGGCTCGATCGCTCCGCCGCGGCATCGCTGTCTCGGAAGGCGGGCCGACGATGACGCGGCGCACCATCGATCCCAGCGACGAGTTTGCGGTGCGCGTGCTCGTCGAGCGCGTCGACGAGCTCGGTGCGGAGCACGACGAGCTCGCGCGCCGTGACGGCGTCGAGCTCTGCGACGACGAGCTCGAGCGCGACGACGACGTCGACGACGTCGACGACACCGCGGGGGGTGCGTGATGCCGCTGCCGGTCTGGTTCGTTCGACGCGAGCACGAGCAGCGGCTCGTGACGACAAGCGAGCTCGAGCACCTCGTCGCATGTGCGTCGGCGAACGCCGTCGAGACACTGCTCGCAGGGTTCGTCTGCGGGGCGGACGACGGTCGCGTGCAGCGTGCGATCGCCGACGCAAACCCGCTCGCGAGGTTCCTCGCGTCTGCTGCCATAATGTGCGAGTCCCTGCGGGACGATTGCGCGGCGGAGTCCGACGCGCTCCTGGTTCCGGCGGTGGTGCAGCGTCTCGAGGCGATACGCGGCTGCAGCGTGGGGCCGCGGCCCCTGGTCTCGCGACGCGGCGTTGAACGCCTCGAGGCTCTGCTGCGGTGCGTCGCCGCCGATTTCCGCAGTCGCGAAGACGGCGGTGCAACGTGAGCGCCCCGCCCGACGAGCAGCGCATCGCGCTGCGGATGCTCGAGCTCGAGGATCGGTCGAGGTTGCTCGATGCTGTCGTGCTCGTGCTGCGGTCCGGTTACTCGACGCGTTGTCACGCGCAGGTGGATTGGTCGGCGTCGGACGTTGCTGCGGAGCTCGAGGTGTTGCTTGGCGCCTGGGGCATTCGCGCCGGCGAAGCCCTCTCGCGGGCGGTGAAGCGGTGACACCCGGGATCCTCGGCACGCGCCCGAGGATGCTCGGCGCCGAGATCGAAGACAGCTAGGCGGCGGGGCCGCTGTCGTCGGGGCCGCGCATCGATTTCGCGACGGCCTTGACGGCGCGGTCCGCTGCGCGGCGGCGCTGTGCGATCGCCTTGCGCTCGCGCTTCGCGTCCGCCTTGAGCACACGTGCGACCCTGCCCGCGCGCTGGCTATCCTCGCTGCACGACCGGCGCTCTTCGGCCGAGCACCACGCACCCCAGCGCCGTTCCTGGTCGCGGTGCCACCACCGCCGCGGGAACTGCCACCACGGCAGCGAGGCGGCGAACGTGCCGTGGAACACGGCCGCGTCGCACGGGTGCTCGCGCTTGTACGCCTGGTCGGCGGCGACGCGGGCGTCGATCTCACGCCCGACGCGGCGCAGCGAGTCGAGGACGATGCTCACGAGCAGGGGATCAAGTGCCACGGTCGCATCGTAGCACGTGCAGCGCCGCGGCCGGCGAGCGCTGCACGTGCGCACTTGTGCGCGTGGCCGTTCGGCCGTTACGACACGAGCGGACCCGGCGGCATGTAGCACAGCAGCTCTGCGCGTCGCTCGGCCTCGAGCTGCACGAGCTTGTGCCCGTGGCGGCGCACGAGCTCGGAGAGCTCCTCGCGCACGTACTGGTCGACGCGCCACTGCAGCGCCGCGCGATATTCCCCGTCGAGCTCCTGGGCCATCGTCGACAGCAGCGCGCCCGTGGTCGCGGCGAGCAGCCGCTGCAGCGTGCGACACGTGCCCTCGACGTCGCCCGCACCGTGGCCGCTCGTGTAGTGTCTCCCCATGCGCTCGAGGCGGTCGGGATCGTCGCCGGCCATCACGGGGTCACCCCCGCGAAGAGACAGACGGGACCGTAGACCGGCAGCTCGACGCACTGCTCGCCGGCGTCGCACGGGCAAGGGCGAAAGCACGAGCTCCCGCCCAGGCACTCGCCGCCAGCGGGACACGACTCGCCGTCGCCGCACGGCACGTGGCACTGCCCGCACCACTCGGCGCCGTCGCACGCGGAGCTCGCGGTGCAGTCGCACGCGCCGTCGCACGTGCGATACGGATCGACGTCGCCGGCGTCGACGGGGCTCGAGCTCGAGCTGCCGTCGCCGGCGTCGCTCGAGCTGCCGTCGCCGGCGTCGCTCGAGCTGCCGTCGCCGGCGTCGCTCGAACCGTTGTCGCTGGCCACGCCGGGCCACCGCGGCGCCGAGCTCGGGGGCTCGCCGCTCGAGCTGCCGTCGCCGGCGTCGCCCGGCCAGCGCGGCGACGAGCTCGTCGAGCTGCCGCTCGAGGATGCGTCGAGCTCGGCCTCGAGCGGGTGGCCGCTGCACGCGAGCAGCGGCAGCAGCAGCAGCAGCGCGACGACGACGAGCACGACCGCGAGCATGTTGCCGACGCGGTCGGCCCGACGTGCGCGTCGCTCGGCGGCCCACCGTCGCGTGACGTCGGCCGCGAGCTGCCGCAGCCGCGCGAGGTCTTGCTCTGAGATCGCGTCGTGCCTCGCGGCGTTCGTGTCGGCGACTTCTTTTGCGCGTTGATACTTCCGTCGCAGCGCGTCGAGGTCGAGAGGGGCGGAGGGTTCGGGGTTTTGCCTGGTGGGTTCCATGGTGCACTTCACTTTCTCGTGAGCAAGAGATAGCCCCCGACGCCGAGGGCGAGGAGCAGCAACGTGTTGCCGCCCGCGATCGCGAGGTCCTTCGCGTTTTCCTTCAAGTCGGAGAGAAACAGATTCCACCTCTCCTCGCGCCACGCCTCGCCGACGTCGAGCGAGTTCGAGAGGACAAACGGCGTCGCAGCGTCGAGCGTGGACTGCCCCAGCGTCGACGCCTCGCCGCCGTAGAAGCCGAGCAGCAACGGTGCCGTCACCGTCCAGATCACTTGCTTGCGGTCGGTCGCGGCGTCGAGGGCGTCGTGGTACGCGCCGAGTCGACCGCGCCACGCGAGCAGGTTCGCATCGAACGCGACATCGCCGGCGTCCGTGAGCGACACGACGCGGCGACGCTCGACGAGCTGCTCTGTAATCCGATCGAGCGACGCGAGCAACGCTCGCAGGTTGTCGAGCGTGATGCGGTTCTCGAGCTCACCCGAAGCTCCGACGCGCGACGTTCCCGGCGGAATGCCGAACGACTCTTGGATTTCGCGCGTGATTTTTCCGGGCTCAAGCATGGCAACCTCGACAGTCCGAGAGCACGAGCGATACGACAAGGCACGCGGCGACCCACGTGCACAGAAGCACGACCCGCAGCACGTGCGACGCGGTCGACTCGTGCGGCGGTTGAACGTCAGACATCGGCGTCGCTCCGCACGATTCGCAGCGTCGCATCGTCGGAGCCGGGCGGCGACAGCCGCGTCACGTGCTGCGACGCCACGCCGTGAATCGCGACGAGCACATGCGACGGCAGCAGCGTTACGCACCGTTGCCACGCGCCGCGAGCCGCGGCCATGGCATCGAACCAGACGCCGAAGGCGAGATCGCAATCGATCAACGTCGTCGCCTCGACGGCGCGCTCGAGCGCGAGCCATGCGGGCTCGTCGACGAGGCCGTCGAGGGTGTCGCGCGACTGCAGCACGACGCCGAGCAGGTCACGCGCCGTGCTGAGCTCGTCGGGCGCGCTGTCGTCGAGCGCGTGCGTGTGCTGCAGCAGCGTTCGCACCGCGGCGCCCTGCACAGTGAGCGAGCTCGGGCCGTCGTCGAGCTGCAAGTGCTCGCCGTCGAAGCGGACGCGACGCGCGACGCCGGGAACGTGCGCGGTGCGGGCCGGCGCGTCGGCGACGAGCGCCCACGGCTCCGGCAGCACTTCGGAATCTCCGAGCGCCCACGCGACCGCACGTGCGTCGAGCTCGGCGCGCTGAGCCGGATCGGCGACTCGCACCGCGACGAGCGACGGCGCCCGGCCGTCGCGGTGTCGCTCGACGAGCAGCGCATAAACGAGCTCTTCGGGAAGCGACGCGTGCACGAGCACGTCGTCGCGCCACTGAAACCCGGACACGTGCGGGAGCTCGAAGCGTGGCCGCAGTCCCTCGAGCACCGCCGCGAGTCGCACGATCGGCAGCACGTGGCGCTCGAGCTCGAGGAACTCAGGCCGCGTCATCGTCGCAAGTGCGTCGCGCGTGCTATCGCTCGCGGGGTCGGCATCGCTGAGCTGAGAGAAAAGGTCGAGGAGGGATCGCCTGGGGGTCATGCCTCCCAAGCGTGCAGCAGGGGCCCCGCGGGCACAAGTCAAGCGGTTTCGCCGACGCCGGTCGGGCCGTGGTAGCCTGCGGACGATGTTCCCGTTGATCGCCCTAGTCGCCCTCCTCGCGCTCTCTGGCTCGTCGGACGCACCGCAGCGGGCATCGCAGCGGGCACCCGTGGACAAGCGGCCCGAAGCCGAGGGCGCAGCCGAGGGCGCCGACGCGCCCACGGCCGACGAGCTCCCACCGCTGCCCGACTGGCTGCCGGACGGCGTGTCACTCTCGCGAGCTCCGCCACCGAACGCGCCCGCCCCCGAAGAGCACCCGCTCGTGCGCGCGGGCGCGTGGTACTGGACCGATCTTCGCACGTTGCAGGGCGACAACTACCGCGGATGGCCGACGATCCCGAAGCCGGTATGGCATCGGCTCACCCGCATTCACGCGCCGCCGGAATCGGCGAAGCTGCTGCTGCTGCGCGTGTGGATTCGCGGCGAAACGAGCAACGGAAAAACGGGAAGGGATCGGCGCATCTTCGACGTCGGCGTGCAGATCGACATCACGGCAAATCTCGACGTTCCGCTCGTCGCTGCGATCGAGCACGAGCTCGCGCGCCCGCTCGTGCCAGGGATGGCGCTCGCTCCGGTGCGCGTCCGTCTCACGCGCAACGCCGATGGCTCGATCGACGTCGACGCGAGCAAGAACGGGCAGGTTGCCATCAACAACGTCGCGATGGCGCTGGAGTTTGCGTTCCGCGCGTGACGTCGGCTAGGCTCGCTTCCATGGAACACCCCACGCCGCAAACCCTCGTGCTGCACGGCTCCTCGCTGGTCGTCGCGGTGGAACGCTACAGCGGGCACGACTTCCGCACGCACGTGGGAAGCCGCGGCCTCGAGCCGGACGGCGCCATCATCGGTCTCGCTGTCGCGGCCATCGAGATCGCCCAGCGTGCCGGGCAGTCGCCCCTCGCGGTCATCGAGGCGGCGCGAAACTTCGTGCGTGACAACCCGTCGATGTTCGAGCAGCGGACGCCGGCGGGCCTCATCTTGCCGGGCGGTGCGTCGTGAGCAACGGAGTTTTTCGCGACGACGGCTCGCCGTTCGTGGCAGCGGCGCCGCCGGCGGACACGCTCGTGACCGACTTCCTTGCCAAGCCGAGTCTGCCCGGCACGTGCTGGGTTCTGCGGTCGCTCTACTTCTCATCGACGGTGAGCGGCGCCGTGCGGATTTTCTTCGCCCCCGGCAACGGTGCGGCGCTCGACGAGGTCATCGAGCTTGTGAACGACACGGGAACCCAGTTCGCTCGCTTCTGCTATCCGATCCCGTACGATGCGAGCTCGCGCGTGCCGTGGACGCTGCGCGTCGACGCGGCGGGCTCGGGAGACGTGCGAATCCGGTACGCGTTCGACAGCAACATCGAGGGCGCGCGGTGAGCTGCTGCCCCGCGCCACTCGACAACGGCGTCGCGTCCGGCTCGAGGCGCGCGCCGGGCTGGAGCTTGCTTGCACGTGTGGACTTCACGGCCGAGCCCACGCGCGACGTGGTGAACGGCGACAACGTGCTCGTCGACGGTCGCACGTTCACGGGCATCAACGTCGCCGCCGCAGCGACCTTTCGCTTTGTGTCCGGCGTCGGGCTGCAGTTCGTCGCCGGCGGCAACACGGCGTGGAACTCGGGCGGCGGCGCTTTCACGGCCGCCACACTTGCGATCTCGTTGAACGGTCCCGGGCTCGCTGCGACGCGCCGCCTGCTGCCGACTTACGACTGCAACCGGCAGTATCTCTACCAGGTCCGCAACACCGTCAACACCGGCAACGCAGCGACCGAAGTTCTCTATTTCAACTTGTACAGCCTCGCCGGGACGCCCTACGTGGGCGCGGCGAACGTCGTCGGCGGCGCGTGCAAGGGTGGAAACGCGACAGTCGCATCGGGCGTGGGCGTCACAACGCAAGTGTCGACGCCGGTTCTGATCGGCGACTACGCCGGCGACGACGTTATCGGGTTCACCGTCTCGCCGGGCGCGCCGTCGGCCGTGGGCGGGAGCTGCGGCGTCTACACCACGGAATGGCCCGCGATGCCGGCGCTTCGCGGGTGCGGTTGGATGGCCTCGACGGCGACGCCGGCGGGACTTTCTGCGGTGCGGTTCAACGATCCGTCGCTGCAGCTCGCGATCTCGCACCCCACGGGGAACGGGTCGGCGACGTTCGCGAGCACGTGCACGGAGCTCCGCGTGTGGGAGCTCGGCTAGTAGAGTCGCGCGGCCCCGCGGAACACGCCGATGGTTCCGCGGTAGGCCCAGTCCCACGCGAAGCCCGACGCGTCGGCGATGCGAAGCGTGACGATGTTGCCAACCGTGATGACGTTCGCGGCGATGCCGGGCGGGTTGTACAGCGCGGGCTGTGTGTAGCCCTGGCCGCGAGGGAACGGCGCGCCAAACTCGGAGCCGAAGAGCTGCGGCACCGCGGCGCTGTTGCGCAGCGCGACGGCCTCGCCCTGCCCCCAGTTGATCGCGCCGAACGCTTCGATGCCGGGCGCGCTGGTTGTGCCCGAGCATTGGAACGTCCAGATGGTGCACCATGCACCGTCGGCCGTGAGGTCGACGAGCTGCACGTCGACCGTCTGCGCGCCGTTCGTCGCGACGACGCCCTCGACGAGCGCAACGTCGCGGGCGGACCCGCCACCGGGGCGACCGTTGTCGAGGTTGGCGGGGCAGCAGCTCACGCACCGAAGCGTGCCACGCCGGCGAGGGCCCGTCTAGGAGCGTCGCCCCTCGTGCTCGGTGATCAGGTTGTGAAGCGTGAGCACGCGCGGGCCTAGCAGCGGCTGCAGCTTGGCGAATCGCACTTGCGCCGCTTCGCGGCCGCCGGCGGAGAGCAACCCGTAGGCCGCGCCGAACGACGCATCAAACTCCGCGAGCTGCGAAGCCTTGCAGCTGCGAAGCAACGCACTCCACGCGTCCTCGCCGATCTCTTCGGTGACCTTCGCACGTGCGTCGTCGTCGAGCGAGTCGACGATCTTCGCCAGCCGCTTAGCCGGCTCGCACGCGTCGTCGCTGGCAACGGTCGTCGCGCTCGACGACTTGCCCGCGTTGTCGGCCATCGCGTTCGCGACCACCTCCACGGCGTGCATCAAGCTTTCGTGGTTCAGGCGCTCGCGCTCGAGCTCGGCCGTGTGTTCGTTCGCTTCGCGCGCTTGCTCGAGCTCGATGCGTCGCAGCTCGACAGTCGGCGCCGCGGCTTCCTGTAGTCGCTTCGCGGTCTCGGTGCTCACCTCGAGGATTGTCTTGGCCACGGTGGCCGCGTTGCGCTCGCGCTCCTCGGCTTGCCGCACGCGCGCGTCGACGAGCTCGTTTGTCGTGCGGATCGAGCGATCGAGCGCGCGCACCATGGCTTCGTAGCTCCGCGACATCGAGGCCATCATCGACGCGAGCGACTCGCGACCGACGGCGATCGCGTCGCCGCTCGGCGCGTCGCCGATCGTCCACGGCGCGACCGACCACTCGACGCGGCCGGCTCGCTCGCCGTAGCCGCTCGCGCGTGCGCTCGTGTTTCCGTCGCCCGTTGCTTCGTCGCACAGCTCGAGCAATTTCTCGACGAGCTCCGTAGCGCGCACTTCGTTCGGCGTGTCGTCGTCGTCCTCGCCGAAGTGCAGCACGTCGAGGGTCTTGCACTCGCGCCAGCGCCCAGATCCCGAGCGCACGTCGAGCCGCACGCGGAAGGTCCGCACGTAGGCGTCGCCCTCGAGCTCGGCGGAGAGTTTCTCGCGGGCGTCGAAGCCATCAGGGCCGCCGGCGCGCGCCGTCGGCTCGTGTACTGTGTAGTGCGGCGGTTTGCGGGTCGTCGAGGCCATCGGCGCCGATTCTCGGACTTGCACGTGCGCGACGCAACTGCTGTGCTCGGGGCATGTCCAGTCCCACCGTTCAGAAGCTCGAGGGCCAGGTCGAGGCCGTCCAAACCGCGAAGCGAGAGCAGAAGTTCTTTCTGAGCGAGGTCACCGGCACCGCCGTCGCCGGCTTCGGCGTGGGCTACATGGAGACCAAGAATCCCGAGCTCGCGAAGGGAATCGGGCCGGGAAAGAAGCTGAAGCTCGATCACGTCGTCGCGCTCGGCGGGCTGTACATGGGCCGCAAGAAAGGCAAGTTCGCGGCGATGGCTCGCGGCGCTGGGCTCGGTGCGACGTACGCGATCACGCGCGCGGCGGGCATCAAGGCGGCGACGCCACCGAAGCCGTAGCGCGAGCACGAGCACGAGCTCGAGGCGAACGCTCGAGCTCTGGGGCCGGATACCGCAGCGCGTCGTCGATCGTGACGTCGCGCCGAGCGGGCCGGCTTTCGGAGTGCCGGGAGCTCCGGCGAGAAGACAAGGAACCAACGAACATGCAGGCTCGAATCGACAAGTACACCCGGCCGCTGCTCGAGTCGCCCGCACGACTCGCGTTCGCGATCTACCTCGCCGGTGCTCTCAAGGGGAAGGACCACGCCGAGCGCGTCGCCGTCGGTCAGGATTTGGCGGAGCACGTCGGCGTCGGCCGCGGCTCGCGACACGAGTTCGTCCAGGCGCTCGCTGCCGTCGACGAGCGACGCGAGCAGCACGCGCGCGAGCGTGCGGCTGGCATCGCGGTCGGCGACGGCTGCGGCCAGCCGATGACGTGCGCGATCGGACCGAACACGCAGCCGCAGTGCTTCGTCGACGGTCGTCGGCTCTGCGACTACGATCGCGTCGGCTCGCGCACGGCGTCGACGGCCGGCAACGCGATTTTCTCGCTGCAGCCGGAGCCCGGCGCGGGCTCGGTGTTCTGGCGTCCGAAGGGCGTGCGAGCGTCGGCGGTGCGTGCGTCGGACCCGTCGATCCCCGCTTGGGAGGGGTTGTTCGTCACCGGCATCACGGTGGGCACCGCGCCCGTCGAGGGCTTCAACAACGCGCCGGCCGCGACCATCACGGACGGCATCTTCCTGGGCGACTACGTCGTGCCGGACGGCACCGCGATCCCCGTCGGCTGGCCGCCGTTCTCGACGCTGGCCATGAAGCAGCAGCTGCAGATCTTCGGCATCGGCCTCTGGCCCGCCGCGTCGGCCTACTTCGCCGGCGTGACGGTGCTCGGGAACCGCTACGATACCGCGACGGCGAGCGAGTCGCGGTGTCACCCGCAGGCGTCGAGCGTGCCGCCCGTCGCCGGAAACAACACGTACACGTCCACCGGCGCGGGGTCTTACCCGGCGTGAGCGACGGCCTCGCACGTGCGAACCTGCTGCTCGAGCAGGCCGCGGCCTCCCTTCGCCAGTGCGGCGGACGGATGGGGCGCTCGGCCGGCTCGGCGCAGCAGGTGCACGTGCTCGGCTCCCTTGGGGTCGACGGCGACTTGTCGTCGTGGCCCGACGCGGCAACCTACACGGTCCGCAATCGGCTCTGGGATTCGGCGGACTGTCGCGCGGACGGTCCCGGGCTCTGGCGCGTGTCCACCTACGGCCAGGGCGCATTCCGTCCGCCGAACACACGCGCGCCGCTCTCACCGTCGACGCTTGTCGACGACTACCTGCCCGCGGGCAGCGGGGCGCCGACGCGCAACGCGGCGCCGCTCTGGGCCGAGCTCACCATCACGCGCAGCACGTGCCGCCGCTATCTCGTCGACTGGGGTGCGAACGTCGTCGTGCACGCCGAGTCGGTCGGGATCGGTTGGGTCGCACCGCCGACGTTTACAACGCGCCTCGATGATTTCGCGTGGGTCGACGAAAACGTCAACCTCGAGCTCGTGCTCTACGGGGACATCGCACGTGTGGAGGGAACCGATGCGAGCTCCGGCGTCTATCCGCTGACGCAGACGTATTACGTCGCGGCCGACGAGCAGCGCGCCTTCATGGTGCCGCGCGGCGCCGTGTCGCTGCAGATCTCCCGAGACACGCCGGGCGGCACGAACACCGGCTGGTTTCAGTTGTGCTACGGCCTGCCCGGCACGACGTCGTCGCGCACGACAACGTCGATCTACTTCGAGAACGGGCAAAGCACGTTGACGGCGATCGCCCCGGCCGCAACGCACTTGCTCGCGCCCACGCTTCCCGGCGAGGAAGCGCTCTGGACACTCACTTGGGGCATCGAGCTGTAAGGACCCACCATGGTTGCCAATCACCGTCAAGCCTTCATCGAACCGAGCACGCTCGAGGCCGTCAACCTGGGGGCCGGTGCCGCGGGCGTCGGCACCGCGCTGACGAACGTGCTGCGGTTCACGCCCGTGCCGACGCCGAGCGACGGCTACATCGTCGTCGCCGACGACGCGGCCAACGGAATGTCCTTCACCCTGAACGCGCCGGGGATCTGGTCGGCGCAGCTGCAGCTCGTCGCGACCGCATCGGTCTCGCTGCGCTCGGGGCTCTCGCTCAACAGCGTTACGGTCGCAAACTCCGCGCTGGGCACCGCAGGGTGCATCGCGGTCGGCGGTCCGGTGACCACGCTCGCGCTCGCCCAGGCGCCCGTGCTCATCTCCCGAACCTTCCGCATCGCGGACTCGGCCGTGGGCGCGATCCTGCGGTGCAACGCGACCGACAACGCAGGTGCGACGCCGGTCGCTGCCATCGTCGCGACGGCCGGCGTCAACTGGTTCGCCCTCACCCGGATCGTCGACGCGGGGTAATGGCGTTCGTCACCGCCATCATCTCGAGCTCGACGCCGCGTGTGTCCGAGCTCGAGGCGGCGCTCGACGCCGCGGCGTGGGCCAACGCGCGCTGGTACGCCCAGGAGAAGGCGGCGGGCAAGGAGCCGCCGTGCTGTCTCTCGTGCGCCGGCGTGTGCTACTCGCCCGATCGCGCGAGTTCACTCGGCGCGACGTTCTACACGGGGGCGGAGCTCCTCGCCCGCGGCTTCGCGAGCTGCGGCGAGGTCGCGGCCTACTCGCTCGGCGTCGAGCGAGCGAAGCGCGGCGCACGTGTGGGGCGCATCGTGCTCGTGTGGCAGCGGCCCGAAGTGCTGCACGCGCTCGTGCAGGTGGACGGCAGCAGCGTACGGCTGGATCCCAGCCGTGAACTCGAACCGTGCGGAGCAACGAGCAATGGGTGAAGGTCTCGCAATCATGTTGTTCCTACTCGCCATGGGCGGCGAAGCTGCGCCGGCGACCGACACGGGAAAGAAGCCCGGTCGCGCCCCCGTGCCGCAGCGCCCGAGCGGCGGCGGCGGCGGCGGCGGCGGCGGCGGTGGCGGTGGTGGCGGTGGCGGTGGCACGCCCGACCCCGGCGATCCCGTCGGGCCCGGCGGCGAGGAGCCGCAGCGCGCAGACACCGACCCCGAAGAGCCCGAGGAGCCGGCCGATCCCGCGGCAAACCTTCCGAGCGTCCTCGACGTCTACCCGACGAGCGGACGCTTCTACCAGATCGTCAACGGAGACACCGGGCTGGGCAACACGAACGCCGGCGGCATCGCGCATCGGGCTCTCGCACAGGACGTCTACGTCGAGCTCAAGGCGCGCGGGTTCTCGAATCAGGAGGCGCTGTCGCAGGCGAGCGCACTTGCGACGCAGCACCGGCTCGCGTACTGGCAGGCGATCCAGGGCGACGCGTGGAACGATCGACAGTACGGAACCTACGGCTACGGGCAGCAGGCGCTCGCCAACCCGCAGACAAAGCGAGCACTGCGGCTCTATCCGTTCCACGCCGACAACCGGTCGCGCCTGGCACAGAAGCTGCCGCCGATCCGCAGCATCAAGCTCTCGACGCTGTCGAACGCGAAGCAGGGGACCGGCACCACGGCACCCGGTGCGCCGGGCGGCAACCTCGAGCTCGTGTGGTTGCCAGCGTACGACGTCGGGCTGCTCATCGACTCCAACGTGTTCGCGCCGTCGAAGGACGGGCCGCCGAAGTGGGTCCGCGATCTCGGGTGGAGTGACCGAAGCGGCGCGCCGGGCAACGTGAAGTGGGGAGCGTGAGCCGTGGCCGCGTGCGGCGACCGTTACTACGCGCTCATCAAAACGAGCCTTGGGACGACTCCCGAGGCGCCGTTTTGGGGGCTCGGTGCTGCGCTGAAATCGGCGAGCTTCGAAGACTGGTACGCGTGGCGCAACCTGGCCGAGCAGCTCACGACGCGCGCCGACGCTGCGGTCGCGCGGCTCGCTGACGTCGAGCGCGAGCGCAATCGCGGCTTCGGCGAGTGGAACGCCGCGATCAAGGTGCAGCACGAGCTCGCGGTCGCACGTGCGAGGCTCGGACCCTTCGCCACGACCGCGCCGGCCGACGGCGTGCCCGTGGCGCTCGAGGTTTCCAAGCTCGCGGCGTGCGTGCTCGAGACGGCGGACGACTCGCTCGAGCGGCTGGGGAAGGCGCGCACGATCTCCGGCGGCGATCTCTCGACGTCGGGCGCGGACGTCGGGCTGGGCGCGTGGGTCCTCCCCGCGCTCGTCGTCGCGGCCATCGGTTACGGGGTCTACAAGTCGAGGGGCGGAGACGATGACGAATGAAGAACGGACTCTGGCTTGGACTTGCGATTGCGGGGGTGGCCTTGGCCGCCGGCGGTAGCGACGACGTCGCGCCGGCGTCGACGGTCAAGCCCGGCCGTCGCGTCGAGCTCGACGCGTGCCTCGAGATCGCCAAGAGCGAAGGCGCCATCGATGCCGCGTGGGCGGACTTCCTGCGCGTCGTCGCGTGGGGCGAGAGCAATTTTCAGTCGCGCGCCATGGCGGGCATCGCCGACGGTGCGCCGCCGTGGGCCGAGCGGAACAACGGACCCGGCGCTGCTGCGGCCGCGTCGAAGCAGTACGACCGCAAGGCGCCCGAGTGGTTCCGCGGCACGCCGTGGCCGCGACCGCGCTACTGCTTCGGCACCGGCGGCTGGTTTGCGATGTTGCCGACCGCGGCGCTGCAAGCGTTCCTGGGCACGCCGTCGATTCTCTCCGATCCGTGGGGCGTGTTCGACCCGGGCACGAGCGTGGCGATGGCCATCGCAGCGTTCCGCCGGCTGCAGCAGTACAACGTCTACAAGGCCGATCCCAAGTTCGCCCGGCTGCGCGCGGGCTGGAAGGCAACGCTGCGCATGGGGGACGAAGCGTTCCTCTCGCTTCGGTGGCCGCGCTGGCGAGCGCACGAGATTCGGGCCGGCGTCGCGCCGCTGCTGCTCGAGCAGCGTCCCAGCGAGCTCCCGAAGGTGGACTATGTGAAACTCGCACGTGCGATGGGGGGCCTTCCGCGGTGAGCGTGCTTCTCATCGGATGGTCGCTGCTGCAGTCGCTCGCGACGCCCAGCCCGGCGACGGCGATCGCGGTCGGCGACGTCGACGGCGGCGCGACGTTCGAGCTCGTCGCCGGCGAGCACCGTGCGCGCGTCGAGCGAGACGGCGACGCGTGGGGCTTCGTCGTCGACGACGGCGCGCGCGAGCCGGCGCGCTCGAGCTACGACGGCGTCGCACGTGCGCTCGGGGCGATGCTCCGCGCGGCACCGCAGCGGCCCGTGCTCGTCGCGGCGTTCGAGGGCAGCGTCGACGCCGAGCCGACCACCGTCGCGACGCTGCGGCCGACCGGCGGGCTCTCCGATCGATGGTCCGTCATCCTCGAGGATGGCGACGAGCTCGTCGAGCGCGGCGGCCTCTCGCTCACGCGCGCCGCCGGGCAGCTCGTGCGCGCCCTGGCCGAGCGCGGCGTGCTCGAGGGCCTGCCCGGCCTCGACTTCGATCCGCCGCCGACGTCGAGGCCGGAGCCGCCGGCGGGCTGTATCTGGTCGGTCGCGGCGGACAAGCGCATGGGTGCGCTCTGCGGCGGCCCGGGCTCGTGGAGCGTGCTCGTCGACGGCGTCGCGTTGCCGGCGACGCACGTCGGCGTCGAGGGGGCAGCGACGGCGCTAGCCGCAGCGCTCAAGCTCGCGACGGCGCGCGACGTCGAGGTCTGGGGCCGCGGCGCACGTGCGGTGCTCGAGCGCGCGGCGGGCCGCTACGCGTGGCAGCTACATTTCGACGACGGCACCGTGCAGTCAGGCCGCGAGCCCACCGTGACGGATGCACTTGGCGCGCTCTGGGAAAGGTGGCCGTGATGGATCCGCTAACGCTCGCTCTGCTTGCTGGGTTCGGCTACCTCGCCATGGGCTCGAGCTCGAGCTCGAGCTCGAGCTCGTCGTCGACGACGACGGGCCCGACCGTGTTCCGCGTGTCGAACATCGGCGACGGAAAGCCCGACGCGTGGATTCGCTACAACGGCGGCGTGTGGTCGTGGGACGACGGCGGCGGGAAGCTCCGCGGCACTGCAGCGACGCCGCGTGCGGCGATTCTGGACTACCTCGCCGCGGCGCAATTCAAGTCGGACGTCGACTTGGAGCTCGCGGCGTTTGTAAACTTCGCCGCCGGCGACGATCTCCCGACCTTCGCCGGCGACACGTTGTCGCCGGCGCGCAAGAGCGGCTTCGCGCCGAGCACGTGGACGGCGAATATCTACGCGCCGACGAAATCGGGCTACTCGCCAACGAGCAGCACCGAACACGCGACGCGGGCCGAAGCGTTCGGGGCGATCGTGGAGCACGTGATGACGGCGGCGGGGCGGTGAACGATGCGCCCGTGTTCGATCGTTCTCTGCGGCCCCATCGACGCGATCGGACGCGCGATTGACCGCGTCACGGGGCGCACCGGCTGGTCGCACGTGGCGCTCGATCCCGGCTTGCCCGACGGCGCCGATCCGCTGCTCGTCGACATCGACCAGCACGAGGGCGTGAGGCTCGAGCGCTGGTCGGTCGTCGTCGCCGGCCGCCCGTCGCTGCGGCTCGAGCTCCCGCACACGTGCGACGACTACGTGCGGCGCGCGTGCATGCGCCGCGTCGGCGAGCCGTACAGCGTGCCCGCGATGGTGCTTCAGCCGCTGCAGCTCGCGGTGGTGCCGGGCGTCTACTGCTCGCGCGTCGTGGCGGAGTGTCTCCCGCCGCAGGTGCGCGCGCTGCTGCCAACGTGCCCAGCGCCCGCCGACTTCCTGCTGCTGCAGCAACACGGGGGCACACGTGCCGCGGGGTAGATCGACGGAGAGCCTGCACGAGCTCGCGGCGCGCCGCATCGGCGTGAGCGTCGAGCGATACCGGCGCGAGCTCGAGGCCGGGCACCGCTGGTGCTACCGCCATCGCGGCTTCGCGGAAGTGTGCGAGTTCGGGCCCGACCGTCGCCGGCCGAGCGGGCTCGACGGAACGTGTCGAGCGTGTCGTTCCGATCTCGATGCGCAGCGAGCTCGGCCGGCTCGGCGGAGAGTCGCAGCGTGAACGCGTTCTGGTTGATTCTCGCGGCGCTCGCCCTGGGCGGCGGCGGCGACGAGCCGCCGTCCGAGCCGGCGACGCCGGCGACGCCCACGACGCCCACGACGCCCACGGGGCGCGGGTGCGGTCGCACGGCGTTCGCGGGGCTGCGCGCGCTCGAGGTCTTGACCGGCGGAGCTGCAGCGGGCGACGACGTGCCGCTGCACGTGTTCCTGCACGGGCGCGGCACAGCGTCGGCCGAGTCTGTCGCGTCGCTCGTGCGCTCGATCTCGGTGCCGTCGCGCACGCTCGTGCTCGAGGGCCCGGTGCGCTTGCCCTCGGGTGGCCACGCGTGGACGGTCGCGCGCTGTGCCGACGCGGACCAAACGACGCTGGCGAATCAAACGCGCTGGACGGCCGACGTGCTGCAGCGCGCGCTCGCCGAAATCGCAGCGTGCTACGGGCGAAAGCCGGTGCTCTCGGGGTTCTCGAACGGGGCGATGCTCGCCTATGCGATCGGAGCTCGGAACCTGCCCGACGTCGCCGGCGTCGTCGCGTTCGCGGGTTGCCTTCCGCTCGAGCTCTGGGCGGCGATGCGCGGCGTCGTCGGCGTGCACGGTCGCACCGATGCGGTCGTTCCGTTCGCGCCGACCGAAGCGATGGCCGGTGCGACGGGCGTCGACTTCCGCCCCGTCGACGGCGGCCACGATTCCACCGCCGGCGTGGCCGCGTGGCGTGCCGCCGTCGAGGGGCTGCTCGCGTGACGGACGACGAGCTCGCGACCGCGTGGTCGGCATGGATGGGTGGACGGCCAGCGACGACAGTGCGCGCACGTGTGGGCGACCTTCGGGCGCTGGCGCAGCAGCTCGAGGTCGGCGACGAGCTCGCGGCCGTGCGAGCAATCATCGAAGCGGGGCCGAGTCAAGCCCGCTCGCTCGCGCACGATTGGCAGACTGAACAACGGATCAGGGGCGTTGCGGATGCCACCATCGCGCGCCGTATGGCCACGCTGGCGAGCCTCGTGCGCGAGCTCGAGCTGCACGGTCTACCCTGGGGCCTCGTGATCCGTCGGCCCCCCGTCCCGCGCTACCAGGCCCGCGCCTGCCCGCCGTGGGGCAACGTGCTCGCCGCCGGCCGCGAGCTCGCGGCCGCTGGGAAGGTGCAAGAGCTGGCCGCGCTCTGGCTGCTCGCCGACGTCGGGCTGCGCCGTGCGGAGGTCGTGTCGCTGCGCTGGGCGGCGCTGGATCTCGAGCGCGAGGGCGAGGCGCCGGCGGTGACCGTTCGGCGCAAGGGCGGCCGCGTCGTCGTCCGAACGATCTCACGGCGAGGCGCGGCGGCACTGCGCATGCTCGCAGCACTGCGCGGAGCCGCGGGAATCTGCGACGCCCACGTGTTCCTCGGGCAGCGCGGACCGCTGACGGCCGACGGCCTTGCTGGTTGGGTCGATTCGTGGGGGCTGATGACTCCGCACGCGTTGCGCCGCGCGGGCGCGACGGAGCTGCGGCGTCGAGGCGCCGATCCGAACCTGATTCGCGCGTGGCTTGACCACTCGTCGCTCGCGACAACTCAGGTCTACGTGCGCGAGCTCGACGACGACGCGGGCCGAGCGACGGCCTATCTCGAGGCGGCGAACACGTGACGAGGGGCAAAAAGAAGCCGCCCTGGTTGCTTACACCAGGGCGGCGGAACGACCCCCACCAGGCAAGGAGCGAAGGACGTCGATGACCGAAACACTAGCACACACCTCGGACGAAATCGCAACCCCCCACGACGAGCGGCAGCAGCCGTATCTCGCTGGGGTCCCGGGCGTTCGCAAGGGGGCTCGGTGGCGTCGCGACAGCCTGCCCGGATCGCACGTGCCGTGGGCGTTCCTCGACGAGCGGCGCGAGGCAATGACCCGCCACCGCGGGCGCTGGTGGAGCGAGCGCGACCAGGAGACACGCGACGCCGTGCTCGCCCAGTGCTGGGGCGTCGTCGAGGTCGGCGACGTCAACGTGCACGTCCCCACGTGGATGCGCGCGAGCATCGAACGCGCCGACACGGGCGAAGTGATCGCCGCGTCGCGAAACCCTCGCGTGCGGCTGCTGCTCGCGACGCTCTGGCTCGCGTACGAACGCGGCACGGGTGGCGTTGCGATGACGCGACGCGAGTGGGCCGAAGTGCTGCAGTGCAGCGAGCGAAGCGTCGGCAACTACGTCGCGACGTTGCTCGAGCTCGGCCTCGTGCGACGCGTGCAGCTCTGGGTCCCACGCGTCACACACGGCGAGCCCGCGCAGGGCATGCAGCACGGCGAGTTGCTGCTGCGAATCGGCCCCGCGCTCGATTCGATCGCCCTCGCCGTGTTCTCACGGCGACACGTGCAGGCGCACCGCGGCGAGGTCGATCGCGCACGTGCGTCGGCGATCGCCGTGGCGCTGCGGCAGGGTGCTCGCGAGGCCGGCCGCGCGTATCAGGCGGGCGCCCGTCGCGGGCCGAGCTCGTCGCCGGCGTCGCCGCCACCGCCGACCGTGCCCCCGGCCTCGAGCTCGTCGCCGGCGTCGCCCTCGAGCTCGGCCTCGGCGGCCTCGAGCCCGTCGCCGGCGTCGCCCTCGAGCGCGGCCTCGACGGCCTCGAGCTCGTCGCCGGCGTCGCCGCGCGACGTCGAGTGCGGGATCGTCGCAACGGCAGCAGCGGCCCCGCAGGTGCCCGGATTCGCGGCAGTGGGGTGGCAAAATTTGCCGCACTCCCCGCTCCCCCCTGGCGGGGGTGAGCTACAGGGCGTTGAGCCGCAGGCGTCTCGCGCCACCGGGGGCGAGCCCCCAGGACCCCCATGTGAAGGCCCGGCCTCGCTGCGCTCGCCCGGCTGGGTTGCACCCGAGGCACGCCCGGGGGCCGCTCCCCCACGTGAGCCCCGAGCGCTGGGCCAGGCGCCTGGGCGCGCCGTGAGGGGGTGCACCGATCGGGCCAAACCGGCCGCCGCGGAGATCGGCGGCGCGCGACGAGCCCGCGGGCCAAGCCGCACGGTGCACGACGCCATAGCCGAGCTCGCTCGCACGCTCGAGGCGCTGGGCAACCCGTCGAGCGGCGCCGCCGTGCGCGACGCCCTCGAGCAAACGCAGCGCGAGCGGTGGGCCGCCGAGCGACGTCGCGCGGTGCTCGAGGTCGACGACGACGAGGGCAACACGTGAGCGGCCGCCGCGTCGTCATCGAGCTCGTCGCGGGGCCGCCGTGGTGGCCGCCCCTGCCGTGGCTCCGCGTCGCGCTGCAGTGGCCCGCCCGGGGGCTGCGGATCACGAGCATCACGATCGACGGGCGGCCGCCGACGTCGCACGTGCGCGACGCCGGCGGCCTCGAGCTCGCGGCTAGTCGTCGTCGCCGGCGTCGAGCGTCGAGCTTCGTCGCCACCCGAACGGGCGGCGCGCCTGCTCGCGGCGGTCCTGCTGCCGGCGGAGCCGCAGCGCCGCGCGAGCAACCTCGACATCGGCGACGCCGCGCCGAGTGAGCGTCACGCCGCGCGCGACGTCGACGACGACGTGGGCGACGATCAGGGCCCGCCGCACGGGCAGCGGGAGCGAGCCCCAGATCTGCCACCGCCGCGCGTCGCAGCGGGGCGCACCGCCGACGCTGCGCAGCAGCAGCAGCCCGGCGACCTGGGCGGGCGTCACCGCCCCGGCGCGCCGGCTCACGTGCGACCGTCCTTCCGCTGCTGCAGCGTTCGCCGTCGTCGCGCTTCGGCGACGCCCAGCGACGACAGGCGCACGACGTGCTCGCCCTGGCCGACTACGGCCCGAAGATCGCGAGCTCGCGCGCGAGCTGCTCGAGCTGCTCGAGCTCGACGTGCTCGAGGTGGGGACGAACCACCCGGAAGTCTACGATCGGCTGCGACGCTGGGGGCACGCCGACATGCGCGTTGTCGGAAGTTCACGGGCCACCCCGCCATCGGTTCGCCGTCGCGCGGAGCTCGTCGGCCGCGCGCTCGAGCTCGCTCGAGGCGAGCCCACGCCCGACGCGGATTCCGTCGGTCCACGCACGTGCGAGCGCAAGCTCGTGTGCGGTGACGTCTCGGGCGCCGGCGATCGGGCTTGGCGCGATGACGAGGTTGCACGGCTCGCCGTCGAGGTCGTGGGTCCGCGCGTGGTACTCGAACCACGCACGTTTGACGCTCGAGCCGGAGGCCGGGACGCGGTGCGCTCGCATGCACCGATTGCAATGCACGTACAGCGGTGTCAGCAAGGGCGGCGCCGTCACGTTGCACCCCCCCATCGCTCGAGCTCCCGACGCCGCTCGACGGTCAATCCGCGCTCGAGCTCCGGCACCACGCGAGCGGTGTAGGCCCGCGCGAGCTCGGCGTGCTTCTCCGCGAGCTGCTGCACGCCGAGCGCGAGCTCGTGCCGCGCCGGCGCACGTGCGGCGACGGTGGCCGCGCCTGCGCTGTAGCCCAGCGCGATCGCGACGGCCTCCCACTGCTCGA
>LNFM01005514.1_pt1 | contig 21823 bp, 16 predicted proteins | sample 596031 | NCBI WGS metagenome assembly LNFM01 (sample SAMN04254537, study PRJNA301005) | activated carbon metagenome | isolation source: dual media filters at the Ann Arbor, Michigan drinking water treatment plant | place: USA: Ann Arbor
CGAGTAGCGACCTCCGAAGCTCGGCAGGTAGTCCGCGGCGAGCTCGTCGTAGTCGGCCTTGACGATCTGGCTCCCCTCCACGCGCGCGTGCGTCGAGAAGGTCGTCGCAGGCGGCAGCTCGTCCGGAGGCTTTGCTTCGAACGCCTGCGGCCCGAACAGCGCGAGCAACGCGTCGCGATCGAGGTCGTATCGCTGAGCGAGTGGCCCGAGGTCCTTGCCACCGAGCAGCACCGCGCGCGTCCATTGCTCCTCCTCGTCGTCGAGCTTGCTTGCGACGGCTTGCGCGGCCGCCACGGCCTCCGCTATATCTGCCGCGAACAGCTCGTCGAGGGCGGACCGTAGCGTCGACCTCATCGACGCGTAGGCGAGGCCGGCGACCTCGCTCTCGCTACGCTTCGTGCCGACCACCTTGGACGGTGCATCACCGACGGCCGGTGCGAAGCCGTACTCGCTACGCTCGGTGATGGCGAATGTGCCGGCCCGCTCGACCCCTTCGCGTACGACCTTCCAGGTACCGGCGATCGACGCCGTCGTGGTGTCGGTGGTCAGCATGCGCCGCTGTTCGCGCCTCACCGCCCGATAGTCCGGGACTTGCTTCGGCGCCTGGACGGTCGTGCACTCGTCGACGCAGCTCGTACGCGTGTTCGGCGTGCACACCCGCATCGGCGGCGAGTACTGGTAGCTCGTGTTGCATGTCTCGCCGCCCGTCAGCACCGATCCGCAGCGCTGCACGCAGCGCCGCTCCGGCACGTACTCGGTCCGGTAGCCGACGAGGACCTGCTCGTCCCAGACCGCGAGATCCGTCGACGGCGAAGAGGTGGTGGCGGTCGTGCAGCTCGCGAGATCGACGGTGACGGTCGCGAGCCGACTGGTGCCCGGGATCGCGATATCAGCGCGGAGGGCCGCGCTCGGGCAGCCGTCAGCCGCCGTCAGCTGCAGCGCCACGCTGCGTGCATACGGTCCGAGCAGCTCGCGACCATCCGGCACGGGGGCGAGGCCGAGGGCGCCCGCGTGCCCCCGATGGAGGCGTTGCGCGAGCGGATGCGAGGGTCCCGCCGACGTGGCGCGGAGCTCGGCTTGCGCCCCGGCTGTCGCGCGCAGGTTGGTCGCCCGCGCGACGATACTCTCCGTCAGATCGCGCACCGAGAGGAGCGGAGTGATGGCGTGCGCCGCCTGGTAGGCCTGACCAGACTGCGCGCGGGCCTCCTCCGCCGTGACCCACCGATCGGCATGCTCGCCGACGACGATGACGAGCAGCGCATCGAGCTCGGCATCCCCACCGAGCTCGCGCAGCTTCAGGCGCTCCGCCTGCACCGCCGCGATCGCCTCGGCCGGGGGCGTCGTCATCCCGCGCAGCTCGGGGAGCCGCGCCTTCATGCGCGCGATCTCGACTCGCCCGAGGCCGCGCCGGCCCTCGACGAGCGCCCAGGCGTTGCCCTCGGCGCGATACGTCGCCTGGCGATACTCGGCTTCGGCTTGGTCCAGATCGCCCGCGTCGAGGGCGGCCTGGCCCGAGTCGACGTGACTACCGCTGCTCTTCAGCGTCTGGGAGATACATGCCGAGAGCAGGAGGACCCCAGAGACAACCCATGTGCGCACGAAGCGTCATCGTAACGCAGGTCAGCGAGTGCTGGCGTCGATCGTCGGCGGTTCGCCGAGGAGGCCGTGCAGGTACATCGCCTGTGAGCCGTAGGCGATGTACTGGCCCTCGTCGTCCCAGACCTCGACCTCGCCGATGCCCCAGCCCTGCTTCACCCGCCGCACGCTCGTGGCCACGAGCAGCCACTCGCGGGTGGTGTCGCCGATGACGTACGTCGTGAGATCGAGGCTCGGCGCGTAGAAGCGGTAGTCACTGGGGCCGATCGCGCGATGGAGCGCCGTCGGCATCGTGTCGATGATCGGCGGCAGCGCCAGTCGATCCAGCCGGCCCTCGGCGTCGCGCTGCGGCTGCCGATACCGGAACCAGCGGGCGTACCGGGCCGGTCCCGCCGCGAAGGGCGGGCTGCCGTCGTTCGCGGTCCAGAACTTCTCGCCGTCGGCGATGCGGCACTCGAGCTGGTGATAGAAGCGGAACCGCGCGTGCGGGTTCGTGGGGGCTTCGTCCTCGACGCGGATCGAGTCGGCGAGCGCGCGCACCTTCGGCATCGTCGTACCGATGACGTCGGGCCCCTTGCGGTCGCGCACGAACGTCGCGATGGTCTCGAGCCCCGCGTTCTCGTCGGCATCGGCGTCCTTCGGATGCTCGGCGTGCTTCATCGTCACGCGGCACTGCACCGCACTCTTGCCGCGGCGAATCACGTGCACGTCGGCGACGAGCTTCCCCGGGTTCATCGGCGACGCGAAGATCGAGGTCGCCGAGGCGAAGCGGTAGCGCGGGTCCGCGATCTCGGCCGCGGCGGCACGCAGCGTCGCCGTCATGATCACGCCCCCCGATGGCAGCAGGTAGTCCCAGTGCCCGGGCATCGTGATGTGGTAGCGACCGTTGCCTTCAGGCACGGCCTTCGTGTCGAGTGCCAGATTGCCTTCGCTCATGGAACCGCCAGTCGGAGCGCTGTCGCGAGGCGCTCGAGGTGTTGTGCCGCGTCGCGCGCGCGCTTGTCGCCCTGCCGGAGCTCGCCCATCCGCCCGAGGAGCTTCCACGTGAGGTTCTGCGCCGCCCACAGGTCCACGGGCGTCTTCATGCGCGCCGCGACCTCCGCCGCCTGGGCCGCGGTGTCGAGCACGGCGGGATCCAGGTCACCGCCCTGCGCCACGCTCTCGAGGAGCCGCTGCAAGCCTTCGCTCGCCGCCAGCGCCACCTCGGGATGATCGAGGCTGACCTTCACGCTCGCCGCCTCCGCCATCTGCTCGCGCAGGGCACCAAAGCTCGCCGGCCCGGCGAGGTTTGCCAGCACCCGCCGGCGCAAGGCGGTCTCGGCCGTCGCCCGCAATACATCAGGGACGGGCAGCGAGTGCGCCACCAGCCAGCGGATGAGCGGCGCGTGCTCGTCGTAGATCTCGGCGAGCTGCTCGTCGGCGTGCCCGATCGCATCGCCGAGCACGCTGGCCAGCACGCGCTCGCGCGTACCGGGCAGCAGGGACGACAAGGACAGCGTGGATTCGCCGAAGTGCTTGTCGATCACGCGCTGGGCCGCAAACACGTCGGCGGTGCGAAACGCCTTCTCGAGCTCGCGCAAGATCGTGGCCCACTCGCCTGCGCTGGGCTGGGCCCGCAGCGCCCCGGTCACGTGCTGCTCGCCGAGGTGGAGGCCGGCAAAGCAGAACGACGCGGCGGCTTCCGTCAACCGCGACCGCAGGCGGATCGTGCCCGCGAGGAGGCGCACCCTGCCCGACCGATGCTCGATGCGATCCGCGAGCTCGACGTGAAAGCCGAAGACATCGAACGCGTCGGGCCCCTCTGACTCCAGGAGCGTCTGCACCACCACGTGCGCACCGACCCCGGCCATATCGACGCGTGCCGGCTTCACGCGCTGCTCCCAGACGCGGCGACCGTCACCTTCCTCGGGCAGATTCGACTGCGCGGCCGCGAGGCGCTCGACGAACCCCGCCTCGACCTGACCGCCCCCGACGGCGTGGACGAGCTCCGCCACGCGCGCCGCGTACTGCAAGCACTGCACGGTCTCGATCCCCGATAGCTCGTCGAAGAACCAGCCGCAGCTCGTGAACATGAGCATTGCGTGCCGGGCCATCTCCATCAGCGAGAGCGCGCGCACCCGCTCCGCCGCATCGAGAGCATGCGAGCCATGCGCGGCGAGGAACTGGTCGCGGGCCGCGGGCGTGCGACTGAGCAGGACCTGGATGTAGCCATCGCGCGCGGCCCAGACGTCGCGGAAGAGCGGCGCCCCGACCTGCTCCAGCACGCGTTCCGCTTGCTCGCGCAGCCAGTCGAGCGCCTCGCGGACGGGTCGCCGCCAGCGCTGGTTCCATCCCGGCCGCCCCGTGTTGCACCCGCAGTCATCGCGCCAGCGCGCCACGCCATGCGCGCAGCTCCAGCTCGTCTGCTCGGCGATCTTGACCTCCCACGTCGCGGGCACGAGGGCGCGGTACTCGCCGTAGTTCGTGAGTCGCGTGCCGTGCCAGCGCCCCTCCACCTGCGCGAGGGCCCACGCGAGCGCCATGTCGCCATAGCGATGATGGTGACCGTACGTCTCGCCGTCCGTCGCGATGTGACACAGCGTTGGCTGTCCACCCTCGGCGGGCGGGCGATTCGCCATGCGCATCAGGATCTGCGAGCCATTCGCGAGTAACCGCTCGAAGGCGACGGCCTGCGAGGTGTTGCCATCGTAGAAGAACAGATCGATCGAGTTCCCTGATGGCAGCGCGTAGCGATACGCGCGCCCGGGCTCGATCGGCGTCGTGCGCCACTGCCCTCCTGGAGGCCGCCAGGCCGCCGCCTGACTCGGAGCGAGCACGGTGAACGCGATGCCCTCCGCGGCCAGCGCCTCGAGGGAAGGCGTGTCCACACCGCACTCCGCCAGCCACATGCCCTCTGGCTTGCGACCGTACCGATGCTCGAAGTCGGCGAGGCCCCATCGCACCTGGGTCGCCTGATCGCGCGGTGTCGCGAGCGGCATGATGACGTGGTTGTAGACCTGCGCCATCGCCGAGCCATGTCCAGAGAACCGCTCGCGGCTCGCCAGGTCGGCATCGATCAGCGCCGTGTGCACGTCGGGGGCATGCTCCTCGAGCCACGACATGAGCGTGGGCCCGACGTTGAAGCTCATCCGCTCGTAGTTATCGACGATGCGAATGATCTGGTTCTTGTCATCGACGACGCGCGCCGCCGCGTTGGGGCGGTAGCACTCGGCCGTGATGCGCTCGTTCCAGTCGCGATACGGGTGCGCGCTCGGCTGCGGCTCCACGCTCTCGAGCCACGGGTTCTCGCGTGGCGGTTGATAGAAGTGGCCGTGGATGCAGATCCACTTCTCGTTCACGACACCGACGACGCTAACACGACGATGGCGAGCGGCGGCACCGAGAGGACCAGCGACTGCGGGAAGCCATGCATGCCGATCGCCTCCGCCTCCATCCCCCCTTTGTTGCCGATCCCACTTCCCCCGTAGACCTCGGCGTCGCTGTTGAGCACCTCGCGCCAGAAGCCCGGCCGCGGGACGCCCACCCGATAGCCCTCGCGCGGCACGGGGGTGAAGTTGGCGACGGCGATCACCGGCGGGTCGTCACCGAGGCCGTAGCGAGCGTAGGCGAGCGTGCTCCCCGCACTGTCGTCGGCGAAGAGCCAGCCGAAGCCCTCGGGCGTGCAGTCGCCCCGGTGGAGCGCCGGCAGCTCGCGGTAGGCGCGATTGAGATCGCCGATCCAGCGGCCGATGCCGGCGTGAGCCGGATGAGCGCCCAGCGCCCAGTCGAGCTCGGTGTCGTGGTTCCACTCGCCCCACACGCCGAGCTCGTCGCCCATGAACAGGAGCTTCTTGCCCGGCAGCGTCCACTGGTAGCCGAAGAGCAGCCGCAGCGAGGCGTACTGCTGCCACGGGTCACCGGGGATCTTCTTGATGAGCGAGCCCTTCAGGTGCACGACCTCGTCGTGCGAGAGCGGCATCACGAAGTTCTCCGTCGACGCGTACATCGGACGGAACGTCAGCTCGTTGTGATGGTGCGCACGATGGATCGGATCACGCGCCAGATACGACAGCGTGTCGTGCATCCAGCCGAGGTCCCACTTGTAGCCGAAGCCGAGTCCGCCCATGTCTGTCGGCCGGGTCACGCCAGGGAACGCCGTCGACTCCTCGGCGATCGTCGCGACGTCGGGGAACGCCCCGTACACGGCGCGATTGAACTCCTGCAGAAACGCGATCGCGTCGCGATCCTGATTCGAGCCGTCCTCGTTCGGGATCCACTCGCCCGGCTTGCGCGAATAGTCGCGATACAGCATCGAGGCGACCCCATCCACGCGCAGCGCATCGACGTGATAGCGGTCGAGCCACACGAAGGCCGACGAGATGAGGAACGACTGCACCTCGTGGCGCGCATAGTTGAAGACGTACGTCGTCCAGTCGGGGTGAAACCCGCGCCGCGGATCGGCGTGCTCGAACAGGTGCGTGCCGTCGAAGACGCCGAGGCCGTGCGCATCCGTCGGGAAGTGCGCCGGGACCCAGTCCATGATCACGCCGATACCGCGGCGATGCAGGCCGTCGATCATCGCCATGAGATCTTCGGGCGAGCCGTAGCGAGCCGTCGGCGCGAAGTAGCCCGTCACCTGGTAGCCCCACGAGCCCGTGAACGGATGCTCGGCGAGCGGCATCACCTCGAGGTGCGTGAAGCCGAGGTTCGCGAGGTGCTCCCCGAGCTGCTCGCCATAGGCGCGGTAGTTCATCACCTCGCCGTTCGCCTTCCGCCACGACCCGAGGTGAGCCTCGTAGATGCTGATCGGCGCCGAGCGCTGGATGCGTTCGCCCCGCGTGGCCATCCACTCGCCGTCGCCCCACGTGTAGTCCGACTTCCAGACGATCGAGGCCGTCTGCGGCGGCAACTCGGCGCGGACCGCGAGCGGATCGGACTTTTCGCGCGTCACGGCATCGGGGCCGGTGATCGCGAACTTGTAGCGATGGCCGTGCGCTGCGGTCGGCACCAGAGCCTCCCAGATGCCACCCCCGCGCGGCTTCAATGGGTCGGCCCCGACCTGCCAGTGATTCCAGTCGCCGATGACCGACACGCTCACCGCATTCGGCGCCCATACGCCAAACACCACGCCCCGGTCCACGACGTGTGCACCGAGGTGGTCGTGCAACCGGTACAGCTTGCCTTCGTTGAAGAGATACAGGTCGTCGGCAGACAGCAGCGAGGTCACGGCGCGCGCAGCATACGCCGAGCAGCACGTGAACCGCGTCGCCATTCGGCGCCGCTGATCACAAGCGTGCGCTCGCGATCGTGTAGCGTCCCGCATCGTGAGCGAGACTTCACCGCACCGCCGAGCAGTGTTCATGCTCGTCATGTGCGGACTGTTCTGGAGCTCCGCGGGCGTGCTCATCAAGCTCGTCGACGCGCACCCCGTCGCCATCTGGTCCACGCGCTGCGCCATCTGTGCGCTGACGCTCTATGCGTGGGGCCGTCCGTCGCTGCAGGGCATCACCCGCATCGAGTGGGGGGCGGCCGTGGCGCTCGCCTCGACCACGGGGCTGTTCGTCATCGCGAACAAGCTCACCACCGCCGCGAACGCGATCCTCATCCAGTACTCCGCCCCTGTCTGGATCGCGCTCCTCGGCGCGTGGTTCCTCGGCGAGAAAGCGACCAAGCTCGACTGGTTCACCATCGTCGCCGTCATCGGCGGCATCACCCTCTTCTTCTTCGAGAAGCTCACGTTCGATGGCGCCGTGGGCAATGGCGTCGCGCTCACTGCCGGCGTCGCCTACGCGTTCAACGCCATGACGCTGCGCAAGGTCGCGGTCTCCGGTGGCAGTGCCCTCCGCGCGCTGTTCCTCGGCAACGTGGTCGGGGCCGTGATCGGGGCCCCCGCCGTCGTGCTCACCCTGCGTCCCACTGGCACCGAGGTCCTCGCACTCGTCGCCCTCGGCGTCGTACAGCAGGGCTTCGCGTACATCTGCTACGCGGCGGCCGCGCGCCATGCCACCGCGCTCGAGGCGATGCTCATCCCCGTGATCGAACCGATCCTCTCGCCGCTGTGGGTGGCGATGGCGATCGGCGAGATGCCCGGTCCGCTCGCCATCCTCGGCGGCGCGATCGTCGTCGGCGCCGTCACGTTCCGCGGCGTGTGGTCGGCCCGCAGCGCGCCGACGCTCCCGGCGGACACGGCGGTGCCCGCGCAGCGTACGATGGGGCATGCGGCGGCAGACGACACGGTCGGGTGAATGGCGAGCCGGCGGCGAACGTCAGGGGGGAATGCGCTGCGTCGCTCTCGCGTCGGTCGTGGTCGGGTGGCTGGTGATGGGAGGCTGCACCTACGTCGAGCCCGCGCCGGCAAGCCCGGGGCGAACCGTCGCGCCGGCCCCGCCGCCCTCCGAGCCAGCGCTCGAGGTTCAACCCGCGCCGCGGGCCTGTGATGCCTGTGCGATCGGCTGCCCCGACAGCGCCCCGCTCGAGGGCGTGGACGCGAACGGGTGTCCACTGTGCGGATGCGAGCCCTCGTCACCGATGGTGACCCCGCCTTCGCTCGAGCCGCCTCCGTCTCCGCCCGAGGTGCCGCGCGAAACTCCGCAGCAGCCGACGCCGCCCCCGTCGCCTCGAACACGCACCTGTCAGCCGTGCGCGATCGGTTGCCCGCACGGTATCCCCAAGACAGGACGCGACGAGCATGGCTGTCCGGTCTGCGGGTGCGAAGACCTCCGCCCCGATGGGCTACGCCGCAGCCCGTAGACCGAAAATCACATCAGTCCACGTCGTACCTAAAGGTACTCGTGGACTGTAAGGACATCGCGAGCGCATGGCGCCCGCGACGCGATCACTTCAGTCCACATCGTCGAGGCCGTCGCCGACGACGCCGCCGTCGCTCGCCATCTCCTGCGAAGACGGCGTCTCCGTCTTCTCGGACGTAGACGCAGGCGCGGCGGACGGATCCTCGTCGTCCCAGCCGCCATCGACCTCCTCCATGGGAGGCAGCGAGGTGCTGGACGCCCGGCGCGGGGGCTCGGGGAGCGTCGTCATCCCGATCGGCACCTCCGGCGGGAGGTGCGAGGGACGCGTGACGGCATCGTGGGCCGACATGACGACAGGCAGGCCCGTCGCGGTGGACTCCTCGGGACCGGCGATCTCGGCGACGGCGGAGCTCGCCGCGTCGGGGACGACGGTGGTGTTGCTCGGCGCCGGGATCGAGGCCGGCGTCGCGACGACCGCAGCGAGGGCCGCCGCGGGACCGGACGCGTCATCGATCACACCGCGTCGCCCTTCGGCGGCGCTGCCGGCGGTTGTCCCGCCGTCGAGCGTCAGGTTCTGCTGCGCCGAGTTGCGATCGCGACGCTTGCGACGACCGTCGCGGTCGGCGGCATCGCGCTCGCCCCGATCGGTGCGATCGCCACTGCTGGCGCGCTCGGGCACACCGGCGGCATCCAGGACGCGCTTCAGGGTGGATTCGAACCGCTCGGCCTGCGCCTTGTCGGTGTCGTCGAGGATCGGACCGCCCTCGGCCCACTCGGCGCGCAGCTCGGTGACCACCTCGACCGGATCGCGGCCGGAGAAGCGCAGCGATCCGAAGGCGTTCTTCGACATCGCCTGCTTGAGACGCGCGGCGATATCCGCGGCGCCCGTATCGACGGCCTCGGCCTGCTTGGGCAGGAGCTCTTCCGCGCGACCGATCAGCTTCTCGCGCTTGCTGCGCAGCTGCGTGGGGTCGAGCTCGGTGTTCGCGATCGCGTCCGCGTGATTCGCGATCAAGTGACGGAGCATCGCCTCGACCTTCGGCGTGTGCGCGCCGAGCTCCTTCGCCTTGGCGCGCACGGCGATGGCGCGATTCACGAGGTCGTCGCCGCCCGCCATGATCGCGTCGATCTCCGTGGAGACCGCATCGATCTCGGCGCGGTGCGCGTTGGCCTCGGAGTCACGCGCGGAGTCGCGCTTCTGGAAGACGGCATCGCAGGCCGCGCGGAATGCCTTGTAGACGGCGTCGGCATCACGGCGCGGAACGAACCCGATCTCCTTCCACTCGGCCTGGAGATCCTTGATCTGGCCGATCGCCTTGCCCCAGCCGCTCTCGGCGGATGCGGCGTTCGCGACCGACTGCGCGCGGGCGATGAGCGCCTGCTTGGCCTGGAGGTTCCTCGCCTGCTCGTCGAACTGCGCGTCGAGCAGCGGCTTGCGGCGCTCGAAGAACTTGTCGCACGCGGCGCGGAAGCGCTTCCACAGCTCGTCGCCCTGCTTGCGCGGGAGATGACCGGAGTCCTTCCACGCGGCCTGCAGCTCCTTGAGGCGCGCGGCGGTGGCGGCCCAGTCCGTCGACTCGGCGAGCGCTTCGGCCTCGGAGATCAGCTGCTCCTTGCCGGCCGCGACCTCGGCGAACTTCTCCGCCTCGATGGCGCGGACCCCCTTTACGAGGTCGTAGACCTTGTCGCACTCGGCCTTGAAGAGCTCCCACAGCTCCTTGCTGCGGCGCGTGGGCAGCGCGCCCACTTCCTTCCACAGCGCCTGGAGGCCCTTCAGCCGGTTGCCGAGCTCGGGCGACGGCTCCTCGGTCTGCATCTCCTTGGCGGTGGCGATCAGCGCCTCGGCCTTCGGGACATTGGACCAGCGTTCCCAATCCTCCGCCTCGCGCGCCTCGGCCTGCTTGGTCACGAGCTTGCCGCGAGCCGCGCGATAGCGCTCCGCGAGCTCGTCGCGCTTGGGGCCGAGGATCTTGCCGATCGACTCGAAGGCCCGACTGGCCTGATCGAGGGCCTTATCGATCCCACGGGCTCCGCCCGCCCCGCGAGCAGCGCTCGCAGGGTCCCCACCCTCCGGGCCCTTCGTGTCCTTCTTCTCGGCCAGGGCTTCCATGTCACTGATGAGGGCCGTGAGGCTCGCCTCGATCGCGACGCTGCGCTCGGCCGCTTCCTTGTCCTTGCGGGCGCGCTCCTCGGCCTGCGCGGCCCGACGGGCCTCGTCCTCGAGGCGACGGGCTTCCCGCGCCGCGTGGCGCTCCGCCTCTTCGGCCGCGCGCTTCGCGACGACCTCCGGATCTTCGACGACCGGCTCGACCGGCGCGACCGCAGCCGCCGCAGCGGCGCGCGCCTTCTCGGCCTCGGCGCGCTGACGCTCCGCTTCCTTCGCCTGGGCCCGCAGCTCGTCGGCGGAGCGTGCCTGCGAGTCGTGGACCTCCTTGCGCTTCCAGAACCGCTTCACGGCCTTCGCGAAGCGCTCGTCGTCCTCCCCGGTACCGAGCTGGGCCCACGCCGCTTCCGCGCGGGAGACGGTATCGGCGTGCTTCGCGAAGTCGAACGTGTCGACCACGCCCTCGATCTCGCGCAGGAGCTGCGAGCGCTCGGCGCGACGACGCTTCACGTCGTCGGGAACCGTCGAGACCTTGGACGCCTTCTCGGCCTCCTGGATCTCGGTGACGATCTTGCGCGCCTTCTGGCGCACGGCCTTGTGCTTCGCCTTCTGGGCGACGTTCTCGAGGCGGTCCACGTCGTCGAGCTTCTCGACGGCCGCGAGCCCGACCTCCTTGGTCGACGTGTCGATCGCGAGGGCACGCAGCACGTCGCCGTCATCGATCCGCGCCACCGCGGCGGTGCGCATCTCCTGCGGGGCTTCGCGCTTGGCGAGCTCGGCCAGGGCGCGGGGGTCACGTAGCTCGCCGAACGCGCGCTTGCGGATCGCGGGGATCGCGGCTCGCACCACGACCTCCACGAGCGCGCGCTGGTCACCCAGCTTCACGATGCCGTTCAGGGCGGTGGTCGCGGCGTCGTTGTCCTCGCCGCACGCCTTCGACACGAACAGCTCGTTCGCGCGCTCCTCGAGATACTCGCGCAGACTGCGCTCGGTCTCGTTTTGCGCGAGCTCGGCCAGGACGTCGGCCTTCTCGATCTTGCTGATCGCGATCCGGCGGACGCCGATGTCATGATCGGTCTTGGCGACCTGGAGGAGGATGGCAGTGTCGTCGTGAGTCAGCGCCCGAACTGCTTCGGTGCGGACCTTGACGTCACTGTGGCGGTGCTTGGGGCGAAAAAAGTCAGCAATCCCCATGGGGCGCGCAGACTAAGGCGAGCCCCCGTCGGAGACAAGCTCGATCAGGGCCCCTACGACGTCGGTCAGTCGGTAGTCGCTGGGGGTAAAAACCCGCTTCACTCCGAGGGCTTGCAGGGCCGCATGGTCGGAAGCGGGGACCACCCCGCCCACGACGACCGGCACATCCCCCGCTCCGCGCTCGCGGAGTCCCGCCAGCACGGCCCCCGTCAGCTCGAGGTGCGATCCCGACAGGACCGACAGCCCGACGATATCCACCGACTCCTGGACCGCCGTCGCCGCGATTGCCGCCGGCTCCAGCCGGATGCCGGCGTAGATCACCTCGAAGCCCGCGTCCCGCGCCGCCACCGCGATGACCTCGGCGCCATTCGAATGACCGTCCAGGCCGGGCTTGCCCACGAGGAGCTTGGGCCGCCGGGGTAGCGCCGCCACCCTCGCGCGAAGCAGGTCCCAGGTTTCGCGGTTCTGGTCCGGGGCAACGGCCGCTCCCGCGATCCCGGTCTGGGCGCGATACTCGCCCCACACGCCGCGCAACGTGCCCGCCCACTCCCCCGTGGTGACGCGCGCGAGCGCGCAGGCGATCGAGGCCTCCATCACCGGCTGCCCCGCGCGGGCGGCGGCCTCGAGCGTGGCCAGCGCCGCCTTCACCTTCGCGGGGTCGCGACGCCGGCGAGTCTCTTCGAGCGCCGCGAGCGCCGCGGCCGCCGCATCGGCGTCGGCCTTGAACACGCCGCCATCCGCCCCGGTCGTGAGCGGCGACGGCAGGCCATCGGTGTAGCGATTCACGCCGACCACCGGCTGCGCGCCACTCTCGATCCGCGCCATGCGCGCGGCCATCGAACGCACCAGCTCGCGCTTGCAGTAGCCGCTCTCGATCGCGCCGAGGATGCCGCCCGCCGCCGCGACGCGCGCCAGCTCGGCCCGGGCCTCGGTACACAGCGCCTCGACCTTCGCCGCGATCACGGGCGAGCCGTCGAACAGGTCGCCGTACTCGAGGAGGTCCGTCTCGTACGCGAGGATCTGCTGCAGCCGGAGCGACCACTGCTGGTCCCACGGCCGCGGCAACGATAGCGCCTCGTTCCACGTCGGCAGCTGCAGCGCCCGGCACCGCGCACTCTTCGAGAGCGTCACCCCGAGCGCCTCGATCAGGATGCGCCACGCGTTGTTCTCGGGCTGCTGCTCCGTCAGTCCCAGCGAGTTCACCTGCACGCCGTACCGGAACTGGCGCAGCTTCGGATCCGTGATGCCGTAGCGCTCGCGGCACAGCTCGTCCCAGAGCTCGCCGAACGCGCGCATCTTGCACAGCTCCTCGACGAACCGCATGCCCGCGTTCACGAAGAACGACACGCGCCCCACGCACTGCGCGAATGCCTCGGCGTCGACGCGCGCGCGCTGCTTCACGCGATCCAGCACTCCGATCGCATCGGCGAGCGCGAAGGCCAGCTCCTGGGTCGGCGTCGCCCCTGCTTCCTGCAGGTGGTAGCTGCACACGTTCGACGGATTCCACTGCGGCATCGCGGCGACGCAGTACTCGTACGTCTCCGCGATCAAGTCGAACGAGGGCTCGGGCGGGAAGATGTACGTCCCGCGCGCCAGGTACTCCTTCACGATGTCGTTCTGCGTTGTCCCGCGCAGCAGCTTTTCGTCGACGCCGCGCTCCCGCGCGAGGGCCACATAGAGCGCGAGCAGCCACATGGCCGTCCCGTTGATCGTCATCGACGTGTTCATCTGTTCGATCGGAATCCCGTCGAACAGCGCGTGCATGTCATCCAGCGACGCGATGGGCACGCCGACCTTGCCCACCTCGGGCCGCGCCAGCGGATGATCCGCGTCGTACCCGCACTGGGTCGGCAGGTCGAAGGCGATCGACAGGCCCGTCTGGCCCGCGGCCAGGTTCTGTCGGTACAGCGCGTTACTCGCGCTCGCACTCGAGTGGCCCGCGTACGTGCGGAAGATCCACGGCTTGTCGGTCATTACTTGCCGTATTTCTCGACGAGCGTCGGCCAGTTTCCGTCGGCGCGCGCGAGGTTGCCATCGGGGTCCGCCATGAACTGGTCGTGAAACTCCTGGTTCGTGAACACCAGCAGCCGGTCCTCCACCAACGCGTACACGGTCGGATCCGCCTCGGACAGCCGCGCCTCGGCGGCGGCGAACGCGCAGTACCCACCGAACGCCGGCGCGAAGGCCGCGCTCCGTTCCCGGAAGAACTGCTCGTTCTCGGCGTTCACGAGCCAGTACGTCGCCCCTTCATACGCCACCGCATGCTCGGCCACCCCGAGCTGAGGCCCGGTCTCGATGTACGAGATGGGATCGTGGCCACCGAGCCCCACGCCTTGCTCGTTCACGTTCACGAGCACCTTCGCGGTCACCGGCGCCACGTTCGCGACAGGCACCTGCGCGGGTGGCGCCTTCGGTCCTCCGCACGCGACGAGCAAAGCGAGCAGCGCAAGTCTCGACATGCGGCGGACTGTAGCTCAGCGCGCGCGCACCGCGGTCCACGCCAGCAGGAACTGCCGCTCCTCGGACCACGTCTGCCCGACGACCTCGTCGCCGACGAGACACCCGCTCGACTGGTACAGCCCCGAGCCATCGGTCGTCTTGAAGGCCACGCACACGCGGTTCTTGGCCGCGCTCGCCCGCCCGTCGAGGATCTCGCTCTCGTAGAACGAGCCTGTCACCTTCTTGTCGGCGTCGACCTTCAGCACCATCGGCTTCGTGTACGGCTCCGACGTGAGGTCGGGTCGCAGGTCGACGGTCCACGTGCCCTCGAGGTCGGCGAGCGTACGCACCGGGGCAGCAGGCGCCGGCGGAGCTGGCTCGGCAACTTCAGGCTGCGCGCCTCCACAACCCACGAGGAGCGCAAGCACGACCAGTCTCGTCATGGTGCGCACTCTACGTCAGTCCCTCATGCTCGCTGCGCGCTCGTCGATCGCTTTCTCCGCATCGACGTGGCGGATCGGAGCGAACGAAGGGCCCGTCGGCCGGGCGACAGCGTTGCGTGGCGTTCCGACAACCCGATGATCAGCCAGGACGGCGCCGCACCCGCCGGGTCGCGCGCTAGGGTGATGCCGTGCGGCGATTTCGAACCCGGGTGCTGATCGCGGTCGGCATCCTCGCGGCGTGTCACCTCTACATCTGGAGTCGGCTCGTGGCGCCGATGGCCCTGCCGAGCGGGCTCCACGCCCTGGCGACTGCGCTCGTCGTGGCGCTCGCGCCGGCACTCCCGCTCGCCGTGTTCGCGACGCGGGGGATGTCGCGCGAGCGGGGCAAGCTGCTCCGGCTCTCCGCGTACATTGGCTTCGGGTTCTCCGTGTACCTGTTCCTCGCCGCGATCGTCACGCACGTGGCGGTGCTCGCGGGGGCGAATCCGCGGCTATCCGCGCTGGTCGGGACGGCGGCCGCGATCGCGGTGGTGCTCGGTGGGCTGGCGAATGTCGCCCGTGGTCCGATCGTGAAGTCCGTGACGGTGCCACTCGCGAAGTTGCCCGAGACCGGCGCCGGCTATCGCATCGTCCAGCTCACCGACGTGCACATCGGGCCGATGCTCGACGGCAAGTTCGCGGCGGAGGTCGTGCGGCGCGTGAATGCGCTCGCCCCGGACCTCGTCGTCATCACCGGTGACCTCTGCGATGGCCGCTTCGAGGAGATGCGCTCGCACATGAGTCCCCTCCGCGACCTGCGCGCGCGCGATGGTGTCTACGCGTGCACGGGCAACCACGAGTACTACTGGGAGCTGCCGCAGTGGATGGCCGAGCTGCGGTCGCTCGGCGTGAAGGTCCTGCACAACGAGCACGTCACCATCAACGACTCGTTCGTGCTCGCCGGTGTCGATGACTCGAGCGTGAGCGAGGACGTGCCCGGCGCCCTCGCCGGCCGCGATCCGAAACTGCCGGTGGTGCTCCTCGCGCATCATCCGAGCACCCTGCCCCGCGCGCAGGCGGAGGGCGTCGATCTCCAGCTCTCGGGCCACACGCACGGCGGTCAGCTCTTGCCCTTCGGCTGGCTGATTCGCCTGTGGGAGCCGCTCGCCGCCGGGCTCAAGAAGTTCGGTTCGACGTGGCTCTATGTCAGCCAGGGCACCGGCTTCTGGGGGCCGCCACTCCGCGTCGGAACGTCGTCGGAGATCGCCCTGATCACGCTCTCGCAGGGCTAGCCGTTTCCCTGCAACGGAGATGTCGAGCTCCCCTCCCCCTCCCCCCGGGGGGCAGGTGTCGCAGGGGTCCGACCCCTGCGACACCCCCTGCGACACCTACGGGGCCGGGTTACAGGTCGGGCGGAACGGTTCCGATACCCAGCACGGCCCGCGCTGCCGCCGGCATGACCTTCTCGGCCACCATCCGGTGAGTCAGCACGGTCTCGAGGTCGCGCAGCGCGGCGCCGAGGGGACTGCTGGCGCGCACGCTGGCACCACCACCGAGGTGAAACGCGCCGCGGGTGATGTCCGCGCAGGCCGCGGCCACGTGACAGGCGGCGAGCCGCAAGGTGCCGCGTACCGCCGGTGTCACGGCCCCCGCATGCGCCGCGGTCTGAGCTGACTCGGCCGCGAGGTGCAGGTACGCGCGCGCCGCCTCGAGCTCGCCGCGCAGACTGGCGTAGCGGGCCCACGCGCCCGAGGCGGTCTCGGGGGTGAACCCGGCCGCCACGTGATCGAGGGCGCTACGGGCGATGCCGAGCGCGCAGCCCGCGATCCCGACGGCCAGGAGCCCGAACAGCGGGACCCGGTACAGGGGAGCATCGCTCCATGGCGCCCGATCGAACACCGAGGTCACGTGCGTGATCGGGAGCTCGGCGTTGGTGATCACGAGGTCGTGGCTGCCGGTGCCCGCCAGGCCGAGGGTGTCCCAGTTGTCGACCACCTCGACCGCTGACGGCGGCACGAAGCACACGACGTGGCGCCGCTCGGCCAGCGCGCCCACGACGAACATGTCGGCGTGACGCGAGCCCGATGCCCACGACCACCGTCCGGTCAGGCGCGCGCGATCACCGGTGATGGTGACCGTGCCGGTCGGCGCGAAGATGCCTGCGAGAAACGGGGCCCGCGTCCCCGGCGACCACAGCGTGGCCGCGACGTCGCGCGCCAGGTACGGCGCGAGTAGCGTCGAGGTCGAGGCGGTCATCACGCACCAGGCCGTGGCTGCATCCCCCGCCGCGATCACCTCGAGCAGGGTCGCGTAGTCGCGGGGAGACAGCTCGTGGCCTCCGAGCTCCGCCGGGACGAGCGCGCCGAACATCCCATGCTCGCGCAGGGCCGCGACGACATCCTGGTCGAGGCGCCGGTTCGCGTCATGGCTCGCGCGGTGCGAGGCGAGTGCGGGAGCGAGCGCACGAGCTCGATCGAGGAGCGGCGATGCCATGGCGCGAGCGTACCTCAGCGCTTCGGGCCGCGGAGCGAGGCGGGCACGGAGCCATCGACGTCCGTGAAGCCCAGCTCGGCCGCGAGCTCGGCCACCACGTGTGGCTTGCCGCTACGCCCGGCCAGCTCCGGCGCGGGGAGCGTGTACAGCGCGACGATCGCGCGCCCGGTGAGCTCGGCGCTCTCGGTGACGGCGGTGGGGTACGGAAACTGTCCCGCCTCGAGGCGCTCGGTGCGCACGATGCCGGGCCAGAGGCTGACCACGGCGACCCCGTGCGGCTTCAGGTCGCGCGCACAGTCGCGGGTGAGCCGGTCGACGCCCGCCTTGCCGACCCCGTACGGGACGTTGACCTGGTAGCTCGCCGCGCCGAACGACGAGATGTTCACGATGAAGCCCCGCCGCACCGGGACCATGCGGCGCGCGGCGAAGACACTCGCGACGTAGTGCGAGCGCAGCCCGACGTCGATCATCGTGTCCCAGCTCGCGATCGGCAGGTCCCAGAACGGCGTGTCGTAGAGGGGCCCGGCGGGAATCGCGAAGACGTTGTTGACCAGCACGTCGAGCCGGCCGTGGTCGCGATCGATCTGGGTGAAGACCTGCTCGACCGCCGCGTCGTCGGCGTGATCGCACGCGAGCGCGATGCCGCGACCACCGCGTGCGGTGATCTCGTCGGCCGTGGCGTCGATCGTACCGCCGAGCTCGTGGGCCGCTTCTCCGCGCCGCGTGCGCCCGGTCACGTAGACCGTCATCCCCGCGTCGCCGAGGGCGAGCGCGAGCCCCTTGCCGACCCCGCGGCTCGCACCGGTGACGAGGGCGACGCGATCCGACAAGAGAGGGGTCATGGCGGCCACGCTACCCGGCCCTGGAGCGTAGATCCAACGCGAGACGCCGCCTCCGCGCTGGGCTGGATCGTCGTATGAGCTCGCCGCGGCTGGCTAGAACTTGTCGGCGGGGTCGCGCTCGAACATGAGCCAGCGGCCGCCTTCCTGCTGCAGGTAGACGGGGCCGAAGAGGCGCGCGGTGCCTGGCTTCTCGAGATCGAACGCGAGAATCGAGCCACGGCGGCGCGGATTGATCGGCTTCATCTCCTTGAAGGTGTCGACCGGCTGATCGCGCGTGAAGACCTCCATCATCTTCACGCACGAGCCGGCGGAGGCCGCGAGCTTCTGCTTCGCCTCGGCGGTGCGCGTCGCGCACATGCCTTCGTAGTCCCGCGCCACGAAGGCCGTCACGTACGCGTCGATCATCGCCACCGCGGCGAGGACGTCCGGGTCGTCCGCGGCGAGCGGCTCGACCGGATCCGCCGCGGGTGCGGGCGACGCAGAGCCAGACGAGGCGGCCGCCGGCATGGCCGCGAGCAGCCACTGCGAACCTTCTCGTGTCAGGTACACGGTTGCCGCCGGCTCCTTCGCGCCCGGCTGCATCACATCGATCTCGATGCGATCACCGTTGCGACGCGCGTTGGCGGCCGTCACGCCGGTGAATAGATCGGCCGGCAGCTTGCCGAGCTGCTGCTCCATTCCCTTCTCGCACGAGCCGCTGAGCTTGCCGATCTGCTCGCGCTCGGCGGCGGTTCGGGTCGCACACATGCCGGCATAGTCCTTCGCGGCGAGCGCCCGAAAGTAGGCGTCCGTCGTCGCGGTCGCAGCGCGCAAGTCCGCGTCACCGGTTGGGGACTTGGCCTGGCACGCACCGAGCGCGAGCACGAGCAACAACCTCATGGCCGACGGGAATATCACGGTGTAGGGTCTCCGGCATGCGCCCCCTGATCCTCGCTCTGGCCCTGCTTGCACCGGCTTGCTCCAAGTCCGAGCCTGCCGCGACCGAGACCGCTGCCGAGGTCACGCTCGCCGAGATGGGTGTTGCCGAAGTCGAGGCGAAGGTCGCGGCCGGCGAGTGCGTCGCCGTCGATGCGAACAGCGAATCGACGCGCAAGAAGCTGGGCGTCGTGCCGGGCGCGATCCTCATCAGCGACAGCGAGACGTACATCCCGAAGAACGAGCTGCCCGCCGACAAGGGCAAGGCGCTCGTCTTCTACTGCGCGAACGAGCACTGCGGCGCGAGCCACGATGCGGCGAAGAAGGCGCGCATCGCGGGCTACACCGATGTCCGCGTGATGCCGGAAGGCATTGCCGGCTGGGTGAAGGCCGGCAAGACCGCCCAGAAGATCTAGATCATCTAGATCGCGAGCGTGCGGCGGAGCCCGTCGGCGAGGGGCATTTGCGCCACCACGCCGAACGCATCGCGCAGACGATCGACCGCCGCGCACGACTTCGCGATCTCGCCCGAGCGTGCCGCCGCATGGGCGATCTCGCTCGTCCCACCGCAGAGCGACACGATCAGCTCGGCGAGCCCGCGCACCGTGATCTCGGCGCCCGTGCCGACGTTCGCCACGACCCGCGAGTTGCCGTCGGCGAGGCCGGCGAGCACGGCGCGCACGACATCGCCCACGTAGACGAAGTCGCGGGTCTGCGAGCCGTCACCGAAGATGGTGAGCGGGGCGCCCCGGCGAGCGCGGTCCGCGAAGATGGAGATCACGCCCGAGTATGGGCTCGAGGGGTCCTGGCGCTCGCCGTAGACGTTGAAGAAGCGGAACCACGTGGTCGGCACGCCGTGCACCGCGGCGTAGTAGTCGAGGGCGAGCTCGCTCGCGTACTTGTCGATGCCGTACGGGGAGAGCGGCGCGCGAGGGGCGTCTTCGTGCACGGGGATCAGGGCCGGCGGAACATCGCCGTAGACCGCCGCGGACGACGCGAAGACGACCTTCTTCACCCCCATCGCCTTGGCGTATTCGAGGACGTGGAGCGTGCCGCCGTAGTTCACGCTCATGTCGACGAGCGGGTTCGCGACGGAGCTGACGACCGAGACCTGCGCCGCGAGGTGCACGATGCGGTCGATCGATAGACCGGCGAGCGCGGCGAAGATGCCGTGCGAGACGTCGCACTCGACGATCGTCAGACGATCGGTGCCGGCGTGCTGCGCGAGGTTGGCGCGCTTGCCGGTGCGGAAGTCATCGAGAACGACGACGCGGTCGCCGCGGGCGATGAGCGCGTCCACCGTGTGCGAGCCGATGAAGCCGGCCCCGCCGGTGACGACGACGTTCATGCGAGCAGTCTACTTACTCGGCAAAGGCGATCCGCCACAGTTGGCCGAGAATCACGTCGAGTGCGACCTTGTTGTCGCCGCCCTCGGGGACGATCAGGTCGGCCCACCGCTTCGAGGGCTCGACGTGCTCGATGTGCATCGGCCGCACGGTGGCGTAGTACTGGGCGCGCACGCTCTCGAAGGTACGGCCGCGCTGCTCGAGATCCCGACGGATACGGCGAATGAGCCGGATATCCGAGTCGGTATCGACGAAGATCTTGATGTCCATCATGTCCCGCAGGAGGGGCTCGGTGAACACGAGGATGCCCTCGACGATGACGACCGCGGCCGGCTCGACGCGCCGGGTGTCGGGGCGACGGGTGTGGGTGGCGAAGTCGTAGATCGGGACATCGACCGTGCGGCCCGACCGCAATTCCGATAGATGCCGCGCGAGTAGGTCGCTCTCGAGGGAGGCCGGGTGGTCGTAGTTGATCTTCGTTCTTTGTTCGAACGTTAGATGGGATTGATCGCGATAATAGGCGTCATGCTCGATCGTCGCGCATCGACCCTGGGGCATGGCCGCACCGAGCTTGTGCGCCACGGTGGTCTTGCCTGATCCCGTCCCGCCAGCGATTCCAACTACGAGCGGTCGTGACATCTGCCTCACGTATAACGCATGGAGCCTCGGCGCGGACGTTGCTACTTCCTAAGAGAAACCCCGGAAGGTCCCACTTATGATCCGAATTGGAATCGCAGAAGACCACACCATCGTGCGCTGGGCGCTCCGTGAGGCCCTGTCGAAGGCAAATGACATGGAGGTCGTGGGCGAGGCCGGAACGGCGGCGGAAACCATGGAGATGATCCAGCGTGACCGCCCGGATGTCCTCATCCTCGACATAACGCTGCCTGATCGTTCGGGCTTCGACATCCTGAATGACCTGCGCTCGAAAGACACAGCGCCCCTGGTCGTCGTGCTCACGTGGCACACCGAGCCGGGCTACGCTGCACGCGCCATCCAGGCAGGAGCGCACGGGTACGTGAACAAGGCGGTCGAGCCGGACCAGCTCCTCGCTGCCATCCGCGCCGTCAGCCGTGGCGAACAGGTGATCCCCCCAGGCGTCGAGCAGCTCATCGCGAGCGGCGACGGTCACCCGGCAAGTGCGCTGACCGCGCGCGAGGCCCAGGTGATGGAGATGCTCGCGCGGGGCCTCACGAACCGCGAGATTGCCGAGCACCTCGCCATCAGCATCAAGACGGTCGACACGCACCGTGGTCACGTCCTGAAGAAGCTGGGCCTGCGCAACAACAGCGAGCTCACGCGCTTCGCGGTGAAGCACGGCTACGTCGCGCTCTAGCGCCTGCGGGGCTGGATCCAGGCCCGCTGGCCCGCGTCCTTCCCATCGAGGCGGCGCACGACGGCGCGCAGGTATCCCTTCGCGGGGAGCTCGCGCCGTCCGCCCGCGCCCCAGACCGTCGCGACGATGCGGCCATTCTCGATGAAGTCGATCGCGTAGCGACCCTTCGTGGGGTTCGCGACGTACACGACCAGCTCACCGCGCTCCACGTCGACGCGCGACAGCGTCACGCCGTTCGTCGAGTAGAAGCGACCGGTAGCGACCGCGTCGAAGATATCCTTCGCGGTGCGTCGGGCTCGAACCTGGACCCACGCCCCGCCCGCGGGCCACTTCTGCTTCTCCTTGGGCTCGTTGTAGTGGTGAGCGTCGTCCGACGACGTCCCGTACATCACCACGCCCTGCGCGAGC
>LNFM01016465.1_pt1 | contig 21817 bp, 19 predicted proteins | sample 596031 | NCBI WGS metagenome assembly LNFM01 (sample SAMN04254537, study PRJNA301005) | activated carbon metagenome | isolation source: dual media filters at the Ann Arbor, Michigan drinking water treatment plant | place: USA: Ann Arbor
CGACGTCGTACGCCGCGTCCATGCCGATCCCAATTTTCATGAACTCGTTCGGCGCCGATCGCGCTTCGCCTGGCTCCTGACGGCGCTGATGGTCACAGTCTATTTCGGCTTCATCCTGACGATCGCCTACTTCAAAAGCGTCACAGCCCTTTCGGTGGCAGGCGGCGTCACCACGGTCGGCATCGTTTTAGGTCTCGGCGTCATCATCGCCGCGTTCACGCTCACCGGGATCTATGTCGCCCGCGCCAACACCACCTTCGACGAACTGACCCGCAAGATTGTCGAAGGGCTAGCGAAATGAGGTCCCCGCACGTCGCGATCACCGTTTTGACCACGGCCATCGTCGCCGTCAGTACAACATCGGCCTTCGCCGACAGCATCCAGGTGGCCGGTAAATCGACGCTGAACTACGCCGCCATTGCGATGTTTCTTCTCTTCGTCGTGGCAACCCTCGGCATTACGAAATGGGCCGCCGGACGCACGAAGTCGACCTCCGATTTTTACGCGGCCGGAGGCGGCATCACCGGCTTTCAGAATGGACTGGCGATCGCCGGCGATTATATGTCGGCCGCATCGTTCCTGGGCATATCTGGTCTCGTCTTCGCCAACGGTTTTGACGGCCTCATCTATTCGGTTGGATGGCTCGTCGGATGGCCGATCGTTCTGTTCCTGATCGCCGAACGCTTACGTAATCTGGGCAAATTCACTTTTGCCGATGTGGCTGCCTTCCGCTTACAACCGACGCCGATTCGCATCCTGTCTGCTGTCGGCACGCTGGTGGTGGTGGCTTTCTATCTCATCGCGCAAATGGTCGGCGCCGGCAAACTCATCCAGACGCTTTTCGGTCTCGAGTATCTCTACGCCGTGATCGTTGTCGGTATCTTGATGATCGTCTACGTGGCCTTCGGCGGCATGGTGGCGACGACCTGGGTGCAAATCATCAAGGCGTGTCTGCTCCTCGGCGGCGCCAGCGTCATGGCCCTGCTCGTCCTCGCCAATTTCAACTTCTCACCCGAGGCGATGTTCAAGCGGGCGACTGAAATCCACCCCGATGGCTTGGCAATCATGCAACCGGGCTCCCTCGTCAAAGATCCTATTTCGACGATCTCACTCGGATTGGCGCTGATGTTCGGCACCGCCGGCCTGCCCCATATCCTGATGCGCTTTTTCACCGTCGCCGACGCCAAGGCGGCCCGCAAATCCGTATTCTATGCCACAGGCTTTATCGGCTACTTTTATATCCTGACTTTCATCATTGGCTTTGGCGCCATAACCCTGCTGTTGCAAGATCCCGACTACTTCAAGCTGGGTGCGGTCCCCGCTCCCGGCGGGAGCTATGCACCATCGGACATGATCGGGTCGGGCAACATGTCAGCCGTACATCTGTCGAACGCACTCGGCGGCTCTCTTTTCTTAGGCTTCATCTCTGCCGTTGCCTTCGCGACCATCCTCGCCGTCGTCGCAGGCCTGACATTGGCCGGTGCCACCGCCGTTAGTCACGACATCTACGCATCGATCATTGCGCGTGGCCGGGCGAATGAATTCCAAGAGATACGCATTTCCAAAATCGCTGCTTGTGCCATCGGAGTTCTGGCAATCTTTCTCGGCTACATTTTTGAAAATCAGAACGTCGCTTTCATGGTCGGATTGGCCTTCGCCATTGCCGCCAGCTGTAATTTCCCGGTTCTCGCCATGAGCATCTTTTGGCAAGGCACCACGACGCGCGGCGCAACCATCGGTGGATTTCTCGGCCTGCTCAGCGCCACAACCTTGGTTGTACTAAGCCCATCGGTATGGGAAAAAACACTCGGTCACCCGCCGGGCTCCGCACTCTTTCCCTACGACAATCCCGCGCTCTTCTCCATGAGCCTGGCATTCTTTGCCATTTGGATCTTTTCAATCACCGACCGCTCGCCAACCGCGGATGCCGAACGCGCAGCCTTCGATGCCCAGTATGTCCGGTCTGAGACCGGCATAGGGGCCGCCGGTGCTTCCTCTCATTGACGCGAAGGCGGCGATGCATTCGCATCGCCGCCTTCCAATTTAAACTACCAGCGCCGCCGGTCCATTTTCCACAACGCTCCGATGAGAAGACCAGCCGCGGCAACAGCTGCGAGTGTCAGCATCGGTTGATCGCGCATCGTGCGATCAACTGCCGTCAGCGCCTGCCGCCCCCGCACCGCGGCATTGCGGGCTAATGTCTCTGCGCTGTCGAAAGCTTGGTCCATCTGCCGTCCGGCGGCGTCGCCGAACTGCGATGCGCGCTCGCTCATATCGCTGGACGTACTGCCATAATTGCCCGTAGCCATGCCCACTCTCCTTCTCATGTTTTACAGCAAATCACTCGAACTTAAGCGACGCCCGCTGCTCGGCCGCCTGATGCACTCACGTTCGGTGGGTGTTCAACGGCGAAACGGCCGTTGCGTTCCAATTCGTCCGGGACCGCGGCCACGGCCACAGCGTTGCACACCGGTGCATCGCCTACAGACGCAGTCACTCTCATCCGCACTTTCAATTCCTCTGTTGTTGAAAGTGGATTGAACCAGCTCATCATCCGTTGGTTCAACATGGTGCGTACCCGCTCATTGGCGAACCCGACAATCACCTGGGAACCGCACGATCAGGTTCGCGTTGCCGCTCTGCAGTAATCAGCGCAGGTAGAGCAAAGGATATGAAAATTGGCCGAAGATCGGGATGTAAACGTTGCACGCGATAAGTTGTGGAACCTAGTCGAAAAGTTTCACGCCACAATCCTGGTAACGCGGGGGCAGGACGGGCGGTTGAGTGGTCGTCCGATGACGCCGTTGGTGCGCAGGAATGACGGCGTAATTTATGTTCTCGCTGAACAAGCGACCGAGGGTGTCAGGGCAATCGAACACGATCCAACGGCCCTGCTGACCTTTGCCGATGGAAAGCGCTATGTCTCGATCTCAGTGCGAGCCACCATTTCAAAAGATCGCCGGCTGATCGAAGACTTGTGGAATCCGGGAGCCCAAGCGTTCTGGCCGCAAGGTCCGTCGCAACCGGACATTTGCGCGCTCGTGCTGCAACCGCTCATCGGCGAATACTGGGACGGAGACAATTCGATCTCGGCCGTCGTGCAGATGTTGGTCGCGAACGTGACGGGCAAACAGCCCGACCTTGGCGACCACGGCGAAGTCCGCCTTTAAGTCCTTTTCATCGACCACAGACAAGCGAGCTTCATTATGTCGGATCGAACAAAGCTGAACTTATGTGTCGGTATCGTTGCGCTATCGCTAACCGGCTGCGGGGAAGAAAGCATATTGCCAAAAGGGGCGGATACTGGAAAAAATCCGGCGATTGCAAAACCCGTTGAAGGCCTCATCCCGACGGTAAATATTGCACCGGCCAGAGGCTGGCCGTCGGATAAGGGCCCGTCACCCGCCAACGGATTAACCGCTACCGCATTTGCCCGCGATCTCAATCATCCGCGATCAATCCTGATCTTGCCTAACGGTGACGTTCTCGTGGCCGAGAGCAATGCGCCGCCGAAAGTACAGAGCACCGGCCTTAAAGGTCTTGTGATGCAGTTCGTGATGTGGCGTGCGGGCGCCGGCGTGGAAAGCCCAAATCGTGTCGTCCTCTTACGCGACACGAATGGCGATGGCGCCGCGGACATCAAAACCAACTATATTGAAGGCCTATTCTCGCCCTTCGGATTGGCGCTTGTCGGCACGACGCTTTACGTGGCGAACGCCGACAGCATTGTTGCCTTTCCCTATGTCGAAGGGGCCGACAAGATAACCGCAAAGCCGGAGAAGATCGTTGACCTCCCCGGCGGTCCGCTCAATCACCATTGGACCAAGAGCCTGATCGCCAGCGCTGACGGCCGCACACTCTACGTAGGTGTCGGCTCGAACAGCAACGTTGGAGAAAACGGCTTGAACATGGAGCAGGATCGCGCTGCAATACTCTCCGTCGATATCGCCGCCAAGACGTATCAGCCGTTCGCCACCGGCTTGCGCAACCCGGTTGGAATGGCGTGGGAGCCGACCACGAAAGCGCTTTGGACGGTGGTCAATGAACGCGACGAAATCGGCTCCGATCTCGTCCCCGACTATTTGACGGAGGTAAAACAGGGCGCATTCTACGGCTGGCCTTACAGTTATTTTGGAAGTCACGTCGATGAACGTGTTTCGCCACAGCGGGCCGATCTAATCGCCAAGGCTGTAACCCCGGATTATGCTCTCGGCGCACACACGGCCTCTTTGGGTCTCGCCTTCAACCAGGCGCAAGGCAGCTGGCCGCGAGAATTTAGCAACGGAGCCTTCATCGCCCAGCACGGTTCCTGGAACCGCAATCCGCCCTCAGGCTACAAGGTTGTTTTCGTCCCGTTTGAAAACGGAAAGCCGAACGGCGAAATGCGCGACGTCTTGACAGGATTTCTCAGCCCGAATGGTGACGCCCTCGGCCGCCCCGTTAGCGTCGCATTCGATAAGTCAGCCGCGCTTCTTGTCACCGATGATGTCGGTAATGCCGTCTGGCGCGTCACCGCGCAACCAACGCAAACCACCGCTCGATGATTTGACCAACCTCCAGTGCGTGCATGACACGGGTCAGATCTGCGCCGATTCTCATTGCCAGACAGCGGGGAACCAACCCGTGCATCAACCGGTTCAATCGCACGAAATCCAATTCAGGGATCATATGCAAAATAAGAACGCGGGAGATGTGAAATGGCTGACAAGAACCAGCGCTCGGGGTCTTCCGGGCGGGGCTTTGCCGGAATGGACGAGACCAAGCAGCGTGAAATAGCGCGCAAAGGTGGCGAGAGCGTACCAGCCGAAAAGCGCAGCTTTTCTCTCAATCACGACCTGGCCGTGCAGGCTGGGCGCAAAGGCGGACAGAGCGTCGCGGCTGAAGATCGTAGCTTTTCCAAAGATCGTGAACTTGCGGCCGAGGCCGGTCGCAAGGGCGGACAGGAAGGCGGTCGCGGCAGCCTGAATCGAGCGCCGATCGCCAGACCGGCGAGCGGCGGCGATGACCAATAGCACGCGCTGTGAAATCGCCGCGAGATTGGCAGGTATGGCAGCTTACAAACGACACACTATGGCGCTATCGCGGCCGTTGAGCGTGGCTGTGATGTGCCTGCACCAGCGGGTGTTTCCACGCTGCTGTTTTCGCCGGACGGCGAGGCGAGGAAAAAGAAATAAAGTCCTGTAAATATGAGCGCGATGAGAAACAAAGACGTCGCTAAAACGCGAAAATTCATTTTCTCCTTCGTCCCTTGGCGCGCTGCCACTTTTTCTTTGTCCTGTCGGGAATCGTGCATCATCAGGCAGCGCCTCCAATAGTCTCATAAGGTGGAAGAACGCGACGCAGGACGTTCGGTTTCGAAAAAAACTCGAAACATCAGCAGTTAAAGAACAGCCTCTGACTAATGACGCCCTTGACGTGTTCTGGAACGATGGGGGTCTTTCGCCCTCTCACGATGGCTTCCACGGCACCCAGGCCGGAATTACTATCCGCAAGCAAGACAATCTTGGCGAGGCTTTGACCTCCGGTGCGGTCAACAGTGAATGGCGCCGCTGATTTTCACCACTGAGGCGTTGCCGCGCTAGGGATTTCCCAGCAAAGCCGGGCTCCAAGGAACGCTCATGCCGCACGTGCGTTGTGCTGAGTGATCGACCAAAGGAATCAATGCTGTGTCGCGCCTGATCTGCGTTTCCAATCGTGTCGCACTGCCGGACGCCACGGAGACGAGTGGCGGACTTGCCGTCGCGGTACGCGAACTTCTATGTCAGCGCGCCGGCTTGTGGATTGGCTGGTCGGGAAACATCTCCGACAGATCAGAATTCGATATTCATCACGGCCGCTTTTCTGCGGTGACACTCGACATGACGGCTGAAGAGCATGAAGGAGCTTATCTTGGATACGCGAATTCCGTGCTCTGGCCTGTCTTTCACAATCGGCTCGACTTGGCGCGGTTTGACCGGAACTTTTACGGTTCATACGCCGCTTACAACATCAGACTTGCAGTAGTCATTGCCAGCCTCGTACGACCCGGGGATCAGATCTGGGTTCACGACTACCATTTCATGATCCTCGGGCGGCTGCTGCGCGCGCAAGGCATCGAAAATCAGATTGGTTTCTTTCTTCATATTCCGATGCCGCCCCCCGAAGCATTTCTAGCAATTCCGGAGTTCCGCGAGCTGGCATCTTCGCTGGCCGCGTACGATCTCGTAGGGTGTCAGACGACCAACGACGTCGGCAATATGCTCGCATGCCTGCGCGCGGCCACTGGCGCAGAGCTTCTGCCCAGCGGCCGACTATCAATCGCAGGAGAGGCGTTCCACGTCGGAAGCTTCCCTATCAGCGTCGACAGTCAAACGTTCGCCATGGCAGGCCACCAGCCGCGCAACACCACAATTAAGCGCGTTCTTGGCGTTGATCGCCTCGACTACACCAAAGGGCTACCGCAGAAGTTTCGCGGTTTTGCACATCTTTTGCGAGCGTACCCGCATTTTCGCAGGCAAACCGTGTTGACCCAAATCGCGGCGCCAACGCGCGATAGCGTCGAAGTCTATGCGGACATTCGGCAGGAATTGGAGGGCATATCCGGATCGATCAACGGCGAATACGGCGACGTTGACTGGATGCCCGTCCACTACATTCACCGCTCCATTCCGCGCAAGCGCTTGCGCGCGCTCTATCGCTCGGCCGCCGTGGGGTTTGTCACACCCCTTCGCGACGGTATGAACCTCACAGCCAAGGAGTACATTGCATCACAGGACGCAGCAGATCCTGGCGTATTGATATTGTCCCGGTTCGCAGGTGCCGCAGAAGAGTTACAACAAGCCATTCTCGTCAACCCGTATTGCGTTGAGGAGTTGGGTGATGCACTTGCCCAGGCCCTCGCTATGCCACTCGCTGAACGGCAAAGCCGCCACGCTGCTCTCTATGCCACTATTTCCCGTCGCGACACGACCACATGGGCAACCGACTTTCTCGAACACCTCAAGCGCGCCGGCGCCGACATGCGGACGCGCTACATTTCCAGTCCGGCGGCGTAACCGATGGTCGGTCACACCCGTTGCCAACGAGCCCCTGAGTTACTGCTCCTCGATCTGGATGGAACGCTCATCGATATTGCGTCCCGACCCGACGGCGTTGTTGTGGACCCCAAGCTCATTGCCAATCTGCAGCGTCTGTTCGTTGGCGATCCGCTCGGCTTGGTCGTTGTAACCGGTCGTGCGCTCGCGGATGCGGATCAGTTGTTGGCGCCCCTCAAGCTTGCGACGATTGCCAGTCACGGCGCTGAGGTTCGCGTCGCGGGCACGGGGGCGGGTCCCTCGCCGCCCCCGATCGGGCAATTCCGACCGCTAATCGAAAACCTCTGCCGGCCGTTTCCGGGCGTCATTCTCGAATGGAAACCCTACAGCGCCGCAATCCATTATCGCGACGCGCCATCGTTGGCCCGGCCGCTCGGCGTGGTGCTCGCCCAGTTTGCTGACGCCAACCGAACGTACCGTGTTCAGGAAGGCCGCCGAGTATTCGAAATCGTCCCCAGCGGCATTTCGAAAGCGGCTGCGGTGCGCCGATTGATGCAACACCTGCCCTACGCGGGCCGCCAAGTTACATACATCGGTGACGATTGCGCCGATCATGATGCGATGCTGGCTGTTGAAGCCGCGGGTGGCGTAGCTCTCAAGGTTGCTGGCGAATATTTTGGCAAAACAACCGCCCAGTTTTGCTCGCCATCTGAAGTGCGCACATGGCTCGCCCTGCGAGCGCATGAAATAGTTACTGGAACTGAGCAGTCGGTTTCGCTTTGCATCAGCGAGGTCGAGCGGAGAGTTTCATCATGATGCGTTTGATCCTGACAACGTGTCTAACGATTCCCTATCATGCCTAGCCGCGCGTTGTCAGTTGGAGCGAAGAACATCCGCAATGGCATGTCGTTTGCACCATCGACGCGATCAGCGCATGGTTGCGAGAAAAGCCAAGCTGACACCAACGCAACGGCAATCAAGCGAACGAGACGCTTATGACAAGCCCCGCAATGCTGGGCATCGCGGGGCTCTGGATTTGCATTTAAGGCGTGACCGCATCTCGCGTGGTGCTGCCGCCAGGATTGCCGTCTGCAGGCGGCGATGGCTGTGCTGGCACTTGCTCCTGCGTGACCGGCGGCGCGGGAGGAGCCGTGCCCGTCTGCTGCCGATCGCCACGCACTGCATATTGCGCAATGGCGGCCGCAAAAATAAACACGACCATCAAACCAACGAAAAAGCCGATAATCGAGCCAAACCCGGTTGGCGGCGAGCGCCTGCTGCCACGCTGGCCAACATATCCAGAAGCCGTATCCGGCCCCGTGGTCTGGGATCGACCCATCCCTGAGCGCTCATTCACGGAGCGCGGGTCCAGCCGCCCGGAACCGGCCGCTCCGATTTCGGAATTGCCCGACGAACCACCTGGGATCGGGCGCCCAATTGGTAGATCATTCATTGTTCAGCCTCCTCATGGCATCGCGGTTTGAACGCTTGCGAAGAAATGAAACCAGCAGCAGCACGCCAATCGCCAACGCGGCGCCAAGCGTGAACATCATCAAAACGCCGATTGAATCCGATTGCGGAGCGGGGGACGTGGCGCCCTGCGCGACCGCGACCGCCGGCAGTACCAGCACGGGTAAAGTAGTCTGAAACACGCAACATCAAAGACCTCTCAACGAATACCTTCAGGGTGAATGTGCCTGACGAATGCACCACCACGGCCGATGGTTCCGTCAGAGGTCACCGATCCAGGTCTAAAGTCGTCCGAAACCAAACTCACTGCGGGTGGTTGGACGACCGGATGAAATGACGCTGCGTGGTTGCGGACAATCTCTGTCCATCGCTCGCGGGGCCTGACGGTCGGAGCTGAACAATGTTATCGCGAATGGACTGGAGTCCACCGGAACGCCCATCGGCTCAAAAAATGGCGTGTGAGAAATGGTTGGCAACCATCACCGTCTGCGCCGCAATTATTCTTGCCGTGGTTGGGATTTACGCGAGCCTTCAGTAATTGCCGAAGTTTTTCCGACGAGATACCTGCTCAGCAAAGAGCCTTGCAGACAGAAACGAAAACGGGAGCCCTAGGGCCCCCGCTGTAGATCGTTCACCGACGTTATGCAGATCATCCTAGAAGTTATGCTTCACAGTACCGCGTATCTGCAGATCGTCGTCTGCCGGGTCCTGCGGAGTAGGCGCCGCCGAACGCGCGTCATTCGCGCCGTACAGCAATTCCAATCCGAAATCCATTTTCGCGGAATGCGCACCTCAGTACCCTCGGCCGGCTTCTGCGCCTCCTCCGGACTGAGCTGCATTTCGGCAGGCGCAACGCCGGTTCCGGGCTGCGCCGAAGCAGCCGGAGCCTCTGTTTGCGCCGCCGGAGCACCGCCAACAGTCTGTTCCTGGAAAGCCAGAGCCGGCAGCGCTGCGCCCAACAGCACCGCCGACAAGCAAATATGAACACATTTCATGGTCCGTCGAAACCCCGCTCCGGACGATTCCTTAGGATCGACAATGACGTCCGCTCTGGTCAAAAACAAGGATGCGGCGAACGTCCTTAAGCCCTTGTGAATGAATGTTCGCCAGGTGTTGTTTCTCTGTCATGTGGCTGTCAAGCAACATTTTCGCCCGTCAACCCCGAAGCGCGGCTCTCCACAAAGAAAAAGGGGCCGCCAAATGGCGACCCCTTTCCCGGAAAGATCCTGCAAATACTAGAACCGGATGATGCCACCGGCGACGACAAGATCGAGATCATCGTAGCCCGGCGAAGGAACAGCCACTCCGCCGCCCGTGGTCACCAGATCGAAGTCAGCCTCGACATGGCGATAGTAGACATAGAGGAGCATCGACGCGGCGCTGAGTTCCTGAACGACACCGCCACCATAGACATCGAGTTCAGAGCTAAGAATACCTGCTGAAGCTTGGGCGGCCGAGATTCCATCGCCAGACCCAGCAGTTGAACCGAGTGTGCGGTTCAGCGAACCTTGATCGGCCGTATAATACTGGCCGAAAATTGTCGTCTTGCCGAGAGGCATGAACTTCCTCTCGATGCCGGCTTCAAAGGCGTAGAAGCTGCTCTCGTCGTCGCCGGTGTTGTTAAACAAAACCGATGCGTTTTCGTCTTGGGTCATACCGGCAGCGAAGTTACCGTACAGGCCCGTGTCTTCATGCATGATGCTGATCGAGCCGCCGAGCAAGTCGCAGTCAACACCTAGCGCGGAGACATCAACCGGCGGTGCGCCCGACACACCCGACGGGGACCCCGCACGAGAATTGTTGCAGTTACCGATCTGAGCCGTGCCGTCTTCCGTCTTGTCCTGGCCATAAGAGATGCCAGCGGCCAACTTGAAGCCACCGAACTCACCCTTGTAGTTCAGGCCGATATCCCAATAATCGTCGGCGCCCCAGGCGGCCGTGCCCGTGAAGCCCTCGAACTCAGGCGTAACATACTTGACGATCTGACCGCGCTCGGTTTCACCGGGCTGGTCGCCGGAGTCACTGATGCCGCGACGGAACTGGGTGTTCGTAAGTTCTCCACCGGACGAGCGGACCAACAAGCCCAACCCGCTGTCTTCCACGTCGGAATACTTGGCGACGTCCTTCGTGTTGGCAAGATTGATTTCCGTGATGCTCTCACCGGCGGGCCCCGTGCGGCCGAGCCAAAGGGTACCGTAATTCTTGCTTTCGATGTACCAGGCCGAGTGACGAACATCGAGACCGTTATCCGACGCTGCAGCGGAAGGCAAATTCTGGTTGAAACGGTTCGAACGCGCGCTGCGAACGCCGATTTCGAGCAAGTAGCCGGCCTTCCAGCCATCAGCAATCGTAGCCGAACCCCTGAACCGGAAGCGCGTGCGAGAATTGTCGTTCGTGTAGACGCCGACGTTGCTCTCCTGGCCGTCATCCCAGAAAATCAAGGCTTCGTTGACGTGGCCCGAGATCTCTAGCTTGACCTTCCGGTTGCCCTTGCGGGCCGTCGTCGCCTCAAGTTCGGCAATACGCTCCTCGAGGTCCGCGCAGCAATCGCCGCCCAGATCCGCCGCAGCCGCCGGCATCGCACCGAGGCCGAGAACCGAAAGTACAGCGATCGTTGCCGTACCCATCTTTAAACCGCTAATCATACAAGTCCCCCTGGAGGCTTGCCCTGCACCTCCAGAGCCGTGGAATTGGTGCACTCGGATCGCCAGAGCTGCAAAGCCCACGCTAGGCAGCACCTCCGAATACCCACCTAACTAGCCAGATGCGTTAAGCCGCGTAAACCTCATTGGGTTGTTTGACAGTTTTACAAATCTGACTTTGTGGCTAAACGGACACGAAGTGGTTGCTTTGTTTCACTTTTATTACAGTTTAATGACAGTGGGATACGCCAAAGATTACGTAGATGAGCTGGAAGCTGCACACTGGACGCCATTCGAATACTCACTAGATTTGGTAGCACGCAGCCATCGCTGAAAGAGGATGCTTTTGAACCCGCTTCCCCAGAATTCACAGGTGGTTGTCGTTGGCGCCGGACCCGCTGGCCTGGCCACCGCCCTCTCGCTGGCAACCGCCGGCGTTGCCACCACCTTGGCGGCAGCACCCCACCGGCCAGCAGGGTTATCGCGCGATCGAAGAACGGCTGCGCTCTTTAACGGTTCGGTCGAACTTCTACGCAATCTCGGGCTATGGGACGCGCTTTCCGCCCACTGTGCCCCGATTGCCGCAATCCGCCTGATCGATGACACAGGCCGTCTGTTCCGCGCGCCGGAGGTCACATTTCACGCCCGCGAGGTCGGGTTGGAGGCCTTCGGCTACAACGTCCCCAACGACGCCCTGGTCGATGCGCTGTCCGCGCGAGCCGCGATGACGCCTGGGCTCACACTGCACGCGACCGCAGGGGCCAACGCGGTAAAGATTCGGGCAGGCTGCGCCACCATCCAGTTGGCCGAGGGCGACGAACTCGCCGCGCCGCTCGCCGTCGCAGCCGACGGCCGCCAGTCGGCGCTGCGCCAAGCCGCTGGCATCGAGGTGAAAACTTGGGACTACCCCCAGACAGCTCTCGTCACCTGGTTCACTCACCAGCGTCCCCATCATGGCATCTCGACGGAGTTTCACCGCTCAGCCGGTCCATTTACAACCGTACCGCTACCAGGCAATGCATCGTCGCTGGTATGGGTGGAAGAGCCAGCCGAGGCCGCTAGGTTGCTGTCGCTGCCGGACGCCGATTTCCGGCGCGCAATCGAGATCCGGCTGTCAGGTTTGCTCGGCACGATCGGCGAGATCGGACCGCGGGCGGCTTTCCCATTGAGCGGATTGACGCCCAATGCGTTTGCGATGAACCGGGTCGCCCTCGTCGGTGAATCGGGGCACGTCCTTCCTCCCATCGGCGCGCAAGGCTTGAACCTCGGCCTCAGGGATGCGGCAACGCTTGTCGATTGCGTCATCGATGCCCTGGCCGAAGGCCGCGATCCAGGCGGCTCGGCCGTCATGCAGCGCTACAGCGAACTGCGCGCACCGGATGTGAACGGGCGCATCACCGCGATCGACGTCTTGAACCGCACCCTGCTGTCGCCGTATCTGCCGGTCCACCTCATACGCGGATTTGGGTTGTATGCACTGAGCGCAGTCTCGCCGCTTCGGCGCAAAATCGTCCAGGAGGGCGTGCAGCCGACCTCCTACGTGCCGCGGCTCATGCGCCCGGGCGGCCTCAATCAACTGCAAAATGCGGCCGCAACCGCGCGTCTGGCGTCTCCGGCTTGACGGACGCTTCTCCGCCTCCCATGACGCAGGCATGACGTTCGAACTATCGCCGTTGCGCGACCTCCAGTTCCGCCTCGAATACGCCGCGCTCCGTTTTATCACCGGGCCGTTTCGGCTGCTTCCCCTCGAAGTCGCGGCGCCGTTCTCCGCCTGGTGGTGGCGCCGTCTCGCCCCTATTTTCAATCCCAGACGCCATCAACGCGCGCTCGAAAACCTGGCCATCGCCTTTCCCGAAAAAACGCCAGCCGAACGCCACGCGATCTGCCTTGCTCACTGGGAAAATCTCGGCCGCGTCATGGTCGAGACGATCCAGATCGACAAACTCATCGCCGACCCGACCCGCATTGCGATCACACCGGACCGCGTCTTCCGCCGCTACAAGGACAAGCTCGGACCCGCCATCGGCGTGTCCCTCCACATGGGCAACTGGGAACTGGCCATCTGGCCGTTCGTCGTCGCCAATGCCAATCCCGCCGCCGTCTATCGGTCGGTGAACAACCCCTATGTTGATCGTTACCTCCGCCACTTGCGCCGCGATCTCTACCCCGGCGGCTTGTTTGGCCGCGGCAAGGTCGAAGGCGACCACGGCGACAATCAAAGGACAGCACGCATCCTGACCGACTTCGTTCGCAACGGCGGCCGGCTGGGTCTTGTCTGTGATCTGTTCGACCGCACCGGCGTGCCTGTCGCCTTCTTTGGCGAACCGGCGCGAACTCAGGCAATCGGCGCCATGATTGCCCGCCGCGTCGGCAGCCGGATGTGGATGTCCTGTTGCCGCCGCATCGGATCGCAAAGCCGTTTCGTTGTCGAGATCAAGGAACTGCGCGTGCCCCGCACCGCCAACCAGAGCGACGATATCCGCGCCATCATGATCGAGATGCAGCGCCAGTTCGAAACCTGGGTCCGCGAAACTCCCGAACAATGGATGTGGTCCAACCGCCGTTGGAGTTGACCATCTAGCGCCGTCCCGCCGCTCGCGCGCCACCGCTCGCCGGCAATGGCGTATGCGCGGCCGGTAGACCGTTCAGCCGCTGGCCGCTTTGAGCCCGCTTCTCCTTGTCGATGTCTCCATTGCGCTCAGCTACAATCAGGGCTGTGAAAACAGCGTCAAGATGCCGGTCGCTGAATGACACGAGCAACAAATCGGCCCCGGCATTGAGGGCCTTGACCGCTGCCCCTCCGACGCCCTCCGCGGACTGCGTCACGGCCCCCATCGACAAATCATCCGTGATGAGCACGCCCTGGTGTCCCCACTCCGTTCGGATCAAACCGTCAATGACCGGACGCGAAAAAGACGCCGGCGTCACAGGATCAACTTCGCGCAGCCGCACATGGGCAAGCATCGTGACGACATGCGCCTGGCTCATCAACGAACGGAACGGCACCCAGTCCGCCCCGTACAGGTCGAGAACCGGAGCCTTGATGTCGCCAGCGTGACGATGCGTGTCGCGCGTGACGCGGCCAAGACCGGGAAAATGCTTGATGGTGCAGAAAATGCCGTCCGCGGCCAGCGTCTCGCAGTACCACCCGGCAGCAGTGCTAACGAGTTTGGGATTGGCCGACAGCGCCCGATAGCGCAACTGCGTTTCCCCATCGCTGCGTCGCCGCGGATCGATCTTGAGATCGACCACGGGCGAGAAATTCAGGTTGACCCCGATGCGTTTCAGTTCGCCCGCCTGCTTGCTTGCGTATTCAACGACGGCGGCCTTCACATCCGCGTCGGGCTTCAAATTGGCAAGCACACGCGCGAGGCCGGGCTGCCGCGCCAGCGGCGGTGAAAGCCGCGAGACCGCTCCGCCTTCCTGATCGGCGGCAATGATCAGCGGCGGCAGATGTTGGGTCGCCCGGATGGCCTGCCAGCTATCGATTTCAGCGCGAATAGCATCTATCCTGCGCCCGCGCACGTTATGATCGGTCAGGAAAACACCCGCAATGGCCTTCTTCTCCACCAGCGCCCTCACGCTAGACGGATTGTGATAGCCGATCACGATATGCCGCCCGAGGCGCTCAAGCCGCTCTGGATCAGAAGCGAGTATCCGTTCACGCGTCATCGCCGGCCCCGGCCGCGCACGCACCTCAACCACCGCCGCGGCCTTGCTCGATGTGCGCTTCGATGTTGCTTCGGTGACGACAGGCGTGCAGGTAACAGCCGCCACGCCGGCAGCGAGCAACATTCTCCGGGCTGCGGTCCGACGCTTCAGGCCGTGTGTTGTCAGCATCACCACGCCAGCACCTCCGAAGTCGACCGGATCGCTTTCAGACCACAACCGACGCCCGACATGGAGCCGATTTGCGCTGGTGCCAACGCTGCCAATGCGCCGATTGACAGTTGCGGGGTCCGGCCTAATGTGCCCGCGAAATCACCTTCCGCCGTCCCATATCCCTCCACGACAAGACTTAAGAGGTACCCAATTACATGAGCGCCACGCGTACGCCCGCCAAGCATTTTGCCCCGCTCGCCATCGGTGCTCCCGAACCCTACCGCGCTCTGCCTGTCCGCATCGAACGGATGATCCATTTCATTCCGCCGCATAATGAGAAAATTCGCGCCAAACTGAAGGACACGATCCAACAGGTGGACGTCGTTCTCGGCAACCTCGAGGACGCCATCGCCGTCGGCGAGAAAGAACAAGCACGCGCCGGGTTCGTTTCCATGGCCAATGCGTTCGATTTCGGCCAGACCGGCCTGTGGACGCGGATCAACTGCCTCAATTCACCGTGGATGCTCGACGACATCACCGAAATCGTCAAGCACGCCGGTAACAAAGTCGACGTCATCATGCTGCCCAAGGTTGAGGGCCCATGGGATATTCATTACCTCGATCAGTTGCTGGCTCAGCTCGAAGCCAAATACAAGGTTACCCGTCCGATTCTGATCCACGCGATTCTCGAAACCGCCGAAGGCGTGAAAAACGTTGAAGACATTGCGGCGGCCTCCCCGCGCATGCACGGCATGAGCCTCGGCCCGGCCGATCTTGCCGCCTCACGCGGCATGAAGACCACGCGCGTCGGCGGCGGGCACCCCGACTATGGCGTCCTGGCGGATCCCACCGAGCAGGGCGCACCACGCATGCTCTACCAGCAAGATCTCTGGCACTACACCGTCGGCAAGATGGTTGATGCCTGTTTGTCATATGGGCTGAAGCCGTTTTATGGCCCATTCGGAGACTTTGCCGACGGCGCGGCCTGTGAAGCACAATTCCGCAATGCCTTCCTGCAGGGCTGTCTTGGAGCCTGGTCGCTGCATCCTTCGCAGATCGATATCGCCAAGCGCGTGTTTTCTCCCGATCCCAAGGAGGTCGCCTTCGCCCGCAAAATTCTCGATGCGATGCCGGATGGCACGGGCGCTGTGATGATTGATGGAAAAATGCAGGATGACGCGACCTGGAAGCAGGCCAAAGTCATCGTTGATCTGGCGCGACTGGTCGCCTCTAAGGACCCGGCCCGTGCCGCGGCATATGGAAGCATAAGCGCCGCGGTCCCTTGACACGCGCCCCTCGTGCGGCGCGTAATTCACCCATGAGTGCAAAGCGTAAAGGGCCGGCTTCGGCCAAGGATCAGGTCGACAAACCCGGCGCCAAGCCGCCGGCTGACCTGAAGGCCGACAAGGCTAAACCACGCGCCAATCGAGCCGCTCCATTCGGCGCGGCCAAGGCCGCCGAAAAAATCAAAGTGAAGTTGAAGCGTAATTCCAAACCGGTTGCAGCCCCCGCAAAGCCCGTTAAAACGGCAGTGGCTGCAAAAGCAACGTCGCCTCGATCACGCGATGCCGAGCCAGCGCCCATTTCCCGCCCACGCTTGCGGCATTCCGCTGCGGCCAAGCGTAAGTCCCGGACGTCGCCCGTCTCCGAGGCGCGTTTTGCAGTCGGCGACGTCGTGCGCCATAAGTTCTACCCATTTCGCGGCGTGGTCTTCGACATCGACCCCGTATTCGCCAATACCGATGATTGGTGGTTGTCGATCCCCGAACAGATGCGGCCCAAAAAGAACCAGCCGTTTTATCACCTGCTCGCCGAAAACGCCGAGACCGAGTACATCGCCTACGTGTCCGGGGTTCCCGTGCGGCACCCGCAGATACCTGAATATTTCATCGAGGAAGAAGATGGCCGCTACCGGCCGGTGTTCATGTCGATGCTCAACTGAACTCTTCGGCGCACCCCAGACATGAAAAAACCGCCCAGCTGATCGCCGGGCGGTTTTTTGTGGCGCACATAAGCGCTCCGCTTAAGGCTTCGCGGCGGGCTTCGCAGGAGCCGAACCCGTCGTCGTTGGCGGCGCGCCAGGAACATCCGTCGGGATTTTCTTCAACTGCTCGGCCTTGAACTTGTCGATCGCGGCCCTCTGGCGATCGCGAATTTGCGCCATCAACTGGCCGCGCGCTTTTTTGTATTCGGCATTATCGATCGGCTTGCCGCCGAACGCGTCGCCGAATCCATCCAGAGGCACGGGGAAACCAATCGGCTGCGCCGCAGCGTTCATGGCAACCACCATCAAACCACCGCCGGCCTTGAGCTGATCAAGGATCGATTGTTCCGCTTCGATCTCGGCGGTGCAGCCTGATGCATGACAGAGCGAATACTTGAGGTCGACGGGCTTCAGTTCCTTGTCGTCGACCTTTTCATTCTTGGCGATTTTCGCCCACTGATCTTTCGTGTATACGGCAGCGCGCAAGCCCGGTGGCAAAGCCATGCCGAGCGGGACCATGATCATCAGATGCTTCTTTTCCTGCCCCTGCACTTCGCGAATGGCGGCCGATACCAGAACCATTCCCGAATTGCCGTCGAGCCGCTCATGATGCGTCAGGCAGATGTCTTTTTCTTCCTTCACGTCCTTGCCGTCAGCGCCCTTTTTTACAAGCGGCGTTTTCTCACACAGTTTGACCCAAGCACTCTTGTTGGCAGCTCCACCCTTCGCAGCTGGAGCGGCCGCAGCAGCAGCCGGCTTGGCCGGAGCCGCGGCAGGTTTTTCCTGCGCCATCGCGGGCGATCCCGCGATCACGAGAGCAGCGGCAACCGCGCTCAACGAACTCAAACCAAACGTTCCAGCGTGTGCCATGGGAAAATCGACCTTTCTATCTGAGCCGCATTGCGCAGCTCCACCCCTTCACGGCGCGCTCGAAGGGTCATTGAGATACTGGTCCGACCGACGGGTTTGTCGAACCTGAACGCCCTCAAGCGCCCCTGCGCCAGCGGAGGCGCAGTAAGGCTCGGATTGCGGCAATCCCGTGACCGGGAGGATGGGCAGCCCGGGCGCCGCATGGGTACAAGACCGGACGTTGCAAACCGGCCACGGATCGGTCGCCTTTGCCCGTCATCAATATCGACTAACCGTGTGGGAAGGCTGTGCTAAATGTGCCGCCCGGCGGTAGGCTCACTGGCTTGGCTGCCCGGCCCACTATCACCGGAGACCCGATGACGCGCTCCCAGCGCTCGACTGACCCTTGGCGCCCGCGTCCATCAATTCGGGCCGCCGCCCTGTTTCTGGCACTCGCAGCCTCATGCCTGACTTCGGTCAATCCTGCCGCTGCGGACGCAGGTGCGCACGCCCTGTCTATGCACGGCACGCCAAAGTACGCCGCCGGCTTTACCCACTTTGATTATGCAGATCCCAACGCTCCAAAAGGCGGCCGGGTCGTTCTCGGGCAAACGGGTTCATTCGATACGCTGAACCCGCTTATTATTCGCGGCGAGCCGGTGGCCGGTATTCGCGAATGGGTCTACGAGACGCTCATGGCGCGCGGCCTCGACGAGCCGTTCACGATGTACGGCTTGATTGCCAAAACCATCGAGGTGCCCGAAGACCGGGCATCCGTGACCTTCCATCTCGATCCGGCCGCGCGTTTTTCCGACGGCGCTGCGGTGACCGCCGACGACGTGATATTCTCGATGGAAACACTGCGGGCCCGGGGCCGTCCCAACCATCGCAATTCATACAAAAAAGTCGTCCGCACCGAGCGCCTCTCCGACTTAGCGGTGAAATTTGTTTTTGACGACAGCGGCGATCGGGAAATGCCGCTCATCATGGCTTCCATGCCCGTGCTCCCCAAGCATTTGCTGACGCCGGAGAATTTCGAGCGCACGACCCTTGTCCCGATCATCGGCTCGGGACCTTACACGATCGCCGCCGTCGATGCCGGACGCTCGATCACCTATCGCCGCAACCCCGACTATTGGGGCCGTGACCTGCCCGTCAACAAAGGCCGCTTCAACTTCGATGAGATCCGTTACGAATACTTTCGCGACATCAGCGTGCAGTTCGAGGCTTTCAAATCTGGCGTGCTTGATGCCCGCACCGAAGACGATCCCAAGCTGTGGTCATCTGGCTACGATGTTCCAGCCAAGCGCGACGGCCGCATCCTCACACGCGAAATTGAAACCGGTCTGCCGGCCGGGATGTCGGCGCTGGCGTTCAACATCCGCCGCCCTGTGTTCCAGGACCCACGCGTCCGCCAGGCGCTCTTGATGCTGTTCAACTTCGAATGGGTCAACAAGACGCTGTATCATGGGCTCTACAAGCGCACCGAGAGCTTCTTCGAGCGCTCGTATCTTTCGTCAGCCGGCAAGCCGGCCGATGCCCGCGAGCGCGAAATGCTCGCTCCCTTTCCAGGCGCGGTGCGCACCGACATCATGGAAGGCCGCCACCGCGTGCCGGTCAGCGACGGCACCGGCCACAACCGCGAAAATGCCCGCGAAGCCTTCCGGCTCTTCAGTGAAGCCGGCTTCGTTATCGATGCCGGCCGCCTCGTGCACAAGCAGACCCGCCAGCCGTTAACCTTTGAAATTCTGGCCGGCTCGACCGCTCAGCAACGGCTGATCGCCAGCTACGTCTCCGATCTGGCCAAGCTCGGTATCGCCGCCCGCCTGCGCGTCGTCGATAGCGCACAATACCAGTCGCGCCTGAAAGACTACGATTACGACATGATCCAGACCGCCTGGCCGTCCTCCCTGTCGCCCGGCAACGAGCAGATATTCCGTTGGGACAGCCGCACCGCTGACACGCCGGGATCGTTCAATTTCGTCGGCGTGAAAAACCCCGCCGTCGATGCCATGATCAACCACCTGCTCGAAGCCAAATCCGACGACGACTTCACATCGGCCGTACGCGCGCTTGATCGCGTGCTCCTTTCGGGCGACTACGTGATCCCGCTGTTCCATGCCTCGCGCCAGTGGATTGCACACTGGAAGCAACTCCGCGCGCCCGAGCGGTTCCCCCTCTGGGGATACAATCTCGACACGTGGTGGATAGACGGGCAGAACTAGCCGCGCAATGTCGCCAACCACTTTCCGGTTCTGATCAATCCGCCATGACCACCGCCCTGCCGCCTCTCGTCATCCCCGAGCGCTTCAACATGGCGCGCTATTGCTTGGCTGCCCAGGCCACGCAGCTGCCTTCGAAGCCCGCCCTCGTGGTCATCGATGATCCGGCGCCCGGCACGCCTGCGCTCGAAATCTGGTCTTTCGCCGAACTCGAAGACGCCGTCCTTCGCCTCGCCGCCGCGCTGGAAGATCATGGCCTCAAGCCCGGCGATCGCATCCTGATCCGCCTTGATAACACCAGCACCTACCCGATCCTCTACTTCGCAGCGATTGCCGCCGGCCTTATCGCCGTTGCGACGTCGAGCCAGCTCACCGCGGCCGAAGCCGAATTCCTGATGCTCGACAGCGCACCCCGTGCGGTGGCCCTCGCCCCACAGCTCCCGCGCGGAACGATCCCGGCGGACGTGCTTGTGCTCGAAGAGGCGGCCGTGCGCGAAATGATCCGTCACCCGCGCCGCGCCGCCTATGCCGATACGCGCGCCGAAGACCCCGCCTATCTCCTCTACACGTCCGGTACCACCGCGCGCCCGAAAGGTGTCGTGCATGCCCATCGCGTGGCTCTGGGTCGTTCTCGAACCTATCAGGGCTGGTACGGCATCCGGCCCGACGACATCATGTTACACGCGGGCGCTTTCAACTGGACCTACACGCTCGGCACCGGCCTCATCGACCCTTGGGCCAATGGGGTCACAGCGACGATTTTCGTGGGCGACAAGACACCCCAAGCCTGGCCCGCCATCATCCGCAAAAGCGGCGCCACTTTGTTTGCCGCCGTTCCCGGTCTCTTCCGCCAGATCATGAAATATGCCCCGCCCGGACCCATCGACGTGCGCCCCTTACGTCATGGATTGATCGCCGGGGAATCCCCTGCCGCCTCGCTTTTCGGAGATTGGCAGGCCCGCACGGGAACTGAGATCTACGAAGCCCTCGGCATGAGCGAGATCTCGACCTACGTCTCGACCAGCCCCGGCATGGTTCGCAAAGACGGCTCGCCCGGTCGCGGCCAGCCCGGCCGGCGCGTTGCGATCCTGCCCGTCGAGGGCGGCACCGATCCGCTCCCGCCCGGACACGAAGGCCTCCTCGCCGTTCATCGCTCCGATCCGGGCCTGATGCTGGGCTACTGGAACCGCACCGACGAAGAGGCCGAAGTCTACCGCGGCGAATGGTTCCTCGGCGGCGATCTCGGTGTCATCGATGCCGATGGCTACGTCTTCCACCAGGGTCGCGCCAATGACGTGATGAAGGCTCTCGGCTACCGCGTGTCGCCTTTGGAAGTTGAAACCGCGCTCGCTCAGCATCCCGACATCGCTGAAGTCGCCTGCGCCGAAATCAGCCCGCGCGAAGGCGTCACCGTCATCGGCGCATTCCTCGTCGCCAAACCCGGCCACACACCCGACCCCGCCGATGTCGTCCATTTCGCCAAGGAACGCCTCGCGCAATACAAGTGCCCGCGCGAGATCGTCATCGTTGACGCCCTGCCGCGCACACCCAATGGCAAAGTCAAACGCAGCGAGCTGCAAAAGACCTACAAGGCCCGGCACGAGCACTCTGCTTGATACCCCGCGCTCGGCGGCCGGCTCCCCCAAGGGGAGTCGCCGAGCGCCTCAAAAAACCCAGTCGCCGAGCGCCAAACAAAGCTCTAAGCCGCTTTCTTCGCTTCACCCGCGATCCGCGCCAGTGACGCAACGAGCACGCGGACGCCCTTGATGCGTTCCAGCGCCGTATCGAAATCACCGCGAAAGACGATCTTGTGAT
>LNFM01005516.1_pt1 | contig 21815 bp, 17 predicted proteins | sample 596031 | NCBI WGS metagenome assembly LNFM01 (sample SAMN04254537, study PRJNA301005) | activated carbon metagenome | isolation source: dual media filters at the Ann Arbor, Michigan drinking water treatment plant | place: USA: Ann Arbor
CGCTTCGCGGCTCGATGTCAAACGTCGTTCTGTCGCTCGATTCACAGCGCAAACTCTCTACTCGAGCCACGGAGTTTTCGGCGCCTATGGTGGGTGGGCCTCCACAGGCCGCCAGGATGAGCGCAGCGCACGCCGCCGCGATTCTATGGGTCGAATTCACGCAAACCACCTTGGTCGAGCAATTGGGAACAGCACCGTCCCCATGGTTGATCGCGAGTGCGACCAACGTGCGCCGAATGCGGGGCGACGGCTTCTCCTCAGCTCCCGGCCACGTTATCACGTCGCGCCTGCAAATTATCAACGATCTAGCGTCGGTCATGGCGGAGCAGTTCACGAGTGCGGTGGGCAGTGGGTCGCTCCGTGTTCGACGCCGCCATCGCTCTCGAAAAGCAGAGTAACGTTCGGCTTCTATGGCTGCTCAGACCGACCCAGACGCGCCGAAGACCACGCTCGGCGAGGACATCCGCGCTCTCTTGCGCTGCCCACGCGAGCTCTGGCTCGTCTACCTCGCGACGTTCTTCGAGTACCTGGGGATCTTCACGTTCTTGCAGACGCTGCCGCTCTGGTTGTCGAGCGACTTTCGCTTCTCGGACAAGCAGGCCGGGTGGTGGGCGGCGACGTTCTCGATGCTCGTGTCGCTCTTTGTCTTTCTCGTGGGCTCGATCGCGGACATCGCTGGTGTGCGTCGGACCCTGCTCGTGTCCTTCGCGCTCGCGGCGATCACGCGCCTCGCGATGTCCCTCGCGACGACGTCGACCGCGGCCATCGCGGCGCTGCTCGCCTTCGGCTTCGCGTACGCGACCACCTCGCCCGTGCTGCAGACGGCCGTTCAGCGCACGTCCACCAAACAGACGCGCGCGTTCGCGTTTTCGCTCTGGTACGTGAGCTTCAACATCAGCGGCGCGCTGTCGGGGCCGATCATCGACGGGACGCGGAGATACTTTCTCGACCCGAGCACGAGGCAGCTCGTCACCAAGACGATCCACCTGCCGCTCGTCGGCGACAAGGTCATGAGCGCCAACTCGGCGATCCTCGGGATCGGCTTTCTCTCGGCCGCGGTGGCCGCGGTGGTCGTTCTCTTTCTGCGCAGGGACTTCGAGCACCGCGTCGAGCCCGAAGACAAAAAGCCCGAGCCCAAGAAGGACCTCGAGTTCAAGAGCGACGCCGACGGCTATCGCGCGGCGCCCACCGCGGTCGAGAAGGCCGATGCGCCCAAGCCGCGGCCCAACCCGCTGAAGTCGCTGCGCGAGGTGGTCGCGCACAAGGCCTTCTGGCGCTTCATGCTCATGCTCGCGCTCTTGTGCCTGGTGCGCATGATGTTTCAGCACATGCACTTCACGTGGCCCAAGTACGTGATCCGCGAGCGAGGCGAGGACTTTCCCGTCGGGACGCTGTGGTCGGTCAACTCGATGTTGATCCTGGTGCTCGCCCCGCTCGGCACGGCGATCACGCGCAAGCGCAAGCCCTTCGACGTGCTCTTGTTCGGAGCGTTTATCTCGTCGTTGAGCCCCTTCGTGCTCACCCTCGGCTCGACCATGCCCTACCAGGTCGGGATGATCTTGCTCCTCACCATCGGCGAGGCGCTCTGGTCACCGCGCCTCTACGAGTACAACGTCTCCATCGCTCCGCGAGGAAAAGAAGCGACGTACGTGAGCCTCGCGGCGCTGCCGTACTTCCTCGCGAAGTTTCTCGTGGGGCCGACCTCGGGCTATCTGCTCTCTTCGTATTGCCCCGCAGAGGGTCCGAGAAACACCGCGATGCTGTGGGGCATCATCGGCCTGACGACCATGCTCGGCCCGGTCGGCATCTTCCTCTTGCGCGACATGATCCAGAAGAAGGACGAGCCCGCCGAGGGCGCCGTCGCCGCCGCGAAGTGACTCGCGGCGACGCGATGCTCACTCCTCGGTGAGAAAGCCCGTCTCTACGCCCACCGCGCGGAGCTTCTTCGCCTTGCGGGCGTCCGCCGCGGCGATCGCAGCGCGCAAGAGCGGCGCGATCGTGTCCGTTCTCGACCCCGCCGATGCGCGCCATCGCAAGAGCCACCGCGACAGCTGCGCGGGAACGCTCGCGCTCGTCACGATCCCCTCGATTACCTTCAGCAACACGTCACGATCCATCTCGACGTTGTAGCGCTCGACGCCGACGAGCACCTTGGCGGCCTCGTCAGGGGACCTCTTCGCGAACTGAACGAGCAGCTCGATTACCCGCTCGCGCTCTTCGGCCCGCGAGCGCCCGAAGCGCTTGAACGCTGTGATGAACGCCTGCGTCAACCCGTCGTCACGCTCGTTCTCGAAGAGCTCTTCGATGGCCTCGAAGATACGAGCGCTCTTTCGCTTGTCCGTCGTTCCTGCAAATTTCGCAGCTTGCTCGTCGAGCGCCAGGGCGAGCGCCTCGCGCGTGGCCGCGTTGGGCTCGATCACGGTCACGACCGGCGCGTCGTCCGGCTCGAACCCGCACTTGCCCAGCAGCGCGCGCAGCTTCGCGACGACCTTGTCGCGCAAGGCTTCGTCCCGCGCGTCGCCGCCTACCACCGCGAGCACCGGCGCCGCGAAGCCGAGTGACTTCCACTCGACGATCTTGCTGTTGCCGTTGGACACCACGCCGTCCGCGCGCTGCCAATAGAGCGCCGCGGCCAGCGGCTGCGCTGGATCGAGGCGGCCGTGCTTCGGATACATGTGCTCGATGAGCGCGAACTCGCGGAGCGACGAGCGCAGGTGCCAGAAGTCGCAGAGCCGATCGAGGTCGAAGTACGTTGGGCTATCGGCGACGTCAGCGCTCTGGCTCTGGAGGTACAACACGCGCACTCGAGGGCGCCCCTGGCGGTCTCGGATGGGCTCGATCTCGCTCTTGTCCTTGCCCTTGGTCTGCCGGTTGGCGTCTCGCTCTGCCGCGAGCCGCGCTGCGATGCGCGCTTGCGCTCCTTCTCGCCCGTCGAATCGGATCTCTGATTCGACGAACGCCTTCTGTACGCTCTGCGGGTCGATGTCGATCGCGCAGTCGACGTGCAGCGCCGTGACCTCGTCGCGAGCCCTGCCCAGCGCGACGCCTTGCTCGATGGCCTCGCCGCAGCGGCGGCACACCTTCGAGTCGTCTTTGATTTCGATCAGCTCGAACGGACCCATCGATCCCTGAGATCGCAGGTTGTTCGCGCGAGGGCAAGGGCTCGTCATGGCGCCGCGCCGAGCGCCGACCCACCGTCTCAACCTCGTGGCACTCTACGCTGGTCACTTCGACTTTACGCAGCCGCTGATCGGGACGATCCCTGTGCTCTTCAGCGACGACGAGTGCGACGCGATCCTGCGGTCCTGCGACGAAGCCGAGTGGCTCGCCGCGACGGTCAACAGCGCCTCGGGGCGCGTCGTGGACCGATCGATTCGCGACTCGAGCACCGCGGTCGTTCGCGACGCGTCGCTGGCAGACTTCTTGTTTCGGCGCGTTCGCGCGCGCGTCCCGCAGCGCATGCACGTCGAGGACCCCGCCCTGGGCGCGCGCGTCGAGATGGAGCCCGTCGGCGTGTTCGCCCCCCTGCGCGTTTACCGCTACGAGGTGGGGCAGCGCTTCGGGTGCTCGTACCGTCCTACGCGCGCTGGCAAGCGGCTGGCTCCGAGCCCATCGGCGGTGACAACCATCAGTTGAGGACTGTCATTGTCCCGGACCCTCGACGCTGCGGCAATGCCCTGCGTGCGCAACTTCGCGCGCAAGCCGCTCGCTACGGGCACATGACAGGCGTGGTCGTGTACGAAAACGCCATACCCGTCGTGGGACGAACGTCGACGCGATAGGTGGTTCCCACGGCGGCCGTCCAGCCGTTGGGGCGCCAGGCGATGGCGACGCCGCCACCATAACTTCCGGCGACTGGATTCATCGTGACGGGCATGTTGGCGCCCGTTGCGACGTTGGTGATCGTGACCGTGCCCGACGCGCTGAAGCGGTAGCGCGCCTCTTGGACGTGCCAAACGCCGCTCGAGAAGGTCTCGATCGGCGCGGGCCCCGGGTTGGGATAGGCGACGAAATTCGGCGTCGACGCGGCGGTGTTGCGACGAAACACCTGCATGCACGAGGCGCGATTGGTCGCTCCGAAGTGCGTCGGGCCGAGGTGATGGAACAGACACCAGCGACGGTGTCCCAGGTCGCTGCCGCGCTCGTTGATGTAGAGACCCACCGAGCCGAACGCTCCCGTCCCGAGCGCGAGGTTCGATGAACCTGCGGCGGCCGCGCCCGCGGCTGAATAGCAGGTCCACGACATGGGCGGTCCGTGGCTCAACATGTTGTTGACCGTCATCATGACGGCGCACGCTTGCTGCTGCGCTTCGAGCGCGTTGTCGATGGTCACCGGGTCGACGCCGACGAGCCATCGATAGCCGTTGAGGATGCGAAGCGCTGAGGACTCGGTGGTGCCCGCGAGCGTTCCTGCGGCGCATTGGTTGGATCCCGCGGTCCACTCGGGGCTGGGGCCGGGCGCGCGATCGGTGACCCAGCGCGCGCACACTTCGGCCCGCGTGCGCGCTTCGGGGCCCGTGACGGGACCGACGCCGGTGTCCGCAGGAGGCGACGGGCGATCGGTGACGACATCCATCACGCGCACGTCCGGTGCGACGCCCGTGTCCGTGACGCGCACGTCCATCCGCACGCCGGTGTCAGTGACGCGGACGTCCGTGCCGATCCCGGTGTCAGCGACACCGACGTCCATCTCGATGCCCGTGTCGAAGGGAGGGTTGGTGACGTCGTCCGGTGGCGAACGAACATCGTCGACGATCGCGATGCCGGTATCCACGACGTCGCGGCCGCTGGTGGTGCTGTCCGTGCGCGCGTCCCCTCCGTCGGCGAACATCCCCATCTCGCCACAGCCTCCGACGCCGAGCGACGCGCACGTGACCAGCGAAAGAAGCGAGACGCCCGCGAAGCGAGAGGCGAGGACCATGACGTGTCTCCTGCAAAGAGAGATAAGGGGTGCCGAGTGGCGCGCGACGTTCGTCAGTGTACGCGCTCTGTTCGGGGCGAGGAAGCCGCGGTGTCCTCTGGCGAATCTGCGTACAGCGCGACGCTGACAGCCCTGCTCGTCGGTGCCGCTTGGACCACTCGCTGCGGCTGTGTACGGTCGCGCGTGTGCCGCTCGCGCTGCGATCGTTCAAAATTCGGTTCGACGAGGACTACTGTTGGGTGGTCCCCGCGCTCGATCAGCGTGGGTGTCCCTTCGGCGGCCGCGGCGTCACCTTGCGCGACGAGGATGCGCGCCTCGCTCGATCGCTAGCCGAGCCGCTCGTGCGCGCGCTCGCGTTGCCTTCGCCGAGCGCGTTGCGTGGCTTTTCGTTGAGCCTCGAGGCGCCGCGAAGGCTGCTCGCGACCGTCGACGCGACGCCTCGGCCCGCAGTCGTGCGCGTCGACGAGGGCCCGACGCTAGCGTTCGCGATCGAGTCGTCTCAGCCGTTGATCGCGGCGCTCGAAGCGCTCTGCGCCCGCGCTCTCGCAGCGCGCGAGCGCTCTCCCCTCGCGATGATCCTCGCGCTCGGCGCCAACGGCGCGCTCGGCCTGCGCGGCGCCCTTCCCTGGAGCAGCCCCGAAGACCGCGATCACTTCGAAGCGAAGACCCGCGGGCGCGCGGTGATCATGGGGCGACGAACGTTCGACGAGACCGGCGCGCCGCTCGAAGGGCGACCGACCTTCGTGGTCTCTCGCACGATGCCCGGCCGCGATGGAGTGACGGTGCTCCCGTCGCTGAGCGCGGCGATCGAGGCTGCGAGGCGCGTCGACGACGAGCCGTTCGTGCTGGGAGGAGCGCGGCTCTTCGACGAGGCGCTGCCGTTGGTCACGCGCGTCGTGCTCACGAGGCTCCCCATCGAGCCCGAGGCGGACGTGTTCTACACGCTGGACCTCACGGGCTTTCACGTCGCGTCCGAGCGCGCGGGACGCAACGGCGAGCGCTTCATCGAGTACGTTCGGGACTGACGATCCGCGGCGCTCCGCTCTGCGTGATCATCGAGGGCCGATTCCACGCTTTCTCGCGCCTTCGCCTTTACGCCGAGCCACGGAAGACACAGTGGGTGCGCCGCTGTGAGAGAGACGCTGCTTCCAGACCAGGTCGCGATCCATACGAGGGCGGACCTCGCGCCGCTCGAACCCGCGTTCGCTTCGGCGCTCGCGGTGATCCGAGCGAGGCACGGGCTCACGAGCGAGACGGTGTCGCGCGCGGAGACTGGTAGTTCGCCAGTGTTTTTGCTCGATGATTGCGCGGTGAAGCTCGTCCCTCCGCAGTGGAGGATGGAGTTGGACCGCGAGGTGCTCGCGCTCGAAGCGGCGCACGACAAGCTCACGGTGCGCACGCCCGCGGTGCGCGCGACGGGGACGATCGACGCGTGGACGTACATGGTGACCGAGCGTTGCGCAGGGGTGTCGATGAAGGTCGCCGGGCCGTCGATGGACGCGGGGGCTCGAAGGCGCGTGAGCGCGCAGGTGGGCGAGGCGCTGGCGTCGCTGCACGGCGTCTCGACGCGCGGCCTGGACGCGCTGCGCTGTGACTGGCGTGAATTTGCTCGCGCGCGAATCGCTGCGGTCCAGGGATTTCAAAGGCGAACGGGGCTTCACGAGTCGGCGGTCGAGCGCATTGCGGCGGTCCTCGAAGAGGCCGCGCCGCTCATCGTCGACGATCGGCGCGCGCTGCTTCACGGCGATCTTCATCACGAGCACGCGCTCGTCGAGCGCGACGGCGACCGATGGAACCTCGTCGGCGTCATTGATTTCGGCGACGCCGTGATCGGCCACCCCGAGTACGACCTCGTGACCCCGGCGTTCTTCGTGGCGGGCCCGGATCGAGGCGCTCTCTTGGCGATGTTCGACGCGATGGGATTCGTCTGCGACGAACGATCGTCGCGAAGGCTCGCGGCGTGGTCAGCGCTGCATCAGTACAACGCCCTGGCGCGGTTTCTTCCGGCGAATCATCGGGCGGATGCGCTCGATGAGCTTCGCGCGCGCTACTGGCCGACCGTGTGACGGCGCTTGTCTCCCCGAACGCGCTGTGATTCTCAATCGCCATGAGCGATGAGCTGTTGAGGGTCGGGCTCGTGTCGGTGTCGGACCGCGCGACGCAGGGGGTGTACGAGGATCAAGGCGTCCCTGCGCTCGAGCGGTGGCTCGAACGGGCGCTGAAGAGCCCATTTGTCGCAGAGAAGCGCTTGATCGCGGACGATCGCGCCACGATCGAGAAGACCCTCATCGAGCTCAGCGACGAGCGTGAATGCCACTTGATCTTGACCACGGGAGGGACCGGGCCCGCGCGCCGAGACGTGACGCCGGACGCCACGCTCGCGGTCGCGACGCGAGAGATGCCGGGCTTCGGAGAGCAGATGCGCCAGGTTTCGCTCGCGTTCGTGCCCACCGCGATCCTCTCGAGGCAGGTCGGCGTCCTGCGCGAGCGAGCGTCGGGCGCGTCCTTGATCTTGAACCTGCCGGGACAACCCAAGGCCATCCAAGAGACGCTCGAGGGCCTTCGCAACGAGGACGGAACGGTGCGAGTCCGAGGCATTTTCGCGGCCGTTCCGTACTGCATCGACTTGATCGGCGGTCCCTACATCGAGTGCGAGCCGGCCGTGGTCGACGCGTTTCGCCCGAAGAGCGCCCGTCGACCCCCGCGCTGATCGAGGCGCGCCCGGTCGGCCATCGCGCTCTGCCGTGAATCGAGAGACACTCGAACGATGACATCGTTTCGCTTGCTCGCTTCTGGAGCGTGTCTCTGGCTCTGTCTCTCGGCGTGTGGCGCTCCTGTGGCGCCCCAGGACAGCGGTCGCCCCGACACTGGCGTCGTCACGGACGCTGGAAATTCGCAAGCAGATGCCTCGGACTCGGCTTCGCCCGCAGACGTCGCTCAGCCCACGGACGTGCCCTCACCCATGGATGTGCCATCACCCATGGATGTGCCATCGCCCATGGACGTCCCGAGGGATGTGCCGAATCCGCCGAACGACGTCGCCAATGACAGCCCGTCGCCGACTGATGACAGCGGTCTCTTCTGCCGTCTCCCCCTCGGAGGAACGTGCCCCGCCGGCACCACCTGCCCCGCCGGCGACGGCTGCAATCGCTGTTCGTGTCCAGCGATCGGCGGCGTCGCTGCGTGCACTCGCATCGCGTGCCCGCCCGACGCTGGCAGCGGCAGCTGCGCGACACCCGCGGACTGTCGCTTGTTCGAGAGCTATTGCACGACCGCTCCGTGCGCGTGCCTCGCGCTCTCGAGGTCCGAGCCAGACCCGCGCTGCGCGGGCTCGCCGGTGACGTGCTTCGTTCCTCCGTGTCGCGGGCGCTCGGTTGACTGCGTTGCGGGCCGCTGCGTCGTGAGCACGATGTAGCCTTCGTCGCGAGCGCCTGACCGCGACTCGAGCAGCGGTCACCTGCGTCGGGGACGCAGCGCGAGCGCGAGCGCGCGGGGCTTGGGAGACACCGTCGGCGACAACCTGAGCGGCCCTGGGTCTTCGAAGTCGAACTCGCGCACCAGCATCGCGATGCAAAGCGACGCCTCGATGAGCGCGAAGTGCCTCCCGGTGCACGCGCGCTTTCCGACGCCGAAGGGCTTGTAGGCCGCCGCGGGGCGCTTCTTGCTCTGCTCGGGCAAGAAGCGATCGGGATCGAACCGATCGGGCTCGGGCCACACCGCGGGATCGCGATGCAGGGCATGCACGAGCACGCCGATCGGGTGGCCCGCGGGGACGCGGAGCCTCCCGCCAATGACGAGCTCTTCTTTGGGCGCTCGCGTGATCGCGGGAACCGTCGGCCAGAGCCGCAGTCCCTCCGAGAGCGTCCGGCGGACCAGGTCGAGCTCGAGCACCTGCTTCATCGTCGGAACGCCGTCGTCGAGCTGCGCGTCGACCTCGCGACGCAGCCGCTCGTGCAGCGATCGATCTCGCGCGATGCGATGCAGCGTAAAGGCCAGAAGCCCGGCGGTCGTCTCGTGACCTGCGATGAGAAAGGTCAGGATCTGATAGCGAATGTTCTCGTCGGAGAGCCGCTCGCCGGTCTTGGGGTCGGACTCGCTGAGCATCAGCGAGAGAAAATCGCGCGGCCAGGAGTCTTCTGGCCGCTGACGACGCTCGCGAATCACCTGATCGACCAGCGAGAACATCAGCTCGATGTCGCTGGCGTACTTCGCGCGGCGCCCTCGAAAGAGCGGCACTGCGAAGGCGGGCCTGAGCAGCGCGTCGATGGACTCTTGCAGCGCTCGCGCGAGCGCCTGCAAGAACGGGTGCAGCGTGGGGCGCGCAAAGCTGTCGAAGCGGTAGTCGAAGCCCGCGAGCGAAATCGTGTCGAGCGTCAGCCGGGTCATGTCGCCGACGACGTCGACCGGCGCGCGCGCCGCGCGCCAGTGCGCGAGCAGCGCGTCGAGCGACTCGGTCATCGCGGGAAAGTAGCGCTCCATCGACGATGCCGAGAAGCCCGGCGAGAGGATGCGATGCGCCCGATGCCAGTTCGCCTCGTGACCGTGCGCGGTGAAGAGTCCGTCTCCCGCGAAGTCTCGGATGTTGACGAGCGGACCGTCGATGACCTTCTCGCTCGTGTTGTCGTCGAACAAATCGGCCGCGAGCAACACGTTTCCGACGAACACCACGCGCCGGCCGGGCCTGTGGATCGCGAAGGCTCCGGCGTCACGGTGCCGCTCGGCGAGCTCGAGCATGCGCGCCATGAAGCCGTCGCGATGCGCGAGCCAGGGCAGGCTCTCGATGACGGGCAGCCGCGGCAGCTGCGGCAGACCCTCGATCCCGATCACGCTGGAAACACTCTCGACCGTCATGCGGAAGCCTCGTCCGAGGTACTGTAGTCGCGCCGAATCGCCGCGGCGACTCGGGTTCGAAATCGCCATGAAGTCCAAGGTCCGATCGAAGAAAGCGCCGAGAACACCGAGGCAACAGCGCGCCGTCACGACGGTCGACGCGATCCTCGAGGCCGCCGCTCGGATTCTCGAGCGAGAGGGCGCGGGCCGCGCGTTCGGCACCAACCGCATCGCGCGCGAGGCCGGCGTGAGCATCGGCTCGCTGTACGAGTACTTCGACTCGCGCGACGCGATCGTGCGCGCGCTCGGCGATCGACACGTCGCCCGAGCAGAGTCGATCATCGACGACGCGATGGCCGCGCTCGGACACGCGACCATCGCGCAAGGCGTGGACTTCGTGGTCGACGGGCTCTTCGCGCTGCACTCGACGCGCGACGGCTTGTCTCGCACGCTCCATCACGAGTACGCGTTGCTCAACGGGCTGCGGCCCTTCATCGATCGTGACCGAGCGCTGCAGGACAAGCTCGAGGCGTGGCTCGCGCCGCGCAGGCCCGACCTCGAGCGCGACGCCCTTCGCGGGCGCATCTTCGTCGCGATCCGCGCGGCCCGCGCGAGCACGATCCACGCGTTCGCCGAAGAGCTGTCGCCGGCCGAACGCGAGAGCGTCCGGGCGGCAGTCAAAGAGATGCTCCGTCGCACCCTCGAGGCAGACGCGTCGGGCTGACCGATCGCTTCTCGCGACGCCTCACGAGCAGGTCGGCTCGGAGCTGCCCGTGATCACCAAAAAGAGACCTAATGGGCATCTGATCGCAAGCGGTGATTCGCTGGCGAAATCGACTACGGGCCGTAATCGGGACCACGGGCACCTGCCGGCTCGCTCACTCGAGCAGCCCCTCGCGCAGCGCGTAGCGCACCATGTCCGCGACGCTCGAGACGGCGAGCTTCTCTCGGACGTGAGCGATGTGGGTGCTCACTGTGCTCAGCGAGAGTCGCAAGTCCGTAGCGATCTCGGTCGGCGACTTTCCTCGCACGAGCAGCGTGAAGACTTGTAGCTCTCGCGGGCTCAGCCGCTCGTGCGAGAGGCGCTCGTCTCGTCGAGCGCGTGGCGGTCGCGGCCGCTCTCTGCCGCGCGCCGCTCGGATCGCGTCGAGCAGGAGATCGACCGGACTGCTCTTGGAGACGAACGCGCTCGCGCCGGCCCGCAACATCCTTTGCGCGAAGGCTCCCTCGGGCCACGCAGAGAACACCACCACCGCGAGCTCGGGCCGCTGCGCTCGAAGGGTCTTGAGCAGCTCGATGCCTCCCCGGCTCGGCAGCGACAGGTCGAGGACGATCACGTCGCACGAGATCGTCGGCAGCGCGCGCAGCAGCTCGTTTCCGTCGCTGAACGCGCTGGCAAACGAGAGGTCATCGGTCCCTTCGAAGAGCTTCTCGAGCCCCTCCCGGACCACGCTGTGATCGTCGACGACGACGACGGCGATCCTCGCCGCTCGCCCCGCATCGCCGTCGGTCGCGTCCTTCATGGCCCACCTCTGGGCTCGCGCAACGCGAGCTCGATCGTGATCGTCGTGCCCGTGGGCGATCCTGGTTCGACCGTGATCGACCCCGAGAGCTCTTCGACTCGCTCGTGCATGCCTCTGAGCCCGAGTCCTCTGGCGCGGCCACGCTCGAGCCCCACGCCGTCGTCCTTCACGACGAGCTTTACGGCGCCCGTCGTCGTCTCGCTCACCGAGAGCGCGATCGTCCGCGCAGACGCGTGGCGAAGAGCGTTGGTTAGACATTCTTGCAACAGCCTGAAGACGTGCGCCGATCGGTCGGGGGCCATTTGATCCTCGGCCTCGAGCGACAGTCGCCAGTCGAGCGTGAGCTCTGCGTCTGTGTGCGCGCGAGCCTCGTCCACGAGGACCACGACGGCGCCCCGAAGCCCCAGCTCGTCGATCTGCGTCGGCCGCAGGCGGACGAGCATCGAGCGGGTCCTCGAGAAGAGCGCGTCGAGCAGTCTTTGCATGGCGTCGATTCCCCCGGCGATCGAGCGCTCTTGTTTGCCTCCGCGCTGCATCAGCTCGAGCTCGACGCGCAGCCCGAGCTGGACCTGCGCCAGCTCGTCGTGCAGCTCTCTTGCGAGGGCTTTGCGCTCGTCGTCCCGCGTCCGCTCGAGCGCGACGAGCGCTTGTTCGAGCGCTCGTCCGTGGTCGTCCAGCTCGGACACGAGCGACAGCAGCGCGCCTCGCCCTTCTTCGAGCTCGCGGCGGCGCTCGAAGACCGCCCGCTCGGCGCGCTCGATCGCGTGCCCCGTGGCGATCGAGAGCAGCGCCGCGAGGGCGTGCGCGCTCACCGCGGCCGGCACCAGTGCAGCGGTGAGGTCTCGCGCGAGCAGGGCGCACACGGGGACCGCGATCGCCCCCGACACGATCACCCGCCATCGCAGCTTCAACAACAGCGGAACAGTCGCGAACGCCATCAGCGACAAAGAGCTCCGCAGCGGGTCGGTCGCCGCGCGCGAAGTCGTGACGAACCACACCGTCTGCGCGCCGATCGCTGCGAGCACTGCCATGCTGGCCAAAGTGCTGTGCCTCCGAACGACAGCCGAGCGTCGAAGGCCGAGGACAAACAGCGCACCGATCGCGACTCCGATGATCCTGGCGCGGTCGAGCGCGGCGAGCTTCGCGCGGTCACCGTGGTGCAGCGCGACGCTGATCGGCCACCACGCGAGGGCGATCGCGCTCCCCACGACCGCGAGCCGCTCGGCCAGTCGGGCGGTTCGTTGCTCGACGTAGTCACGCCATCGATCGAGGGGATCCTCCGGTGCGAGCGCCGCGCTCATCGCGTTGTTGATACGCGCCGGGCGGGGCCGACGCACGCCAAACTCACCGTTCGAAAACCTCGAACTTCTTCGATGCCCCACGACAGAAGCAGAACGCACGCTCGAGCGTCGGACTCTTCGCAGAAAGGACGGAGCATCCGTGATGTTCGATTCGAAGCCATACAACTGGGGTCCGCGCGCCCCGAACGCGCTCGCCGCGCTCTTCTCGCTGATGGCCACCGCGTGTGGAGCCCCGATGGGCTCGCCGCCGCCGCCCGGGCAGGACGGAGGTCCGCCCCCGCCGGGGCTCGACTCGGGCTCGGTCACGCCGCCGCCGCCGCCGGCGGACTGCAACCAGATATGCAATCGCATCGTGCAGTGCGCGGCAGAGAGCGGCGAGCAGGTCCCTGTCGCCGAGTGCATCCAGGACTGCGTCGCGAATCGACCGAGCGCGGCGTGTCAGGGCTGCTTCACCGGTCCGTGTACGAGCACCTGTGGCGGCCCGTGCATCATGTGCGTGGCCGAGAACTGCGGTCCGCCCCCACCGCGGCAAGACAGCGGAACGACCGTCACCGACACGGGGATCCCCGTGCGGTGTGGGACCGGGATGCTCGACCCGAGGATCGGGCGCTCGTGTCTCTTCGACCAGTCGTGCGATGGACTGCCGATCATCTGCGACCGATTTCAGAACAACGCGACCAACTACTGCACGCAGCCTTGCTCGACGATCGCCGACTGCCCGTGCGAGGGCGGTGACTGGGTGTGCGATCTCATCCCGGGTCGCAGCGCTGTGCAGAAGTATTGCCGTGATCGTCGGCGCATTCGATAGCGCGTGCGTCGCGACCGCGGCTCCGCGTCCGCGAGGATCACAGGCACACGGGTGAGCCGGCGGTGCTGCCCGGGCAGCCGTTGGTGCGGGCGTCGCGCCAGCGAGCGACCTCGCACATGTTGCCGATGTTGATGAACTGATTGCTGGCCTTCATCGTCGGCGGCGCGGCGTCCGTCGTAAAGCCCAGCACGATTCCCGTCGCGCGCGAGTCTCGGATCACGCTGTTCTGGATGAACGCCTCGGTCGGAACCCACCCGAAGATCATGTACGCCGCGTCGTTGTCGCTCGGTCCGCAGCCGAGGCCCGTCGTGCTCGACTCGCCTCCGGCGTGCGCGATGGTGACGTGGCGCACGACGTTTCCCATCGTGGGAGACGGTCCGTGCTGGATGCCCGCCCAGTCTCCAGCCGCGGGTGTCGCTTCCGCAGATTCGAGGCGAATGGGACGATCCATCGTTCCGTTGGCGACGAGGGTGGCGAGCAGCGGTTGCTCCGGGGTGCGTCCTCGGTCGCCCAGACGAATCGCGAGGTCTCCGGGCATCCCTGCGCCGCGGCTGTTGATCACGCGGATGGTCACGCCCGGCTCGATCTCGAGCGTCGCCCGTTGCGTGGGCTCTGCGGGCCGAACAGAGATCGTGGACAACAGTCGATACGGCACGCCGCGCGATCGAAAGCGCTCGGCCTCGACGACGTTCTGCGCTGAAAACACGTCGATCTCGTCCCGAGCGTTGCCTGTGTACGTCCCCGCAGGAACGGTCTGCACCGCCGGCGTCTGCACATACAACGGAGCGCGCCCGTCCTCTCTCCCTTGCGGCATCGGCGCCGCTCCTGCGCCGGTGATCGTGAGGTCCTGCGAGTCGTCGGTGAACCCCGCGGTGCCCTCCAGCGAGATTCCATACCCAGCGCTGTCGGCGATCCTCACCGATCGCAGCCGCAGCACTGGCGTCGACCGCGCCGCAGTCGCAGCGCCTGCGAGCGAGTAGATCATTCCGCCTCGCGCCTGGTCGCGACCCGACCCGCCGCCGCCTTCGACGACGGCGTGCTCGAAGTCCATCGAGCCCGTGTCGGTCACGTTGATCTGGCTCCAACGCATCGAACCCGCGCGACGGACGGTCACCACGCGCCCGGGCTCGCCGCGGGCAACCCACCGCGCGCGATCCATGCTGCCCGGAGCGGCCTGGATCGTGACGCGCGAGCCAGCGGCCATCTCGACCACCACGCACGGCTCCATCGTCACGGTCCCCTGAATGGTCATGCCCAGCTGCGTGACGCGGTGCGGGTTGTCCGCCGCTCGCCACGTCTGGACGCCCGTGATGTTGCCCGTGTGCTCGACGCCCGCTCCGGTGATCGCAGGACATCCAGAAGCGTCTGGACCCGCGTCACCACCGTCGACGGGAGTGACGCTCGGGTTGCAGCCCGTCGTCATCCACAGCCATCCCAGAAGGACCCGAGCACGCGAGGTGTTCATGACGGCCAGTGTACGCTGCGCCGAACGCATCGCTGGCCGAGCGAACCACGCGAACTGCTGGATACTTTCCCGAATTCTACTGCGCTGTTGTTGCGGTCATCGACGAGCAACCGCCAGCGATCGTGCCAGACATTATCTGTCCCACTGGTTTGTGAAGATCTGGCGACCGTCGTGCTCTCCGTACGAGCATGCGCGCGATGAAGACACCCTCTGAACTTTTGTCGGAACACGGATGCTTCGCGACGCTGAGCAACCAGAACAAAGAGACCTTTTTGCGCGCGTGCAAAGACGGTCCGACCGACGTCGTTCGCGCGTACCTCGACCTCGGGATGCCCGTCGATTCGCGCGTGGACATCTCGCTCGAGACCGCGCTGATCAAAGCGGCCGAAGGCGGATCGATCGAGCGACTCGAGCTCTTGCTCGAGCGCGGCGCAGACAAGACGCTGATCGACTCGAGCGGCGACACGGCCCTGCGCACCGCGCTCAACTGGAGCCACCCCGAGGCGGCGCGCTATCTCGCGCAGAAGGGCTCGGACCTCACCGCGGCCAATCGTTGGGGAGAGAGCGCGCTCTTGCACGCGATCGAGAAGTCGCAGCCTGACAACGTGACCCTCTTGCTCGAGCTCGGCGCGGACCCGAACTTCGTCAGCGAGAGCGCGCGCTCGGCGCCGCGCAAGGTGATCGAGAACCAGGACGAAGCGACGCTGCGAGCGCTGCTCGATCACGAGCTCGACCCCAACCTGCCGCTCGATCCGCAGGGCGCGACGCCGTTGTTCTACGCGATTCGACACAGCGCGACGGCGCTGATCGCGCTGTTGCTCGCGCGCGGCGCCGACCCCTACGCCGAAGACCACCATCAAACGAGCGCGCTCGACTACGCCGCCGCGCGAGGCCCATGGCTGCTCGACGCGCTCGGGGGCGAGTCGCTCGACGCGCACAAGCGCGCGCGCGCAGAGAAGAAGGCGCGCGTGTGGACCGCCGCGGCGAACGGAGACTTCGCAGCGGCGATCGCTGCGTTGCGCGAGGCGGATCTCAGCGTGGACGCCTTCGACGGGGACGGAAAGACCTTGCTCGTGTACGCGGTCGAGAGCGGCTCGATCGACGCTGCGCGCGCGGTGCTCGACGCTGGCGCCAACGCGGACTTCGCCAACCCTTCGGGCAGCAACGCGCTCGTGTGGGTGAGAGACGAGACTCCCGACGAGCTGGTGTCGCTCTTGATCGAGCGCGGCGCGCGGGCGGTCGACCGCTCGGGCAAGCCCGTCTTGCTCCACAGCGCAGTGTGGAACGAGCGTGAAGCGCAGCTCCGCATGCTGCTCGGGACCGTCACGGGCTTCGCCGACCAGCCGTGGAGCGAGCTGATCAGCGCCGCCGTGATGAAGAAGAACGTCGCGATCGTGCGCGCGCTCCACGAGGCTGGCTGCCCGCTGAGCGTCCGCGCGGAGATCGGCGGGGACACCCCGCTGCACGGCGCGTGCACAGCGTATCGATCGGACGAAGTGATCGCGTATCTCATCGCGAACGGCGCGGACGTGCTCGCGACCAACGACCAGGGCTTCACTCCGCTGCACAGCGCGGTGCAGCACTACGCGTACGACGACACGTACCTCGAAGTGCTGCGAGCGCTGGTGCAAGGCGGCGCGCGATGGGACAGCGTCGATGCCTACACGCGAACGCCGTTCGAGTGCGCGAGGGACACGAGCAAGCAGCACGTCGTCGAGCTCGTCGTCGAGGAGCCGCTCCGGTCGGGCAAGTCGCTCGACGAGCTCGCAGCCGCGCAGAGCTGGGCCACGCTCGCGATCTGGTACGACAGCGGGCGACGGGACGAAGTGCTCTCGTTCGTCGCGCGCGGGGTGAGCGTCGAGCCGCCGCCGTCGATCAAGTCGTCTCCGCTGATGCAAGCGGCGATCGAGAAGCAGGACGTCGATCTCGTGCGCGCGCTGCTCGAGCGCGGCGCGGACGCGAAGCGGGCGGGCCACTACGGGACCACGATGCTTCACGCTGCTTGCGAAGCGAGCTCTGTCGAGCTGTGCGAGCTGCTCGTGCAACACGGCGCGTCGCTCGACGCGGCCGACGACTGGGAAACGACGCCTGTGCACTCCGCGGCCAAGTCCCTCGACGTGCTGCGATGGGCGATCGAGCGCGGCGGCAACGCAACGAGCGGCTCGGTCTCGACGCCGTTGATGACCGCGGTGGGAGCAGGCCAACTCGAGTGCGTGCGACTCTTGCTCGATCGAGGCGCGACCCCCAACGCCTCGGACTCGTATACGGGCGCCACGATCTTCAAGGCGATCGAGCTCGGCAACGTCGAGATCGTCGAGCTCTTGTTGCGCGCGGGAGCTTGGACTCAGGTGCTCTCGAAGCAGACCGGCGACACGCCGCTGACCGCCGCGGCCAAGACCGGCAACGTCGCGATCGTGCGCGCGCTGCTCGAGCGCGGCGCAGACGAGCTGCAGAAGAACCGCGACGGAGAGGACGCGCTGACGTTCTTGGCGGCGCGCAAAGAGCTGCGCAAGACGTTCGCGGACGTGCTCGAGAAGCACGGCGTCGACACGCAGGCGCCGACCCACGTCGAGCGGCTGCCCGAGGAGATCGTCGCGCCGTCGCCGTGGTTCTCCGCGGTGTACGCGGGAGATCGCGCAGCGCTCGCGTCGATGCTCGCCAACGGGCACGCCGTCGACGAGCGCGACGCGTTCGGCGCGACGGCGCTCATGTACGCGGTGGACGTGGCCAACGGCGAGCTCGCGCAGCTGCTCGTCGACGCGGGCGCGGACGTGCGCGCCAAGGACCACGAGAACACCAGCGTGTCGGGCTACGCGTCGTTTCAGAGCGACCCCGAGATCGACGCGATGCTCGAGCAAAAGGCCGGAGAGAAGCTGCTCTCGATGGACGTGCTCAACGAGCGCGCCGGCCGCGCGATGGTGGCCGCAGACGTGCGCAAGATGCTCGAGCGCGGCGAGCTGAAGAAGCTCACGGCAATGCTGCGCGACAAGAAGCTGCGCCCGTTTACGACGGTGGGAGGCCGCAGCCTGGTCAACATCGCGATCTCCGTCGGAGACTCGGATCTGCTGGATTTTCTGCTCTCGTTGGGGCTCAGCGTCGCGACGTCGGACCTTCGGGGAGAGCTTCCGCTGCTCTCGGCCCTGCAGCGCGGCGACCACGAGACCGCCGAGGCGCTGCTCGCCAAGGGAGCGTCGGTGGACGCCAAGGTCCACGGCGGCTCGCTCGTCACGAAGATGCTCGGCGAATACAACGAGGGCGCCGCGCAGTGGCTGATCGAGCACGGCGCGGACGCTACGGGCGTCGACGCGCAGGGGCGCAACGCCCTGAGCATCGCGGCCATCAACGGGCAGCCCGAGCTCGGCATGTCCTTGCTCCAGCGACATCCATCGATGGCCAGCGCGAAGGACAACGAGCAGCTCACCGCGCTGCACCGCGCGATCGAAAACTGGTGGGGAGCCCAGGACCTCGCTCGCGCGCTGCTCGACGCGGGGGCGGATGTGCAAGCGTTCGACCGCGAAGGGCGCACTCCGCTGCACATCGCGCTCGAGATCTACAACGAAGAGGCGGCGCGGCTGCTGCTCGCGAAGGGCGCGTCGTGGGACTTCGTGGCTCCCGGGATCGACGGCGCTCGCTCGGCGCGCGCGGCCGCAGAGGACTTCGCGATCGACCCGCAGCGCTGGCCCGGCGATGGCTCGGTCGAGGACGATGGGAGCGACGACTCTGCAGACGACGACTTTGTAGACGACGAGCCGTGAGCCCGCCCCGTCAGCGCTATCAGATAACCAAAAAGACCTTTGAGTCGATGCGGCCCTGTGCAGGTACAATCGACTACGGGCCGTAATCGGGACTCCGGGATCGCGCTATCGTCGGACGTCGATGGTGAAGTCGAAGGCATCGCGAGCCTCCCTCGCAAAGGCAGCGAAGTCCTCCGCCCCCAAGCCCGCGAAGACCCCGCCTCCGCGGTTGACCAAGGACGAGGCGCCTGTGTTCGACGCGTCGCTCGGCTACGACGCGACGCGCACGTGCGTCGCGACGCTGCGCGCCGAGCACGGTGAAGAGCCAAAGTCCCGCATGACCGCGCCTCGCGTGACGAAGTTGTTCGTCGGGTTTCGCGAGAAGATCGAGGACCCAGCGCTGCTCGAGCGCGTCGGCGCGTTCGGCAAGGAGCTCGAAGCGCCCGAGAAAAAAGCGCTGCGCGACGAGCTGCCCGCGGTGAAGGCCGCCATCGCGGCGATCGAGAGCGAGCTTCGGTGAGCGACCGAGCGCGCCGATCGCGTAGCGCGCTGCCCGACGTGCTGCCCGGCGCAGTCTGCGTGCTCGACACAGAGACCACCGGGCTCGGGCGCGACGCGCGCATCGTCGAGATCGCGGTGATCGCGCTCGTCGACGGGGAGATTCAGTCCGAGTGGTCCACGCTCGTCGACCCCGAGACGCACATTCCGCGGGAGGTCGTGCGCATCCACGGGATCACCGATCGCATGGTCCGCGGCGCGCCCACCGCGAACGTCGCGCTCACGATGCTGCGCCGAAAGATCGTGGACAACGTCGTGGTCGCCCACAACGCGAGCTTCGACCTGCGGATGCTCGCGCAGGACTGCGAGCGCACGGGGCAGCCTGCTCCCATCGCGTCCGTCGACGGGCGCGTGCTGTGTACGATGAGGCTCGCGAGGAGAGCTTTTCCCGAGGTGGGAGGGTACGGGCTGGCGCGGTTGGTGAGCGCGCTGGAGATCTCCGCGCGCCCTGCGCATCGCGCGATCGCGGACGCGAGGGCCACCGCGGAGCTCTACGAGCGGATCCGCCAGCGATGGAGCGAACGTCTCCCATGAGCGGCGGGGAGGACCGCTGCGTGTCTCGGTACAGGCTCCGGATTCGGGAGCGAAAGGGGGTGGACGCAGCCGGACGCAACGTCACTTCGCGCGGCGGGGAAGAAGCGCCCGCCAGGGACGTCCATCGTGTTGTCCGTCGAGCCACAGCGCGGTGATTGTGGAAGTCGGCACGTTGACGTCGAAGACCAGCGTCTGCGCTGTCCCTCCGTAGCCGAGCGCGCACTGCTCGATCCGCGCGTCTGGCCATTTCTGACGGTCGCTCTTCGCGTACGCGAGGACCGACCGACCGATGCGCTGAAATAGCGCCTTGGCGTCGGGCAACTCCGCGAGACCATCTTCTTCGAACGTCTCGCTCACGATGATGTCGTTGCACTTCAGACCGAGCCCGCTGTTGAGGTGGTTCTTCAACGTCGTCGAGTCGCGCTTCGCAAACACTGCGACGATGACGAACGAGCGCTCCTTCAGCACATCGACGAACTTGGGCTCAAGCGCAGCGACGTGCACCTCATCGAGGGCGGTTTCAGCGTTGCCGAGCCACTGCGCAAACACGGTTTTGAGCTGACCGCCCGAGAATACGTTGTCGTCGAAGAACACGATCTCGTCGTTGTGTTCGAGGGCTCGTTGGATCGGCAGCACCGTCAGTGCCCCGCCGCGCTTGATCGCCTCGTCGTTGAGAAAGTACGCGAGCCTCGAAGCGCTGTCGTGAGCGGCTCCGATGGGGACCCATGGCCTTTGACGAAGCTCTGGGCGCTGCTCGAGAATTCGCGTGATCGCCTCGACGAAGCTCCTGCGGTCGAACACTCGCACCCTTTGCAGGACTTGCAGTCCGTGCCGTTGATCTCTTTCGGTGTCGAACTGATCCAGCCACTCAGTGATGCAGCGCGCATCGACGCGCTTCGATCCGTCGCTGGCGCCGTTTGGCCCGGCGTCGAGCTGCACAACGGCAAGAGTGGTCGCGATTTGGTTGATGGTTTCGATCGTTGCGGTCGTTCGAAGAAACATAGACCTGGGGACCAGTGCGCGGCATCGACGGAGCAGCCCTTTGTCGTGGGCGAGGCGAAACACCTCTTCGACATCATTCGTCCTAATCCTGGCTGCGTGCCCAGCGACCTCCTTCAAGATCATGTCGTGATCCCGCGCGAGCACGATACGCGCCGCGCAGTGGACGGCTGCGCGAGCATCGCGAGGCCCGAAGACGAAGTGAAACGATTTATTCGTGGCGTAGTTGCTGGCCCATTGGTCCGTGGCTTCGAGCCCGCCTGCCTCGGCGTCGCGCATCGGCTCGACGGTCTCATCGACGTTCAACACGAACGTATCGGCCGAGGACTGCATGCTCGGTTGCTCTTCGAAGGCGACGTAGATGTCGTCGTCGCGCACAGTCGCTCCGAGCTCACGAGCGATCTTGGCGACCTCTCCCTCGAACGCATCGCGATCGACGCTGCGAAACCTGGTCAGCGCGCCGTCCCCGCTCTTGGCTGCGTCGATCGTGTTGCGGTTGAACGCGAGTGCCCGCACCGGCAGCACTCGCTTCGTGTACGCGTCGAACAAACCTGCGTCGTCGGTGAGTTCCTTGCCGTCGACGCGCACGCTCGTGGTCGCCGAGCCGATCAGCAGCAACGAAGACTCTTCGAGCGAGAGCCACGACGCTGCGGTGATCTTCAACTCTGCCACGCGTAGCGATCGAGCGATGGCGCGACGCACGACGGCCTCCGCTGCGGTGACCTTCGGGTGCATGTAGAGCTTGTCGAAGAGCACCGCGCGCCCGAGCACCATCTCTTCGATGGCCCGAACGCCGCTGTGCTCGACGCCCAGCAAGAACACGCTGGCGTGAGGAGCGAGATGCATCCGCTCCTTCATTGAGGTCGAGAGCCTGTCTGCAGTCGTCTCGATCACCGTGAGTTTTTCGAGCATCCGGGGGACGTCGATCGGCGAAGGGACGCCTGCCATACGGCAATCTCGAGTCATGGAGTCGAGCTTGTTCGCGTCGAAGGGGCCCGATAGCAGTTGCGTGAGAAAAACGCGCTTCTCGTCGGGGGAGCCCCCCATCACATAGGCGCCGAAAACTCCACGACACAAACAGCGACTTGGAGTTGCAAATCGAGCGACGAAACGACGGTTGACATCGAGCCGCGCGGCGGCCC
>LNFM01006905.1_pt1 | contig 21811 bp, 19 predicted proteins | sample 596031 | NCBI WGS metagenome assembly LNFM01 (sample SAMN04254537, study PRJNA301005) | activated carbon metagenome | isolation source: dual media filters at the Ann Arbor, Michigan drinking water treatment plant | place: USA: Ann Arbor
ACGCCGACGAGTACAGCGCCATGCTCGGCCACTTCACCGAGCGCGCCACGTCGCGCGGGCGCAGCCGGTCCTTCAGCGGCCACGGCTCCAGCACCGTCAGCCGCAACGAGAGCGAGCAGCGCCGCGCGCTGCTGCTGCCGCAGGAGTTCAAGGAACTCGGCAGCGAGCGCCTGGTGGTGATCTTCGAGAACTGCAAGCCGATCCTCGGCGAGAAGATCCGCTACTACCGCGACAAGGCCTTCACGTCGCGCCTGCTGAAGCCACCCGCCGTGCCGCGCATGGACATGGACCTGCACCTGGCGCGGGTCCAACAACGCTGGCGCTATGCCGACGACGAACTACCAGCGGGGCAGACCTTCAGCCTGGAGGCACTGGCCCACGACCACACGCTGCTTCCGGACTCGTTCGAGGGCCCGCCGGACAAGGTCGCCGATGAGCTGCTGACGTTCTTCGACAAGGGCGCGCCTGGCATCCCCGGGATCGGCGGATCGATCGAGCCGGTCGCCGACGAAGACGGCGTCCTGCTCGCAGAAGGCGACGCGTCGGAAACGACGCTGGACGTTGCCGCGCTCGACGCCGACGTCGACGTGGCGCCGGGTGTCGAACCCGGCCCGCAAGAGACCCAGATCGTGCCCTGAGAACGCGGGAGACCTGCCATGCGCAACACCACCCCCCTTATCCCCTTGCTGCTCGTACTCGCCTCCTGCAGCTCGCCCCCGAAGCCGCCGACCGTCGACGAGTCGCAGAAACGGCCGGTGAACTCGCAGATGGCCGTCGAACTGCAGGTGTGCAAGAACGATCTGCAGAACACCCGCCTGCTGGCCACTGAGTCCAGCCGCATCGCTGAAACCACGGCCGCCACGCTGGCCAACATGGCGGCACGCCAGCAACTGCTGGCCGCCATGCAGGCGCCGGCTGCCCAGCAGGTCAAGGCCAACAGCGTCTTCACCGTGCGATTCGACTTCGGCAGCACGCGCGTCGCCATCCCGCCCGACGTGACCGCCGCGCTGGTCGAGGATGCCAAGGCATCGCCGCTGGTCCTGCTGCGCGGGCGCACGGATGGCATCACCGACGCGCCGGCCGAGAGCCGTATCGCCCGCGAGCGCGCCGCCGCCGTGCGTGACTACCTGGTCGCCGCGGGCGTGGACCCCGCACGCATCCGCGCCACCTACCAGCCCACCGGCGACCACGTCGCCGACAACGCCAGCGCCGGGGGCCGCAACCTGAACCGCCGCGTCGAGATCGAGCTGTACCGCGCGTTGCCGGTTGCCCTGACCACGACCTCTGTCGCCCAGCCCTGATCCTTCCTTCAACCCAACACCGCGAGGTCGCCATGAATGCAGACAACTCCCCCGTCCGCAAGGCAGCGCCAGCCCTGGGCGGCACCGTCGAGCCGGCCAATCGCGCACCCGTGGCCATCGAACGGTTCCAGACGCCGGCGGACGCGGTCGGCGAGCGCTACGAGATGCGTGATCCCTTCGCCGAAGTGACCTACCGCACGAACACCTTCCCCGAGATGGTCGCCAAGGCCGATCAACTCGGCAGCACGCGAATCGTTGCCGTGGCCGAGGACGGCAAGCGCACGCCGATCCAGAAGGTCGATGGCGAGTGGCAACGCGGCCTACAGCGCCCGGCGGCACCGGAACGGCCCCTGGACCCTCTGCCGGCGCGTGACGAGATACCCGAGGCCACCAACGTGGTCCCGATGCGGGGCGCCGCCAAGGCAGATCCGCAGCCCGAGCAGGTCGATGCGAAGGCCATCGCCAAGATCGACGCCCAGGCCGAGCGCGCCGCCATGGTGGCGCGTCTGGAAGCCGCACTGATGGATCGCTACATCATCAAGCGCGCGCCGGTGACGATGGGCGACGTGACCATCGGCCGCACCGAGTACCGCTTCCGCGGCGACACCTCGCGCGTGGCCTTCACCGAGTCGACCTTCCGCTTGGCGACGGACACCAACAGCCCCTCGGTCGCCCGTTCGATGGTCGACGTGGCCGAGGCCCGCAACTGGAAGGCGCTGCGCGTCTCGGGCAACGAGGACTTCAAGCGCATGGTCTGGCTAGAGGCCTCCGTGCGCGGCGTGAAGACCCTGGGCTACGAGCCGAACCCCGGTGACCTGGAGGTGCTGAAGCGCGAGCGCGAAGCCCGGCTGGTCAACCGCATCGAGCCGGCCCGCGACGCTGGGGCCGCAGCGGCAGCCCAGGCCGACAAGGCATCCGCCCGTGGTGGCGGTGGCCGCAAGGCGGTGCTCGCCGCCATCGAGGCGGTGCTGGTGGCCAAGAAGGTGCCGGAGAAGCAGCGTGCGGCCGTGATGGCCGCTGCAACCGAGAAGCTCGCTCAGCGCATCCGCGACGGCCAGGCCCCGAAGGTCAAGGTCTACGACAAGGCGGCGCCATCGCAGCGGCCCGTCGTCATGCCGACGCCCGAGATGCAGCGCACCCGCGACCGCGCCGCGCCGACACCTGTCCGATGAGGCCAAAGCGGTGGAACCCTCGGTCCACGGCATCACGGCGCAGTCCGCGGTCTATGAGATCGCCGGCCAGTGCTTCGAGATCGGGGCGCGAGGCTTCGCAGACGCCATCGCCGACGCCCACGCCGCCCACCAGCGTCCCCGCTGCCTGTGCCTGGCCGGAGGCGTCGAGATGTATGTGGCGCGCCTTGGCGAAGGCTACATCGTCAAGCGCATGCCCGACACGGGCAGCCAACACGCGCCGGACTGCCCGTCTTACGAACCGCCGGCCGAGTTCTCCGGCCTGGGGCAGGTGCTGGGCAGCGCGATCACCGAGGACCCCGCCACCGGCGAGACCACGCTGAAGCTGGACTTCCCGCTGGCCAAGATGCCCGGCCGATCAATCATGCCGCCGGCCGGCGGCGAGAGTGACAGCGTCTCTTCCTCCGGCACCAGGCTCTCGTTGCGCGGCCTGCTGCACTACCTCTGGGACCAGGCCGAGCTGACGCGCTGGCATCCCGGCTTCGCCGGCAAGCGGACTTGGGCCACGGTGCGAAGGCATTTGCTTCAGGCTGCGGAGCACATTCTCGCGCGCGGCGACGCGCTGCGCGCCCGGCTCTATGTGCCCGAGCCGTTCTCCATCGCCGAGCGAGAGGCGATCAACGCGCGGCGTCTGGCGCAGTGGCAGCACGCGGTAGCCGTACCCGGGAAGGCGCAACACCTGATGCTGCTGATCGGCGAGGTCAAGGAGATCGTGCCCGCGCGCTACGGCTTTAAGGCGGTGGTCAAGCACATGCCCGACCAGGCCTTCGCCATCGACGAGCAGCTGTACCGGCGGCTCGGGCGGCGCTTCGAGCCGGAGCTGGCGCTGTGGGCCGCCAGCGACGACATCCACATGGTGATGATTGCGACCTTCGGTGTGGGCCGTGCCGGCATTCCGGCGATCCAGGAGCTGTGCCTGATGCCCGTGACGCGCCACTGGCTCCCGGTTGCCGACGGGTTCGAGAAGCAGCTTCTCGATCGGCTGGTCGGCGAGAGCCGTTCATTCGTGAAGGGCCTGCACTACAACCTCGGCCGGGGCGACCGGATCGCGAGCGCCGTGCTCACCGACTGCGAAGGGTCGGCGCCAATGCTGTTCATCGGGCCTGCTGATGCCGACGAGTCCTCGCCGGGCCCTGAGACTGGCGCCGCTGTTGACGCCCCGATCTGGACGTGGCGCCGATCCGGCGAGCCGATGCCTCCTCTCCCGCTCCCGCGCACCCATTCGCCCCGGACGGCGCCCACTCAGGCAGAGCGAGCATCCCGGACGGCTCTCGCAGGATGACCATAGAATGCATGACTTGCACATAAGTAGTGCACTTTGCTACCATCCCGGCATGCCTGCCCGAAGCCATGCCGCCAAGCTGCTGCACCTCGCCTCGAAGCAGCCCGCCGTATCGGCGCGGGAGCTGTCCGCCGCGGGCATCCCTGCACGTACGGTCTCCCGCATGGCGGCGCGTGGCCAGGTCCGTCGCGTCGGCCGCGGGCTCTACACCGGCGCCGAGGGATCACCGAGTGCCCACCAGTCGGCGATCGAAGTGACCCGGCAGGCGCCCAAGGCCGTGGTGTGCCTGCTCTCTGCCCTGGAGATCCACGGCATCGGCGTGGAGGCCCCCTTCGAGGTCTGGATCGCACTGCCGGCCGGTACCCACGCTCCGAAGGGCACCCAGGCCGCGCTGCGCGTCACCCGCCTGTCGGGCGCGGCTTTCAGCGAAGGTATCGAGACCGTCGTGCTCGACGGCGCACCGGTCCGTGTCTACAGCCTCGCCAAGACCATCACGGACTGCTTCAAGCTGCGCAGCAAGGTGGGCCTCGACGTGGCGCTCGAAGCCCTCCGCGAGGCCTGGCAGCAGCGAAAGGTGACGATGGATGACCTGTGGCGCTACGCCAAGGTCAACCGGATGATCAACGTGATGCGGCCATACCTCGAGGCGATGACCGGATGAGCGCGGACCGCTCGGCGTCATTGCTTGCGCGCCTGTTGAATCGGTACCGGAGCCGCGATCACTCGTCGACGTGGAACCCCGTAGCGCGCGCCTGGTGAGAGCCTCTCGAAGGGCCAAAAAGTCCGCAGTTTTACTTCCTGTTTTTTTACCGCGCTAGTGGTAAGATTTCAGGAAGCTGAACTTCCGGAAGCCACGATGACTGCGATCCTGCACGCCGAACCCACCTCCGTCCTTTCACGCCTGCAGCAGCTCGGCTTGACCGAAGCGGCGTTGCTGCGCGCGGTCATGGCTAGCTACATCGCCAAGTCGAACTGCACTGAGAACCACCCCCCGCTGTTTCCGCCCATCGCGGCGTGGAGCGAAGCCGTTCGTACGCTGCGTGATGTGCTGAAGTCGGAGGGCTGGACGCGCTTCAATGATCAGAACTCGCCGAAGACCGTGAGCCCAGACGGCTCGATTTCGATCATTGTCTCTACTGGTAATGAAGCAACTGGCATCCCGCATGCGGAGCCTGCTACGACCTCTTCGAAGGGGCCGAACACCGCGGGCGCCATCGAGATCAACCGCAGCTTGCAGCTGTACCTTCCGGGCATGGAGCTGCCCGTGCCGCTTCAAGACGAAGACGAGAAGGTGACGACCTGGATCTTGCTGGTACACCATGCCAAGAGCGAGTTGCGTGCGGAGCTGTCGTTGCCTCTGGACGTCGGTAGCGACGGCCGCGTCTCCGTGTGGCAGGAACGGATCATCTTGCGGGCTCAGCCGCTCGATGGCGAGCAGGTGGTGGTCACGCCCCCCGCCCAGCCTGACATCGACGTTGCTGTTCGGCGGAAGGCATGAGCTTCGGTGCAGAGTTCAACCCGAACCGCCTGGGCCTTGCTCGACGACGGAGAGGTCTCACCAAAAGGAAGTTGGCAGAGCTCATCGGCGCAGACGTGCGGGCGGTAACCGCGTACGAGAGTGGGGAGTACAAGCCTGAAAGAGAACGGCTCCTCGTTCTGGCCGAGCAACTGAACTTCCCCGTGAAGTTTTTTGTTGGCTCGGACGTACAGGAGGTGACACCTGACGTGGTCAGCTTTCGATCGATGTCGAAGATGACCGCCGGTCAACGAGACGCAGCGTTAGGCGCTGGCGCAGTCGCGCTTATGCTGAATGAGTGGGTCGAGCAGCGCTTCGAGTTGCCCGCGGCCCAGCTGCCCGACCTGAGCCACGAGGCCAGCCCTGCTGCGGCTGCAGTTGCACTTCGCCGCATTTGGGGTCTCGGCGAGTTGCCGATCAAGAATATGGTCCACCTGCTCGAAGCGCGCGGCGTGCGTGTGTTCTCGCTGTCGCTAGACACTGCCCATGTGGACGCCTACTCCATGTGGCATTCGTCTGTGCCCTTCGTGTTCCTCAACACGATGAAGTCTTGCGAACGCAGCCGATTCGATGCAGCCCATGAACTCGGTCATTTGCTCCTACATCGTCATGCCGGCCCGAAGGTCAAGGACGCCGAACGTCAGGCCAACGAGTTCGCGTCGGCGTTTCTGATGCCGGAAGGAAGCGTTCTGGCCAACGCGCCGGTCATGGCTACCGTGGATCAATTGGTCTCACACAAGGTGTTTTGGACAGTCTCCGTCGCGGCGCTTGCCTACAGGCTGAAAGACCTGAAGCTTGTCAACGAATGGCACTACCGGTCTCTCTGCATCGAGATGGCGCAACGTGGCTACCAGAAGTTGGAGCCAAATAGCGCACCCCGGGAAACATCACAGATCTTCCAGAAGGTGTTCTCCGCGCTGCGTGAGGATGGTCTCACGCGCGCCGATATCGCTGATCAACTCGCCGTACACGTCAATGAAATCGACGAGTTGGTCTTCGGCTTGGCGCTAACCGCGCTAACAGGTAATGCGCATGCACAGAGCCGCCCGCGACGGCCGTTGCTCCAAGTGATCGAGGGTGGACGCGAGTAGGCAAACCTCGTCAGTCGGGTGGGTGCAGAGGGCCGGCCCTCGACCCTCCGTACCGCGTTCACCGGCAAGGGCTTCGATTGCGATGAGTTGGCGAGAAGCGAGAGAATTTCTTCTATAGCCCGACCGGGCGAGGAAATTGATTGCGCGCTGATTGGAAAGCGCATGTTTGGCAGCGTTTGCGAGCGAGCCATCTGCGGCAAGAGACAACATCACTTTTGAGGACGCCCATGAGTGGATGCACCGCCCCAAGGTACGGGCACCGCACAGCAAGCGGGGCCGAGAACTGTCCGGTCTGCCGGTACAAGCGCGCTGGCTACGGCAGGTCCAGCGGGTATGGCTATAGCAGCAGCGGCTACGGCAGTAGCTCGTATTCGTCATCGTCCCCGTCTTACTCGTACGGCGGCGGACGAGGTTCAGGCGGCAGCGCACGTCCGCGGTGGGCACGGTCGGGCTCGTCCGCGTCGTATACGCCTGATCAGGTCGCTGAACTCACACCGGTCCGCGAGACTCTAGAAAAGACCGCCGCGGCACAGCCAGACCTTCGCGATGTCTTCCTTTGCCATGCATGGCCCGACCGGCGCAGCAAGGCCAAGGACCTGCACGATCAGCTCACAGCAGTCGGTGTGAAGGTCTGGTTCAGCGAGAAGGACCTAGGTCTGGGCGTGCCGATGATGCGCACGATCGATCGCGGTTTGGCGAACTCGCTCATCGGGCTTGTTCTAGTGACGCCGGCGATGCTCGAAGCCCTCCCGCGCGAGGGTGTCGCCGACAAGGAGTTGTCAGCTCTGCTGCGCGGCAACCGACTCGTCCCGGTCATGGATGAAGTGACCTTCGAGCAGTTGGTCAAGGTCAGCCCATTGCTCGCTTCTCGCTCCGGCCTCAGCACCAAGGAGAATACGTGGCCCGAGATCATCGAGCAAATCGCTGATCTCGTGAAGGTGCACAGGCCTGCGACTTGAGCCGCAGTTCAACCGTTTAGGTCAGCAGCAAAGGAATGCAGAAGCGGGCGTCCGCTGTGCGCGGTCTTGCAACCTGTCGCAATCTGACGGCGGGATGCGCGCTGACTAATGGCCGCGCTTGGCGCGGATTCTAGAATTCCGTAGCGGGAGGCAGTCTGATGGCGTACCGGAACAAGACCTACATCGCCTTTGACGGCGACAACGACATGCACTACTACCGTCTCATGACGGCTTGGCAGGCGCATGACGGCTTTTCGCTCAATTTCCACAACGCGCACGACCTGAATACGGCGCGAGACTCGAGCCAGGAAGAAAGCATCAAGCGCCAACTTCGCGAGCGCTTTGCGAACTCCAAGCAGCTCGTTGTGCTCATCGGTGCGAACACTAGATACTTGACTAAGTTCGTGAAGTGGGAGCTTGAGGTGGCGTTACGACTCGGACTGCCCATCATCGGCGTGAACCTGAATGGGGCCCGCCAGATGGATGACCGTTGCCCGCCGACGATCCGGGATCAACTCGTGGTCTACATCTCGTTCAACCACAACATCATCGAACACGCAATGGACCATTGGCCCGCCGAGTTCCAAAGGCTGAACAGCACAGGTACCACTGGGAATCGCTTCTACAACGACGACGTGTATCGGCGGCTCGGTTTGTGAAGTACTTCTTCGAGTCGATTAGGACGTGGGCATACTGGCGCTACGCAGTATTCTCCGGCGAAGCGATTGGCAAGTTCTTCGCGGTAGTGGGGGTCTTGTACCTCTGCGTCGACTTGGCCGATGCCTTCAACATCTACAAGAAGGACCGGCACAGCTACTACGGGCTGATCATCTTGGTCTTCCTCGCCCTAGCGTATGTGCTGTCTACGCGCAGGCCCATTTCACGCGTTTGCTACAAGATTCCACAACGGGACTTTTCTGTCGAAGTCCTGATTGGCGACCTCTTCAAGATCCCGGGCGAAGTGGTCATCAGCACCAGTTCCACGTTCGATACGGACATGTCGTCAGGGCTGATCGCAGTGACGAGCCTACAGGGCCAGTTGGCTACAAATTACTTCAATGGGCAAACGACAGAGATTGATCGACAGATCGAGCAGTCGCTTTCGAGGGATCAATTCACCGTCAACGACAAGCGCCCTGGCAAGAAGAAGCAGTACCCGATTGGCACCGTCGCACGCGTGAGCGCGCACAGCAAGAACTTCTACCTCGTGGCGATGTCGCACATGGATGAGAGCGGGAACGCTTCGTCAGACCTGAAGATGATTGACGAGGCACTTGAAAAGCTGTGGGAGAACCTAGCGTCCAAGGCAGAGATCGGCGACATAGTGATGCCGTTGATGGGCACGGGCCGCGGACGCGTAGCGTACCCTCGGAAGAAGATGATTGAGCGCATCGCTCAGTCGTTCACGGACGCTTGTAACCAGCGGGCGTTTTCTAACAAGCTGATCATCGTCGTACGCCCTGATGACGCTTCGAAGTTCTCGCTCAATCTGTTCCAAGTCAGGGACTACCTGGGACAGAGTCTTCACGCCTAGAGGATGTCAGCTGCCATCCTGCGGCTAGCCTACCCCGGCAGCACCCAGCCTTGCGGTACATCCCAGCCTGGCGTCGTACGCCGGCTCTAGCGTCAACATTTGACCAACTGCGCCCTCTGAGGATCGTATGCCAGGTCGGTGATCGTTCCATCCCGGATTCGGGCAACGGCCTCGTCGATAACCTGCAGTGGCACAACGAACCACTCTCGCGGCTTCACCGGCTTACCGAAGCGGTCCTCGATTGTTAGATCCAGCTGCACAGCCCCGAACAGCCGATGGAAGATGTTCTCCATCTTGGTTCGGTTGAGGTTGTGCAGCTTGTACTCGGCCACGACCTCAACCGGAGCCAGCAGGTAGGTCGACTGGTTCTCCGCGTCAGCGATGCGGGTCGCGACCTTGCCGCCTGTGACACCAATCTTGTGGATCAGCATCCGGTGCTCGGAAACGAAGGGGTGCTTGGACAGGCTGCGCAGCACGTAGATCGTGCCCGTCTCGATGTCGTCCGGCTCGGCGGTATCGCCGAACAGCGGCCCGAACAGTGGGCCGGCGTCTGGCTCGCTCAGCCTCCGCCCGTTGCCGTCCTGGGTGAGGGCTCTCTGCAGTGACCGCATCAGGAGATTGCTCTCGGTCCCATTGCCGTAGATCAACCGCAGCCGCGCATCGGGTTGTCGGCTGCTGGTCTCGAACTCGTCACCCTTCTCTGCGACGTAGGCGAACTGCCCGCCAACGATGAATAAGTTGCCCTGCTCGACGCTGGCTTCGCCCTTGAACGGGATGGCCTTGCGCACGCCATCCTTCAGTTCGCGCTCCACGCGCTCAAACAGCGGTTGGAACTTGTCGAAATCTTCGCAGGGCGTGCGCTCGGCGATTTCTTCCGCGGCCTGTCGTTCTGCAAGCGGGCGCACATGCCGAAGGACTGTGATGTCGGACCGGTCGGCCGGATCGCTGGCCACGCCCAGCTCTGCAAGCAAGGCGTCCTCGTCCAGCTCATTCGGGTCAGCTGGCATCGCCGGCGCATCGGACAGCAGGCCAGGCTTATCCAGCTCGGCGAGCAAGTCGCGCGCCTCCGGCAGCTTGCGGAGCTGATCCAGCCGCACGGCGTACAGGCGCTCGAAGATGTCGCGCCCTTCCCCGTGCTGCGGCGCTCGCTTGTGCTCGCCGTAGAAGCGGAGGATGTCCTCGAAGCCCGCGATGATGCGTTCTTCTCGCGGCGTGCGCCCTCCGGACTTGATGGGCGCCACTTCGACGCCCAAGGCCTCCAACAGTTCGTCGTCGTCCAGGTCAGCCATTGCCCGAGCCCCCCGGCGCCTGGGCGGCCTTGGCCTGTGCGCGATAGCGCGCGAAAGCCGCCACGCCCTCGGCCATCCTCTTTTCCCAGGCGTCGGCCGAGTTGATGTCCGGCACACGGCCACGCTCGTTCTTGAACTGTAGAGCGCGCTTGGCCAGCTCACGCGCCTCGTCCTCAGTGATCTTGATGTTCTTTCCGGCAATGCTGGCCTGAATCTGGCGCAAGGACTTCTCGTCCATTGTCTTGGCCAGCACCGCGTACGCAGCCTCGAAGGGGTTGATGCGGTCGATGAGGTCGATGTCCAGGTCGCGCACGTTGATGAATTTGCGCACGCCATCGATCAGGTCGGTGTTGCCCTTCGCACGATCCCCTTCCTCCCCTCCGCCATCGTCTGCATGAATGGGCACCTCCGCCTGGTCGGGCGTGTCTAGCGCCAGCTTGGCCTGTTGGGTGATGTTGATGACGGCAATGGCATGCTGGCGCACTGCTTCCTGGTCAGCCTCGCTCAGCTCCGGGTAACGCTCACGCACGATCTTGCCCAGGCGCTCGATCGTCAGCTCCTCGGGGATCGTGTTTTCCTTGTCCAGCGTGCCGCGCTCAAGCGCCGGCTTGTCCTGGATGAAGGCTGCGATGACCTCGTTCAGGTCTTCCTTGCAGATGCGCTTGGCTTCCTTGCTCTTCGGCTTGGCGAGGCCGTTGATCTCGATGTGGATCTCGCCGGTCTCCTTGTTCACGCCCAGGTTCTTGCCGCCGTCCACGTAGCCGTCGGGGCCGTAGTCGAAGCCTTCCTGTGCGCCGGCGTTGCGGGGCGTGAACTCGTAGCGCGGGGCCAGCACCTGCTCCATCAGCAGACTGGCGGAGATGGCCTTGAGCATGTCGTTCACGGCTTCGGCCACCGCAGATTGCTCGGCCGTGGGCTCGGCGATCAGGTTGGTGAAACGCGCGCGCTCCTTGCTCTCGGCATCGCGCGTGGCGCGGCCGATGATCTGCACCACCTCGGTCAGGCTGCTGCGATAGCCGATGGTCAGGGCGTGCTCGCACCAGATCCAGTCGAAGCCTTCCTTGGCCATGCCCAGCGCGATGATGATGTCCACGTGGTCGCGGTCATCCTTGTGGCCCGGGTCCTTCAGCGCTCCCAGCACGCGCGAGCGCTTGGCCGCGTCGCTGTCGTCCACCAGGTCGGCCACCTTCAAGGTGCGGCCGTCCTTGCCCGCGATCAGGTGAAAGCCAGTGATCTCGTCGATCCCCTTCCACTCGCCCAGCGCGTGCATGATCTCGTTGACCTCGCGCTCCTTGTCCTTGAGGCTCTCGCGCGAGTTGACGCTGGGAATGTGGACGATCGTCTTCAGCGCCGGGTCCAGCACCTTCGCCACCGCATCGACGTAGCGGCCCGTATAGAAGAAGTAGCCGATGTCGAGCGACTTCAACCACCGGTAGCCGTTGAGCTGCTCGTAGTAGGTGTAGGTGACGGTCTCGAACTTGCCCTCATCGCTGGGCGCCAGCACCGCTTCGCTGTCGCCGCGGAAGTAGGAGCCCGTCATCGCGACCAGATGCACCTTGTCGCGCGCGATGAAGGCGCCCAGCTGGCTGCCGAGCTTGTTGTCCGGATTGGCCGAAACGTGGTGGAACTCGTCGACGGCGATCAGCCGGTTGTCGAAGGCCTGGATGCCCAGCTCCTCTACCGCGAAGCGAAAGGTCGCATGGGTGCAGACCAGCACCTTGTCGTCGCTCGCCAGAAACTTCTTCACCGCCTCGACCTTGGACCTGGCTACACGCGGCTCGTCGATGCCCGGTGCATTGCACAGGTTCCACTGCGGCGCGACCGTCCAGTCCCAGTAAAAGCCGTGCTGGGTCAGGGCTTCATCGGCGAAGCTGCCCCCGATCGATCGCTCCGGCACCACGACGATGGCCTGCTGCAGTCCCTGGTTGTTCAGCTTGTCCAGCGCGATGAACATCAAGGCCCGGCTCTTGCCCGACGCCGGCGGCGACTTGATCAGCAGGTACTGCTCGCCTCGCTTGGCGTAGGCACGCTCCTGCATCGCGCGCATGCCCAGTTCGTTCGCCTTGGCCGAAGCGCCCGTGCGCGCCGTGGTGATGGAGACCGACGGCACGGTGAGCGCATTGATCGGGTTGATCGGATTCGTCATGCTTCTTCTTCCTCCCCGCCCACATAATCGCCGCCCAGTTCGCGCTCGATCTGCTCAATGCTCGGCAGGCTGGTCTGCAGCTCTGGTGGCAGGGATTCGACCAGCTGGTACTCGGCCACGCCGATGGGTTGTGTGTTGTTGCGCAGCGCGTACTCCGCCACCACCTTGTTCTTGTGCTTGCACAGCAGCAGCCCAATGGTCGGACCATCCTGCGGGTGTTTGACCTGGGCATCCACGGCGGTGAGGTAGAAACCCAACTGCCCCAGGTGCTCGGGCTTGAACTTGCCACCCTTGAGCTCGATCACCACGTAGCAGCGCAGCTTCAGGTGGTAGAAAAGCAGGTCGAGGAAGAACTCATCCCCACCTACGTCGAGCAGCACCTGTCGGCCGACAAAAGCGAAGCCCGCGCCCAGCTCCAGCAGAAACTCGGTGACGTGCTTGACCATGGCTTGCTCGATGGCACGCTCGCCGGCTTCGCGCCCGAGGCCCAGAAAGTCGAAGCGGTAGGGATCCTTCAGCGATTCGCGGGCCAGGTCGGAGTGCGGCTGAGGCAAGGTGAGGTCGAAGTTCGTCACCGCCTTGCCGGTACGCTCCAGCAAGCGCGTTTCGATGTGGATGTTCAGCACGTTGCGCGACCATCCGTGCTCGATGGCGGCACCGGCATAGGCCATGCGCTGGGCGCTGTCCTTCAGGCGCGTCAGCAGCACCAGGTTGTGGCCCCAGGGCAATCGTCCAACAAGCTGTTGGACGATTGGCTCATCGGGCCAAGCCTCGGCGAAAGCGCGCATGTACATCAGGTTGGCGCGCGAGAAGCCCTTCATCTCCGGAAAGGCCGTGCGCAGGTCGTGCGCCAGCCGGTCGATGACCTTCGCGCCCCAGCCTTGATCGGCCTGCCGTGCCAGGATGTCGCGGCCGATCTGCCAGTACAGCAGCACCAGTTCGCGGTTGACGGCCAGTGTGGCCCGCTGCTGCGCGCTGTCGATGCGGCGCTTCAGCTCCGCGAGCAACTCGGCATAGCCCTGCGGCGGCGGCGTCAGGCTGGCCGGGCGGTCGCTCATGCGGCGGCCTTTCGTGCAGCCTTCTTGGCTGGGGCCGTCTTGGCAGGCTTGGCCGAACTCGCCTTCGCCACCATCTTGGTGTACAGGTCGAACAGCCGCTCCAGCCGCTCGGTGTCGTTCTTGAAGCGGCGGCCGATGTAGATGCGCTCCAGCACCTCGTCGTTGTGCTCGTGGGCCTGGCGCAGGTTATCCGGCATCTTGTCCGGATCGTAGAGGTCTGCGATGGTGGCTGGGAAATGCACCTCACGGGCGAGCAGGATGTTCTCGGCGCAGCGAGTCAGGTCGGTCTTGTTTTGCTCAGTGAGAATCGGTACGGGGAAAGTGTTCCAGCCGAGGGTGTTGGAGTAGCGGTAGTCAGTCTTGATCTTTCCACAAATCGTCGCGATCCAGACCAAGTGAATTCTGGAAACGATGATCGCCATGTTCCACAAGGGGGCGCCGTAGATGATGGATGCTGCATTTGAAACCACACTTGCATCGCTCAACAAGTCGCACGGAAGATATTGCCGACGCTCCGAGGAGTGATCAGGTATGGCAATAGCAGGTTGATTGGTGTGGGGGGCGAAGACGAAGCGATGTGGGGTTGCCGCATGGTCGTTGGCTTGCTTGCCTCCGAGTTCACGGAACCTTGCAACCTCCTCGAACCTCGAGACAAGTGGATCAATAGTCGACGCCTCTGGAAGCTCAGCATCTTCAACCCAAATGCACCAACGGCCACCGCCGTTGATGATCTCTCGAGAGCCAACGTATCGCTTGATGAAGCGCGCTGCGCGTGCATCCGCATCGATGATCGCCCTCTTCTCAGTGTCGGTCAGCATAAAGTGGCCACCGTCGGACGGCTTGTTCCCTGATTGCATGCGACCGATGTCGGAGACCGAACTTGTCCTCTTTGAGACGATCACCGTATCCGTCGCAGCCAAGTACGGGCTGATGTTTGGTACGGTACGAACAGTCTCTTCCTCAAACAGTCGTTTAGTGCTGGTGGAACTGGAGCAAAGACCCAGAATGACGCATGTGACGGCAGCCTTGTTGCTGGCGAGGTTGCTCCAAAGAAACGACGTGTGCGCAAAGTGAATGACGTTGTTCTCTTGAAAGACAAGCGGCCATAGCATCGCGACCTGTTCACCCTGCGTAATGGAGTTCGTCGTCACAAACGCACTTGAAGATCCAGTCAATCTGTTGAACTGAGCTGCCTTTAAAACAAACGCTGCAACGTAGTCCAGATCTTTATATGTCTTGAGCAACGGCGAGAAGATTCTCGCCATGTCCTCCTTCTGCTCCACCGTTTGGCCGACGCTCCCTTGATACGGCGGATTCGCGCACAGATACGTCTCGCCGCCTTCGTTCTCGAAGTCGATCTCAGTCTGATCAAGAGGCGTACTAAACAAGTCGTCCGATGTCACCTTGACGCCTGTGCCTGTGGAAGGACAGATGGCAAGCCAGTCCAGCCGTAGCGCGTTTCCACAGACGATCCAGTTCTCTGCATCCAGAGGAAGAAACTCCGCCAGCGCATCCTTCTGCCCGCGGTACAGCACATCACACTGGAACTCGGCAATGATGAGTGCCAGCCGCGCGATCTCCGCGGGAAAGTCGCGCAACTCGATCCCGCGAAAGTTGGTCAGCGGAATCTCGCTCCGCAGGTGCGACTCGCCACGCCGCCGGTTGATCTCCGCCTCGATCTCCCGCATCTGCTTGTAGGCGATGACCAGAAAGTTGCCGCTGCCGCAGGCCGGATCGAAGACACGGATGCGGGCCATGCGCTTGCGCAGGTTCAGCAGCTTGATCTTGTTGTCGCCGGCAGCCTCCAGCTGCGCGCGCAGGTCGTCCAGAAACAGCGGGTTCAGCACCTTCAGGATGTTGGGCACGCTGGTGTAGTGCATGCCCAGCGCGCCGCGCTCGTCCTCGTCGGCCACCGCCTGGATCATGCTGCCGAAGATGTCGGGGTTGATCTGCTTCCAGTTCAGCGTGCCGGCGTGCAGCAGGTAGGTGCGTGCCATGCGCGTGAAGCGCGGCACCTCGGCACTGCCGGAGAACAGGCCGCCGTTCACGTAGGGGAAGGCATCGGCCCACCGCGGCAGGTTGGCGGCGGCCCGGTCGGCGATCTTCACGTTCATCGCGCGAAAGATCTCCGACAGCACCTGGTGCGTGTTGCCGGCATCACGGTCGCTCATCTGCTCCACGGTGCGGGTGAACAAGGCCTCGCCGTTGAAGATGTCGGTGTCTTCGGCGAAGAAGCAGAAGATCAGCCGGGCCATGAAGTGGTTCATGTCGCCGCGGCGCTCGGCCGCGGCCCAGATCGGGTTCTCTCGCAACAGCTCGACGTACAGCTTGTTCAGGCGGCCGGTGGCGCGCACGTCGATGGGGTTGTCCTTGATCTCCTTGACGGTGGAGATGCCGGCCAGCGGAAGGAAGAAGCCGAAGTGATCCGGGAAGCTGGGGTAATCGCAGGCGATGGTTTCGCCTGCGTTCAGGTCTTCGGCCTCGAGCGTCTGGCCGTCGGTGGCCAGGATGAACTTGGCCTTGCCCTTGGCTGTGGCCGGGCTGGCGCGCAGAGCCTGCAGGCCGGTGCCGGTGGTGCCGGGCGGGCAGACGGCGATGTGGATGTTGTTGCGCTGGAGCACGCCGCCAGGCACGTCGGAGCCGTTGTTGTTGCCCGCGCGCAGGCGCTTGAGCGCGGTGTCCTTGTTGCCGAAGGCCGCCAGGAAGGCGAAGGGGAACTCGGCAGCGTCGAAGGGCTGGAGGGCCAGGTCGGAAATGGCTTGTTCGATTTCTACGGCGTTCATGGGTGTGCGGGCGCTCCTCGGGCGCCGCAGCATGGTAGCAACCGCGACGCGAGGCCGAACGAGGAGAGCAAGCGGACTCGATACCTTCATGCCTCACCTGCATCCGACCCTTGGCCCAGCCTCATACCGCAGGGCCGCGCAATTCGGCCATCGACGTCACTCGCTGGCCGTTGACGTAGGCCGCGCCATCCCGCACTTCGATCAGCATCGCCCCGAAGGCGCCGTGCCACACGTAGCGTTGCGTCCCCTCGGTGGCCAGGTCGAGAGGCCGCTGGTCGGCCGACTGTGTACCGAGCAGCACCTCGGGTAGTACGGGCAAGTTCGTCGCAGTCATGGCAGTCGGGATGCTCTTTTGCTACGCCACTTCAGGCTCGGCCAATTGCTGTACATTCATCCAGTATGATGCGCTACCTCTCCTTCTGTCTGCGCCGAAGCCGACGACGCCGGCTGGGACCTCGCATCGAAGCAGAGCAGGAAGCTGCACCGTCTTCTTCGATCCTTGCGACGCCGTCGCAACAATCGGATCAGCGACTCGGCCCGGTCTCGCCGCGCACTTGGGCAGGGGTTGCTGTTGCGCTCCTGCTCAGCCCGGCGGCAGGACTTGCCACGGACATGTCGCGCACAAAGTGCGCAATCGACCGTGCAAGTTCCCGGTCACGCGCATCGCCGGACGCCTCCAAGGCCTTTCCCAGTTGCGTCCAGGCGTCAATGGCGTCAGCGGAAGAACGAGACTCCCTGGCTGCCTTGCTGCTGATCCGACCGGCGCGCAAGCGCCCGTCCTCGTGCGCCTTGATCCGCCACAGCTGGTCGTAGTTGCGGCTGCTGCCCCGCGTGGTCTGTCGGGTCGCCTCTGCGTCGATGCCTCGATCGCGCAGCTTCTCGGCGAAGGTCTCGCGCCACCGGTGCAGGTCAGCCTTCCGCGGGTTCAGGCGCTTGCCGTGCCTCGACTCGGCCCGGACGCTGATGTGCACGTGCGGGTTGGCCTGGTGGTCGTGCAGCACCATCACGTACTTGTGATCCGCCAGCTCGACCTTGGCGAACTCGCGTGCCGCGCGCTGCACCGCCAGCGGATCGGTGCCCCTCGGCATCGACAGCATGATGTTGTAGGCCTCGCGTCGATCGCCCATGTCATCGATGAAGGTGCCGCCGTAGCGCCAGTCGTCAGCCAGCGCCTGAAGTGCTGACTTTCCGCGCGAGGTATCGCCGCGGTCGTCTTCGATGTCCAGGCGGCCGTTCTTGCTGATGTAGCGGAAGTGCGCGGCGATGGCCTTCATGCCGCGCCCACCGCCAGTGACCTTCACCATCACCTGGGGCGCCCGGCGCACCACCGTCGCCTCGATGCGCTCGCGGATTGCTGCGGCCCGCTGCCTTGCCGCGAGCGCACTGAGTTTGGGCTGCGGCCGGGTGTGCACGATCCGGTTGCCCGGATAGAAGAGCCTGTCGCCCCACTGCAGCAGGACGCCATCGATATTCTGACCTTGCGTCATGGCCGTGCTCCCGTGCGCGTAGTGCCGCTTCGGTGCTTACGCATGCCGCTGCCCCGGCGAGGTTGCAGCTCCGCCATCACCCGAGTGAAGTGATCCAGGTGCTCGCGCACGTCAGTGCCCAGACTGGCCAACATCGGCCGGTACTCCTCGGCTGGCCTGAAGGAGCCCTGCCGGAGCAGCGAGACCAGGTGGCTCAGGTTGCGGCTGAACGTGGACAGCTCGGCACAGGACGCGATCAGCGCTCCGATGGTTTCGGCGCGGTCGCTGGCCGGCATGGGCGCGGGCTGCATGGTCAGCAGGTTGGCGACGAAGTCGCCCGGAGCTTGGCCCGCCAAACGGGCCGCAGCCAGCACCGCAGAAGCATCGTGGCGGGACATCCGCAGCGTGAGCCGGATGCGGCCTGTACCGCGAGCTTCGAGCCGCGGGGGACGTGCGCCGTCGACGGGCCCAGCAGGGCCGCCCAGAGCCTCGGCAAGCGTCGCCCGGACCCAGCCCGAGGGTGACGTACCGGCCAGCCGTGCGCGCTCCTGGAGCGCGGCTTTCAGACCATGCAGATCGACGCTGAGTCGATCACGTGACGAGGGTGCCATACCCGAGCCTCCTGACATGCCGTGCGTGTCAGACAACGGCGCCACCGCGCCTATCTCTGCACTCACCTACGTTCCGAAGCCAGAATCATCGCGGGCCTGGCGAAGCGAAGGCCTCGTGTCAATCGGATTGACAAGCCGAAAGGCGAAGCGAGGCCAGGCATTCGTGCGTGCCGGCCGCGAGCCCTTGCGGATGAGGATGGGCGGACAGTGCGCGGCCGATGTTGTCAATCGGATTGACAACTCGGCATTCACGCAGGCGCCGATGCGCTTGGCTCCGTCTCGCGAGCGCAGACTACGTGCGACGCACACGGCCTTGTCAATCCGATTGACAAGATCGGCGCCCAAGCGTCACCCACCTACGAACCCCAGCAGCTTCAAGGAGGCAACGGGAGCGAGGCGCCGGGGGCCGCCCGTCAAGGGGCGCACGTACATGCAGCCGGCGTGGTCGGGGACCACCGACACCACCAGCTGGTAGTCGTGCCCTTCGAACTCGACGTGGACGCGCTGATCGGACCTGATGGGAGCATCGGGGGATACCGGGCGGGTAGAGACGCCGCGAGGGTCAGTCGGTGATGCATGGCCCCTCGGCGGTGCCTGCGTGGCTGCATCTGCCCCTGGATCGTTGTCGGCCGCGTCGGCGGCGCCAGTCGGCCGCGCGGCGGTGCCCGCAGGCGCCGGCACGGGTGCCATGCGGCGTTCCAGCGCTGCACGGAACTCCGCCAGCCGGTCCCGGGTGATCGTGGGTTGCTGAGCGGCCCAGGCCTCCACCGTGTCGCCATACTCGCCATGCAGGCGCCGCAGGTCGTAGAGCTCGTTGGTGCCTCGGCACCGGCCCTCGCGGTAAGCCTGCAGCAGCCAGTCCGGCGGCTCGATCAGTGCGGTGGCCAGGGTCACCCACTGGCGGCTCTTGCCGAGTCGCTTGGCGATCTCGGCCTGGTTGTCGCCCAGCGCGATCCGCTTCTGGACGAAGAGCGCGAGTTCCAGCGGCCTGAGGCCTTCGCGCTGCTCGTTCTCGATTACCTGGTCGTAGCTGTCGGCCGTGGTGTCGATGAAGGCCGGGATCTCGGCCATGCCAGCCATCTTCGACGCACGCAGTCGGCGGGCGCCGAAGTTGAGCATCCAGCGCCCCGGTGCTTGCAGGTTGGGTCGCACCGAGATCGGCTGGCGCACACCGCGGGCCCGGATCGTCTCGGCCAGGTCTTCAAGGCGGTTGTCTTCGAACTCGCGTCGCGGCTGCTCGGGGTCTTCGTCGATCGACTCCACGGGCAGCATCAGCGGCTGGCCGCTGTTCTCCAAAGTCGGCGCGTCCAGCGCCGCCAGGTCGTCAAGCTGCAGCGGCATGGTTCGCCTCCGCGGTCTTGGCGGGCGCCATCACGATGTCGCCGATGCGTTGCAGGCTGGGCTCGATTTCGCGCCAGGCATCGCGTGCCGCGGTCTTCTTCATCTCCCACAACACGGCACCCTCAGCCTGGGCCTCGGCGATGCACGAACGGCGCGGCATCGAGGCGAAGTCGCCCGGCCCGTCGCCGATGCGGATCATTAGCGGGTGGTACTGCTGGACGACCTGCAGGAAGTTCGCCTTCTGGAACGGTGTCGGCTCCACCAGCGTCGGCAGCAGACCGATCAGCACCAGCTTCGAGTTCAGCACCGCCTTGATCTTGCGCAGGCCGACGCGCTCGTGATTGAGCAGCCCGCTGACGCCGTCCATCGCCTCCTGGTTGAGCTGGATCGGCGACAGCACGAAGTCGGCCGATGCCAGTGCCGCGATCACGCGGATATCGGGGTTCGGGTTGGTGTCGATCACGCACACATCGAATTCGCCGTTCACGGCGGCGAGGAAGCTGCGGAAGTTGCGGGCGAACGGCGTGTGCTGGGTGGGCTGCCGCTCCAGCCCGAGCAGCGCCCGGTCGCCTGGCACCAGGACGAAGGGCTGGGCCGGCAGCGCGGGCGCGGTGCCGGTCATCAGCACACCGGCGCCGAAGGCTGCAGGCGCAGCGCGGCCGGACAAGCGCAGCGGTTTGGTGAAGTTGCCTTGGTGGTCCAGGTCGATGGCCAGCACACGCTGGCCACGATGGGCCAGGTGGTGGGCGAGCAGCGTGGCGACGGCGCTCTTGCCGACACCGCCCTTCTGGTTGCACAGCACCAGTGTCTTCATCGGGATACCTCCTGCCCATGCGTTCAAGGGCGCGGGCACGAGGCACCGGCCCGCGAGGTGGGCGCGCCGTGGCGGCAGGTGGTTCCCGGTCTGCCCGGCAGCCGGCCCTCGACGGGCCGCTGCCGGGCCGCGCGAGCCGGCCGACACGAAGTGGAGGCCGGCGAGCGCGCGTGTGCCGAAGTCACGCACCGACGCGAACGCGCCAAGCCCATACTCAGGCCGCTACAAGACGGCGGCAGCGATGAATCTCAGCGAAGAATCATCGATGTCATGGTGGCACTGGATCAGTCGCCTTCACGCCAGCGCAGGCCCCAGCGCTCGATGACGGCACGCACCCGGTCATCACCATCTGGGATGAGTGTGTGCAGGTCTGCACGGCCCCAGCGCAGCGCGTCGAGGCAGCACAGCATGTCGTTGCTGATGGCGACGTCGACGGCGCGAAGCTCGAATACGTCGAACTGGAACGCATGGCCGTTGTACGTCGTGGCCAGGAAGCGCGCGATGCGCGGGATCTGGCCGGAGTCGCGCGTCTCGGCCAGATCTAGCAGCCGCGAGAATGCCTGGGCTCCGGCCTGCGTCGCCTGAAGCGACAGCGCATCGCACGCGGCAATCTCGGCATCGATGGCGTTCTGGACCATGTGAGGCTCCTCGGGTGCGTGTGAGACGGCCGGCCCGCTGGTCGAGCCGGCCGGCGGCGCCGGAGGCGATGACTTTCATCGGAAAGTCATCGCCCGCCGGTCAGGCCTTCAGCTTGCGCATCTCCTCGGCCAGCATCCACAGCGCACGGTTCAGGCTCACGCCGCGGTCGATGCTGCCCACGGGCCGGGTCTGCAGACGGCGCCCCTGTGCGCTTCGGCCCGGCTGTCCACCGCGGATCACGTTCTCCTGCACGCGCTGGAAAGTGGTCCACAGGCTGTGCCCGATGTCCTCGGGCCGGCGGGCCTCGATCAGCTGCTCGGCCGTCACCGGCGCGGGCTTGTGGCCCCCGGTTTCCTCCACGCCGCGTTCACCGAAGCGCAGCGCCAGGGCGGCGGTCGCGAAGGCGATCTCCTCGGGCGGCTGGAGCTGCATCGCCTTCATCGCCTCGGTGTGCTCGTTCACGGCCTCGAACTCGTCGAGCACGCGGAACGCGCCTTCGATCACTTCGCCCTGGATGTTGCCCTTGTGAGGGATGCGGATGTCGTCCACCACCTCGCCCACCACCAGGCCGTTGCAGCAGACGAAGCGGAACATGCCGGCGAGCATCTGGTAAGAGCTGGCGCCGTCGTGGCTGTTGATCAGGATGATCTCGTTCGCCTCGGGCCGGGTCTGCACCTGCCCCGAACTGTCACGAACATGGCGCATGCGGATCATGTGCTTGGTGAACTCCGCCTTGCCTTCGACGCGGCTGGCGCCCTGGGCGACCATGAAGGGCTCGAAGCCCTCCTTGC
>LNFM01005519.1_pt1 | contig 21800 bp, 22 predicted proteins | sample 596031 | NCBI WGS metagenome assembly LNFM01 (sample SAMN04254537, study PRJNA301005) | activated carbon metagenome | isolation source: dual media filters at the Ann Arbor, Michigan drinking water treatment plant | place: USA: Ann Arbor
AGCCGTAGTTCAGGCAGTCGCCGCCCATCTTGTGCGCCTCGACCAGCGTGACCTTGGCCTTCACCACCGCCGCGATGTAGGCCGACACCAGGCCGCCCGCGCCGGCGCCGATCACGATGAGGTTGCGATCAAATCGCGCCGGTTTGACGCTGGCCCAGCGTGCATACACCTTGCGCTTCTGCACCAGGCCCACGATCCATTTCGCGATCAGCGGAAACACGCCCAGCAACACGAACGAGCCCAGCAGGCCCGGGCTCAGGATGCCCTTGAGGGAATCGATCTGCGCCAGCTGCGTGCCCGCGTTCACATACACCAGCGTGCCCGCCAGCATGCCGATCTGGCTTACTGTGTAGAAGGTGAGGGTCTTCATCTTCGTGAGGCCCATCACCAGGTTGATCACGAAGAACGGCACCACCGGGATCAGCCGCAGCGTGAACAAGTAGAAGGCGCCGTCTTTTTCCACACCGCGGTTGATCTCGGCCAGGCGGTTGCCGAACTTCGCCTCGATGCTGTCACGCAGCACGAAGCGCGACACCAGAAAAGCCAGCGTGGCGCCCAGGCTGGAGGCGAACGACACCAGCAGCGTGCCCCACCACAGGCCGAAGATGGCACCACCCGCCAGCGTGATGATGGCCGCGCCCGGGAACGAAAGCGCGGTGGCCACCACGTAGAGCGCGAAGTACGCCAGCGACACCTTCAGCGGCTCGGCGGCGTACAGCGCGTCGAAGTCCGCCTGGCTTTGCTTGAGGTAATCCAGGCTGAGGAACCTCCCCAGATCGAACAAGAAATAGGCCGCGATACCCAGGGCGACCACAACCAGCAGAAAGATTTTTCGAAAGCTCACGACAATTCCAGAGTGGGTTTGCAACCTGTCGGTCGCCCGGGCCGATGCATTCTTACACCTTCGTCACCCCAACGCGGTCTTCTCCGAGGTATCCCGACTTGCCGATTTCCAACGACCTCTGTCACCGCTTGCGCCTGGCCTTGCAGGCGGCCGGCCACCCCGCCGCTGGACAGGCTTTGGTGCTGTTGCCCGACAAGGGCCTGGCGCACGACCATGTGCGTCTGCAAGGCACCGGTTGGCTCGCACGCATCCCGAAGCAGAGCCAGCTGGGACTCGCCGCGCAGGACAACCTGAACTACCAGCGCACCTGCTTCGAGCGTGCGGCGGCCAGTGGACACACCCCCGCGCTGCAAGGCGTGCTGCCGCCCTCGGAGCAGTTGCCGCGCGGCGCGCTGCTGGTGCAGTCCATCGAAGGCCGACCTGCGAGCCTGCCGCGGGACCTGCCCGCGCTCGCCACGGCGCTTGCGGCGTTGCACGTGCTGCCCCTGCCCGAGGCTGCGGCACGGGCACCGCTGCTCAATGCAGCCGACCCGTTGCAGGCGCTGGTGCAGGAGATCGACGCGCATGCCACGCACCTGGGCGCGGCTGGGCTGCCTGCTGCGGTGCTGACGGCCATCGAGGGTGAGCGTGAACAGCTTCAAAGCTGTGCGAGCGCAAGCGACCGGCCTGCACGCTGCCTCATTGCGTTTGACGCCCACCCCGGCAACTTCATCGTGCAACCCGATGGCCGGGCGGTGCTGGTCGACCTGGAGAAGTGCCGCTATGCCTTCCCGGGTCTGGACCTCGCACACGCCACGCTCTACACCTCCACCACGTGGGATGTGGACACGCGCGCGGTGCTCTCGGTGGACGAGGTGGTGGCGTTTTACGCGGTCTGGTCCCAGGCCGTGGGGCCACTGGCCGCCGGCGCGCAGGCGTGGCATGTGCCGTTGCGCCGCGCCATGTGGCTGTGGTCCGTCACCTGGTGCGCCAAATGGCGCGCCCTGTCGGTTGAATCAGCGAGGTTCGGCGCCGATGGCGAAGACTGGTCGAGCGAGCGCAGCGACGCAGCGCTGGTGGCGCATGTGCGCAACCGCGTGGATCACTACCTGAGCGCCGAGGTCGTGGCCGACGTGCTCGATGGCTTCGATCTGCTGGAGCGAGGGCTGCGCGCATGAAGCTGGCTATCGTGGTGCCGGTGCTCAATGAAGCCACCACGCTGGCCGAAAGGCTGCAGGCGCTGGCGCCACTGCGCGCACGCGGCGCCGAGCTGCTCGTGGTGGATGGTGGCAGCAGCGACGCCACGGTGGCCATGGCGCAACCACTGGCTGATCGCGTGCTGCACGGTCTGCGAGGCCGCGCGTCACAACTCAACGCGGGCGCTGCCGCCACGCGCGCCGACATGCTGCTGTTCCTGCACGCCGACACGCGCCTGCCCACGGATGCCGACCGGCTGATCGAGCAGGCCCTGCGGAGCGGCCACCGCTGGGGCCGGTTCGACGTGCGCATCGAAGGCCGGCACCCGCTGCTGCCCCTGGTGGCCTGGTTCATGAACCACCGCTCGCGCCTTACCGGCATGGCCACCGGCGACCAGGCCATGTTCGTGCAACGCCGGCTGTTTGAATCGGTGGGGGGCTTTGCAGCCATGCCGCTCATGGAAGACATCGAGTTGAGCGAACGCCTGAAAGCCACCGAAGCCCCCGCCTGCCTGCGCGAACGTGTGACCACCTCCGGCCGCCGCTGGGACCAGCACGGCTTCTGGCGCACGGTGCTGCTCATGTGGCGGCTGCGCGCAGCGCATGCGCTGGGTACCGATGCTCACACACTGGCCTTGCGCTACGGCTACCGGCCGCGCGCTCCTGCGGCGGTGGCCATCATGGCCAAGGCCCCGGTGCCAGGGTTGGCCAAGACGCGGCTGATTCCTCTGCTGGGCGAGGCCGGTGCCGCGCGTGCCCAGCGCGGTTTTGCGTTGCAGACCCTGGCCACGGCGCGGGCTGCGGGCACAGGAGGCTTGACGCTGTGGTGCGCCCCCGATGCGGCGCACCGCTTCTTTCGTGCGTTGGTGCAGCGCCATGGTGTGAAGGTGCTGCCTCAGTCCACCGGTGATCTCGGCCAGCGCATGGCAACGGCCATGTCACACCACTTCGCACAGACCTCGCAAGCGCCGTTGCTCATCGTCGGCACCGACTGCCCGGTGCTCACGCCCGCGCACCTGCAGCAAGCCGCCGACGCCCTGCAGAACGCCGACGTGGTGTTGATCCCGGCGGAAGACGGCGGCTATGTGCTCATCGGCTTGCGCAAGCCCGTGCCCGAGGTGTTCTCCGAAGTGGCATGGAGCACGCCACAGGTGCTGGCGCAGACCTGCGAACGCCTGCGCGGGGTCGGTGCAAGTTGGCACGAGCTGCCCGCTTTGTGGGATGTTGACGAACCCGAAGACTGGCTGCGTTGGCACTCGGCGCTGGCAACCAGCCCGATCCCGGACATGCACGGTCATCGATAATCCTGACCTGAGCCAGGCCGTCGTGATCTTGCCGAGAATCCACCTCTGCCTCGCGAGGTCCACCCATCCTTCCGTCTACAGGACATCCTCTTGAATCAGCTCATCAGGCTCGTTTACGCCAGCCGCTCCGTGGCCATGCCCAGTGCCACGCAACAAGGTATGGATCCCGGCATCGCCCGCATCCTGGCGAAGTCCCGCAAGAACAACGCGCGGCTGGACGTGGTGGGTGGTTTGTTGTTTGGAGAGGGTTACTTTTTGCAGTGCCTGGAAGGCGATGCGCGCATCGTGCAGAACCTCTACAGCAAGATCGAGAACGACACCCGCCACCGCGACGTGATCGTGTTGTTGCAGACGTCGATCAGCACACGCACCTTCGGCGCCTGGTCGATGAAGTACGTGCCCGGCGAGCAGCGTCTGCAAGCCCTGTTGCGGCTGTGGGGTGTGTCGCACTTCGATCCTTACCAGCTGTCGAAGGACCAGATCGACGCAGCCGTTCGATTCATGCGCGACGAGGACGATGCGGTGGACACGGTGCCCAGCGAGCTTCAGGCGCTGACCGAACCGCCCGCGTCGGTGTCACCGCAGCCCGGGCCCGTGGCGCGGCGCGACGCTGCCAGCCGCAAACCCTCCCGCCGGACGCCGGCGCCCGCAGGGTCCGGCAACAAAGCCCTCATGGCGGTGGTGGCGGGCGTTGCGCTGGTCTGTCTTGCTGTCGTGGGCTTTCTGTTGCTCAGGTGAGAGCCAGCGAAGCACCTCCCGGCGCACTGCGACGGCCCTGAGCGCGGCCCGTCGCAGTGCTTCGTCAAAGCGGGGCGCTTGACAAGGATCATCGTCATGGTCACCCGGTTGGCTTAAGGTGCGGCATGACCCTGGTGCCTCCCTCTGCCCCGTTGCCGTCCACACGGTGCCCTGTCCACAGCCTTGGTGCGCAACAGGTCGTGCTGGACCTGGATTCCACCGACAGCGGTCTCACACCCGCCCAGGCCGCCGAGCGCCTGGCGCAACACGGCCCCAACCGCATCGAACAGGTGGCGCCCACCCGCGTGTGGATGCGCGTGCTGCGCCAGTTCAACAACCTGCTGATCTACGTGCTGCTGGTGGCTGCGCTGGTCACCGTCTGGCTGCGCGACTACCTCGACGCGGCGGTCATCCTGGGCGTGGTGGTGATCAACGCCATCATCGGCTTCGTGCAGGAAGGCAAGGCCGAGCGCGCGCTGGACGCCGTGCGCGCCATGTTGGCCAGCCGGGCAACGGTGTTGCGCGAGGGCGACCGGCACGAGATCGACGCCGCTGAGCTGGTGCCCGGTGACGTGGTGCTGCTGGAGTCGGGCGCGCGCGTACCCGCCGACCTGCGGCTGCTGCGCACCAAGAACCTGCGCATCGACGAGTCGGCGCTCACCGGTGAGTCGGTTCCCGCCGAGAAAGATGCGGAGCCCGTGGCGGTGGACGCGCCGCTCGGCGACCGCCTGTGCATGGCCTTTGCCGGCACCACGGTGGCGGTGGGGCAGGCCAGTGGCGTGGTGGTGGCCACGGCCAGCCAGACCGAGATCGGCAGGATCGGCACGCTGGTCTCGGACGTGCAGAGTCTGAGCACGCCACTGACCCGCCGGCTCGACCAGTTTGCGCGCCAGATCACGCTGGTGATCGGGGTGGTGAGCGTGATCACCTTCCTCTACGGTTATTTCATCGGTGGCTTGCCACCGCTGGCGCTGTTCCTGGTCGTGGTGGGGCTCGCGGTGGCCGCCATTCCCGAGGGCCTGCCCGCCATCGTCACCATCACGCTGGCCATCGGCACCGCCGCCATGGCGCGCCAGCGCGCGGTGGTGCGCCGCCTGCCCGCGGTGGAAACGCTGGGCTCGGTGAGCGTGATCTGCACCGACAAGACCGGCACGCTGACACGCAACGAGATGACGGCGGTGAGCGCGATGCTGGCGGACGGCACCGTGGCGATCACCGGCGCCGGCTACGCGCCCGAAGGCGGTTTCCACCGAGCAGGTGCGGCGCTGGATCCGGCGAACGACGCCGGGCTGCAGCGCCTGGCGCGCTGCGCGCTGCTGTGCAACGACGCGCAGCTGCACCACACCAACAGCGCGGGCTGGACGCTGGCGGGGGACCCCACGGAGGGTGCGCTGGTGACGATGGCGATCAAGGCAGGAATGGATCCGGTGGAGGCGATTGGCCTCACGCCCCGTGTGGACGAGATTCCGTTCGAGTCCGAACACCGCTTCATGGCCACGCTGCACCACGACCACACCGGCCAGGTGTTTGCGCTGCTCAAGGGCGCACCCGAGCGGGTGCTGTCGCTGTGCACGCAAGACCACCAGGGCGCGCCGCTGGACACATCGGCCTGGCGGGCGCGCATGAACGACGCCGCCGCCCAGGGGCAACGGGTGCTGGCCCTGGCGGAGTGCGATCTGCCGAAGGGCACGCTGGCCCTCACCATGGCCGACATCACGCCGCGGTTCACCCTGCTCGGGCTGGTGGGCCTGATGGACCCGCCGCGCGCCGAGGCCATCCAGGCGGTGGCCGACTGCCATGGAGCCGGCATTCGCGTGGTGATGATCACCGGCGACCATGCGGTGACGGCGGCAGCCATCGGTCGCGAGATCGGCTTGCGCGATGGCCAGCCGCTGACCGGTGCCGAGATCGACCGGCTCGACGATGCAGCGCTGACGCTGCGGCTGGAGCAGACCGATGTGGTGGCGCGCGCCAGCCCCGAAAACAAGCTGCGCCTGGTGGCCACGCTGCAGGCCGAAGGCAAGCTGGTGGCCATGACCGGCGACGGCGTGAACGACGCGCCCGCGCTCAAGGCCGCCGACATCGGCGTGGCCATGGGTCAGCGTGGCACCGACGCGGCCCGCGAGGCCGCCGACCTGGTGCTCACCGACGACAACTTCGCCACCATCGCAGCCGCAGTGCGCGAGGGCCGCACGGTGTTCGATAACATCAAGAAGTCGCTGCTGTTCGTGCTGCCCACCAACGGCGGCGAGGCCGGGCTGATCCTGTTGGCGGTCTTTGCAGGTCTGGCGATGCCGGTGACGGCCGCACAGATCCTCTGGATCAACATGGTGACCAGCATCACGCTGGACATCTCGCTGGCCTTCGAACCGGCCGAGCGGGGTGTGATGCAGCGCCCGCCCAGGCCAGCGAACGAGCCCCTCATCACGCGCTGGATGTTGACGCGGGTGGTGTTTGTGAGCCTGCTGCTCATGGGTGCCTGTTTCCTCGTGTTCAACTGGCAGCTCGCGCGCGGTGGCAGCCTGGAGATGGCGCGCACCACCGTCATCAACATGATGGTGGTGGGCGAAATCTTCTACCTCTTCAACGTGCGGCATTTCACCGCCAGCGCTTTCTCGCGCGAGACCCTGCTGGGCAACCCGGTGGCGGTGTGGACCAGCGTGATCACCTTCCTGCTCCAACTGATACTGACTTACGCACCGCCGATGCAGCGGCTGTTCGGCACGGCCGCACTGGACTTGCCGACCTGGTGTGTGATTGCCGCGCTGGCGGCGGTGATGTTCGTGGCGGTGGAGGCCGAGAAGACCTGGCTGCGGCGGCGCGACGTGCAGCGCCTGCGGACGGCCGCGCCGGTCACTTGAAGCGCTGCCATCCCCAGCCGATGCGCAGCGCGGTGGTGATGGTGCAGAGGGCTGCAAAGCCGTAGGCGATGGGTGCGAACCACTGTGGCCACAGGCACATGGCCACGAAGGCGGCGATGGTCTCGGTGGCCTCGGTCAGGCCGCCCAGAAAGTAGAAGCTCTTGTCCGGCAATTCGGTGGATGTCAGCCCGCGTTTCGCCGCCACGATGGCGAACGCGAGGAAGCTGCTGGCCGTGCCCATGAAGCTGGCCAGCAGCACGGCGGCGGGCAGGGCGTTGTGCACCGGATCGGCCACGGCGAACGCCAGCGGAATGGCCGCGTAGAACACAAAGTCCAGCGTGATGTCGAGGAAGCCGCCCCGGTCGGTGGGCGTGGTGAGGCGTGCCACCGCGCCGTCCAGCCCGTCCATCAACCGGGAGAGCAGCAGCAACACCAGGCCGGCCAAAAAGTGCTGGAAAGCGATGGACAGGGCAGCTGCCATGCCGAGCGCGAAGCCGGTGAAGCTGAGCGCATCCGCGCCCACGCCCGCGTGCACCAGCCCACGAGCCATGCGGTGCAGGACCGGCTTGAGTCCTTGCTGAATCGCTTTATCCAGCACGGTGCAACTCCACCACCAGCGAAGGCTCGGCCACGTCTGCCTCGTCGTGCGTCACCAGCACGGCGGGCACACCGCTGTCGCGCAGGTGTTCGAAAACGAAGGCTCGAAACTGGTCGCGCAGCGCAGCGTCGAGTTTGGAAAACGGCTCGTCGAGCAGCAACGCTTTGGGGCGCGCGAGCAGGGCGCGCATGAGCGCCACGCGCGCGCGCTGTCCGCCCGAGAGCGTGGCCGGATCGCGCGCGCCAAAGCCGGCCAGACCCGCTTCACCCAGCGCTCGCTCCACCGCGGCCAGCCGCTCGCGTTTGGGCCCTGCGGGCACGGCGAACAGCAGGTTTTCGGCCACTGTCATGTGGGCGAACAGCAGGTCGTCCTGGAACAACAGGCCAATGCCTCGCTGAGCGGTGGGCCAGCGCGTGAGGTCGCGCCCGTCGAGCGTGACCGTGCCATCAAAGCGCAGGGCCTCACTGCCCTCAGCCACGCTGTGCAGCGTGCCGGCCACGGCCGCGAGCACCGAGCTCTTGCCGCTGCCGCTGGGTCCCATGAGCGTGAGGATGCGGCCGGGCGGTACCTCAAAGCGCAGGTCTTGCACCAACGTGTGGTCGCGGGTGGCAAGGCGGCGGATGTGAACGGTGAGCGTCATGCAGCGGTTTGGATGAATCGACGGGGGCGGCCCAGCCAGGCGGCCAGCGCAAAGGCCAGCACGGGCAGGGCCAACTGCAACCCCGCGTAGGCGCTGGTGAGCGAACGTTGTCCGCCCGAGGCGAGTGTGACGGCTTCGGTGGTCACGCTCGCAAACCGGCCCGCGCCCACATAGAGCGTGGGCAGGTACTGCGCCACACTGACCGCAAAACCCACGGCGGCGGCCGAGGCGATGGAGCGCTTGAGCAGCGGCCATTTCACGCGCAGCAAAAACGCCCAGCCCGAGCGGCCCAGGCTCGCATTGAGCTGGGCGTAGCGCGGGTCGAAACCGAGGTAGGCCGGGCTGAGCGAGAGCAGCACATAGGGCAACACCATCAGCGTGTGCGCGATCAGAAGGCCGCTGGCCTGACCCTCCAGCCGCAGTTGCAAGCCCGCACCGTACAGCCCCACCACCCACAGCACGGCGGGCAACACCAGCGGCAAATACAGCACCGGGCGCAGGGCATCGTCCCAGCGGCGCGGCGCGAGTTCCAGCCAGGCCACGCTCCACAGAAGCGCCACCGCACTGCTGCCCGCCGCCAGCCACAGCGTGGTGACCACCGTGCCGCTGCTCTGCGCCACCTGTGCCCAGGCGGCGGCGGTGAAACTTTGCGGCCACACCGCCGGAAACGCCCACACGCCGCTGACACTGCCCACGGCGAGTGCCAGCAGCACGGCGGCGTACACACCGACCAGGAGCCACACGCCGACATCGCTGCCCGGTGTTCGTGCGACCGAGCCGCGAACGCCATGGCCATGGGCCATTGCTCTGCGCTGCAGGTGTTGCAAGCTCAGCCAGAGCACGCTGCAGACCAGCACCATGAGCGCCAGCACCACGCCCGCAGCCGCGCCCTGCGCGTAGGTGGCGGGGTCGGCGTCCTGCAGCCATTGCCACGCCAGCACGGCCAGCGTGGGCGGCGAGGCCGGGCCGATGACGAGCGCCATGTCGACCACGGTGAGCCCGTAGGCCAGCACCGCGAGCAAGGGCCAGCGCAGGCGCGCAGTAAGCTGCGGCCAGAGCACCAACCAGAAGGCTCGGCGTGGGGAATAGCCCAGTGTTTGTGCCAGCGCGTGTTCAGCGCGCCAGCGTTGGCGCACGTCGTCGCGCTGCAGCTGGGTGGCGGCGGTCCAGAGCAGGAACGGAATCTCCTTGATCACCAGCGCGGCGATCAGGCCCAGACCCCAGGGGTCTTGCGTGGTGGGCCAGGGCGGCGGACTCTCAAAACCGGTGAGCCAGGGCGAGAGCGCGCGCAGCAGCCAGCCGCTGGGCGCCAGCAAGAACAGCAGGCCGATGGCCAGCGCTGCGTGGGGCGTGGCCAGCATCACCGGCAGGCCACGCAGCAGGCGATCCAGGCGCTGGCGCACGAAACCCCTCGCCAGCAGCAGGGCAGCGCCCCACCAGGCCAGCAGCGTGGAGGCCAGGCCGGTCCACAGGGTGAGCAGCGATGCGTGGACCAGCGCCGGGTCTTGTGCGAGGGTGCGCCAGGCAGCGGGGTGGCTGCCGGCTCTGAGGGCTTGAAATGCCGTCCACAACACCGGCACGGCGACCAGCGCCAGCAGGCAGCCAGCAACCCATCGGCGCATTGGTGCAGGGTGAGCCAAGGTACTCACACGCCATAGCGGCGCGCCCACTCCTTCTCCAGCGGCTCGACCCACGAGGCGTGGGGTTCGGGCAGCGTCGGCGCGCCCTTGGTCACCAGACCGGGCAGGTTGCCGCTCTGGAACAGTGCGCGTTCGGCGGCGGGCAGACGCGCCACGTCGAGCACGGTGGGGTCGCCCCAATGCGCGATGTCGGCCTTGCGTGCCTGCGCGGCGGGCGAGAGCAGGAAGTTGGCCACCACCTGCGCGCCGGCCTTGGCGCGCGCGTTGTACGGAATTGCCACGAAGTGTGTGTTGCCGATGGTGCCCTTCTCGAACTGCCAGCTGACCACCGACGTGGGCAGGCGTTTGGCGGCAATTTCATTGGCTGCCTCGTTGGGGTTGAAGGTGATGGCCAACAGCAATTCGCCGTCGGCCATCATCTGGCGCACGGCGGCGGCGTTTTGCGGGAACTGTTTGCCCGCGCGCCACAGGTGCGGGCGCAGCGCATCCAGGAAGGGCCACAGCGCGGCGGTCTGTGAGGCGAACGCAGCGTCGGTCACGGGTTGCGCCAGGGCCTTGGCATCGGGCGCGAATTCAACGAGCGCCTGCTTGATGAAGGTGGTGCCGTGGAAATCGGGCAGGCGCGGGTGGGTGATGCGCCCGGGCTGGGCGCGCGCCAGCGCCAGCAGGGCCTGCATGCTCTGAGGCACCTGCGGCAGGCGTTTGCTGTCGGCAAACAGGGTGAACTGCGCCATGCCCCAGGGCGACTCCATGCCTTCGGTGGGCACGGAAAAGTCGTTGAGCGTGGTGGGCTTGCCGGCCACGTCGACCAGCTTGAAGTTGGGCAGGGCTTCGGCGTACGGGCCGAACAGCAGGCCCTCGCGTTTCATGGCGGCGAAGTTCTCGCCGTTGATCCACACCAGGTCCACCGTGCCCTCGGCTTCCTTGCGGCCCGCGGCCTTTTCCGCACGCACGCGTTTGACCACGTCGGCGGTGTCGGTGATCTTCACGTGTTGCAGCTTGACGCCGAACGAGGCCTGCACCTGCTGCGCCACCCACTGCAGGTAGGCGTTGGTCTGTTCGCTGCCGGCCCAGGCGTTCCAGAACACGGTCTGGCCGCGCGCGGCCTGTTCAATGGCAGGCCAGCCCGACTGGGCCCAGGCCGGCGTCAGAGACACAGCGCCGGCGGCGAGCAGCAGTTGGCGGCGGGAGAGGTGGGCGGTGGGATGGGGCAAGGCGGTGTCTCCGTGGGGATTCGATGGGTTTCGATGGACCTGCGGGAGCTTAGTTCAAGGCCATGCCCGGTGCTGGTGTGCGGTTGAGACGGGGCTTGATCCACAGGCAATCCACCGACCACTTGCCGACACCGTACATCGCCAGCGCCGCCAGCAGCACGCCCCAGGTGATGTGCTGCTGCAGCGCGGCGGGCGCGATGTCGGCCAGGCTGATCACGGCCACCACGTTCACCACCGACAGGCCCAGTGCCGAAAAGCGCCCCGCCAGGCCCAGCAGCAAAAGCACCGGCAGCACCAGCTCGCCCGCCGTGCCCGAGAGGGCGGCCAGCTGGGGCGAGAGCAGGGGCACCTTGTACTCCTCGGTGAACAGCAGGACCGTGGTTTCCCAGTCGCGGACTTTGGTCAGACCCGAGAGGAAGAAGACCTGGGCAATGTAGATGCGCGCGGCGAGTGCGGCCAGTGGCTGCGCGCTGTCCAGTGCATGGGTGACCAGGGACCAGAGCGCGTGGCCCCGCTGCAGCAAGGTGGGTGGATTCATGGTGTGTCTTCGGTGGTTGGGTTTCGGGGCCATGCGCTGGCAACGCCTGTCACCAAGCCACACTGAACGGCCTCGGTGAGCCATCTGGAAAAGTCGAAATCCGCGGCCACATGCGAGAGTGCGGCGGTGAGGCAGGCTCCAGCGAGCAAGGCTTGCAGCACGCCAGCGGGGTCGCGCAAACAGGGCGCCACACACGGACGAAACCCGTGTCGCCAGACCACAGCGGTTTCTCCCACGCGGTCCCGCACGCGCTGGCCCACTTCCTCCAGGCTGGGCTGGCCCTCGGTGTGCGAGGTGATCAGGCTGGCCACGGGCCATGGACTGGTGATCACCGCGGTGCCGGGTGCCAGCAACAGGGTGAGGCCGTCGGGGTCTTCGGTGGACAAACGCGCGAAACTTTGAAGATCGGTCTGCGCGTCGGGAGCGCCGGCTGCGCTGTGCAGGGCCCACTCCACGCGTGCCACATCGGTCAGGTAAGGCACATCCGTCAGTTGTTTGTTGGGCGCCAGAAAAGCGGGCAAGGCGTCACCCCAGCGCGCCAGATCACCGTGCAGCGGTGGGTGGCTGTGCCAGAGGTCGCGCGCCAGGGCGTTGAAGTTTTCCAACCCGATCAACTGCGCGATCACGGGGAAGGCGGCGAGCAGGCTGCGCTCGGCGAGCGCGTGGCCGTTGGCTTGGTAAGCCATGAGGCCCCGGGCAGACCGGGGCTTGAGCAGTGCATGGAGTTGCAGCAGGGCGCTCGTGGCCCCGCGGCTGCCGGGCCGGGCAAAGAGCGCGTCCAGCAGGGCTTGTTGTTGCAGGGCCAGCGTGTTCATGGGGTCACTGCTTCCATCCGGGGAAGGGCGTGACGGCGGGCCGTGTCGGCCTCTTCCAGCAGCACCCTCAGCTCGGGCACATCGGTGTCCCATTCAATCAAGGTCGGCACCGGGCCGCAACGCAGCAGCGCGTGTCGGTACAGCGCCCAGACCGGAGGCACCACCCGGCTGCCGTGGTCGTCGATCACGATGTCGCCGCAATCCACATGGCCCGCCAGGTGCAATTCGGCCACGGCCTGTGGATGGATGTCGTCGAGCCAGAGCATGCTGGTTGCCAAGGGGTCTGCGGTGAAGCCCTGAAGGCGGTCGTTGAGCGCGTTGACGTAGATGTTGTTCACGTCCACCAGCAGCCCGCATCCGGTGCGTTGGGCCAGCGAATTGAGGAACCCGGTTTCGTTGAGTTCGTCCGCATGCCAGCGCACATAGGTCGAGAGGTTTTCCACCACGATCGGGCGGCGCAGGCGCTCTTGCACCCGCTGCACGTTGGCGCACATGGCGTCCAGCGCAGCGCGGGTGAACGGCGTGGGCAACAGGTCGGACGCGTGCACGGATTGCCCGCGCTGCTGCGATAGGGGGCCGCGTGCAAAGCAGGCGTGGTCGCTCACGCGCACAGGCTCGATCTCGGCCACGAGCGCGGCGAGCTGTTCCAGGTGTGCCTCGTCGATGCCGGCGGCCGAACCCAGCGACAGACCCACTCCGTGCAGACTGACGGGATAGTGCTCGCGACCCTGGCGCAATACCGCACGCGCGGCGCCGCCCGGGGCGAAGAAATTTTCGGAATGGACTTCGATGAAGTCCAGAGCCGGCTGCTCCTGCAGCAACTCGGCGTAATGGGGGTGCCGCCAGCCGATGCCCACGGGCGCGACCTTGTGGGTCGGTGGCACTGGATCGGTGGCGGTCATGGCGGATGCCTTGAAATGAAGCCGGTGATCAGGACTTCTTGTCCATCTTGTCCATCTTGTCCATCTTGTCCATCTTGTCCATCTTGACCTGGTCGAGGCTGAGGCCACCCATCTGTTTGCAGGTGCCGGTGGCCACGTATTTCCACTCACCCTTGTCGTTGTCGACCTTGGCCTGACCAGCGCAGGAGTGCGCGCCGTTCACGCTGGCGCAGTCGTTCTGGCCAGCCTTGGCGATGCCGAAGCACTTTTCCTTGGCGGCGGTTTGCGCGAAGGCGGGGGAGGAGAGCAGGGCCAGCGACATCAGCGAGGTGGCGGCGGCGATCATGGTGCGTTGGTTCATGGGAAGCTCCTGGTCATGAAGAAGGGTTGAAGGACAACCTGTTGTTGTGCAGTGCATTTGCGCTTGCATCACCAGCAGGTTGGGGGTTGGTCTGGCGGGCGGCGGGTTTCTTACGCCGCTTCCTTCAAAAACGAAAAATAGTTCAGAGCAGGTCGGCGATGCGGTCCCAGGCCTCGGGTGGAATGCGGCCGTGGTACTGCTCCACCAGTCGGCCGGTCTTGTCGAGCAGGAAGGCTGCCGGCAAGTGGCCGGTCGGCCCGAACGAGTCGCGGTACTGCGGTTCGCCGTTCCACAGCGTGGTGAAGCGCTGGTTCACTGGCACGGTGGCGTTGACCAGCTGGGTGTAGGTGGCCGCGTTGCTGCGCTGGCGGTCGGTGCTCACGCTCACCAGCTCGAAGGGCTGTCCCATCCAGCCCTTCACGTTGGCGCGCAGCTCCGGCATCTTGTCGCGGCAGACCGCGCAGTCGGTCGACCAGAAAACCACCATCACCACCTTGCCGCGGAGCGACTGAAGGTCAAAGACCTTGCCGTCAAGGGTGTTGCCACGCAGCAAGGGTTGTGCGTCGGCCGTGGTCGGTGGGGTGGTTTGTGCCATCACCACTGGCGTGTTGAAGGCCGTGGCGAGCGCCAGCGCTGAAATCCAATGGGTGAATGTTGTGTTGAAACGAACGGGTAACAGTGACATGGGAACCTCCTGGGTGCCCCTTCGTCGCCATTCCACCTGTTTCATTACACTCAGCCCCCATGCCGCAGCCCAATCCTCCGTCGTTCGAGCAACAAGTTGCGGATTTGCGTGTGTATTTGCTCAAATTTGCCCGCCTGCAGCTGCGCAACGACGCCTGGGCCGAAGACGCCGTGTCGGAAACCATGCTGGCAGCAATTTCACGCCCGCAAAGCTTCGAGCAGCGCTCCCAGCTCAAGACCTGGCTGGTGGGCATCCTCAAGCACAAGATCATTGACGCCCTGCGGCAGAACAGCCGCGAGGTGTGCCTCTCCAGCGGTAACGATGATGAGGGTTCAGACCCGTTGGAGCACATGGCTTTCAAGACCGATGGACACTTTGCCGAAAAGCCTGCCGAGGGGGGCAACCCGGAACAAGACCTGAACAGCCGGCAATTCTTCGAGGTGCTGGAGGCCTGCACCGACAAGCTGCCCGCCGTGCAAGGAAGGCTGTTCCTGATGCGCGAATGGCTGGAGCTCTCCAGCGAAGACATCTGTAAGGAACTGTCCTTGACTCCGACGAACCTCTACGTTCAGCTGCACCGAGCCCGGTTGCGGTTGCGCGAATGCCTTGACCTCAACTGGTTTGCCCGCCCCCGAACGCCATCGATCCCGCCATGAAGCCCGTCTACCCGCTGCGCCGCACCTGCAAGGAAGTCTCCGCACTCCTGATCGCCCGGGAAGACCGCGCCTTGCCGTTGTTTGATCGAATGGCACTTCGACTGCACATGGCCATGTGTCAGGCGTGTCCGCGCTTCGAGCGCCAGCTGCTCACCATGCGCAACGCCATGGGCCAGTGGCGCAACTATTCCGACAACGAGAACTGAGCGCTCAGGCCAGTAGTGCCTGTGCGAACTCGCGCGCGTTGAAGGTTTCCAGGTCCTCCAGCTTCTCGCCCACACCGATGAAGTAGATCGGTACCGGCTTCTCGCGCGCGATGGCGCAGATCACGCCACCCTTGGCCGTGCCGTCGAGCTTGGTGATGATGAGACCGGTGAGACCCAGGGTCTCGTCGAAGGCCTTCACCTGAGCCAGGGCGTTCTGGCCTGTGTTGCCGTCGATGACCAGCAGCACCTCATGAGGGGAGGTCGGGTCGGCCTTCTGCACCACCCGTTTGATCTTGCGCAGCTCTTCCATCAGGTGCAGCTGGGTGGGCAGGCGCCCGGCAGTGTCCACCAGCACCACGTCGCGCCCGCGCGCGCGCCCGGCTGTCACCGCGTCGAAGCTCACCGCAGCCGGGTCGCCGCCCTGCTGCGTGATGATTTCCACCGTGTTCCGGTCGGCCCACACCGCGAGCTGTTCGCGCGCAGCGGCGCGGAAGGTGTCGGCCGCGGCCAGCAGCACGCTGGCGCCACCCTGCGCGAGATGCCGCGTGAGCTTGCCAATGGAAGTGGTCTTGCCCGCGCCATTGACACCGGCCACCATGATCACGGTGGGTTTGTGCTCGCCGATCACCAGCGGCTTCTGCAGCGGCATCAACAGATCCGTGATGGCATCTGCCAGCAGGCCTTTGACGGCGGCCGGGTCGGTGGTCTTGCTCTCTTTGACCCGGCGCTTGAGGTCGGCCAGCAGGTGGGTGGTGGCCTTGACGCCGGTGTCGGCCATGAGCAGCGCGGCTTCGAGCTCTTCGTACAGGGCGTCGTCGATCTGCGTGCCGGTGAAGACCGTGGAAATGCTCGATCCGGTCTTGCGCAACCCGTTCTTGAGCTTGTCCAGCCAACCCTGACGCACGGGTGCGGCGGCAGGAGGCGGAGGAGCCCGTTCGACGGGTGGGGCCACCGCAGGAGCGGTGGGCGTGGCCGGTGAGGGCTCAGTGGGGGCTTTTTTGCGAAAGAACGAGAACATTTGTCCATCTCTAGAATCCATTGCATTCTATGAAACGCACTCTGAACCTGCCGGATGGGCGCCGCGCCGCACTGTCCATCGCACTGGCTTTCGCGGCCTTCGGGTCGTCAGCACAGTCTTCAACCCCGCCTTCTGCCACCCCGGTGGCACAGAGCTTCACGCTCTCCAACGGCATGACGCTGATCGTGCGGCCCGACCGGCGGGCCCCCACCGTGGCCCACATGCTGTGGGTGCGGGTGGGCTCCATCGACGAGGTGGACGGCACCTCGGGCGTGGCCCATGTGCTCGAACACATGATGTTCAAGGGCACGCCCGACCTCAAGCCCGGCGAGTTCTCGCGCCGCATTGCGGCCCTGGGCGGTCGCGACAACGCGTTCACCAGCCGCGACGCCACGGCCTACCACCAGCAGGTGCCAGCCCAGAGCCTGGAAGCCGTCATGAAGCTCGAAGCCGACCGCTTTGCGCGCAACCAGTGGAGCGACGACGAGTTCAAGCGCGAGATCGAAGTGGTGAAAGAAGAACGCCGCCAGCGCACCGAAGAGTCGCCTCGTGCGCGCATGTTCGAGGCCATGAACGCCATGGTCTACCAGGCCAGCCCGTACCGCCGACCCATCATCGGCTGGATGAGCGACATCGAGTCGCTCACGCCCAACGATGCACGCGAGTTTCACCAGCGCTGGTACACGCCGGCCAACGCCGCCGTGGTGATCGCGGGCGACGTGGACGTGGCGCAAACCCGCGCGCTGGCCGAAAAACACTTCGGCCCCATCCCCGCGCGCGCCGTGCCCGCCCGCAAGCCGCGCGAAGAGCCACTGCAGTCCGGCCCGCGCCGCATGGAATACCGCGCTGTGGCCGACCAGGCCGTGGTTGCGTTGGCCTACAAGGTGCCGCGCTGGAGCGGTGGTGCCGAGGACGACACAGCGAGCCAGGACGCGCTGGCGTTGACAGTACTCTCGGCCGTGCTTGATGGCTACAACGGAGCACGGCTTGACCGCGCGCTGGTGCAGGGCCAAGGCACCGGAGGCAAGCGCATTGCCGACAGTGCCGGAGCGTCTTACGGCTTGATGGGACGCGGCCCACAGCTCTTCTCGCTGAGTGCGGTGCCGGCCCGTGGTGTCACGCCCGAAATGGCCGCTGCGGCGCTCAAATCCGAGGTCGAGCGCATCGCCCGTGAAGGCATCAGCGAAGATGAGCTGCGCCGGGTGAAGACGCAGTGGACGGCGGGGGAGGTCTACAAACTCGACTCGGTGTTCAACCAGGCGCAGGAGCTTGGCAGCTACTGGGCCAACGGCATGGACATCAACACCGGCGACCGCCTCATGAGCCGCCTGCGCGCGGTCACGGCGGCTCAGGTGCAGTCGGTGGCGCAGCGACATTTTTCCGACGCGCAGCTCACCACCGCGGTGCTCGTGCCTCAGGGGAACCCCAAATGAACATTCTCCTGAAACCTCCCATGCGTTGTGCTGCCTTGTGGGTCGTGCTCACCGGCGTGCTCAGCACTGCGCAGGCGGCCATTCCCATCCAGCACTGGACCCACGCCAGCGGCGCACGCGTGTACCTGGTGGCCAGCCCGTCCATTCCCATGCTGGACGTGCAACTCGACTTCGACGGTGGCAGCCGGCGCGATCCGGCGGCCCAGGCCGGGCTGGCCAGTGCGACGGCGGGTTTGCTGTCGGATGGTGTGGCGGCGCAGCCGGGCCTGCCCGCGCTCGACGAGAACCAGCTCAGCGAAGCCTGGGTGGACCTCGGTGCGCAGTTTGGCGCGCAGGCCAGCGCCGATCGTTTCACCCTCTCCCTGCGCACGCTGACCGAGCCCGACCTGCTGCAAAGGGCCCTGGCCCTGGCCGCCCGACAAATAGCGGCGCCCGCCTGGCCGCAGGCCGTGTGGCAGCGGGACCGTGAGCGCATGCTGGCGGCGCTCAAGGAGGCCGAAAACCGGCCGGGCACGCGGGCGGGCCGCGCGTTTGCGCGCGCGGTGTACGGCCAGCATCCGTATGGTTTTCAGCCCGATGCCGAGACCTTCAACGCGATCGGCGTGGCCGACATGCGGGCCTTCTACCGCCGTCATGTGGTCACATGCCGCGCGCAGGTCACATTGGTGGGCGCGATCGACCGCGCACAGGCCGATGCCATCGTCGGCCAGTTCATGGCGCCATTGAAGTCGCACGGCTGCGAGCCGCTGCCGGCTGTGCCCCAGGTGCAGGCGCTGGACCGTTCGATCGATGAGCGTCTGCCGTTTGCCGCCGCGCAAGCCCAGGTATCGATCGGTCAACCGGGCATCGCACGCGACGACCCCGACTTCTTTCCGCTCTTCGTTGGCAACTACATCCTGGGCGGAGGCGGTTTTGTCTCGCGCCTGACCACCGAGGTGCGCGAGAAACGCGGCCTGAGCTACAGCGTGTCCAGTTACTTCGCGCCAGGTCGTCATGCCGGGGCTTTCCAGATTGGTCTCACGACGCGCCCCGACCAGGCCAACCAAGCGGTTGAGGTCTCGCGCAATGTGGTCAGGCAATTCGTGGAGCAAGGGCCGACCGAGGCCGAACTTGTGGCAGCCAAGGCGTTCCTCGTCAACGGCTTTTCGCTGCGCATCGACAGCAACCGAAAACTGCTCGACAACGTGGCCAACATCGGCTGGAACGGCCTGCCGCTGGACTACCTGGACACCTGGACCCAACAGATCGAACGCGTGAGCCTCGCCGACATCCGGCGCTCGTTTGCCCGTGTCTTGCAGCCCGATCGCATGGTCACCGTGGTGGTGGGTGCCCGACCATGACCGCGGAGCCTGTGTGGGTCGCGTAAGCTCGGCGGCATGAAAAAGCCCCCTGTATCCGCTGCTCGCGCCGCGGCGAGCGCCCCGCACGAGATCCGCATCATCGGTGGCCTCTGGAAACGCACGCTGCTGCCCGTTGCCGACCGCCCTGGTTTGCGCCCCACACCCTCGCGAGTGCGCGAGACCCTGTTCAACTGGCTGGGGCAAGACCTCACGGGCCTGCGCTGTGTGGACGCCTTTGCCGGCACTGGTGCGCTGGGTTTGGAGGCCGCTTCGCGCGGCGCGGTGGAGGTGGTGCTGGTCGAGCAGGACAGCGCCTTGCTCGCCAACCTCAGCCGCACCGTGACCAAGCTCAAGGCCGCCGCGGTGCGCGTGGAGCGCGGGGATGGTGTGGCCGCTTTGCGCCAGCGTGCCGGTCAGGGCTTTGACGTGGTGTTTCTTGACCCGCCGTTTGCCGACGCGCAGAACGAAACGCTCGTGCTTTCGGCCCTCGCCGCTGCGCGCCAGGCCATCGGCGCTGATGGCCTCGTCTACCTTGAGGCGCCGCGCCCCTGGCTCGACGATGAGCTGGCCACGCTGGGACTGCAGTTGCACCGCCAGGGCAAGGCGGGTGCGGTGGCCTTTCACCTGTTGCGGCCATTGCCTGTGCAATGAGCGGGCGCTGACAACCCCGCGCGCATAATTCCGGCCATGCCTTCCGACCTTTCCCCGTCCTCGAAACAGCCCCGTGTGGCTGTGTACAGCGGCACCTTCGACCCACTCACGCTGGGTCACGAAGACGTGGCGCGCCGTGCTGCGCTGTTGTTCGACGAAGTGATCATCGCGGTCGCCATCGCCCACCACAAGAAGACGCGCTTTGCCCTGCAGCAGCGGCTGGACATGGCGGCAGAAGCCGCGTCGCGCATGGCCGGCATCGTGCGAGTCCTGCCGTTTGACGGCCTGATCATGGATTTCTGCCGCCAACAAGGCGCATGCGCCGTGGTGCGCGGCATCCGCAACCTCACCGACTTCGACTACGAAGCCCAGATGGCGGCGATGAACCGCAAGCTCAACCCGGCGGTGGAGACGGTGTTTCTGCTGCCTCAGGCCGAACTGCAGTGCATATCCAGCACGCTGGTGCGCGAGATTGCGCAGCTGGGCGGCGATGTGTCGCAGATGGTGAACACCCACGTGGGCGCGAACCTCAGGCCAGCGCCATTGCAGGCTTGAGTCAGGAGAGATCGCCATGGCCCTGCTGATCACCGACGAATGCATCAACTGCGATGTGTGCGAGCCTGAGTGCCCGAACCAGGCCATCTACATGGGCGAGGAGATCTACGAGATCGACCCGTCGCGCTGCACCGAGTGCGTGGGCCATTTTGACGAGCCGCAGTGCGTGCAGGTCTGCCCGGTGAGTTGCATTCCCATCCACCCGGACCACATCGAATCGCGCGAAACGCTCTGGCAGAAATACCAGCGACTGCAAAAGGCGGGTCAGCCCTTGTCGGCCCCGGGTGACGTGCCTTCCTCCGGCGTGCCTTCCGCAGGCACCTGATCCGCCTTCATCGGGCGTGGCGGTTTCGGCCGCGGCGGCTTGCTGGTGTGGATGAGTGCGGTTGCCTTGTCTATCTCTCCGGCGATCAACTGCGGCAAGGCCTTGAGGCTGCGGTCCAGCGCTTGAGCGATGGCAATGCGGTCGTCGGGAGAAGGTTTCTTCAACACCCAGTTCGCCACTTCGTTCTTGTTGCCCGGGTGGCCGATGCCCACCCGCAACCGCCAGTAGTCCGGGCTGCCGAGTTGGGCATGGATGTCGCGCAGCCCGTTATGGCCGGCGTGTCCACCACCTTTCTTGAGCTTCACTTCGCCGGGTGGCAGGTCCAGTTCGTCGTGCACCACCAGCACTTCTTCGGGCGCGATCTTGAAGAAACGCGCCACCGACGCTACCGACTTTCCCGAGAGATTCATGAAGGTCTGCGGCTCCACCAGCCAGACGCTGTGGCCCGCCACATTGGCGCGCGCCACCAGGCCGAAGTGACCCCGCTCCATTTGCAGCGACGTCTTGAGCAGGCGAGCAGCCTCGTCCACCCACCAGAAGCCGGCGTTGTGGCGCGTGTGTTCGTAATCCGGGCCGGGATTGCCCAGGCCGGCAATGAGTTTGATCATGGGGTCGGATTATCGGCAGGTATGGGACGCTGAATGCAAAACGGCCCGCGTGAGCGGGCCGTTTTGAGGAAGTCATCGGTCTGAAGACAGATTACTTCTTCTTGCCTTTTGCCGCGCCTTTTTTGTCGTCGACCGGAGCGGCCACAACAGCCACCACCACGTCTTCAACCGGCTCCACCACGGTGGCGATGGTCAGGTTCTTGCGGCCGTGCATCACCAACTTGATGCCCTTGGGCAGCTTGATGTCGCCGGTGTGAACCGTGCCGCCCTTGACGACTTCACCAAGGTCAACCGTGATGTGCTCGGGCAGCTGGGTTGCCAGGCACTCGATTTCGATCTCGGTCATCACGTGGTTGATCACGCACTTGTCGGTCTTGACCGCAGGAGCGTTCTCTTCGTTGATGAAGTGCAGAGGCACTTTCTTGTGCAGACGGGTCTTGTCGTTCACGCGCTGGAAGTCCACGTGCAGCACGAGTGGCTTGTACGGGTGGTACTGCACATCGCGCAGCAGCACTTTTTGTACCGTGCCGGCCACGTCCATGTCGAGGATGGACGAGTGGAACGCTTCTTTCTTGAGGGCGTGCCACAAGGCGTTGTGATCGAGTTCGATCGTGGCTGCAGGTGTTTCACCACCAAAGACGATACCGGGCGTGCGGCCGGTGTTGCGGAGACGGCGGCTCGCACCCGTACCCTGCTTGGCGCGCTCAAAAGCGA